>ENA-OPER01000021-OPER01000021.1-human-gut-metagenome-genome-assembly--contig:-NODE-21-length-22840-cov-1.939522_pt1 | contig 22840 bp, 19 predicted proteins | sample MGYA00241708_ERZ501547 | MGnify/ENA primary metagenome ERZ501547 (study PRJEB25962, sample SAMEA1969296) | human gut metagenome | biome: human gut; feature: human-associated habitat; material: faeces...
CAAAGGCGGGGCTTTCGGCGAGTGAGATAATAGAGAAGAAGGATGGTGCAGTACTGTTTATCAGGACGGACTATACCGGAATCGGAAGACTTCAGTATCTGTTTGCACAGGAGAAGATTACGGTGATGGACACAGCGTATGAGGCGGATGTGCTCGTGAAAGCTGTTATCCCGGAAAATGATAAAAAACGCATAGAGAAAACAATCATAGAGCAGACAAACGGCACGGCAAAGCTTGAGTGGGGCGATGAGGTGACATTTGCTGAATATGATGGCGAGGTATTGCTGTTTAAAAATTAGCCGGTGCTCACATTTTAGCAGGACAAGCAGAATTTATATTCAATTACATTCAATTAAAATAAAAAAATGCTTGACACTATATAATCACATGTGTATAATATCATTTGTTGAGACAACACATTGGCCCATCGCCAAATGGTAAGGCAACGGACTCTGACTCCGTCATTTCAAGGTTCGAATCCTTGTGGGCCAGCTAAAGAGAACTTCGATAGAAGTTCTCTTTTTTTCTTGTGTAATAATGCGATTTGTTATAAAATAAAAACGTATATGACTTAAATAGTTATAGAAGGATGGTGTAATATGAACAAGAATTTTTTGAGAATTATTAATCTTATAGAAGAACTCGGCTCTGAAAAAAAGACACCAATTACTATACAGCAATACCAGGATATCATTAATAAAAGCTCAAATCTTTGGATGTCCAATGGTGTGGATGAAGCGTTTAGATTTATCAGAAGTTACTTCAATTTTATAGACTAGAGGAATTAGATATGGCTTTTTCATTTGACAGCAGAATACGTTACAGCGAGGTGGATTCGTCATGCAGACTGAGCCTTACGGGGCTTACCAATTATTTTCAGGACTGTAGTGTGTTTCACTCGCAGTCACATGATGTGGGAATCAGATTTCTTGCGGACAATCATATAGCATGGGTGCTTTCATCATGGCAGATATGCATAAACAGGCTTCCACTGCTTAATGAACAGGTAAAGATATCCACATGGGCATATGGTATGAAGGCGTTTTACGGTTACAGAAATTTCACACTTGAAGATGCAGGCGGCAGCACACTGGCATATGCCAATTCTGTCTGGGTACTTGTTGATACACGAACCGGCAGACCGGTGAAGGTGCCTCAGGAGTTTGCGGATACATACGGTCTTGAGCCGCAGCTTGAGATGGAGTGTGCAAAGCGCAAGCTTCATATTCCTGATGATATGGAGAAAAAGGGTGAGATTGTGGTTCCTCAGTTTTTTATAGACAGCAACCATCATATGAACAATGAGAAGTATGTTATGCTGGCGCAGCAGCTTCTGCCGAATGATTTTGAAATATCTGAGCTTCGTGTGGAGTACAGAAAAGAAGCAAAGCTTGGTGATACAGTTATATCATACGTGAAGTACACATCAAAGAGTGTGACAGTGGTGCTTGCGGATACGGATAAAAAACCGTATTCGGTGGTGGAGTTTTTGAGTAAGCCGGTACCGGAAAAATAATTATAATTCCATTATTTAATAACGATACAGTTTTGATACAGAAAGGACGGAAAAACATGAGATTAGGAGAATATCAGGAGCTTGTATGTGTAAAGAAGGTTGATTTTGGCATATATCTGTCAACATCTTCGGCTTCGGAGGAGAGGGTACTGCTTCCGGCAAAGCAGATTCCGGATGGAGTAAAGCAGGGGGATAAGCTTAAGGTCTTTGTATACAAGGACTCTAACGACAGACTTATTGCTACGACAAACGAGCCAAAGCTGACACTTGGAGGTTTAGCAGTGCTTACTGTCAAGGATGTGACTAAAATAGGGGCGTTCCTTGACTGGGGGCTTGAAAAGGACCTGTTTCTTCCTTACAAGGAGATGGTCAGAAAGGTCAGCGCCGGAGATGAGATACTTGTTACATTATACATAGATAAAAGCCAGAGGCTTTGCGCTACCACAAAGGGTATTTACCATATGCTGAGCACCGATTCGCCATACAAAAAGGACGATATGGTTTCAGGCCGAGTGTATGATTTTAGCGACAATTTCGGTACATTTATCGCTGTGGATGACAAATATTCAGCCAAGATACCGGTTTTTGAGAATGCCGCTTATCTGAAGCTTGGAGATGTGATAGAGGCAAAGGTCACTGATGTCAAGGCGGATGGCAAGCTAGACCTGACAATGAGGGAAAAGGCATATATTCAGATGGATTCCGACGCTGAAAAGCTCCTTGAACTGCTTGATTCATACGCAGGGGTGCTTCCGTTTTCGGAAAAGGCAAGCCCGGAGGTAATCAAGAGAGAAACAGGACTTAGCAAAAATGCATTCAAGCGTGCAGTTGGTCATTTATATAAGGAAAGAAAGATTGATCTCACAGATGGCAAAATCCGTCTTAAGAAATAACAGTCTTTTTAATAAATTTTAACAGGAAAGAAGGACAATAACATGAAAAACGTTATCAGTACAGACAAGGCACCGGCAGCAATCGGACCATATTCACAGGCTATCGAGGTAAATGGTATGGTATATACTTCCGGAGTGATACCGGTAGTTCCGGAGACCGGTGAGATTCCTGAGGGCTCACAGGCACAGGCAAAGCAGGCATTTACAAATCTGTCACATCTGCTTGAGGCAGCAGGAACAAGCATGGACAATGTGGTAAAGACTACAGTTTTCATCAAGGAGATGAATGACTTCGGTGCGATAAATGAGGTATATGCCACATTTTTTAACGGAGCATACCCTGCAAGAAGCTGTGTTGAGGTTGCAAGGCTTCCAAAGGATGTAATGCTTGAGGTTGAGGCTATTGCTGTAAAATAAAATTATTACATAAGTATTTCATATGACATAAGTCCTATTCGTTTGAAAAAGTCAAGATTTTCTTAAGAATTCTCTAAGAAAACGTTGACATATATATGTTACTTTGCTATAATGACAAAGTAATATTTGTAACAAATTCGTAATAACTGTTACAAATTCATACAACGGAGGGTAAAATGAAAGTAAATTATGTGAAACTCACAGCCGGGGTACTTACAGGTTTTATGGCTCTGTCCTCAGTGCCATATGCAGTATATGCGGCTGGACCTACTGCAGGAGTAGCTAGTTATACATCAGATATTGTTAGTACATCAAACACTCTTACAGCCGGTGTTACATCTATGTTGACAGATGTAATGTTAAAAGGTGATGAGACATCAGAGACTGCAACAGATGTTGCGACAACAGATGCTGAGCCGGTTAAATCAGCATATGCTGATACAGCAGTTGCACAGGTTAGCGACAGCGTTAATATACGTGCGAGTGCAGATGAAAACAGCGAGTCTCTTGGAAAGCTCTATAACAATGGAATTGGAACAGTACTTGAGACAACCGATAACGGATGGTACAAAATCCAGTCCGGTTCAGTAACAGGATATGTAAAAGGCGATTATGTTGTAGTTGGTGACGATGCACTTGTACAGAGCGCAGGACGTCGCGTGGCAACAGTCAATACTGAGACACTCAAGGTCAGAATAACAGCATCTACTGATGCAGAAGTACTTGGTCTCGTGTCCGGAGAGGATGATCTCACAGTTGTGGATGAGTCAACAGCTGGATGGGTAGGTGTATCTACAGCAGACGGTACCGGATATGTATCTACAGATTATGTGACACTCGATACAGAGTTCACTTATGCTGAGTCTAAGGAAGAGGAAGCAGCAAGACTTGCCAAGGAAGAGGCAGAGCGTAAGGCGGCTGAGGAAGCAGCCAGAAAGGCTGAAGAGAAAGCTAGAAAGGCTGAGGAAGCAAAAGCAGCCAAGGCAGCAGCAAAGAAGTCATCTAAGTCTTCAAGCAAATCATCAAGCAGTTCTTCATCAGAGAAGAGCTATAGCGCACCAAGTGGTTCAAACGGACAGGCTGTTGTTAATTATGCATCACAGTTCGTTGGCAATCCTTATGTTTACGGTGGCTCAAGTCTTACAAACGGAACAGATTGTTCAGGATTTGTAATGTCAGTTTATGCACAGTTTGGCATCAGCTTACCACACAGCTCATCAGCAATGAGAAGCGTTGGATACGGTGTGAGCACAAGCGATATGCAGCCTGGAGATATCATCTGCTATAGCGGACATGTTGCTATCTACTGTGGTGGAAACACTATTGTACATGCAAGCAACCCATCAGACGGTATCAAATATACATCACCGGCTAACTACAAATCAATCATTGCAGTTAGAAGAATTTTCTAATAAATTCATGCCGGATAGGTAAATATGAATCTATAAAGACCTTCATCTCATCGAGATGGAGGTCTTTTTTACATAGAGAAACTTTATTTTTGTTTATGATATTTGAAATAAGTGGCCTGTATGATATACATATATGTTTAAAAACGGGACTAATTTAAACAGAATGGAAAACAGGGCTGTCAAGCGTAATTTTTATTACATATATCAAAATAGCAACATGCACAAAAAAGTGGATATGCTAAACCCGGTAAATTCGGATTGGGGATAAATGTGGATAACTATCAACAAAAGTAAACCTCAAAGTGCCCTTAAAATGAGTTATGCACGGAGTTATGCACATTATCCACATTTTTGAATGAGAGCAAAAGAACAACTGTTTTGTAAAGTTCTGATAAAGTTGCACTAAATTAGTAATATTTCGGAAATAATATTGACATTTTAATTGTAAATAATATGATTAAAATGCTTTATAATTGTCGGACAACTTGAAAAGTGTTGATTATGTAAGTTAATTTTGTTATACTTCAAATTATGATTAAAAAGATAGATATTGCAGGGCTACAACTTGATAACTATACAGTACGCGAGATGCTCATGAGAGTCGACAGGCGTATTTCAGAGAAGATACTCACTACAATAGAGGAAGTGAATATGGATACGCTGGCATTGGCGGAGTCTGATGAAGAGGTGAAGCAGGCGCTGGAGGCGTGCGATTATTCTGTCATTGCGGATGAAGGCATACTAAGGGCGGTATCGGCAGATACTTTGCAGCGTCGGCATGAGATAGAAGATCATGACTTCTTTTATGAGCTTTTTAAGAGGCTTGAGAGGAATGATAAAAAAATCTTTGTGATTGCAGAGTCGCAGAAAGCTGTTGATGAGGCTGAGGAATTTCTGCTTGGATTATTTGACAGAGCGCGAATATCCGGCAAGGGTGTTCTTGATGACTCACCGGGATGCAGCGAAAATCTTGTCAATGAAATTAACATCGTTTCACCTGATGTGATTGCATCATTTCTTCCGTCTCCGGCACAGGAGAAGTTCCTTTTACACAACAGGGAAAAGCTGTTGATGAACCTCTGGTACGGAATCGGAAATAATAAGTTCATGGGGAAAAAGCATGGATTTATTGGAAAAATAAGAAAAATGCTTGATGTGAAGCGCCTTACGCATCTTATCAACACCTATGAACATAGACAAAACAGTTCAATATAGTTAATTCTTATAACAATAAAAGAAAAAATAAGAGGAAATGTGTAAAAATTGTACATTTACCTCTTTATTTTTTTGTGCGAATGTATTAAAATAATAGCAAGTATTTATGCAATTAGTTATAAAGTGACTGTGAGGGCAATGCACAGTTACAAAAAGGGGAGAAGGAGAACGATTTATGATTTCCAATCAGATACTTCAAAATACAATTGATGGCCTTAAAGGAATTACGAGAACCGATCTTTGTGTGATAGATGTTGAGGGCAAGATTCTTGCAGCTACGTTTCCGAATGCAGAGGCGTTTATAGAGCCGGCACAGGCCTTTGTTGCATCACCGGCAGACAGTCAGGTGATTAATGGATGCCAGTTTTTCAAAGTCTTTGATGATCACCAGCTGGAATATGTGCTTTTAGCTTATGGTGACAGCGAGGATGTCTACATGATAGGCAAGATTGCAAGCTTCCAGATTCAGAATCTTCTGGTTGCGTACAAGGAGCGATTTGACAAGGATAATTTTATAAAGAATCTGCTTTTGGATAATCTCCTTCTGGTTGATATATACAATCGCGCGAAGAAGCTTCATATTGATATTGAAGTGCGGCGTGTAGTATTTATTGTTGAGACAAACAGGGAGAAGGACGGCAACGAGCTTGAGAAGATCAGAAGTCTTTTCGGCGGCAAATCAAAGGATTTTGTTACAGCTGTTGACGAGAAGAATATAATAGTAGTGAAGGAGCTGGCAGAAAACGAGACCTATGATGATCTCAGAAAGACAGCCGAGGTGATTTTGAATCTGTTCAGATCCGAAGCGGATGGGGTACATATTGCATATGGTACTGTTATCAATGAGTTGAAAGAGGTGTCGCGCTCATATAAGGAGGCCAGGATGGCTCTCGATGTCGGAAAAATCTTTTTCGAGGAGAGGAATATTATAGCATATTCCCAGCTTGGAATAGGTCGTCTGATATATCAGCTCCCGATTCCTCTATGCAAGATGTTTATCAAAGAGATATTCGATGGCAAATCCCCTGACGATTTTGATGAAGAAATATTATCTACTATAAATAAGTTCTTTGAGAATAGCCTGAATGTATCTGAGACTTCAAGACAGCTCTACATTCACAGAAATACTCTTGTATATAGATTGGACAAGCTTCAGAAAAGTACAGGACTCGACCTTAGAGTGTTCGAGGATGCCATCACATTTAAGATTGCCCTTATGGTAGTCAAATATATGAAATATATGGAATCAATGGACTATTAAGGAGAAAGTAATGATTAAACTTGAACATGTCAGTAAGGCATATTCTGCAGGTATACCTGCTCTCAATGATGTCAATCTCGAGATTGATGATGGAGAGTTTGTTTTCGTATGCGGAGATAGCGGATCCGGCAAATCCACTTTGATTAAGCTTCTTTTAAAGGAGCTTGATCCTACAGACGGAACGATTACTGTTGACGGAAGGAATCTGGCGCGCATTCGCCACAAGCAGGTTCCTAAATACAGAAGAAATGTTGGAGTCGTTTTCCAGGACTTCAGATTATTAAAGGATAGAAATGTTTATGAAAATGTAGCTTTTGCACTCAAGGTTATCGGTGCATCCACAGCTGTTATTAAGAAAAAGGTGCCACAGATGCTTTCTATGGTAGGGCTTGCTGCAAAGTACAAGTCAAAGCCGAGAGAGCTTTCGGGAGGAGAGCAGCAGAGAGTAGCTATTGCAAGAGCTCTTGTCAATGAGCCGAGCATGCTGCTTGCTGACGAGCCGACTGGTAATCTGGACAATAACAATGCGTGGGAGATTATGAAACTGCTTGAGGAAATCAACGAGAAAGGCACAACTGTTATCGTTGTAACTCACAATCTTGAGATTGTTAAGGTTATGAAAAAACGTGTTATCACTATAAAGAAAGGTCTTGTTGTATCTGACAGCAAGGATGGTGATAGTGATGAGGATTAATACGTTTTTTTATTCAATCAAGCAGGGATTTAAGAATATATTCAGAAACAAGATGTTTTCACTGGCATCCATAGCGACAATGGCAGCCTGTATTTTTATGTTTGGTCTGTTTTATATAGTTGTGACTAACTTCTCAAGCATGGTTAAGACAGCTGAGGAGGGTGTTGCTGTCACAGTGTTCTTTAATGAGGGCACTACAGAGGATGTAATAAAAGCGGACAAGGCTCAGATAGAAAAGAGGGCTGAGGTTGGCAAGGTGGATTATCAGTCAGCGGCCGATGCATGGAGTGATTACCAGAAGGAGTATTTTGAGGGCTACGATGATGCTGCAGCTTCCTTTGGTGATGATAACCCTCTCAGTAATTCAGCAAATCTGCAGGTTTATTTGAATGATGTCTCTATGCAGCAGACTCTTGTCAACTATATCAAGGGGCTGGAGGGCGTCAGAAAGGTAAACCAGTCGCAGGATGTGGCCAATACGCTGACTGATTTAAATAAGCTTATCAGCTATGTATCGGGAGGTATCATTCTGATTCTTCTGTGTGTTGCGATTTTCCTTATAAGCAACACAGTTACTACAGGTATTGCGGTCAGACGAGAGGAAATAGCTATCATGAAGCTTATCGGAGCGACTGATTTTCTGGTCAGGTCTCCGTTTGTGGTAGAAGGTATTCTCATTGGACTGATAGGATCAGCGATTCCTCTGGGATTGCTTAGTGTCATATATGGAAAGATTTGTGCATATATTGCTAATAAGTTTAGTTTTATAGGAAATATGATGACATTTATCCCGACAAAGGAGATTTTCTCTACACTTGTACCGGTAGCGCTTATACTGGGCGTTGGAATTGGCTTTTTGGGAAGCCGATTCACAATTCGGAAACATTTAAGAGTATAATAATAATTATGACGGCCTGGCTCCGATCGGAGGCAGGCTGTTTTAAGTTCATATCATAATATAGAGAGGACAGGACTGAAATGGATAATTCAAACAACAACGGCTTAGAATATGATGATAATTCAGATATGAGCGATAAAAAGCCTCATAGAAATGGATTTAGAAATGGGTTCGGTGTCGGGATTGCTACAGGTATAGTGACCACCATTGTGCTTGGATTGATTGTGCTCTTTGCATACACAATGATTACAGGCAGGAGCGTGCATACCGTTGCAAAAAGCGCAGATGTGCTTGACGACAAGACCGTGCAGAAAATCGATGAGCTTGCGAACTACATAGACGAGTACTACTATGAGGATTATGATAAGGATGAGTTGGAAAACGGTCTGCTGCATGGTGTGATGGAGGGACTAAATGATCCTTATTCGGTTTATTATACCGCAGATGAGTATAAGGAACTGCAAATCAGCACGACAGGCACTTATTATGGTATCGGGGCTGCGTTAAAGCAGGACCCGAACACAAAGCAGGTGACAGTTTCGAAGGTATACAGTGGTACACCTTCTGAGGAAGCGGGACTTAAAAAGGATGACGAAATAGTTTCTGTTGATGGTGTTGAGGCAACATCCGAGGATCTCACAAAGCTTGTTGCCAAAATCAGAGGTAAGGAGGGCACTAAGGTTACGCTTGAAATCAGGCGTGGCGAGGAGGCTGACCCATTTACCGTTGAGGTGGAGCGTAAAAATGTTGAGCTGCCATCAGTGGACAGCAAGCTGCTTGACAATGGAGTAGGATATATCCAGGTCAGTGAGTTTCAGACAAACACGGCAAGTCAGTTTGAGGATGCACTTGACGGACTTACAAATCAGGGTATGAAGGGCCTTATAGTGGATTTGCGTGCTAATCCGGGAGGACTACTTACCGCAGTGACAGAAATGGTTGACAGACTGCTTCCGGCTGAATCGGTTGGCAAGCTTCCGGCAGGAACCGTCGTGTATACAAAGGATAAAAACGGAAATGTTCAGACATTTGGTGATGACGATGGCAAACAGATAGACTGTCCTATCGTAGTGCTTGTCGATGAAAACAGCGCAAGTGCGTCTGAAATTTTTGCGGGAGCCATGAAGGATTACAATGAGGATGGTTATATTGATGCAACACTTGTAGGCAAAAAGACCTTTGGAAAAGGAATTGTACAGACTATTTACAATCTTTCCGATGGCGACGCTGTAAAGATTACCACCTCGAAGTACTACACACCAAACGGTCACAATATCCACAAAAAGGGTATCGAGCCTGATGTAGAGGTCGATTATGAATATACAGGAGATACAAATGCAGACTATGACATGCAGTATGATGTGCAGCTTCAGAAAGCGATTGAGGTGATGAATGAAAAGCTTAAATAAGATTGCATGCTTTCTCATGCTGTGCTGGATGGCAGTCATCTTTATGTTTTCGGCGGAGCCGGATACCGAGTCGTCTGAGCTCAGCGGCAGCGACCGCATAGTTTCTGTGGTCAATACCATTACTGCAAGCCACTGGGATGAGAATGAGCTGCTCGATAAGGCAGAGCTTATAGACTATCCGGTGAGAAAATGTGCCCACATGAGTGAGTATGCCATTCTCACATTGCTTGGCTTTTTGACATTTTCGTTCTTGCATGGCAGAAGAAGATTTTTGATTCCGATAGGCGTGACCTTCCTATATGCCTGCACAGATGAATTTCACCAGCTGTTCGTGCCCGGCCGGGCCGGCAGATTCACGGACGTACTGATTGACACCACAGGTGGTATAATTATGCTGCTATTTATTGCGCTTGTTACCCATGTAACACATACGAAGCATACAGCAGGCACGACTAAACAGAAAGCATGAAGACAAGAAGAGAAGTGGGCTGTAATCGTTGTCGGTCACACTGTTAGGTGTGAACAGTAACAGTCATGATAATAAGCTTGATGATAAGCATGATTATAAGTGCCAAATTTAGTTGCAGTTTTCTAATATAATCGGTATAATAAAGGTATTGACGCTGGCTGAAAAACATGGCATATAACATACGCTTTTAATATGTGCCACAACCAGCTTCCCGCCCGGTAAACCCGGGTTTACGGCCGGCACATAGCATGTTCCGAAGAAAAATATGAACTGCCACGGGGTTCCATTAACGCAGTTAATGCGAACAAGTGGCAAATTATAAAGCACTATCCCAAAAAATCCCGTGGCTGACTTCATATTTTTCTGAGGAATATACTGCGTACTACCCCGGCACCACACAGCATAAAAAGTGCGAAACCGTAATAAATAAGAATAATTTGAACGAAAGGAATTTAAATATATGTACGATCAGGTAACACTGGGCCTCAACGTAGACCCATTCATATTAAGCGCATTAAAGGAGGACATCACAAGCGAGGACGTATCCACAAACAGCGTGATGCCACATCCACAGGCAGGAGAGGTGGATTTAATCTGCAAACAGGACGGAATCATCTGTGGACTGCAGGTTTTTGAGAGAGTTTTCACACTGCTTGATGCAGATACAAAGGTAGAGTTTTACGTAAAGGATGGCGATAGGGTAGAAAATAAGCAGCTTATCGGTAAGGTTTACGGAGATATCAGAGTACTCTTGTGCGGTGAGAGAACTGCGCTCAATTATTTACAGCGCATGAGTGGAATTGCCACATATACCAGTCAGGTTGCAGCGCTCTTAGAGGGCACCGGTATCAAGCTTTTGGATACCAGAAAGACAACTCCAAACAATAGAATTTTTGAAAAATATTCGGTCAGAGTCGGTGGTGGAAACAACCACAGATACAATCTCTCGGATGGAGTGCTTCTTAAGGATAACCACATCGGAGCAGCTGGCGGCGTAAAAGAGGCAATCGCCATGGCAAAGGCCTATGCTCCGTTTGTCAGAAAGATTGAGGTTGAGGTAGAGAGCTTTGATATGGTGAAGGATGCGGTTGAAGCCGGTGCCGACATTATCATGCTCGACAACATGTCAACAGAGCTTTTAAAGCAGTGCATCGACTACATTGACGGCAGAGCCGAAATCGAGGTTTCGGGAAATGTTACCAAAGAAAATATTGCAAGAATAAAGGGTCTTGGTGTAGACTATGTATCAAGTGGTGCGCTCACACATTCAGCGCCTATTATGGATTTATCACTTAAAAATCTACATGCAGTATAGATTTTAGATTGCCGGTCGCACTATGCTGTGACAGTAATGTTTTACAGAAAGGAACGAAAATGAACGGTGATGAGAGAAGAAAAAAAATAATAAATATTCTATCCTCGTCAAAGTCGCCTGTGGCGGGAGTTGCGCTTGCAAAGGAGCTTGATGTGAGTCGTCAGGTGATTGTGCAGGACATAGCACTGCTTCGAGCAAACGGAGCCGCGATTTTTTCGACAAACAGAGGATATCTGATACAGGCGGATAAGCAGTATTCGAGAGTATTAAAGGTGGTTCACGAGGATGATGAAGTAGAGGAGGAGCTTTCAACAATAGTTGATGCCGGAGGCCATGTGAAGGACGTATTTGTATACCACAAGGTCTACGGAGTGATCCGCGCCAATATGGACATCAAGTCCAGACGTGATGTCAGAAATTACCTGGAGGAAATCCGCACAGGAAAGTCCAGCCTTCTTAAAAATGTAACTTCAGGTTATCACTATCACACAATATGTGCGGAGAGTGAAGAGGTGCTTGATGCCATACAGGAGGAGCTTAAGCAGAAGGGCTTCCTTGCAAAGCTGCAGGACTATGAGCCGGTGGATTTCTGGGGAGACAACGAGGACGAGGCAAAGGCTTAATTTTATCGTAAAGTTAAAGCGTAATATAATAATTGCCCGGGTGAAAGCCCAGGCTGTTTTTTGCTTTTTATTTAATTTCCAGATTTTCACCTGTAAGCCCTATGTATGATCCATCAGGAAGTCCACCTTCAGGATGTCCGATGAGCCATTTGTTTTTAGCTGCAAGAAGAGCATCTTCTCCGCCGGTGTGTGGATGTTCCAGGGCTTCATTTGTGCCTTTTGGAAGTACAACGGCTACCAGAAATCCGCCAACAGATGCATTACATGGTGCGTAGTGCAGTGTTGTGGCATAAAGCTCGACTGCTGTTCCGGAAGGAATCCTGAAAGCTTCCATCAAAGAGGTATCATATGTATTTTCCACGGAGATATCCTGCTGTCGGCCGAGTATCAGTATGGCATCAGTTGCGGCAATATTGACCTCAGAGCATCTGTGATATTCAACAGCATTGAGCTTATGATTGTTGCCTATGCACCAGCCTATCTGTATAGGAAGCTCCCCGTATGTTTTCTGTTGTAATTCTGTAGCGCATTTTAGCTTTTCAAGTGCAGAAATGGATGGCTCATAAACCACATCGGCAGGAATTTCTACTGTCTGCATTGTGCTGACCAGCTCTGTAAGATCTATAGAGTCGATCACCTTTCCATATTTCTTAAAACATTCTTCTGTTATTTCATGTATGATCATTATATGGTCCTCCTGATTTTTAAAATTATAGAAATTATAATGTATGACAGAGAAAATGTCAGCAGGATAAATTATTGTTTTATACCCTAGTTATTAGATATATTTATTTTAGGATTTGTAAAAATATTTTTTATGGAATATAATGACTATTATGCAATTTTATAGCAGAGACTGAACAAAAGAAAATAGGGAGAAAACATGGTATGATAAAAAGATTGGTTTCCGCAGCGATTACAGTGGCATTGTTTATCGGACTTATAGCCGGTGTTACTTTTAAATCGTCAGATAAAAAAGAAATAAAGCATTTTACGGCTTTTTTTTCTGTAGAAGGAGATAATATAGATCCGGATAATGATATAAAGCAGCTCATAGCAGAGCAGATCGGTGCTGAATGTGAGGAAACATGGCTTGTTGGACAGGATAAGGACGATGCAATAAATTCTCTCATAGCAACCGGGGAATATCCGGATTTTGTATTGGGTGAGACTGCGCTGTATGAGGCAGATGCACTCATTCCAATAGATGAATACTGGGACGATTATCCGAACATAAAAGAATATCTCAGTGATGAACAATGGGAAAAGTTAAGACAGCCGGATGGACACATATATTGGATTCCACCGTTTGGAATATCACATGGGGATGATGTGGAGATGCTGCATAATGGTGAAGCCTTCTGGATTCAGACAAGAGTATTAAAATGGGCTGGATATCCAAAGATTACAACGATAGAGCAGTACTTTGACCTGATAGAAAGCTATGTACAGGCAAATCCAACAATGCCGGATGGAACAGAAAATATACCATTTACGATGCTTTGTGATGACTGGCGGTATTTTTGCCTTGAAAATGTGCCGCAGTTTCTGGACGGATTTCCAAACGATGGAAGCTGTATGGTAGACACGGAAACCAAAAAAGTGATGGATTACAATGTGACCGACACAGCCAAAAGATATTTCGGAAAGCTTAACGAAGAGTTCCGTAAGGGAATAATGGATCCCGGGGCGTTTAATGCCACCTATGATCAATATCTGGATAAGCTGTCAACAGGAGCTGTGCTTGGGATGGTCGACCAGTGGTGGCAGTTTTATTATGTAATAGATCCTGTATTCAAAAAACAGAATCTGGCACAGCTTGGGTGTGATTATGTTCCTCTTCCTGTCACGATTGATGATGGTATTCACAACAGATGGCATACAAACAGGATGGCAGAAATAGATTATTCTTCAGGAGTGTCCATTACCACCTCCTGTAAAGATATTGAAGGTGCGATGAAGTTTATCAGTGATCTTCTGGAACCTGATATCATAAGAGAAAGGTTCTGGGGAGAGGAGGGCAAGGACTATTCAGTCGATGAAAACGGTTTGTTTTACCTTACCAATGAGCAGGCAGAGAAAAAAAATGACAGCTCATATAAGGCAGCGCATATGTGTTCGTACTCATACTTTCCAAGAGTGGAGGGAAGGCTTGATGATGGTATAAATGCGTTTTCAATGGAGTTTCAGCAGGATGAGTTTTTCAAAAATCAGCCTGTTGATATTCAGGAATGTTTTAAAGCCTATGGAGTGGAAAACTATGTAGATATGCTTGGAAAAAATGAGGCTCCCGGCTCGTGTTATCCGATGTATTCATATTCAGATTCAATTCCTTTGACCTCTGAATGTGGGAAAGTAAAGAATAATATTGTGGCAGTAAAGAAAATATGGCTGCCGCAGGTTATCATGGCAGATGATTTTGAAGCTGCCTGGGAGCAATATATGGAGGAGTACAATGCCTGCAATCCACAGATATATTTTGATTATTTACAGCAAAAGGTAAATGAAAATTAGCAATATTTGAATACTGTTTGGCAATTTATTAATAGAATAACAAGCCCCTGTTCGTTTACACTTGTATATATCAATAAACGAATGGGGGGATTTTATTTTGGATGATTTAAAAAATGGTGCTTTGTATATAGGCACGATACCATCATCAATGGACAATAACAGATGCTCGGTCACGCTTGAGGATGATGGAAGCGTTACCTTTTATATCTATGCGCCAAATGCCAATAAAGTAGAAGTAGCCGGAATGGGAGGCTATTTCAGCTCAGAACGCATACAGTTAAAGCCTGATATGCAGGGTGGATTTTCGGCAAACATTAAAGATTTCCACTGGGCAATGCATTATTATTTCTGGTATGTAGATGATGTCTGTATAACAAATCCTCATGCGGCTATATCATATGGCTGTTTTGCTGCAATAAACACATTTGAAGTGCCAAAAGAGGGCGAGGATTTCTATTTTGTCAGGGATGTGCCGCATGGAACGGTAAGTCTGTGCAAATATACCTCACAGGTAAACGGTCACATAAAGGAGAGCTATGTGTATACTCCACCCGGATATGAGAGTGGAGATGTAAGGTATCCTGTATTGTATTTACAGCATGGTGTCGGGGAGAATGAGACCGGATGGGTATGGCAGGGTAAGATGAATTTCATCATGGACAATCTGATAGCAGACAAAAAATGTGTGCCGATGATCATAGTTGCAAGCAGTGGCTACGCATTTAAGGATAACGAATACCCTGTATTTTTTCCGGGAGATTTTGACAGTGAGCTTGTAAATAGCATAATTCCTTATATAGAGGAAAATTTTAAGGTCAAAAAAGGAAGAAACAACCGTGCTGTGGCAGGACTTTCACTTGGTTCAGGACAGGCTACGGATATAGCGGCAAGACACCCGGAGCTTTTTTCAGCAGTTGGAGTATTTTCAGGTGTTGCAATACATCTAATGAAAAAAATCATCGACAGCCCATATCGGTTTGAAGCTGTCTTTATGTCGGCAGGAGATGAAGAAAAAGAGATACTGCTTGGAATCAATGAGATGGTAAAGGAATTTTCACGACAGGGGAAAAACAGTACACCAAAAGTATATGAGGGGTATCATGAATGGCATGTATGGAGAAAGAGCTTTAAGGATTTCGCACAGATGCTTTTTACATGGGATGACGCAGAACTTGATGATATTGATAAAGCTGTCCCGGTCAGATCAAAGAATATTGATTTTACCACACCGGTACAGGCGGATGAGAGCATGGTATTTTTTGATCCGGTGTACAGGCAGATACAGTTCGAAAATGACGAGGATGGAAAACCGGCTGGCAAATATCCGGATGTCATACATGGTATCCGTGTGACGGAGGATAACAGCATTGAAGTAAATCTTTTTGCACCTGATGCAAAAAGCGTGAGCGTAGTTCTTGAAAATGGCACGGAGGAGCTTCTTTACAGATCAAAGAAAAATGAGGGTTATTGGGAAAAAACAATAGGCAATCCGGCAGAGGGATTTAACTATGTGACATTTATGGTAAATGGAACACCTGTAGTAAATCCTGCGGCACCTGTCGGGTTCGGATATAACAGGGCTGTAAACTTTGCTGAGGTACCTGAGAGGAACTTTAGCTGGCATGAGCTTAAGGAAACAGATCATGGTCAGATACATATCCATTATTCGTGTGATGGAGACGGACAGGTCAGTATGAATTATGTTTATACACCAGCCGGTTATGGAGAGGATAACTGTGACACCGGCAGAGTATGTGTGCTTGAGTGTGCTGCGGACGAAAGAAATTTTTGCTGGATACATCAGGGAAAGATAGCAAATATCATGGATAATCTGTCTGGCGAAGGCAGGATAAAAGGAATTATGATAATAATGGCAGACAGCACGATATCTGATGATATCATCGGGAACATAACAGCCATATACGGAATTAAGGACAGTGCACAGAAAGAATGGTTCAAAAAAGGAGATAATGAATCCTGGACATCATGCAGACACAGATTTGTAAATTTAATGTGCGGGATACAGTAAAACAGCGACAAAAAGGAGAGAAAAATGGCAGGAGCATATAAGACAGGCAAATACAGAAATATATTCAAAGAGTATGGGTATCCGGAAGAAGAAATTCAAAAAAGAGTAGAGGATACTTTTAACACGATATTCTATGGTAATGATGATGAACGTTTTTATCATGAAGCTGGTGATGATATGGGATATATGGAGGATACCGGCAATCATGATGTGAGAACAGAGGGAATGTCATATGGCATGATGGTATGTGTACAGCTGGATAAAAAAGCAGAGTTTGACAGACTGTGGAAATGGGTGCGCACATATATGTACATAGAAGATGGTCCGGCAAAAAATTATTTTGCGTGGTCATGTCAGACAAACGGAAAGCGAAATGCCGATGGACCGGCACCTGATGGTGAAGAGTATTTTGCAATGGCATTGTTTTTCGCCTCTAAAAGATGGGGAGATGGCGATGGTATATTCTGCTACAGCAAAGAGGCACAAAATATCTTAAGGGAGTGTGTACACAAGGGTGAGCCGGGACACAGCGGAGAGCCAATGTGGGAGCCTTCCAACAAGCTGATAAAGTTTGTCACAAATATGGATTTCAGTGATCCTTCATACCATCTGCCGCATTTTTATGAACTTTTTGCCCAAAGGGCTTATGAGGAGGACCGGGACTTCTGGAAAGAAGCAGCAGCTGCCAGCAGAGCATATCTGCACAGTGCATGCCATGAAAAGACAGGACTTAGCGCAGAATATGCAGATTATGACGGAAAGCCTCATACGGGGCATCAGGAAATATTTGGAAGACATGACTGGTATTACAGTGATGCATACCGCACGATCGCCAATATAGCGATGGATCATCTGTGGTTTGATGCAGATCCGTGGCAGATTAAAACGGCAGAAAATCTTCAGAAGTTTTATTGTGAGGATCAGAAGGACAATTGGGATGGTGTATTTCTTATAGATGGTACACCGCTTGATGAGAAGGCACTTCATCCGGTAGCGATCATTGCTGTTAATGCAGAAGCTTCACTCGCAGCAGATGGAAAATATGCAAAGCAATGTGTTGAAAAGTTCTGGAACACTCCGCTTAGGACAGGTGACAGGAGATACTATGACAATTTCCTTTACATGTTTGCAATGTTAGCACTTTCAGGAAATTACAGGATTTATTGATTTTAATATACAAGAACCTTAAGCTGGAATGATGAAACAGTCATAAACTATAAAAGACAGGACAAATATCTATAATTTCTCCCGGTGCAAAACACTGGGAGTTTTTGTATCATATAATCATTATAGCTGATAAAATCGACACAACAAGGAGGCAGAAAGATGGCAGGGCCAAAAGCACCAAAGGATCCGGAAAGAAAAAGACCGTATTTCTACATCATGAAGGATAAGGATATATATGGCTCAGTACAGGAAGATGGAAGCATTATACATTTTATATATGAAAGCGACGGAAGACTGATAAACAGTGCACAGATAGCCGGAAATATAGAAAATAAAGAGGAACTGGGACTGTTAGAGACAGTGGAAGGTTTTGGAAGGCTTGTACACAGTATAGGTGTATCTGTGGAAACAGATAATCAAAACGAACAGATCGAATTTGTGTTTCAGATGTACGGAAAGCAGGACCTGTACGGAGGCGGTACTAATCTTAAGGTAAAGCTGACAGGCGATGGAATGGAGAGAAAGATATACCTGTCAGATTATAAGTGGACACCGGATGATGATATACCGGGACAGATAAAGTTCATATTTAATACACCGGATATCATGGGAAAAGCGAGTGTCAGACTGTATCTGAATGACGGCTATGAGGCTCCTGCCGAGATTGAGGAAACAGAGGTGGATATGAACTCTGATGAATACTGCAGCATGATAAGTCATTCGCTTATGAATATGGGAAATGCATACCGCATAAGAAAAGCCATCGAAAAGACTAGAGCCGGAAAAGAGGTAACACTTGCATACATCGGTGGATCTATCACACAGGGAGCAGGTGCGACACCTATAAATACAGAGTGCTATGCATACAAATCCTATCAGCTTTTCCAGAAGCGTTTTTCTGCAAAGAATAATGTGAAATTCATAAAAGCCGGTGTGGGCGGCACACCATCGGAGCTGGGAATGATCAGATTTGACAGGGATGTACTAAGAGACGGACAGCAGCCTGATATAGTAGTTATTGAATTTGCTGTAAATGATGAGGGGGATGAGACAAAGGGTGACTGTTATGAAAGCCTTGTACGTAAAGTACTTAATCTGCCATGTAAACCGGCAGTCATATTGCTTTTTTCAGTATTTGCAAATGACTGGAACCTTCAAGACCGCCTAAGCCCGGTTGGAAAGTTCTATGATCTGCCTATGGTAAGCGTGCTGGATGCGGTTTCCCCTCAGTTTGCATTAAAAAATGACGAGGGAAGGGTAATAACCAAAAATCAGTTTTTCTATGATATGTTTCATCCGGGCAATGTAGGCCATTCCGTCATGGCAGACTGCATAGAGTATCTTTTTGAAAAAATAGATCAGGCAGGGCATGCAAGTCTGGATGCATTTGAACTGGGACTGACAGAGGAAAAAATATTGCAGGAAAAACTAAATCTTGCACCGGTAATAGGAAACAGCTTTGAAAATATAAGACTGCTCGACAAAAAGGATATATATGCAAAGGCATATATTGACGAGGGTGGCTTTGATTCGACAGATACACAGCTGCAAAGCGTTGAGATGGATGATCAGCTTTCGCTGACTCCGGAATTCCCGTATAACTGGATGTATGATGGCACAAAAAATACATTAAACAGGGTAAAAGCGTATTTCGAGCTTGAGATGGAGTGCAGGGCACTTCTCCTTGTATTTAAGGATTCGGGAGAGGTAAACGTGGGAAAGGCAAAGGTATATGTGGATGGAGAATATCATTTTACGGCTGATCCACATATCAATAACTGGCAGCATTGCAATGCGGTAATAATATTTAACAATAAGACCAGTGAAAATCATGTTGTAAGAATTGAAATTGCAGAAGAAGACAGAGACAAGCAGTTTACGATACTGGGCTTTGGATATGTATTATAGGAAATGAGAGGTAAGAGACATGGTAACAGCAAAAAATCCAATACTTTCAGGTTTTTATCCTGATCCATCAATATGTAGAGTCGGGGAAGACTATTATCTGGTGACATCAAGCTTTGTGTATGCACCGGGTGTTCCCATATTTCATAGCCGGGATCTGGCTCATTGGGAGCAGATTGGCAATATACTTGACAGACCATCGCAGCTATGCGTGGAAAATGAAGAAATATCGAGAGGTATTTTTGCACCGACCATAAGATATCATGAAGGAACTTTTTATATGATAACGACCAATGTATCGCATGGCGGCAATTTTATAGTGACAGCGCAGGATCCCGCAGGACCGTGGTCTGATCCGTATTATTTGGGAGAAGAAGCAGTCGGAATAGACCCAAGCCTTTTCTTTGATGATGACGGCAGATGTTATTACTGTGGCACACGCCCAAACCCTGAAGGAGTACGCTACAATGGAGACTGGGAGATATGGATACAGGAGCTTGATCTTGGAACCATGAAGCTTAAGGGTAGGAGCATGGCCATATGGAAAGGTGCTGTAAAGGGCTGCATATGGCCGGAAGGACCACATATCTACAAGATAAACGGATATTATTATCTGATGCATGCAGAGGGCGGCACCGGACCGGAGCACAGTATAACGATAGCAAGAAGCACGGAGCTTTTTAAATGGTTTGAAGGATGTCCGAGAAATCCGATATTTACACACAGAAATCTGGGGATGGATTATCCGGTCATCTATGCAGGACATGGTGATCTGGTGGATGATATAAACGGAAACTGGTATGTGGTCATGCTTGCGTCAAGACCATGCAAAAAGCACAGCAGCATGGGCAGGGAAACCTTTATTGCAAAAACAATATGGGAAAACGAATGGCCGGTAATAGCACCCGGGATAGGACACCTTGAGGATACGGTAGATATACCGCTTGAAGAGTGCAGATTTATAGATGAGATATCAGAAAATGATTTTATAACTTTCTGCGAGGCCAAGCCTGATAAGAGGCTGGTTGGAATAGGAAAACGCAACGAGTCTTTTTACTCCCTTAAGGAAAATCCGGGAGTACTGAGACTGTACACAAACAAAGAGCAGATCGCTGATCTTGGCACAAGCGCATTTCTTGGACTAAGACAGAAGGGCTATGAGTTTACGGTAAAGACAGCAGTGCGTTTTATCCCACAGTCGGATAATGAGACGGCAGGACTTGTACTTTTCCAGAACAATGAGAATCATCTTCGCGCTGAGATAACAATGGAAGCCGGGAGGCTGGTATTTGTGGTGACTACACATATTAAGGGAACTGACAAAAAGATAGCAGTGGCAGATATTATGGAGTACAGCGTTACAGAAAAAAATCCACTGTGGAATATATGTATGATCTGTAAGGAACAGGAAGCATCTATATGGATAGGTACGGCCGAAAAGAGCGTAAAAGTCGCAGAAAAAATAAGTCTGCTGCCATATACCACAGAAGAAGCAGGTGGCTTTGTGGGTTGTACGGTCGGTATGTATGCATCCTCAAATGGCAGCAATAGTGATAACTATGCAGAATTTTCATACATAATGCTCACCCAATAAACATTTTGCGAAATTCAGTCGGGGTGCAGCCCTTTTCAGCTTTGAACACCCTTATGAAAGTGGATGGATTTGCAAAGCCTGACTGCATTGCAGTCTCGGTGACAGATATATTGGGATCAGCCAGAAGGGTCAGGGCAAGCTCTATTCTTTTCTGATTTAAGTATTTGTAAAAGGTATTATTGGTAAACTGCTTAAATAGCCGGGTAAAGTGATATTTACTGAATCCGGCTATTTTTGAGATTTCATCAAGTGTTATGTCCTCAGTGCAATGTGTATCGATATACTCACAGATAGACAGAAAACGCTCCAGATATTCCTGCTGCTTGTGTCTGCCGACATTAAAATTACAACTGCTGGCAGTATGATGTCTTCCAATAAGGACAAGTACTTCAAGCATTTTGGAGTAGATCACGGCTTCTGATAGAAATGGGTCGGTCTGGTATTCATCTGATATATCAAGCAGCAGTTTACGGATATTGCTGTGGATATCACCGGAAGTTTCCGGGGTTAGCGTTATAGCAGGTGCTATAAGGGTAAGTATGGAATTTAATTCCTTTATTTTTGAGACAGCAGACCACTCAATCTGCAGGATAAGCCTTTTTCCGGTGTCAGGTGCGATAAGCCTGTGTTTTACACCGGAAGCTATAAAGATAATATCATTCTCATTAAGATGTACCAAATCATCCCCAATCTGCACTGTATAGCCGCCTTCAAGTGGCATGATAATCTCCATGGGAGTATGCCAGTGAATGGGATAATCTTCTGCTTCCGCATTTATAAAAAGCTTTACATTGCTGTTTTCTTTATATTTTACTGTCTCATGTATTCCATTCAGATTTTCGATCATATATACTTGTCTCCATACGGCTGATATTTATGCGCATTTGCGTGAATATAGTTATTATAGCACAAATAGCAATTTTTGAACATTGTGGGGCAACAATTAGAAAGAAAATACTGCATGAATCTGGTAAAATCATTATATAAATTAAAGGAGAAGTCACTATGAGTAAAAAAACTATAGAATATGCAAAAAAACTAGTATCGCAGATGACAATAGATGAGAAGATAAGTCAGATGCTGTATGAGTCACCGGCTATAGAAAGACTGGGGATACCGGAATACAACTGGTGGAATGAGGCTCTTCATGGAGTAGCAAGAGCCGGTGTTGCTACAGTATTTCCTCAGGCGATAGGTCTTGCGGCAACTTTTGATACTGACCTGATAGAAAAGATAGGAGATGTTGTATCAACGGAGGGTCGTGGAAAGTTCAATGAATTTTCAAAAAAGGGTGATCACGGAATATACAAGGGACTTACCTTCTGGGCACCTAATGTAAATATATTCAGAGATCCAAGATGGGGCAGGGGACATGAGACATACGGGGAAGATCCGTACCTGACAGGTAAGCTTGGCTGCGCATATATAAGGGGATTGCAGGGAGATGATCCGGATCATTTAAAATCGGCAGCCTGTGCAAAGCATTTTGCGGTACACAGCGGTCCGGAG
>ENA-OPER01000025-OPER01000025.1-human-gut-metagenome-genome-assembly--contig:-NODE-25-length-22625-cov-1.930173_pt1 | contig 22625 bp, 25 predicted proteins | sample MGYA00241708_ERZ501547 | MGnify/ENA primary metagenome ERZ501547 (study PRJEB25962, sample SAMEA1969296) | human gut metagenome | biome: human gut; feature: human-associated habitat; material: faeces...
GTTTTCTGGCAGACGCATCAGATTTCTCTGAGGAGAAGCTGCGTGAGGCAGGGATTACACGTCGCTTCATAAATGATGATATGGACACTGTGCTTGCCGAGATTTCAGAATACATACGACAGAGTTCTTAATTGCAGAGCAAGAAAATGGTTACGGCTTGCACATAAGTGTAACCGGAAACGAATAAGGAGGCAGCCTCATGGCAGTCAGAGTAAATGAAGTAAATCAGGTGACACAGGTTCCTGATGCACAAAAAACACAGGCCGGTGACGGCTCGTTCAAATTCACACTGGCCAGCGCCATAACAGACGCTGATCTCCAGGCAAAGGTAGATGCGCTGATGCAGGATATCACAGCACAGGGCAACAGAATAGCCGAGCATATGGACATCAGGGATATGAAGCGATATCGCGGGCTCATAAAGGATTTTTTAAATGAGGTGGTCTACAGATCCCATAAATTTTCCAGAGAAAATTTCCTCGACAGGAGAGGAAGACACAGAGTTTATGGTATAATAAGACTGATAGACAGCAATCTGGATGAGCTGGCATCAGAGCTGGTGGAGGATGAGAAGGATCATCTGTCCATACTGGCAAGAATCGGAGAGATACGTGGACTGTTGCTTGATATATTCACGTAGGATATAAAAGCTATAACAGACACAGGCAGACTAAAACGGAGGCAGCAGCTATGGCAGGATTTAAGGATATAGTAGGAAATGAGCAGATAATAGAGCATCTGCAAAATGCCATATCAATGGGAAAGGTCTCACATGCATATATAATAAGCGGACCACAGCTGTCCGGCAAAATGATGATAGCCGAGGCATTTGCCAGGGCACTGCAGTGTGAGAAGGAGGGCACAGACGGTTGTGGAGAGTGCAAATCGTGCCATCAGGCAGATGACCACAATCATCCTGATATCATATATGTCAGTCATGAAAAGCCCAACAACATATCGGTTGACGACATAAGGACACAGCTCAACAACAATATAGTGATAAAGCCGTACAGCAGTAAATACAAGATTTACATAGTGGATGAGGCTGAAAAAATGAATCAGCAGGCGCAGAACGCGCTTTTAAAGACCATTGAGGAGCCACCAGCATATGCGGTCATCATGCTTCTCACCACCAATGCAGACAGCTTTCTGCAGACCATCAGGTCGCGCTGCATCACACTCAATATGAAGTCGGTAAAGGACGAGGTGATAAAGGCATACCTGATGAACGAAAAGCATATTCCGGATTATCAGGCAGATATAAGTGCCGCATTTGCACAGGGCATCGTCGGAAAGGCTGTTAAGCTCGCCTCATCAGACGAGTTCAACGAGCTAAAGGAGTCAGCACTGTCGCTTATAAAGCGCCTCGATGACATAGATTTGTACGAGCTGGGCGCAGCGGTAAAGCAGATAGCTGAGTACAAGCTTAAGGTGCAGGATTATTTTGACCTGATTATGGTGTGGTACAGAGATGTGCTGTATATGAAGGCGACAAACGATGTTAACGGACTCATATTCAAGGATGAGGTCTATGATATAAAGAAACAGGCAGCAAAGCATTCCTATCAGGGAATCGAGGCAATACTTGAGGCGCTTGAGAAGGCGAAGATAAGAATTAACGCAAACGTTAATTTTGACCTGGTAATTGAGCTGCTGCTTATGACCATAAAGGAGAACTAATCACATGACAAAAATAGTTGGTATCAGATTCAGGACAGCAGGCAAAATATATTACTTTGACCCGGCTGATTTCGACCTCGACATGGCAATGCATGTTATCGTGGAGACAGCAAGAGGCATAGAGATGGGAACTGTCCTCATTCCGCCGAAGGAGTTACATGAAATCAATGTGAAGGCCGAAGGAGGTGGATGATGATCAGGTGGTTTCACCGCTTAAACCTGTCATCAGAGTGGCAACCGATGAGGATGAGAAAACGGTTGAGAGAAATAAGGAAAAGGAAAAAGAGGCATTTGCCATCTGCAAGGAGAAAATCATCAAGCATGGACTTGAGATGAAGCTGGTGGATGCAGAGTATACCTTTGACGGAAACAAGCTGCTGTTTTACTTTACAGCAGACGGCAGAATTGACTTCAGGGAGCTCGTAAAGGATCTGGCAGCGGTATTCCGCACGAGAATCGAGCTGCGCCAGATTGGTGTCAGGGATGAGACCAAGATGATGGGAGGCATCGGAATATGCGGCAGACCGCTCTGCTGTCATTCTTATATGGCAGATTTTGTGCCGGTTTCCATCAAGATGGCAAAAGAGCAGAATCTCTCGCTCAATCCAACCAAGATATCCGGTGTGTGCGGAAGGCTTATGTGCTGTCTCAAGTATGAGCAGGATACATATGAGTATCTGAACAGCAGAATGCCGTCGGTAGGAGAAAAGGTCAAGACACCTGAGGGAATCATCGGAGAGGTCAAGTCAGTCAGCGTGCTCAGGCAGCTCGTGCGTGTTGTCATTGACAACGGCGAGGAGAAGGAGCTTCGTGAGTACACTGTAGATGATCTGCGCTTAAAGCCGCGCCAGAAAAAGGATGTAAAGCTCACCGAGGAGGAGCTTCGCGAGCTCAAGGATCTAGAGGATAGCGGCGATGAGACGATGGAGGACAAGTCGCAGGAGAAACCGCAGAGAAACCGTGGACACCGTGACAACAAAAATGAATATCGCGAGCGCCGTGATAAGCGTGACAACAGAGAAAAACGTCCGTACAGGGCGAACATAGAGGCAGCGGAAGCTTCTGCAAATGAGACAAATGAAGTAAATGCTGCAAATGCCGGCAGAGAAAATAAGGACGGCTGCAAAAAGCCGTACAAGGGCGGCAAAAACAGACCAAACAAGCAGAAATACAACCGCAACAAGGATTACAAGAACAAAAACTATAATAAAGAGTATAATAAAGAGTATAATAAAGATTACAACAGGGACAAAGACAATGGAAGCACTGATACACAGTAATGAGCGCCTGGACGATTTGTGCCGCAAGGGCTACAGGCTCATACAGGATCCAAAGCTGTTCTGCTTCGGCATAGACGCCGTGCTTTTATCTGACTATGCAAAGGTAAAGTGCGGCGAGAGAGCTGTGGATTTGTGCACCGGAAACGGTGTGATTCCGATACTTCTTGAGGCAAAGAATAACGGAGAGCATTACAGCGGGCTTGAGCTTCAGCCTCAGTGTGCTGACCTGGCGAAAAGAAGTGTGAAATATAACCATCTTGAGGACAAAGTGACCATAGAAGAGGGAGATGTGTGCAATGCCTCAGAGCTTTTCGGGCGCGAGTCCGTGGAGGTGGTGTCGGGAAATCCGCCGTATATGATAGGTCAGCACGGTATCAAAAATGCAGACGATGCCATGACGATAGCACGCCACGAGGTCAGGTGTACACTTGACGATATAGTCAGGGAGAGCGCAAAAATGCTCAAATTCAATGGGCGTTTTTACATGGTTCACAGACCATTCAGGCTGGCAGAGATCTTTAGCACGATGATGAAATATCATATCGAGCCAAAGCGCATGCGTCTTGTTCATCCCTACGCGGACAGGGAGCCAAACATGGTGCTTATAGAGGGGTTAAAGGGCGGCAAAAGCCGTATCACCATCGAAAAACCGTTAGTTGTATGCAAGGAGCCTAATGTATACACGGATGAGATATATGAGATATACGGCGATAAGCCTCGGAATAACGGAAAATAACAGGAGAATCATATGACAGGAACACTGTATCTGTGCGCAACTCCGATAGGAAATCTGGAGGACATCACATTCCGTGTGCTGCGCACACTTAAGGAGGTAGACCTCATCGCAGCGGAGGATACGAGAAACTCCATAAAGCTGCTCAATCATTTTGAGATAAAGACACCCATGACAAGCTATCATGAGTTTAACAAGATAGATAAAGCCTACCAGCTTGTGGCAAAGCTTAAGGAGGGCAAAAATATTGCCCTCATCACTGATGCAGGAACACCCGGCATTTCTGACCCGGGTGAGGACATTGTGCGCATCTGCTACGAGGAGGGCGTGCCTGTGACCTCGCTTCCCGGGGCAGCAGCGTGCATTACAGCGCTCACTATGTCGGGCAGGCCGACCAGGAGGTTTGCGTTTGAGGCATTTTTGCCGAGGGATAAAAAGGAACGCGCGCGCGTCATTGAGGAGCTTAAAAACGAGACCCGGACAATCATCATCTACGAAGCGCCTCATCATCTTATAAAGACAGTCACAGAGCTTTACAATGCGCTCGGAGACAGAGAGCTTACCGTGTGCAGGGAGCTTACGAAAAAGCACGAGGAAAAGGTGCAGACTACATTTTCGGAGCTTTTGGAGCGTTCAAGGACACAGGAGCCAAGAGGCGAGTATGTGCTTGTAATCTGTGGCAGAAACGTGGCTGAAATAGCAAAGGAGCAGCAGGAAAGCTGGGAAGCCATGCCTCTTGAAGCGCATATGGCACACTATGAGTCACAGGGAATCGACAGGAAGGAAGCCATGAAGCTCGTGGCAAAGGACAGAGGTGTCAGCAAGAGGGATATATACAAACAGCTTCTGGAAGCTGACAATAATACATTCTGCAGCAAATAGTTAGGATTGGATATGAACGATATAAAACATGACATAAAAAAACGACATAAGAACCTGACAGAGTTCAGATACATCGCAGTTGGCTTTTTTCTGACAATATTATCAGGGGCAATAATGCTGAGCCTTCCGTTTTCTTCAAGAGACGGACAATGGACTAATTTTCTGGACTCACTTTTTACGGCAACAAGCGCAACCTGTGTGACAGGTCTTGTTGTGTTTGACACCTTCAGACACTGGAGTATCATAGGGCAGCTTGTAATTCTGGTGCTGATCCAGATAGGAGGCATGGGCTTCATCTCAATCGGTGTGGCATTTTCCATGCTTCTGCACAAAAAAATCGGACTTAGACAGAGGGATCTGATGCAGGAGAGCGTCAATGCACTCGAGATTGGTGGAATAGTTAGGCTTTTCAGCGTGATAATAAGGGGAACCTTCCTTATCGAAGGCATAGGAGCGGTGCTTTTAGCAATCCGCTTCATACCGGACTTTGGCATATTAAGAGGCATATATTTCTCGGTGTTCCACTCGATATCTGCATTTTGCAATGCAGGCTTTGATTTGATGGGCATAAACGAGGAGTACTCATCGTTTACAAAATATGTCGCAGATCCGTTAGTCAATATCACAATTATGCTGCTTATCATCATAGGTGGTATCGGTTTTACCATATGGAATGAGGTCAGAATCAAAAAGCTTAAGTTTAGCAGATACTCGCTCCACGCCAAGATAGTAATATCAACCACACTGATACTTGTCTTCGGCGGCGGACTGTTTATGTATATTTTTGAAAAAAACAATACCATAGCAGGCATGGATACACCGGGTGCCATATTTGCATCGTTATTCGGCTCAGTTACGGCGAGAACGGCAGGCTTCAATACAGTAGACACAGCAGCACTGACACAGGAGAGCAAGCTTTTGACTATAGTGCTCATGTTCATAGGAGGAAGCCCGGGCTCGACAGCCGGCGGAATCAAAACCACAACCATGGCGGTCATGATAATCTATATTGTTTCTTATATGAGAGGAAGCAACGGCTGCAATGTGTTTGGCAGGAAAATAAGCAGTGAGGTAATCAAAAAGGCCGGAATGGTGCTTATCATCAATCTGGTGCTTGGACTTACAGCGGTGATAGCTATACTTGCCACATCCAATATGAAGATGGACGATGTACTGTTTGAGGTATACTCTGCAATCAGTACGGTCGGCATGACAACAGGCATCACAAGAGATTTAAATACAGTAGGACGCATAATTATCATAATTATGATGTATTGTGGAAGAATCGGAAGCATGACCTTTGTGCTTTCGTTTGTGCATAGACCGGATAAAGCCAATATAGAGCTTCCGGAGGAAAAAGTTATCATTGGATAAGGATAAGGAGAAACGAAATGAAATCAATTTTAATTATTGGAATGGGTAAATTCGGACACCATCTGTGTGCGGATTTGATTAAAAACGGAAACGACATTATGGTGATGGACAAGGACGAGGCCAAGGTCAGGGATTTAATCTATGACGTGACCAAGGTGCAGATAGGTGACTGTACCGACCCACAGGTAGTAAAAGCACTCGGAATCAACAATTTCGATTTGATTTTTGTATGTATCGGCACCAATTTCCAGAGCTCGCTTGAGATAACAAGTCTCGTGAAGGAGATGGGCGGAAAATACGTCATCAGCAAGGCAAACAGGGATGTGCATGCCAAGTTCCTGCTTCGAAACGGTGCGGATGAGGTTATCTACCCTGACCGCGACATGGCAGAGAGAGTGGCAAAGAAATACAGCGCCAACCATGTTCTTGATTATGTGGCATTAAATGATGATTACTCAATCTACGAGATAAATCCACCTGAAGGCTGGGTAGGAAAGAGTATCAAGGAAAATAATGTGCGCCAGAAATACAATGTAAATATCGTTACAGTAAAGGTCCTGACGCAAATCACCCCCCGTCTGGGCTATGAATATTTACGGAAAGAATCGCGTCCTTCCGCTGCCGGACTACGTGTTCAAGGCAGACGATGCAGTGATGGTGCTTGGACTGAATGCAGATGTGGACAAGCTGGTGCGAAAGCTATAAAAGTGTGGCTCAAAAAATAATAGGCAGCAATTTAAAGAAGAAAAGAAGAAAGGATGGATACATATGGGTAACAATGACAGCAGTGTAGAAACATTTTTGCAGTGGATAAAGGCTTCGGACAATATTGTATTTTTCGGCGGAGCAGGTGTATCAACCGAGAGTGGCATACCTGATTTCAGAAGCGTGGACGGACTTTATAATCAGAAGTATGATTACCCGCCCGAGACCATCCTGAGCCATACATTTTACAGGAAGCATCCGCAGGAGTTTTACCGATTCTACCGTGACAAGATGCTCTGTCTTGATGCAGAGCCGAACATCACGCATTACAAGCTGGCAGAGCTTGAAAAAGCCGGAAAGCTTAAGGGCGTTGTGACGCAGAACATAGACGGACTGCACCAGAAGGCCGGCAGCAAAAATGTGATGGAACTGCACGGCAGTGTGCTGAGAAATTACTGTGAGAGGTGCTTGCAGTTTGTAAGCGCAGAGGAAATCCTCCACTCAACAGACGTGCCAAAATGTCCAAAGTGCGGCGGCCCGGTAAAGCCGGATGTCGTATTGTACGAGGAGGGCTTAAATCAGAAAACGCTTGAGGATGCAATCTACTACATCAGTCATGCCGATGTGCTCATAGTAGGCGGTACATCACTTGCGGTATATCCGGCGGCAGGCCTCATAGACTATTACAACGGAAACAAGCTCGTGCTTATCAACAAGTCCACCACACCGATGGACGCAAGAGCAGACCTTCTGATACAGCAGGGACTGGGCTCTGTATTTGAGCAGATAGAGGTATAAACAGAGGATAATACACAGCATATTAAATGGCAGGCATAGGTAGAAGAGGAATATAGAATGGATAAATACGCAGTAGGAGATATCGTAAAACTGAAAAAACCACATCCGTGCGGCAACAGCGAGTGGGAAATCATGCGTGTCGGCGCAGACTTCCGCCTGAAATGCATGGGCTGCGGACACCAGGTTATGGTGCCAAGGAAGCTGGTCGAGAAAAATGACCGCGGTCTCACCAAGAAGCAGGCTTAGTTAGATAGAAACAGCGCACGTCCCGACCTGATAAAAATTAAAGAAAAATTGCAAAAACCCCTTGAAAAGTACCACGATTCATGTTATTATCTAGACTCGTGATATAAAATTCCTTGCTCATAATCAGATTTATGAGCCAGAGACCAAAAGGAGGTAACATTCGCATGAACAAATATGAATTAGCACTCGTCGTTAGTGCAAAGATCGAGGATGATGCGAGAACAGCAGTAGTCGAGAAGGCAAAAGAGTACATCACACGTGCCGGCGGTACTGTTACAGAAGTTGAGGAGGCTGGTAAGAAGAGATTAGCTTACGAGATTCAGCACATGACTGAGGCCTTTTATTACTTCATCCAGTTCGATGCTGAGGGAACAGTCCCAGCAGAAATCGAGCAGGACGTTCGTATCATGGACAATGTTCTTCGTTTCTTATGCGTTAGAAAAGACGAGGCATAGTATAAGAAAATAGGAGATTGTATTATGAACAAAGTAATACTTATGGGTAGATTAACCAGAGACGCAGAAATCCGCTATGCCCAGGGGGATAACTCACTTGCAATAGCAAGATTTTCACTTGCAGTAGACAGACGCTACAGCAAGAATGCAGAGGAGCAGTCAACGGATTTCATCAACTGCGTAGCTTTTGGAAAGATAGCAGAATTTTTTGAGAGATTTGGCCGTAAAGGAACAAAATTTGTTGTTGAAGGCCGAATCCAGACCGGCAGCTATACAAACAAGGACGGACAGAAGGTATACACCACTGACGTCGTGGTTGAGAATGCAGAGTTTGCAGAGTCTAAATCAGCCGCATCAGGAAATGCAGGCGGATTTGCACCGGCAGACAGACCTGCACCTAGCCAGGCTGCTGGGGATGGCTTCATGAACATTCCGGACGGAATCGACGAGGAGCTTCCATTCAATTAGTAGTGTCCACGAGGACAAATATTCAAGGAGGTAACAAAAATGGCTTACAATAAATCAGCTGATGGTTCATCAATGAAGAGAAGACCAATGCGTAGAAGAAAAAAAGTCTGCGTATTCTGTGGAAAAGACAATGTCATTGATTACAAAGATACAAACAAATTAAAGAGATACATCTCTGAGAGAGGAAAAATCCTTCCACGCCGTATCACAGGAAACTGTGCAAAGCACCAGAGAGCTCTTACAGTAGCAATCAAGAGAGCACGTCATCTTGCTCTTATGCCATACGTTTGCGAATAAGATAAATGTATGATAAATCCCGACTACCGGATGGTGGCCGGGATTTTTTAGGTTAAAAATGTTTTATGTTTAAAAAATTAATATTTGTTGCATAATCAAATTACATAGTATAAAATGAATATAAAACAAATACTAATAAAAAGGGAGGGTTCAAATGGATACATACATTGTTTTCTGGTTGGCAGCCACCGTAGTTTTTGTTTTAGTTGAGCTTATGACAGTCGGGCTCACATCCATATGGTTTGCGGCAGGCTCATTTGTAGCGTTTATAATCGCACTGCTTGGCGGCAATGTCGTGGTTCAGGGAATTGCATTTATACTCGTTTCAGTCGTGCTTTTAGCTCTCACAAAGCCATGGGCCGGGAAGTACATCAATTCCAGGACAGTGAAGACAAACGTGGACAGTCTGGTCGGAGAAAGAGCTGTGCTCACCGAGGATGCTGACAGCATGAAGCAGACAGGAAAAGCCGTTGTAAACGGTCAGGAGTGGACAGTCAGACCGCAGGACGAGACCCAGGTCATAAGAAAAGGCGAGCTTATCGAGGTAGTAAAGATAAGCGGAGTAAAACTAATTGTAAAAAGGGTAAAGGAGGCTTAACCGGAAATGGAAGGATTAATAGCACTTGCAGTGTTACTCGTAATTGTACTTATAGTACTGGTAAACTGCATCAAAATCGTGCCACAGGCACATGCAATGGTAATTGAGCGTTTGGGAGGATATCTCACCACATGGAGCGTAGGACTTCACCTCAAGGTGCCATTTATCGACAGAATAGCAAAGAGAGTCATCTTAAAGGAGCAGGTGGTAGATTTCCCACCACAGCCTGTAATCACAAAGGATAATGTAACAATGCAGATAGACACTGTAGTATATTTCCAGATTACAGATCCAAAGCTCTACGCATACGGAGTAGAGAATCCAATCATGGCAATTGAGAACCTCACAGCCACAACACTTCGTAACATCATCGGAGACTTAGAGCTTGATGAAACACTCACCAGCCGTGAGACAATCAACACCAAGATGCGCGCAACACTCGATGTGGCAACAGATCCATGGGGTATCAAGGTAAACCGTGTCGAGCTCAAGAACATCATACCTCCAAAGGCCATCCAGGATGCCATGGAGAAGCAGATGAAGGCAGAGCGTGAGAGACGAGAGGCCATTCTTCGTGCAGAGGGTGAGAAAAAATCAACAATCCTTGTTGCAGAGGGAAATAAAGAGTCAGTCATCCTCGATGCCGAGGCTGAAAAGCAGGCAGCCATCCTTCGCGCAGAGGCAAAGAAGGAGGCAACAATCCAGGAGGCAGCAGGTCAGGCAGAGGCTATCCTCAAGATACAGCAGGCCAATGCAGACGGACTTCGCATGTTGAAGGAGGCAAATCCGGATAACGCAGTGCTCCAGATAAAGAGCTTGGAGGCATTTGCTAAGGCAGCAGACGGCAAGGCTACAAAGATAATCATCCCATCAGAGATTCAGGGGATTGCAGGTCTTACAAAGTCAATTGCAGAGATAGCTGCGGATAAGACTGAGAAGTAATTATAGTTAATTAAAATGAATACCGGAAGATGAGAGCACACAAAAAGCATCGCATGTATCGTATCAATATCAGATATATGCGGTGCTTTTTAGATTGCATAGAATTGTGCTTAGATTACACAGGATTGCCCTGAACTCCTGTAATTCCAAACTGATAAATATAGTACTAGGAATAATCCCCACAAAGTGGTATACTCTCTAGTAGGTATATCAATCGATGCGGGCTGCACAAAGGTGTGGCCGGTAACTATTAATTTGTAGTACATTCTCGAAACCGCAACCGTTGCACCGGCAGCATCAGCGCAACGCACCGGGGATAAGGAGAGTAAAATGAAGAAAAAAATAAAATTCAAGGGCAGGCTGAAAAGCTACATGTGCTGGCCGCTATATCTGACGTTTGTGTGGATATGTGCTGACGGAATAGCACTGCGCTATGACAGAAGGCTTGGCTATGGCATGGTAGGCTTTACAGTGTTTTACTTTGCGCTCGTGCTGTTTTTGTATGTCAGAAGCAAGTCAGTCGTTGCAAATGAGCTGATAAGCTTTGCAACACAGTATTCATCGGTGCAGAAGAGGCTGCTTAATGAGTTTGAGGTGCCGTATGCCCTGCTTGAGTACTCCGGCAAGATACTCTGGGTAAATGACAAATTCGCAGAGCTAATGGGTGTGGATAAAAAATATCACAAATCCATCACGACACTTTTTCCGACAGTGACCAGAGAGCTTCTCACCAAGAGTGATGCGCCGACAGACTTCAAGATAGTAAATGAGGAGGAGGACAGCATAGTCCGTCTGTCCGTCAAGCGAATATATTTCAACTCTATCGCAGAGGAAAATGAGATAATCGACACAAATGAAGCAGACGAGTTTTTGACGGCGCTGTACGTATTTGATGAGTCGGAGCTTTATCATTGCAAGAAAGAAATCACAGAGCAGAAGCAGGTCTCAGCGCTTGTATATATTGACAACTATGATGAGGCGCTCGACAGCATAGAGGACGTAAAGAGGTCACTGCTCGTTGCACTTATCGACAGGCGTGTAAACCAGTATTTTGCCAAGTATGACGGACTTGTCAGAAAGATAGAAAACGACAAATACTTCGTGGTGTTCAAGTACAAGTACCTTGACAGCATGAAGGAGGACAAATTCAAGGTGCTCGACGAGGTCAAGGCTATAAAGGTCGGCAACGAGATGGCGGTCACACTCAGTATCGGAATCGGTATAAAGAGCGATAAGTATAATGAAAACTACGTTTATGCGCGAAATGCCATAGATTTGGCCCTCGGACGAGGCGGTGATCAGGTAGTTATAAAGGATCACGATGATATCCTGTATTTTGGCGGCAAGTCAAAGCAGGTGGAGAGCAAGACAAGGGTAAAGGCGAGAGTCAAGGCACAGGCGCTTCAGGAAATCATTGAGACCTGTGAGAACGTGCTTATCATGGGACACAGCATCACAGATGTAGACTCGCTTGGAGCAGGCATAGGTATATACTGTGCAGCTAAGAATCTCGACAAAAAGGCACAGATAGTAATAAATGATCCGACAAGCTCAGTCAGACCTCTCATGGAAACATTTTCAGAGGCAAAGGGCTACCCGGTGGATATGTTTATAAACAGCGAAGAGGCTCTTGAGATGGTGAGCAAGGATACGCTTGTCATGGTGGTGGACACCAACAGGCCAAGCTACACAGAGTGTCCTGAACTCCTCAGAAAGACAGGAAAGATAGTCGTATTTGACCACCACAGACAAAGCAGCGAGATAATAGAGAATCCTATACTCTCATATATCGAGCCGTATGCATCAAGTGCGTGTGAGATGGTAGCAGAGGTATTGCAGTACTTCAACGACGGAGTCAAGATTAATGCGACAGAGGCCGACTGCATCTACGCAGGAATCCTCATCGACACCAACAACTTTATGACGAAGACAGGCGTGCGTACATTTGAGGCGGCAGGCTTTTTGAAGCGCTCAGGTGCAGAGGTAACACGCGTCAGAAAGATGCTTAGAAATGACATGGCATGCTACAAGGCAAGAGCCGAGGCAGTACGCCATGCAGAGGTATACAGGGGCTCGTTTGCCATATCGGTATGCCCTAGCGAGAATGTGGAGAGCCCGACAATCGTCGGTGCACAGGCAGCAAATGAGCTGCTAAACATCATAGGAATCAAGGCATCATTTGTGCTCACGGAGTACAATGACAAGATTTATATCAGCTCTCGTTCAATCGACGAGATAAATGTCCAGATAATCATGGAGAAGCTGGGCGGTGGCGGACACTTAAATGTGGCAGGCGCGCAGCTGACAGGCGTTACTATCGTGCAGGCAAAGCGCATGATACAGGATACACTGGACGAAATGCTAAAAGAAGGAGACATAGAAGAATGAAAGTAATCTTATTACAGGACGTAAAACCATTAGGCAAAAAAGGCGAGATAGTAAACGTAAGTGACGGCTACGCCAGAAACAATATCATACCTAAAAAGCTCGGAGTAGAGGCTACTCCAAAGAACCTAAATGACTTAAAGCTTCAGAACCAGCACGCTGACAAGGTAGCACAGGAAAACTACGAGAGTGCACTTGCGCTCGCAAAGGTCGTAGAGAGCACAAAGGTAGTAGTAAAGCTGCGCTCAGGAGAGGGCGGCAGGACCTTCGGCTCCATTTCCACCAAGGAGATTTCGGCTGCGGCAAAGGAGCAGCATGGCTTAGAGCTCGACAAGAAAAAGATGCAGCTTAACGAGTCAATCAAGGCACTCGGAAACTATGAGGTGCCTGTCAAGCTTCATCCAAAGGTAACAGCAAACCTTACAGTATCAGTAGTTGAAGGATAGGAGGAATCCCCTTGGAAGAAGCATTAATCAAACGAATAATGCCAAACAGCCTTGAGGCAGAGCAGTCCGTGGTCGGCTCCATGATTATGAGCAAGGATGCCATAGTGACCGCCAGCGAGATGCTCCTTAAGGAGGATTTTTATCATCAGCAGTACGGCATCATATTTGAGACCATGGTTGAGCTCTTTACAGAGGGGCAGCCTGTAGATCTCGTCACACTCCAGAACCGTTTAAAGGAAAAGGATGTGCCGCAGGAAATACAAAGCCTTGACTTTGTGAGAACTCTCGTCACCAGTGTGCCGACCTCTGCCAACATCAAGTACTATGCCAATATCGTAAAAGAAAATGCCATAAAGCGAAAGCTCATCCATGTGACAGAGGACATAGAGAACGAGTGCTACGCCGGCAAGGAATCGCTCGAGAGCGTGCTCGACAAGACAGAGCACGATGTATTTGAGCTGCTTTCCACAAGGCAGACAGGTGACTACGTGCCAATCCGTACTGTAGTCATGAATGCCCTCGAGAAAATCGAAAAAGCAGCACAGCAGGAGGGCACCGTAACAGGAATCCCGACAGGCTTCATAGACCTTGACTACAGGACAGCGGGACTTCAGCCGTCAGATCTCGTGCTCGTGGCAGCCCGTCCGTCAATGGGAAAAACAGCCTTCGTCCTCAACATAGCACAGCACGTGGCATTCCACGCACATCTGTGTACAGCCATATTCTCACTCGAGATGTCGAAGGAACAGCTCGTAAACCGTTTGTTCTCGCTCGAATCAAAGGTAGATGCGCAGGCACTGCGTACAGGAAATCTGTCTGATGCTGACTGGGAAAAGCTGGTCGAGGGAGCTGGAATCATCGGAGACTCCGAGCTCATCATAGACGACACTCCTGGTATCAGCATATCAGAGCTTCGAAGCAAGTGCCGTAAATACAAGCTCGAACACGACTTAAAGCTCGTCATCATCGATTACCTGCAGCTCATGACAGGCTCAGGACGAGGCTCAGAATCGCGTCAGCAGGAAATCTCAGACATATCACGTTCACTTAAGGCACTCGCCAGAGAGCTTTCAGTCCCTGTGGTGGCACTCTCACAGCTCTCACGAGCAGTAGAGCAGCGACCGGACCACAGACCGATGCTTTCCGATCTTCGAGAGTCAGGAGCCATCGAGCAGGATGCCGACGTCGTCATGTTCATCTATCGTGACGACTACTACAACAAGGACACTGAGCTCAAGGGCATCTCAGAAATCATCATCGCTAAACAGCGTAATGGTCCAATCGGCACCGTAAACCTTGCATGGCTGCCTGAGTACACGAAGTTTGCGAATCTGGAGCATTAAGACTAAAACACAAAAAGAATAAAGAGACAATCCATCCCGGCTCACGTCATAGGATAAAGTTAAGTATCCTGATGTGGGCCGGGATTTTTCAAAATCTCTTTATACTTAAAAAGAGAAGAAAGCTATAAACTTTCCCGCAATTCATCCGATATATTCCTTAGAATAGGGTAAGAACAACAGTCAATTGCAACATATTTTCACACGGAGGTGTTAGAGATGGCAATAGAGGCAATCAAAGGTGCAGGAATGGTCTATCAGGGAAGTACATCAACTGCACAGATAAAGGAACAGGCACAGGGAAGGACAGAGGTGTCCAGTGCGGACAATCAGGTCGTGTCTGACAGCATCGCAAGGAATATTCAGGCGATGAATACTAAGGAAACAAGCGGTGATTCAGCCGGTGATGCCGGAGCGCAGGGACAGGCACAGCTTGCCGCACAAAAGCAGAATGAGAAGAATATGCAGCTTAAAAAGGCTGTGGATGATATCAACAAGAGCGCGTTGGCTGACCAGTCGGAGGCAGTGTTCGGCATCCATGAGAAGACTAACCGCGTGACAATAAAGATAGTTGATAAGAAGACAAAGGAAGTCATCAAGGAGTTTCCGCCGGAGAAGACGCTCGACATGATAGCGAAGGTCTGGGAGATGGCAGGACTCATGGTAGATGAGAAGAGATAGGAGGACACCATGGCAATCAGATTATCGGGAATGACATCAGGTCTGGATACAGATTCTATTGTAAAGGCAATGGTATCGTCATATACCACCAGAAAAGAGAAATATCAGAAGGCGCAGACTAAGCTTGAGTGGACACAGGATGCGTGGAAATCCCTTAATACCAAGGTGTACAGCTTGTACAGCAATATTTCCAATCTGCGATTTTCTACAGCATACAACTTAAAGAAGACATCAGTTTCGGATACTACAAAGGCCACAGTAAAGGCAGGCTCCGGTGCACCAAGCGGCACACAGTCGCTGAAAATCAAGCAGATGGCAAAGGCCGGATATATGACCGGAGCAGAAATTAAGGCAGACAGTGAGAAGACTACACTTGCCCAGCTCGGTTACACAGGTGGTGATGCCAAGCTTGAGGTAAAGATGGGCGATGAGACCAAGTCCATCACGCTCAGCGCATCATCTACCATGAACGACGTGGTAAAGGAACTCAGGAATGCGGGGCTTGATGCAAACTACGATTCAAGCTACAAGAGATTTTATATCAGCTCAAAAAAGACAGGCGTGGCAAACGATTTTACCATAACCGGCAGCAATATAGATGGAGCATCAGCACTTTATAGCCTGGGAATAGCATATGGTGGTGAAAAGACTACTACCGGTACTTATTCATCCAATCCATATGATGAGTATGCAGCTTTACATGGAGTTTCAGACGATGAGACCAGAGCCAAAATCGAGGCAGCTGTTACAAACTACAATAATCTGACAACAGATGCGGCGAAGATGAATGCGCAGAGCAAAAATCTTATGAATGCTGTAAATTATGGCTATTCATATGCCACACTTCAGGGCATTTATGAGAAGCTGGATGCAAACAATGCAGGAGATAGTGATAAGCTGAAGCTGCTTGAGAAGCTTGGCTCATCTCGTGATGGCGCATTGATTTCAAAGAATGGTGACAGCTATGATACATATACAAAGACCACGCTGACCGATACAAAGGGTAACACTCTTTATAAGTATATTGACAGCGACAACAATAGCCACTATATTGCAGCTGTTGCTGATACGGACAAGGGTACCACATCGTACTATGATGTGACAGAATCTACGAGGACAGCTTATACGGACGCTGATGGCAAGGAGCTTGAAGCGGTACCTACAGGAGATGGTGATACAACACTGAAAGTCGGTGATAAGACTTACAAAAAGGACGAGGCAGACGGCAAGTACTATCTGCAAAAGGAAGATGGCACAGCTGATAAAACTGATTTCATCACTGTTTCACAAAAGACTGAGTACACTATTGAGGCAGGTGCCGTAAACAAGACAGGTATAGAGTCAGCTTCAGCTGCGTATGACACAATTATCAAGTCAATGGATGAAAAGACTAAAAGCTCATACGATGAGGCTCTTGCGTCAGTTCAGGCATTTGAGGCTTCAAAGGACGAAGTGCTCGGAAGCGATGACGAGTATTCGGTTGCCAGCCTCACAAAGGCTATTCAGAATGCTTATGCAGGCAAGGATAAGGATGGCGGCACAATCGCTGTTTCAGGAAAGAAAGCAGTAGAGCAGCTTTTAGCAGGAAACGGAAACGAGGCTGACGGCTTTGTAAATAAAGCCAATGCTCTGGAGGAGGCAGCAGAGGCCAACACAAAAAAAGCAGCAGATAGCAATATTGTAAAGGAGCTTGCCTCAAAGCAGAAGGATTCGGCTGAGTATACACAGGCGCTAAACGACCTGCTTGACAGGGTAAACACTGCATACACGCTTCAGAATAAGGCACTTTTCAATTCACAGGTGAAGAAGGTCGCAGGACAGGATTCGGAGATTGAGCTGAACGGTGTAAAATATACAGGTGACAGTAACAGCTATTCAATCAATGGACTGACAATCGAGGCACTTGCTGAGACCGGAGACAGTGCTATAAGCATTACAACCAGCACAGATACACAGGGTGTATATGATAAGGTAAAGGATTTTCTGACAGAGTACAACAACATCATCAACGAGATGACGAAGCTATACAATGCTGATTCAGCAGGAAGCTACGAGCCGCTCACGGATGATGAAAAGGATCAGATGTCTGATAAAGAGATTGAGAAGTGGGAGACAAAGATTAAGGACTCTCTGCTTCGCAGGGATTCTACACTTGGCAGCGTAATGACAGCAATGCAGACAGCCATGATGTCATCAGTTGAGATAGGTGGCAAGAAGTACTCGCTCTCAAGCTTTGGAATAAGCACACTTGGATTTTTGAATGCAGCGGAGAATGAGCAGAATGCATATCACATTGATGGTGATGAGGATGACGCCAATACATCCGGCAAGACAGATAAGCTCATGGCAGCTATAAACGATGATCCGGATACGGTAATGCAGTTTATGCAGCAGCTTTCAACTAATCTGTATAGTGCAATCGGTGACAAGATGAAGTCTACAGATTTGAGCTCAGCATTTACCATCTACAATGACAAGCAGATGAAGACAGAGTACACTAACTACACCAAGACTATTAAGGAATGGGAGAAAAAAATCTCAGATCGTGAGGATTACTACTACAACAAGTTTACTCAGATGGAGTCAGCTATGACCAAGCTCAACAGCACACAGAGCTCAATTAGCAGCTACTTCTCATAAAAAGATACCAGGGAGGGTATATTATGTTACAAAATAAAGCATACGCAGCATATGCAAACAACAAAATCATGACTGCATCACCGGCAGAGCTTACACTCATGCTGTATGATGGTGCAATCAAATTTTGCAATATTGCAATCATGGCAGTGGAGAAGGAGGATATCCAGCAGGCTCACACAAACATCCGCAAGGTTGAGCGTATCATAGAAGAGTTCCAGTCCACACTTGATGACAAATATCCGGTATCAAAGGATTTTAACAATGTATATACATATCTTCACAGACGTCTTGTCGAGGCAAACATAAAGAAGGACAAGGAGATTCTTGAGGAGGTGCTTGAGCACCTGCGCACTATGCGTGACGCGTGGAAAGAGGTCATGCAGGCCACATGTAACGGAAACAAGCTGCATGTATCATAGATAAATGTATCATAAATCACCGACAGGGATTATAGAGAGTTTTTAACTTAAACAAAACGCAGAGACAGCAGCATGAAGCTAGTTTGTTTGTGCGTTTTGTGCTATCATAGAGATGATTATAGTTAAAAACAATCGAAAATACAGGGGGAACACAATGGAACAGACATACATAGACATAATGATACAAAGCCTGGAGAAAAAGGAGCAGGTACTCGACCGGATAATAGAGCTTGATATCAAGCAGAAGAACCAGCTCGAGGATCCACAGCTCACACCTGACGACTTCGACGAGGTAGTTGAGGCAAAGAGCAGGCTTATCGACCAGCTCAATAATTTAGACTCAGGCTTTGAGAAGCTTTTTGAACGTACAAAGGAAGAACTGAATGGTCACAAAGAGGACTACAAGGAGCAGATACGCACCATGCAGGAGCATATCCGCAGTATCACGGACAAGAGCGTAAAAATACAGAGTCAGGAGGCCCGCAACAAGGATCTCATGACTCTGAAATTTGCGTCCATAAAGAAGCAGGCCCGCGAGGTGCGTGTCGGCACGCAGGCCGCAAGCCGCTACTACAAGTCCATGTCAGGAACCGGATATATGGAGCCGCAGTTTATGGACAATAAAAAGTGAAAAGTTTAATTTAATATTTCACCTCAATATCCCCAAGCCCTGAGTCGATAACCAGGTGCTTTTTGGCATGCTCATTTACCTCATACTCATCATCATAGTCATTGCCGTTGATTGTGATATCGCCTGTACCTGAGTCCAGGTCCATCATGTAACCGTCAAGTGACTGTGAGGATGTCACAGTGATGTTACCTGTACCGCCGTCGATATCCATCTCGTCAAAGGCACAGTTTTCAAAGCTAAGATTGCCGGTTCCGCCATCCACATCACATGTGGCGAAGCTGCAGTCTGTGACATATAAATCGCCTACACCGGTGTCAAATTCTGCATCGGATGCGGTCAGGGAATTAAGGTTTACCTCGCCTACACCGGTATCAAGTGAGAGCTTGTTCAATGCTGTGCCCTCAGGAATGGTAACAGTGATTTCACTTGTGGTGTTTCTTCTGTAGTTGGCTCCTTTGCTTTGGGATATTGTGAGGGTATCGCCTGTGCTCCTAATCTTTGGAACCAGTCGCTTGTTACATTTGTATGAGACCGTGTAGCTGTCACCGGTTTTTACGTTGATGTTCGATATGGTTGTATCAAATACCAGGTTTGAAAATTCATCGACTGAAAGCTCCTCTGTGCATACGTTTCCGAGAGACTTGTCTGAGCGCGGAATCAGATTGTCAAACAGGCCTAGGGCAAAGCCCCCGATATGGTAGAGACTCCCGGCGATGATGCAGACCACGGTAATTATTGTAATTATTATTAGATATATATTCTTTTTCATGACTTGTCTCCATTTCTGAATTATCTTGTTGCATAATTTGTTTTGTGATTATTCAAAATATGCTACACACATTTTTGACTGTCTTGGTTTCCATTAATTTCCATGTTTATCGCCGAGCAGGTTTTCCACCAGCGAATTGATGATTGCGGCTATTGGCCAGATAATCCATGTGATACCCCAATCAAAGGTAATAAAGCTCCAGCATAGATAAATGCATGTAACTGTTGACCAGTAGACTGACATGATTGCAGCCACAACAGGGTTTTCATAGTGCACCTTGCCATCGTGTGAATTGGCAAAATTACCGCCCATAGTCTGTGCTCCGTTCAGGGAAAGAAGCTTGTCAAAGCTTGATTTCTTCATGTTTGTGAATACTATCATGAATACACCGATTGCTATAAACACGAGCACGAGTCCGCCTGAAAGTGAGTCTGCGAAGGTGCTTTTGGTGTTCAGTGAGCTGATTATGATTGCCGGCACTGCGCAGAGTATGCAGAGCATGATACCCACTGTTAAAAGCATCGCATGTGTGGAGCGGTAGCTTTCCTTTCGCTCGATGACCCAGTTTGCCGTTTCAAAGTCTATGCAGTAAGGCTCTTTTTTCAGGTAGCTCCATTTAGATGAGAGAGAACCTGAGAAGATAAAGAAGCCGACTGCCACAGCGATACAAACGAACAGGAACGTGATGCCGATTGCATCAGATGCGTCCGGTGAAGCGAGTGAACGCGGAATGCATTCGCTGAATATCGGTCCAAGGCTTGCGATTATGCAAAGCAGCACTCCAAACGCTGTGAGATATGCTTGTTTTGCCGAATCCCTGAGGAATGCGGCAGCAGTCTCGCGGGAGAGTGTTTTGGCGGCAGGCATTGCCTGACTGGGATTCACGAAGCTCTTGATACCGAGTGAGTCGGCGAGCTCGTCAAGATTTCCAAACTCTGATATGACTATGCCTATGGCTTCGTTGTCAGATTTGCCCTCGGATATTAATTCGTTGTATTTATCCTCCATCATCTGATAGAGCTCATATTTGGCTTTTTGCACCTCGGGTGTATTCGGGAGGTGCGAAAACATATTTTCCAGATAATTCTTTATAGTTTCCATAAAATGTCTCCTTTAAAATCGTATAAATTTGCTTACTACATCAAGTGTCAGCTTCCATTCCTCGCATTTCATCCTGTAATATTCTCTGCCGGCATCGGTAATCTGATAGTAGGTCCGCCTTTTGCCGCTTGCATTGTCGCTCGAAGAGAATGATGTGATATAGCCGTTTTTCTCAAGGCGGGTAAATGCAGAGTAGAGAGTTGTTTCTTTTATGACGTATTTTTCCTCGGATATTAGCCTTATCTGCTTTGAAATCTCGTAGCCGTAGGATGGTCTGTCGAGGAGCAGGTAGAGTATGATGGTATCGTTGTATCCGCGGATGACATCGCTGCTTATATTTAGCATTATTCACCTCCTGTATCAAGTGTTTAATTTCATGTTAAAATTATTCAATACTACGTGTAACGTACTACGAGTGTCATACTATGTCTGTCGTAGTAAACATATCACATGTTGTTTTTCGTGTCAACCATGATTTTAAAATAATTAGTTGTGTAAGTCTGTATAAAATTTGTTTTGTAAAAAATGTTCCGGGTGTTTTGATTATTTTAAAAAGTTAGCCATTCCGTACAAAAATTAGCGGTAAAATACATTGACACAGCCCATGTCATTTGATATATTTTTTTAGAAGCAAAGGCGATTAATTAAATACACACTACCTCTGAGGGAGTAGTTCGCGTATCATTACATATACGTGGTTTGTCAACAGACCGGTCAATAGACCTGGCAAACATTAAAGAATGAGACTCAAGTATGCAGCACACAATAAAGCTATATAATTATAGCTTTATAAGGTTTCGTGTCTGCATGCGAGGGTCTCATTTTTCATATGGAGCGTTCATGTTGCTGATAACACTGTTAGGTGTGAACAGTAACGCATTCATATGCTTATCTGGGAGAAATTAATCGCCGCACACTAGGCAAAAGGGAGAAAAATATGGTATTATTTATTGAAATCCTGCTCATAGGAGTAGGTTTGTCAATGGACGCCTTCGCAGTATCCATCTGCAAGGGACTTGGAATGACAAAGGTAAACAGAAAGCAGGCGCTGACAATCGGTCTGTATTTCGGAGGATTTCAGGCGCTCATGCCGTTTATCGGCTATATGCTGGGCATCCGCTTTGAGAAGTACATCACAAGCATTGACCACTGGATAGCATTCATTCTGCTGGGATTCATCGGTGGAAAGATGGTTTATGAGGCAGTAAAGGAAAAGGATGATGACTCTGTCGTGGAAAAAGACCTGGCGCTCAATCAGGGAGAGATGCTTCTGCTTGCAATTGCGACAAGCATCGATGCGCTTGCAGTCGGAATCATGTTTGCATTTACCTATGACAGCTTAAACATCTACTGGGCTATTGCAATCATCGGACTTACAACCTTCGTGCTCTCAATCATCGGAGTCATAGTCGGAAACTTTTTCGGCAATAAATATAAAAAGAAATCAGAGATAGCCGGAGGAATCATTCTCATACTCATAGGTGTGAAGATATTGCTTGAGCATCTGGGAATTATAAGCTTTTAAAAAATAAAAAAATGGAGGATTCAACATGGAAAATTTCATCAATAATGCACCGTTTATAGTGGTGCTGCTCTGCCTCATAGTGGGCTTTGTGTTTTTGGTAAAGGGCGCAGACCTGTTCGTGGAGGGCAGCTCAAGCGTGGCAAAGCGCTTCAAGGTGCCGTCACTTATCATTGGACTGACAATTGTTGCGATGGGAACTTCGCTTCCTGAAACAGCGGTCAGTGTGGCAG
>ENA-OPER01000027-OPER01000027.1-human-gut-metagenome-genome-assembly--contig:-NODE-27-length-22388-cov-2.057807_pt1 | contig 22388 bp, 10 predicted proteins | sample MGYA00241708_ERZ501547 | MGnify/ENA primary metagenome ERZ501547 (study PRJEB25962, sample SAMEA1969296) | human gut metagenome | biome: human gut; feature: human-associated habitat; material: faeces...
GTCTATTGAACCTGTGTGCCTATCCTCTATAATCATCGAATCCATAACATGCTCTGCTGTATCAGCCAGCGTTTCCTGCGCCTGCGCAAGCTCCTTTGGATTTTTGCCCGACTCAGAAAACCGTCTGAGAGTCTCATCCAAAAGAGCCCTTGCCGTAGCACTGTCTCCACGCTCCCAGAGATTTCTTACTGCCTCTGACGGATTTTTCATTAGCCGTGACGCAGCCATGAGGTTTACCGCGGTTGTTTTTACATCATATTTCTCTAGAAAAGCATATACGTTCTCAGGCACCGAAACTGCCTGATTGAACTGTCTTAGCTGTTCTGTAGCATATTGCTCTGACAGTGCGTTATCCTCGTCTGCCTCATATACAGCCTGCCTTAACTGCTCCGGAGTCATATCAAGCCAGCTGTCATACTGCACAAACTCCATTTTCTCAGGTGAAAGTGTATCAAGCACATCCCTTAGGCAGTTTGTATGATATGCGCTTTCTATCTGTGAGTCAATTTTAATGCCCCTGCTTACACTGTCCACTCCGGCAAAGGTATCGTCCACCTTATAGTCCATGGCACTCTTTCCTCGTACCCGGACCGCTGTAAGCAGATTTTTCATTGTAATATCTGCTCCCTGATTAACAAGTGAGCCTATCACAGCACCATCTGACTGCTCCACCTGTGAAATAAGCCTGTATATGCCTATATATGAGTCTCTTTCCTCCTCTGAGATTTCATTTTTCTTTTCAAGCTTCCAGAGAAACTCGCTGAATTTCTCATCCCTTTCGTCAGGATTTTCTGATTTTATCCGTCTGGCAGTGTCACTTATGTCACTCATGCTCATATCAAGCGGTGATATGCCTCTTTTTATCATCTCAATCGTCACCGCCGGTGTCATATCGCTGAATGCTCTCTGCACCTGCTCATCTACAGACTTTATCTGCTTTATATTGTCCTCTGTGATGTCGGTACTATTGTACGCAAGTATCCGCACAGCCCTGCGATTGCTTTCAGATGTATCTATCTGAAGTTCTTTAAGTATATCATCCACATTCTGAAATGCTTTTGACATACTATCTCCCATATCTGCCCGCGGTGATGTCATAAGAGTCTCATATCCTGAGGCTGCTGCTTCTAATGACTGCTTCATTGCTTTGCCTGCTGTATACAGCTCATACACAGTGTCATCAGCGGATTCCAGGGTCAGTACATACGCCGGCTGCTGCTTCATCTGATTGAAAATATCACAGACATTATTGTACATACGTACCCTATCATCAGATGCCTCTACACTGCTCTCACCAAACAGCGCTCCGTAGTATTTATTTTCCTGCTGCTTAAGCAGCTCCACTACACGTTCAATAGGCTCTGTGTCTATTGAAACTCCTTTTTTTATGAGTGAAAGGTTAGCTTCTGCTGTCATGGAAAGTCTCGCTTCCTCAAGCTTTCTTTGAGCTGTCACAAGCCTTGCTTCCCGGCTGTCTGTAATCGAATTATCCGCAGCTTTATTTGCTGAGGCTTGCGATGCTGCACTATCCTTGCCCCTTGCAGCTATAAGCTTTGACAGATTCTCTATCGTGACAGGTATGTTATCTGACTCTAATGTGACAATGTCATCTGCAGTCGCCTCACCTAATACATCACATGCTTTCTTTGCCATGTCAAATGTCAGGCCATCTTGTGACATAGTGGCTTCTGTAGCCTTTTTTCCCATTGCCAGTGCTTCTGTCACTGCCCTTGCATAAAAATCACTGCTCACATTTTCTTCTGCTGCATTGATGCAGTCTACCTGATTCGCAAGCAGCACATTATCAGGTGTAACGGCTATATCTTCATCTATCAGCCATCTGCACTGATTCAGATTCTCATCACTACTGTCTATATGAGCTTCCTCTAATATCTGTTTAAGCTGTGGCTTAAGCTCCTCAAACAGCTCATCTGATATCTCCGTCATTTTGGTTTTCTGCCTGTAATCTTGTACCTGACTGCTGCTGTACGTAGCCTTGTATACATTGGAAACCGTCGGATTCATGTTATTTCTGACCAGATATGCCTTTGTCTCATCGGATATATTTGTAAGGCTCTTTGCCCGGTCTATGGCATCTGTACCTGCCTTTATATTGTCATCTGTAGCAGGAATATCATATGCTTTCATCTGATTGACAAGCATGGCCGCTTCAGTCTGGCTTCCCGTGATGTCTGTAAGCTGCTCCATGCTCAGATCATCTCCATATATGGATATATCTACGCCTGCCTTTGCCAGCACTGCTTTTATCTTATCGGTCTCAGTGACAATGACATCGTATCCGTCATCCTTTGCAGCTTTGTAATCATCACTCGTGGTGGTGCTTGCAGTGACAATCATATCATTTCGCCTGTTTTCTGAGGTCTGATTCATGTCATTTAGCAGATTTTCTGCCATATCTGTGCCATCGTTGTTCCCGGCTTCGTTTTTAGCCTGTGGTCTTGCATATATCGTATCCGACATATCAACAGAGTTTGACGAACCGACAACAGCCGCCTTTTTTGACATATTGTCACTGCTGTCTGTCTTTATGTAGTCTGACACACGCATACCCGCTGTCATGTCATTTATGGTTTTTGTGTCCGTATTTTTCGTATCTGTGCTTTTATTAATCAAATTCTCTATCTGCATATTTCCTGCTCCGTGCCCTGCATATATACCATCTCTGCTGCTTTTATTTATGGATATTCATACTTCGTACTTTTTATCCAACTGTTCAGAACCACCTTGAGAACAAGAAAATCTGCTGCTTACATGCAAGCATGACGCATCAGTTTTTTTGTTCTCAGTGGTTCTGAATAGTTATCTTTTTACTATATATCGACATATAATACGCAAAAATAAAGACCGCGCCTTAAATTGGCGCGGTCCTTTACCCTGCTGTTTACCGGTATATTAGTATTTAAATACAGCAACTCCGTAAGGCGCAAGTGGATAAGCAAATGAAAATGGTCTGCCGTCACACTCTGATTTGACTGCCTTATAGTCCAGCTTCTTATATGACTGTTTTGCTGCCTTGCCTCTGCCCTTTGCAGCCTTCTTTACAGGCGCTTGTACCGTTTTGCCGGTAAACTTAGGATCCTCACTATCTAAAACGAGCTGATATGTCTTGTGCTTGGGCACTCCGACTCTGTAATCAGGTCTCTCTACCGGTGTGAAATTGATGACAAAGAGCATATTATTCTTGCCATCCTTACTCTTTCTGATAAAGCTGAAGATGCTTCTGTCTGCATCGTTTGCATTTATCCATTCAAAGCCTTCCCAGCTTGAATCCAGCTCATACAGACAGCGGTTTCTCCTATAGAGGTGAAGCAGCTCCTTTACCCAGTTCTGGATCTTTTTATGCTCCGGATTCTCAAGCAGATACCAGTCGAGTTCTCTTTCCTCACTCCACTCCTGCTTCTGTGCAAACTCCTGTCCCATGAAAAGAAGCTTCTTTCCACAGTGTCCCATCATAAATGCATATCCTGCCATGAGGTTCTTGAATTTATCCCCTTCTAAGCCCGGCATTTTGTTGAGCATAGAACACTTCAGATGTACCACCTCATCATGTGACAGTACCAGAATATATTTCTCACTCTCATTATAGCTCATCGCAAATGTCATCTTGTTGTGGTTATTTTTACGGAAATATGGATCCAGCTTCATATAATCAAGGAAGTCATGCATCCATCCCATGTTCCATTTGTAGCTGAAGTTCAGTCCGTCTTCCTCTACCTTGCCTGTTACCTTTGGCCATGCGGTAGACTCTTCGGCTATCATTACAGTTCCGTGATTTCTTCCAAGTATGAGTGTATTGATATGCTTGAAAAACTCTACTGCCTCGAGGTTCTTATTTCCTCCAAACTTGTTTGGCACCCACTGTCCGTCGTTCTTTCCATAGTCAAGATAAAGCATTGACGCAACTGCATCCACACGGAGTCCGTCTACGTGGTATTTTTCTATCCACATAAGGGCACTTCCGATAAGGAAGTTCTTTACTTCATTCTTACCGTAGTCAAATATCTTTGTGCCCCAGTCGGGATGCTCTCCCTTTCTTGGGTCTGCATACTCATATGTGGCTGTTCCATCGAAATTGGCAAGTCCATGCGCATCCTTTGGGAAATGTGCAGGTACCCAGTCGAGGATTACTCCGATATTATTTTTATGGCACTGATCAACAAAGTATGCAAAATCCTCAGGCTCTCCATACCTCGATGTAGGTGCATAACCAGTTACCTGATATCCCCATGAGCCATCAAACGGATACTCTGAAATACCCATAAGCTCAATATGTGTATATCCCATAGTTTTCACATAGGATATGAGTGATTTTGCAAGCTCCCTGTATGTATAAAAGCCCTCATCATCCCTGCCCGGATGTCTCATCCATGAGCCCGGATGACATTCATATATAGCCATAGGTGAAGAATATACATCAGCATCTGACTTTGCTGCTCTCTTATCCATCCACTCTTTGTCAGTCCATGTGAAGTGCTCGATATCTGTGATGATTGACGCTGTTCCCGGACGAAGCTCTGCGTAGTTTGCGTATGGATCCGCCTTGTACAGCTTATCACCCTGTTCAGTGACTATAATAAACTTATACATCTGACCCTTTTGCGCTCCCGGTACAAAAAGCTCATACACTCCCATGGTTTCCGGCTCTACACGCTTCATCTCATGACTGGTCTCATTCCAGTCGTTAAACTCACCAAACACGTATACTTCCCTCGCATGTGGCGCCCAGACGTCAAAGCACACTCCTTTTTTTCCTTTACGCTCAGCTAAGTGAGCACCCATCTTCTTGTAGATATCATAGTGTGTTGCCTGACCAAACAGGTAACAATCCATTGCTGTAAAATTACACATATATATACCCCCCATAAGTATTTATTTTTCCCTGAAATGATCCTCTTTGAGTACAATTCGGTCATCATCTGTATATCGCCTGGCTGTCAGAATACTTATAGCCTTCTTAAGTCCGCTGTGAGCCTCCCTGTCTATGGCCTCGTCAATTATATCCTTGACCTCTGTCAGAGTGGTAGCCTGGTCTATCCTCTCAATATTGCTGATTCTGTTATGCAATGCCAGAATAGCCATCTCATCTATCTTGTACCCAAGCTCTGCAGAGTACGATTTGGCAAACAATACGAGTTCATCATTTGTAAAAATAGGGACCGATATCTTTTCCGTGAACTTGGATGCAAAGCCCTCATCCATTGAGAGAGCCTTCTTTATACCCTTTGATGTATCCTCAAGTATATAGAGTGTTCCTGTAATATCATGCTCCATCAAAAATGATAGCTGGGCAGCTATGCTGCGGTCGATATCACCGGCTCTTTCTATGATGAGACAGCCTCCTGTTATCTTTCTGACTACCTGCTGCACATCCTTTTTATTGAGTGCGGCAGCATCAATCTTACCCATCTTTCCTGTAAGCTGTTCACCATCTTTTTGTAATACCTTTATAAAGCTTGTAGCAAGCATTGTCTTTCCGCAACCCTGCTCTCCCTGTATAATGAGGTTGCCTGTGGATGCGTTTTCTTTCCTGTTGAAATGATCAAGCACTGCATTATATGCCTTGCAGATCTGATCCTCCATACCCTTTACCGGTATGAAATATGAAAATATAGCTTTCTGTTCGCTTGTAAGCTCTTTTATATGTTTTGTTTCTTTCAATTTCGAGTCATCTTCTTCGCTGTCTAAATCCTCCGGCAATGAAATATCCGGCATTTTTCTTGTCTTAGCCATATCCAGCTTCTTCTCCAGTCCCGGATTCTTTGCTGTCATCTTGGCTATTTCCTGCTCGATAAATGATGTCACATGATCAAAATCTCTCTTCTCAGAAACGTTTTCTTTCTCCTGTGAAGTCTCATCATCTGATGTATCATCATCGACATTTAACATATCATCTGTTATTTCAGGCATCATGGTAGTCGGCTGCATGAGTATCTCGTCTTTCTCAGACTCCTCTGCCATAATTATATCCTCCGGCTCTCCAAGCGACTCCTGCACTTCGTCTATAGCCTCTTCAGGTGCTTCCTGCGACTCCTGTGCTTCTTCTATAGCCTCTTCCGATGCTTCCTGCGGCTCCTGTACTTCATCCACAGTCTCATCTGCATAAAGCTCCTGCATATCCGGTTTCTGCTCTTCTTCAGGCTCCTTCACGGCAGCTTTCTGCTCTATAATATCAACCGGAACCTTCAAATACTCCTCCTCAAGAAGTTCCTTCGGAGTGACACCTGCATCCAGCTTTGGAATGACATCATTTAGTCTCTCCATGATGTCTCCTGCCTCCTGAAGTGCTCTTGCCTTAGCTGACTCAAGCTTCTGCTGCTCAGCCTCTTTAAGTGCAATTTCAGCCGCATGTCTGGTCTTTTCCCATTCTTCAAGCACATCCTGTATAGACATCTGTCCTGTAATCTGATGCTCAAGCTGAGTCTTTTCACTCATGACCATAGACATCTGTCCGTCAGCGTCTTCACCCAAAAGCTCCTTGAAATTCAACTTAAGTGAACCATCTATCTCTTCATCTGTAGCGATATGCTCTGTCTCTTCCGGCTGCTGTACATACTCTTCCTGCTCCTTTTCGAGCTTGAGATAAGGAATATCCTCAACTATCTTTTTGATGGTATCCATCGTATCAGCAACTTCATTCTTGCCCTTGGCCTCCATGATCTGCTGCATACCCTTGGCAATCTCCTGCTGTAAATTTACAGTATTGAACTTCTCCTGATTTACAGTAATCTGCGGGATAGTTACGTCATCATGCACTATCTCTCCGCCCTTTACCATCTCCATGGCACCTATCTCAGTGACCTCAGCCTCATCCTTTATCTTAGCCGGCTTTTCCTTCTCTGCCTTGAATCGTCTGTACTTTTCCTCCTGAGCCTTGGTAAGTGGCTGATAAAGCATCTTAAGCTCCAGCGCACGCTCCACATATGGTCCGTCTCCGAACCACAGAATGAGCTCATCGCAGGCATCTATACACTTATCGGCTTTTCCGGCCTTGTGGTATAGATATGCAAGCTCATATGCCCACTCCTCAGTGTATTCTTCATCCTTGTACTCTTCAAGAATAGTGATAAGCTCATCAAATGAAGCTCCCTGCCCTTTTTTGATGGCATATCTTAATACATACTTCATATCATCATGAGGCGCTATCTCAACAAACTCATCATAATACTCTGTAGCAGCATCATAATCACCCATCTTGATGGCGACCTCAGCCAGTCTGTATATAATCATCCTGCCGATTGGTGAACGGTCATAGGCCATTAAAAGTATGTCCCTTGCATCCTGGTATCTTTCGGCCTTCTCGTAGATTTCGCCGATTTTAACGAGTGTATTTACATTTTTAATTTTGTTCCAATTTATGCTATCCGCAATCTCTGCTGCGCTCATATAGCCCTCCTCGGCGCTTAGGGCTTTTATCTGATCCAGCTTGAGATTGTATTCGTATTTATCCACTTATTTCACCTACTCGTATTTAAGCTTATTATTTTTGGTATCTACGCCTGTTGTCTTTGTATAATCCCTTGTGTCCTCAGGAAGCTTCTTTTTCCTGAGAGCATAATTAACAACTCTTTTCACAATATAGTATATCACAGCAAAGGTTGGAACACCAAGTAACATTCCAAGAAAACCAAACATTCCTCCGCCGATTAGTATGGCAAACATAACCCAGAAGGTCGAAAGACCGGTAGATGAGCCAAGTATCTTAGGTCCTATTATATTGCCATCCACCTGCTGCAGCACGACAATAAATATCAGAAGATAAAGCGCATGCCACGGACTCTGAATTACTACTATGAGTAACGATGGAATTGCACCGATAAACGGTCCGAATACCGGAATCACATTTGTGACGCCGATAATCACTGCAACGAGCACCGATGATGGAATCCTTAAAATCAGACATCCGAAATATGCAATCACACCTATAATCAGTGAATCTATAATCTTACCGCTTATGAAGCCTCCAAAAATCTCATTTGTCTTTCTGATCGTCTCAATGATGATATTGCCTGTCTTTGGCTTGCAGACAGCATATATTATCTTTTTGCTCTGTCCTGCAAGAGTCTCCTGAATACTCATCACATAGACCATCACGATTATTCCGATAATAAAATTAAATAAGCCTCTGACTACCGAAATCACACCGGTTGTAATCTGTGCAACATACTTCTGTGCCTCAGGAATCAGCTTTTCTGTGGCATAATTCTCAATGTAGTCGGTTGCATTCTGTAAACCTGTGCTCGCGAGCTCAGCAATTTTGCTGTCCCCGAAATTGCCGTTCTTTATCATGTTAATGAATGCCGCAACATCATTTGGCAGTGTCTTCATAAGTCCCGATATACTTGCTATGACAGAAGGCACAATAGCCGCAATGAGGAGCGAAATAATTGCTACAAGAATAATAACCGAGCCTGTGATTGCAAGAGCTCTTGAAACCTTTCGCAGCTTGCTTTCGCTTTTCATCTTTTTGGAAAGAAGCTTTTTAAAGCATCTTTCCAGCCACAGCATGACAGGATTCATCAGGTATGCAAGCACAAGTCCCATTATAATAGGCATTGCTGCCGCAAGCAGCTTGCTCCATATGCCTGCAAAGCCCTCAAATCTGTACAGTGCAAAGAAAAACAGTATACTGACTGCAAACGTGACAAATACCATGACACCTATTCTGATCAGATGTGGCCATTCCTCACGCCCCGGGTGCGAATTCTGCTTCGCACCCTTATCTGCATTTATCTCAATGTTTGATTTTTTACCAGCTTTTCCGGTTTCTTCCATCGGATTAAACTCTCCTTATTTACGATTATAGTTGATGAGACATCCCTTTAATATTATCTCTCTTTCATCATCTGTGAGCTCACCCATCTTCAGTGTAAATGGCTTTAATTCACCATCCTTGACAACATATGCCTCAAACTCCGTCTTTGCATCCTCGATTTCCTTCTTGATTCCCGGAAGGAAGATATAGTCGAGGTTGTGGAACGGAAGCTCTCCCTCATCGATGATGAATGGAAGCATTCCCCAGTTGATAAGGTTTGAACGGTATCTCTTTGTGGCATACTCGTTTGCGATATTTGCCCAGCCTCCAAGTACCTTCTGGCAGCTGGCAGCCTGCTCTCTTGCTGAGCCGTCACCCGGCTTAACAGCAAAAATTGTGCTTCCGAAGCCCATATTCTCATGGCTTGCCTCAGGGAATTTTTTCTTTACTACTCCCATGATTTCAGCAACCCCAGGAACAGCCTTTCCTGCGCACTCACCACTCTCTATAGCCTTCTGGGCCTTCTGGATTTCCTTTGCTCTGCCTACATACTCAGGATCCTTTCTTGAAAGTGCGAACTCTGCAAGTCCAAGAGGGTTTGAACGATATGAAGATGTCTCTCCTGAAGGAATGAGCTCATCTGTTGTAGTAACAGGATCATGAATCTCTGAAACCACCTTAAGGAGCATATTCTCAGGAAGCGCGCTCATTGCCGGCCAGTCCTTGATGTTTGGTCCGAACTGGATTTCAACTGAAGGATCTGCCACTCCATGGCTGTCAAATACACGGTTCTCATATATAGTCTTGTCAAAGAAATATTTTGGCTTTGTAAAGTTGACATCAATATCCGCTGCTGATGTAAGGAAGCCCTTGTTTGCTGCTGTTGCAGCGATTGAACGTGCATCCATGAGTGCCACTGAGCTGATCTGTCCGTTCTGTACCTTAGAACCCTCTCTGTTAGGGAAGTTTCTTGTTGAATGACGGATAGAGAATGCGTTGTTGGCCGGTGTATCTCCTGCACCAAAGCAAGGTCCGCAGAAAGCAGTCTTTACGATTGCACCTGTCTCAAGAAGCTTTGCTACAGCTCCGTTTTTCACAAGCTCCATGTATATTGGAGTAGATGCCGGGTAAACACTCAGTGTAAACTCGTCTGCTCCGATTGAATGTCCGTTTAATATGTCAGCCGCATCGCAGATATTCTCAAATCCACCGCCTGCACAGCCTGCGATGATTCCCTGGTCTACATACAGTTTTCCGTCTCTTACCTTACTCTTTAAATCAAGCTTCACCTTGCCGTCAAAGCTTACCTCAGCTCTCTTCTCACAGTCATCGAGAATATCCATGAGGTTTGCATTGAGCTCATCGATAGTGTAGGTATTGCTTGGATGGAATGGCATAGCTATCATTGGGCGGATCTGGCTTAAATCAATCTCAATAAATCTGTCGTAGTAAGCCACCTCACCCGGATTAAGCTCCTTGTGGTCCTCAGCCCTACCGTGAATCTCAAAGAATTCCTTAACCTGGTCATCTGTTCTCCAGATAGAAGAAAGACATGTAGTCTCTGTTGTCATAACATCGACACCTATACGGAAGTCAACGCTCAGATTAGACACACCCGGTCCTACGAACTCCATAACTTTGTTCTTTACGAAGCCGTTTCCGAATACCTCTCCGATAATTGCAAGTGCGACATCCTGTGGTCCAACGCCCTTGATCGGCTCTCCTGTCAGGTAAATACCTACTACCTCAGGCATATCAATATCATATGTCTGTTCGAGAAGCTGCTTAACAAGCTCAGGCCCACCCTCGCCAACTGCCATAGTACCAAGTGCACCATAGCGTGTATGTGAATCAGAACCAAGTATCATTTTTCCGCCGCCGGCAAGCATCTCTCGTGCAAACTGATGGATAACTGCCTGATGAGGTGGTACATAGATTCCGCCGTACTTCTTTGCACATGTGAGACCAAACATGTGGTCATCCTCATTGATTGTTCCACCAACTGCACAAAGGCTGTTGTGACAGTTTGTAAGTACATACGGGATAGGGAATTTCTCAAGTCCTGAAGCTCTTGCTGTCTGAATGATACCTACAAATGTGATATCATGCGATGTAAGCTTATCAAACTTAATCTGAAGCTTGTCCATATTGCCGGATGTATTGTGCTCCTTTAAAATACCGTAAGCAATTGTCGCCTGCTTAGCTGTCTGTTTGTCGATGTCCATGCCAGTCTTGCTTTTGACAGCTGCCTGAGCTTTTGGTCCATCAATTATTACTTCCTTACCGTTTAAAAGGTAAGCACCGTTTTCATATAATTTCACTTATTCTACCTCCGTATGTGTATTTCAAAATTCTTTTATTTACTATTATATAATATTATAGGTAATTGTGGCAATAAATAAATCACCATCTACCTTAATTTCGAATTTTCCTCCCATCAAATGGGTCAGATTCTTTGCAATCGAAAGTCCAAGTCCACTTCCTTCAGTGGTTCTCGACCTCTCTCCCCTCACAAAACGCTCTGTCAGGTCTACATTTCCGTTGCTTACTATGTCAAGCTCGTTCTTAGACACATTCTTTATTGTAAAAACGGCCTTTGTATCTGCCTTTTCAAGCTCTACATACACTCTGGTATTTTCCAGTGCATATTTTGCGGCATTAGTATACAGATTTTCAATAGAGCGGTAAAGCTGACGTCCATCCGCATAGATAAATATCTGTTCTGATGGAATTTTTGTAACTATTGTCAGATTTCTCGACTCAAAGCGCTCATTGAATTCACCTCCGGTCTGGTATAAAAGCTCAACCAGATCAAGCTTTTGCATATTGAGCTTCACATTTCCCGAGGTAATCTTTGATGTCTCTACCAAATCCTCTGTAAGCTGCTTTAAGCGCTGTGACTTTTCCTCCAGCACATGTATATAGTATTTGGCATTTTCATTTTCCAGATTTTCCCTCTTAAGCAGGTCAACATAGTTGACTATTGAAGTCAGAGGTGTCTTTATATCATGTGACACGTTTGTTATTAAATCAGCCTTTAATTTTTCATTTTTAAGACTCTCATTCACCGAGCTCATAAGACCCTGGCGTATATGGTTGACAGCCTCCGCCACCTTTTTCTGCTGCCCATGAAACTCATTGACATTGAGTATAGTGTCAAGCGCTCCTTCCGAAATAGCTTCAAGAGCCTCCTGTATGCGCATTATCTCTTTGGTTTTTTGTGTGTGGATATCCTTTTTCTCAATAACTCTTTTCAAAAGCTCATAGCCCTTGTACATCAGGCTGTGTGTGCAAAGTATATTGCCTTTTATCTTCCTTACAATGCTCTGGTATAAAATAATAAAAGCCAGATCAAACAAAAAAGTAAATGTGCCGGCCGTCATAATGAGTGATGCATAGTCAAAGTGCTGGTTTTTTACGCCTGAAATCACTTTTCCCATAAATACCATGAGCAATGTAAATATCACTAGCATCACATCAGAGTATACCTTGTCAATCGGTAAATAGTATATTGTGTAATCATCCTCTGATTTTCTGCCGGCCACGTTTGCCATATACGCCAGGCTCACAAAGCTGCCTACCAGGCCCGCAAGCGATATTAGTGTATATATATCAATATTTCCATGCGCATCGTGCCTGAATGCATAGCCTGTGGCAAACACTCCTGTCACCATAAGTATCATGCATAGCTGATGCAAAACTATGACCGCTGCTTTTTTTCCTATTGTATACTGCTTCATTTGTTGTCCTCTATCTTATAGCCTACTCCCCAGACCACTTTCAGATATCGCGGCTCTTTAGGATTTATCTCTATTTTTTCCCTGATATGTCTGATGTGCACGGCAACTGTATTATCGGCGCCTATCGCCTCCTCGTTCCATATACTCTCATATATTTCGTTTATTGAGTAGACCTTTCCCTTGTTTTTAAGGAGTAAAAGCAAAATATTGTACTCAATCGGTGTGAGCTTTACATCCTCTCCATCCACAGTCACCTTTTTTAAATCATCATTTACCAAAAGGCCTCCGGCTTCATAAACCTTGTCTCCGGCTGCATCATTGCTTGACAGAGTGGTGTATCTGCGAAGCTGTGACTTTACCCTTGCCACAAGCTCAAGCGGATTAAAAGGCTTTGTAACATAATCATCAGCCCCCACATTGAGGCCTAAAATCTTGTCAGCATCCTCTGTCTTTGCCGAGAGAATGATTATCGGCACCCTGCTTTCCTTTCGTATCTGCAGAGTAGCTCTTATTCCGTCGAGCTTTGGCATCATGACATCTATTATCATGAGGTCTATTTTTTTATTCTTCATAATTTCAACCGCCTGTATGCCATCGTAAGCCTTCTCCACGTTATAGCCCTCCTGCATCAGGTAAATCTCAATTGCCTCAACTATTTCCTTGTCGTCATCACAAACTAATATTGTCATATTATCCTCCTTCTATGAATTTTGATTAGAAACCTTCTCCTGCCGTTAGTCAGCTATATTTTATCAGATTATCCACTTTGTTTTTCTTAAAATCTGCTTAATATTACCTACTTTTAAATATAAGCCAAAAAGCAGCCGTTCTGTTTTGAACTGCTGCTTTATATTACATAGGCGTGTTTCATTTCCCTTTATTTCCGGTGATGCTCTGCCACATTCTGTGGATGCCGGCTGTGAGCTCCTTCCCCTCCATTGTGTTGATAACAGGTGGATTGCCGGCTTTTCTGCTTATTGCCTTATAATCCTCATCAACAGACGATTTTGAGCCGGCATCCTTGGCTTCATCCTTATCATTGCTATGATTTAATCCGGCATCAGGTGTATCGTCTGCAAGCTTCACTTCACCCACTACACCATCTCCCAGGTCCTCGCCCTCAGCAAGTCCCAGTTTTCTGATATAATCCATATTTACCTTGATTTCAGTCTGTCTGTTTGCATAGATAGACTTCTCTTCCTTGTCAATAGTACGCTCCTCTACTGGCTTACCTTCATTTTTCTGACGTTCTATCTCCTTATTTCTGTCATCGATAATCTTAAGATACTTCTCCGTATCGGACAAATCCTGAAGCTGTCCCTTGAGCTCATACTGGTTAGTTTTAACTATCTTCTCCTGTTCTGCAATCTTATCCTTCATATTCTTGCACAGCTTTTCAAGTGACTCGTTGGTATCATTGATGATATCACGCACTCTTGAAAGCGCCTCATCCGTATAGATAACCGATGCTGCATACACATCCTCAGCCTTTCTGCTTGCATCCCAGACTATCTGATCCCCCTTCTTTCTGAACTCTCTCTCTGCGTGATTGCGACTCTGCTCAGTAAGCTCATACTCATCCTGCATTGCATATATACACTTATTCAGCTCAGCAAGTAAATCTATCATTTGCTGCTTGTTTATGATCACCCTGCTCGGCTCCGGCTTATACGGCTCCGCCTTTGAGAGCATGATATGAATTTCTCTTAGTACCTTTTCTGTTTTATCGTTCGCATTCATTTTCTATTTCCTCGGATTTAAATTAACATTATAACTATTCAGGGTGTTTCTGAATACTCACCACTTACCCATATTTTATATGAAAATCCGCTTCTCGTAAATAGCCAAATGAATAATAATAGTTACTATAATTAAATCAATCCCGCTGCCGCATTTCTCAGTTCATCTGCCGCATGCTTTATCTCGGCAGCCTGCTCTTCACTCACATTTCCGGGCTTTGTCCTCGAAATAAGCTTCTTCACATATGAAAGTGACGATTTCACACTCTTTTTCTGTGCACTGTCCATAGCCTTTCTTTTTTCCTTGTCAGCCATAACGTTTTCCACCTGTCGCACAAGCGTATCAGCCTCACTTCTTGCATCAATATAAGCCTTTCTCTGTCCGTCTGTTGCCTCATACTCCTGTGCCTCGCGGATTGCCTGCTCAATCTCAGAATCAGACAAATTTGAGCTTGCGGTAATCGTAATCTCCTGATGCTTTCCTGTGCCCAGGTCCTTTGCAGAAACCTGCACAATGCCGTTTGCATCTATATCAAACGTCACCTCTATCTGCGGCACACCTGCCGGAGCCGGCTTGATGCCCTTTAGCCTGAAGTTTCCAATCAGCTTATTGTCCCTTGCAAACTGCCTCTCACCTTGCAGTACCTTTATATCCACAGAGGTCTGGAAGCTTCCTGCAGTTGTAAAAATCTGGCTGTATCTCGTAGGAATAGTCGTATTTCTGTCAATAATTTTGGTTGAGACACCACCAACTGTCTCAATTCCGAGTGAAAGCGGTGTGACATCCATCAGTATAATCTCTGCCGCACTGCTGCCTGCGACAATTGCTCCACCGAGCTTGCCACCCTGTACTGCTGCACCGAGTGCCACGCACTCGTCAGGATTTAGGTTGTGTGAAGGCTCTTTTCCTGTAATTCTTCTGACCTCCTCAACAACAGCCGGCACACGTGTAGAGCCTCCTACCAACAGCACCATTCCAAGCTCTGCTGCGGAAATCCCCGCATCTGAAAGTGCCTGATTTACCGGAATGGCCGTTCTCTCCACCAGATCCTTTGTTATCTCATTAAACTCAGCCCTTGTGAGATTCATCTCCATGTGGACCGGCTGTCCCTTTACAGTGGTGACAAACGGCAGGTTGATAGTGGTTGAGGATGAGGATGAAAGCACTTTTTTTGCCTTCTCAGCCTCCTCCCTGACACGCTGCATAGCAGTATTATCCTTTCTCAGATCCACATTCTGCTGTCTGTAAAACTCTGTGACAAGATAATTGGTGATTCTCTCATCAAAATCATCTCCACCCAGATGATTATCACCGGCTGTGGCAAGCACCTCTATCAGATTGTCCCCTATTTCGATAACAGACACATCGAAGGTTCCTCCTCCGAGGTCGTAGACAAGAATTTTCTGCTGCTGTCCGTGGTCCAGTCCGTATGCGAGTGCCGCAGAGGTTGGCTCATTTATGATTCGAAGCACATTAAGACCAGCAATCCTTCCTGCATCCTTAGTTGCCTGCCTCTGCGCATCCGAAAAATATGCGGGAACAGTAATTACGGCGTCAGTTACAGTCTCACCGATATAGTCCTCTGCATCCTTTTTCAGCTTTCTGAGAATCATAGAAGAAATCTCAGGAGCTGAATACAGCTTTCCGTCCACTTTTGCCCTGAAATCGCTTCCCATCTGTCTCTTTATTGAGAAAAATGTCCTGTCCACATTGACTGCTGCCTGCCTCTTTGCAGCCTCGCCAACCAGTCGCTCTCCATTCTTTGTAAAAGCCACTACAGACGGAGTTGTTCTCTGACCCTCGCTGTTAGTTATGACTACCGGCTGATTGTTCTCCAATACTGCCACACAGCTGTTTGTTGTTCCTAAATCTATACCTATAACCTTGCCCATTTTATGCCTCACTGTTTTTTTATTTAAGTCTCATAAATAATTGATTTTTTTGACTTACTATTTCATCCTAATACTACTTTAAGCTTGGAAAATTCACTCGTCAAGGCATGAGGCTGTTATTTCAGAGAATGTTTATACTTTTAATTTTTAATACACAACATAACAACAAAGGCACCGCCGAAGCAGTGCCTTTGTTGATTAGTTTATAGGTTGGATTAAAAAATGATAATTGAGGATTGCTTATTCACTTACTTTCTTTTTGAGTAATCCGAGTAATCCACATGCAATGAAGGCTCCGATTACTAATGCAACAAGATACATTAACGGATTTCCGATTGTAGGAACTACGAAGATTCCTCCGTGAGGTGCCATGAGTGTACATCCAAATGCCATTGAAAGTCCACCTGCCACTGCTGAACCAACTGCACATGCCGGAAGGACATGAAGCGGATCAGATGCTGCGAATGGGATTGCACCCTCTGTGATAAATGATAATCCCATGATAAAGTTCGTAGGTCCTGCCTTTCTCTCCTCTGCTGTGAACTTGTTCTTGAAGAAGATTGTTGCAAGAGCGATTGCGAGTGGTGGAACCATACCACCAATCATAACTGCTGCCATGATATTGTAGTTTCCGGCAGCGATTGAAGCTGTACCAAATACATAAGCGGCTTTGTTTACAGGGCCACCCATATCTATTGCCATCATTCCTCCGAGAAGTACTCCGAGAACTACTGCGCTTGCACCGTTAAGTCCATTAAGACCGTTGTTGATAGCTGTATTTAAAGCTCCGATTGGAGGCTCAACTACAAACTGCATTATAACGCCTATGAGGAATATACCAAGCAGCGGATAAAGAAGAACCGGCTTCACACCATCAAGACTCTCAGGAAGCTTAGAGAATATCTTCTTTAAGAGATTTACAATATATCCTGCAACGAAACCTGCAACCAGTGCTCCAAGGAAGCCTGATGTACCGTTTGCTGCGATTGAACCGCCTACGAAACCAACTGCAAGACCCGGACGGTCAGCAATACTCATAGCGATAAAGCCTGCAAGGATAGGAAGCATAAATCCAAATGCTGTTCCACCGATTCCCTTAAACAATGCTGCGCCCTGTGTAATAGTACCGAAATTTGCTCTCTGGTCAGCCGGCAGTGAATTAAGGTCAACACTGAATCCATCGATAAGGAACGCGATTGCGATAAGGATACCACCACCAACTACGAACGGAAGCATATGTGAAACACCGTTCATCAGATGCTTGTAAATCTGATGTCCAATGCTCTCCTTTCCACCAATAGATGAATGTGAAGCCTCTTTTTTACCTAATGCCTTAAATACAGGAGCATCACCGGCAGCAATTCTCTTTACGAGCTCCTCTGTCTTATTTATTCCGTCAGAAACCTGACACTCAATAACCTTCTTTCCGTCAAAACGGTCTGTAGGCACATTTGTATCACATGCAACGATAACACCGGTAGCCTTTGCAATCTCATCATCTGTGAGTACATTTTTAGCTCCGGCTGAGCCTCTTGTCTCAACCTTTACCTGATATCCCAGCTCCTTGGCCTTTTTCTCAATAGCCTCAGCAGCCATATAAGTATGGGCAATTCCTGTAGGACAGGCTGTAACTGCAACGATAAATACATCGTCCTTCTTCACCTCAACAGGTTCCTTTGCCTCCTTTGCAGCCTCCTTCTCATCCTTTGCCTTTTCAGCACTGTCGATGATATTTAAAAACTCATCTACTGAGCCGGCATTGATAAGAGAATTTGTAAACTGCTCGTCCATCAGCATAACAGAGAGCTTGCTGAGCACCTGAAGATGCACATTGTCCTCTGTGTTTGGTGCAGCGATAAGGAAAATAATCTTTGCAGGTGTACCGTCGAGTGATTCAAAGTCAACCCCATCCTTTACAACCATTGCTGCAAGACCTGCTTTAGTAACGGCATCAGACTTACAATGAGGAATTGCTATACCCATTCCAATTCCTGTTGTGCCTTCCTCCTCTCTTGCAAAAACGCCCTTGCGATACGTTTCAACATCGGCAATTTTGCCACTTTTTGCCATCAAATCAATACACTGATTCAATGCTTCGGTTTTTCCGGCAGGCGTACCATTTAAATTGATACTCTCAGCTGCCAATAAATCCCTGATTGTCATATATCATTCCTCCTAATATAATATATTAATTATTTATATCAACCTTTTGATACCGTTTGTTTAATTGGAAGCATTCTCCCATTTTTCTATAAGTGCCTCAACCTCAGGCTTTGTAGCAAGCTCCTCAGAAAATGCGCTTGCACTTCCTGTACATACACCATAAATAAATGCCTGCTTATAATCATTTGATTTAAGGTATCCGTAAACAAATCCGGCTACCATCGAATCACCTGCACCAACAGAGTTTTTGAGCTTTCCCTTAGGAGCCTTAGCCTTAAACTCCTGTCCGTTCTCAGTCACAAGCACTGCTCCGTCACCTGCCATAGAAACAAGCACGTTTCTTGCGCCCTGCTCCTGAAGCTTCTTTGCATACTTTATCACATCGTCCTTGTCTGTAATCTCAACCCCGAATATCTCACCGAGCTCATGATTGTTTGGCTTTATGAGGAATGGCTTATACGCAAGCACATTTGTGAGCAGATTTCTCGTCGCATCAACCACGATATTTATTCCGCGGCCCTCAAGATGCTTCATGATATCCATATACATTGATGAAGGCATCACATCAGGAATACTTCCTGCGAGCACAAGCACATCAGACTCCTTTAAGCAGTCAAGCTTCTCATAAAGTTTTTTAATGTTGTCCTCAGTGATTACCGGTCCATGACCATTAATCTCGGATTCCTCATTTGAGCGAAGCTTCACGTTAATACGTGAAATACCATCCTCCACCTCTATAAAATCAGTATTAACGCCTTTTTTTCCTAGAAGTCTTTTAATTTCATTTCCTGTAAAACCCGCTGTAAAACCAAGTGAAGTATTGCTCATTCCAAGATTCTTAAGAACCATGGAAACATTGATGCCCTTACCACCTGCAAAAATCTTCTCTCCAGTCGTTCTATTGACCACTCCTGTCTTAAAATCTGTTACATCAACTATATAATCTAGTGATGGATTAAAAGTAACCGTATAAATCATGTTAGACCTCCTTAATATTTTTGTATTTCTTATAGTTGTCATTGCTTAGTGCATTTGTAATAATTACAGCATCCTCAAAATCAGCAAACTTGATACTTGATACCTGTGAAAACTTACTGTCATCCGCAAGAATGTATTTCTCCTTGCTATTCTCCATGGATTTCTTTTTAATCATGGCCTCCTTTATCTCCGGAGTCGTAAATCCATTCTTCACAGTAATTCCGTTGGTTCCCCAGAAGCCCTTCGTAAAATTGTATTTATCGAGCGTCACAACGGCCTCATCTCCGACAATAGCCTCAGTAGTAGACTTGAACTCGCCACCCAGAATATATACTGTATATCCCCTATCGGAAATTCTCTTGGCATTAGTCAGAGAGTTTGTAACAAAAACCACATTCTTTGCAGTAATATAATCAATCATGACTGCCGTTGTAGTACCGGCATCTATATAAATAAAATCATTATCCACAATAAGTGATGCCGCATATCTGGCAATCTGTTCCTTTTCGCTGCGATTCTGCTTAAGCCTGTTGATAACCTTCTCATCCTGAGTATGGATATTCGTATTATTTGCAATCGCACCACCATGTACCTTGGTGAGATACCCCTTCTTGTCCATTGCAACCAGATCACGCCTGATTGTTGACTCGGATGTATCAAGCTCATCCATAAGCTGCTGAACAGTCACACTTCCCATCGAATCTAATATATCGAGTATTTTTTTGCATCTATCTTCCGCCAGCATCTAATCCCCCCTGTTTATCAAACTATTAAAAGACTTATTTTATAAGCCATTTATTTAATGCTCATTTTCAAATTACTGTATTAAACATTTCAACATTCATTTAACTTGTAGTATAATTATATTTTCATAATCCGTCATTGTCAATCATAATCAGTCATTTATATTCACAAATAATCACACTAAAAATTGTTAAAAATATATAAAGCAAGTTTTAAAATTGTGCAATATATGCAAATGCAGTATTCATTTTTGTGCAGAATATACTATATATATCATTAATACTTGTCTAATTACTATTTTTAGTATCTTTTCTATTACTAATTTATAATTAATATTAATAGTTCAAATTGACTAATTTAGATATTGCATCAATCTATCTTTGACTGATTTTGACTGTTTCGTTTCTAAATATATTGTAATTCATAAATCATCATGCTAGAATATCTTCATTAAGGTACATATATTGTGATCTCGGTGCATATTTTATGATTTGAATATTTTTGATTTAATTATATTTTATGATTTAAGTTGATATTTTGTAATTTAGCTGAATTTGTAATAATTTATATATCTTCACAGCTACAGTACCTTATTAAAAAAGGAGGAATTCATATGAAACAGCTTAATTGGGCCACACTCGGCTGCGGCGTCATAGCTAATGAACTCGCGCATGCTCTCTCCAAGGAAGGACGCACTCTTTATTCAGTTGCCAACAGGACTCATGAAAAGGCTCAAGCTTTTGCACAAAAATATGGCATTTCAAAGGTATATGACAACATTGATGACGTCTTTTATGATCCTGATGTGGATATCATTTACATCTCCACTCCACACAATACTCACATTAATTATTTAAGAAAAGCCCTTTCTAATGGAAAGCATGTACTCTGTGAGAAATCTATCACATTAAATATTACAGAGCTCGATGAGGCAATCTCATTGGCCAAAGCAAATAACGTAATTCTTGCTGAAGCCATGACTATATATCATATGCCTGTTTATAAAAAGTTAAATAAAATAATTTCAAGTGGACAACTCGGCAGACTCAATTTAATTCAGGTCAATTTTGGAAGCTACAAAGATTACAATATGACAAATAGGTTTTTCAGCCGTAAGCTTGCAGGAGGAGCACTGCTTGATATTGGTGTTTACTCACTTTCTCTCATTCGCTGGTTCTTCAAGGAAACACCGTCGCATGTATTGTCACAGGTTAGATATGCTCCGACCGGTGTTGATGAACAGGCAGGCATTCTGCTTATGAATGATGCTGCCGAGATGGCAACAGTCACATTATCTCTACATTCCAAGCAGCCAAAACGCGCTACACTATCTTTTGACAAAGCATATGTAGAAATCTTTGAGTATCCAAGAGGAATGCAGGCAACTATTACATACACAGAGAATGGTCATAAAGAAGTAATTGATGCAGGTGATACATCAGATGCACTTTATTACGAAGTATGTGATATGGAAAAAGCCATAAACTCTGCATCATCCGATGAAATAGAAAACCTCATTCACAGTCAGTATACATATGATGTTATGAAAATCATGTCTGATATAAGAACCGAATGGGGTATGAAATATCCTGAAGAGGAATAATAATACTACTACAACTATTCAAAAAAGGATAAGAGTTGTTAAAAAAGAGAAATATAATTCTGTTTATCAGACTTATATTTCTCTTTATTAATTTAGTGTAGCATCCTGAAAAGTAATGTAGAAAATTTAAAAATAATGAAATCTTTGCAACACATATTACGTATATCAAATAAAATTCACAATATATTTTATTTGCAAATTATATAAAATAAAGACCACATCATAAACTGATGCAGTCCTTTTAAGAGAGGTGACAGCCGGATTTGAACCGGCGATGACGGTGTTGCAGACCGGGGCCTTACCACTTGGCTATGTCACCATATATTATACTAAAAAACTCCCCGAGTAGGGCTCGAACCTACAACAACTCGGTTAACAGCCGAGTGCTCTACCATTGAGCTATCGAGGATTATTAAGGTTTGTACCTTCAAAACTTCATACAAATCCGATTTGTTTTTCTCAGTTATTAACCAGATTAAGCCCTCGACCTATTAGTAACAGTCAGCTCCACATGTTGCCATGCTTCCACCTCTGCCCTATCTACCTTGTAGTCTTCAAGGGGTCTTACTCCCGAAGGAGGGATATCTCATCTTGAGGGGGGCTTCACGCTTAGATGCCTTCAGCGTTTATCCCTTCCAGACTTGGCTACTCTGCCATGCCGTTGGTCGACAACAGATACACCAGTGGTCCGTCCATCCCGGTCCTCTCGTACTAAGGACAGCTCCTCTCAAATATCCTCCGCCCGCGCCGGATAG
>ENA-OPER01000042-OPER01000042.1-human-gut-metagenome-genome-assembly--contig:-NODE-42-length-19602-cov-5.046606_pt1 | contig 19602 bp, 37 predicted proteins | sample MGYA00241708_ERZ501547 | MGnify/ENA primary metagenome ERZ501547 (study PRJEB25962, sample SAMEA1969296) | human gut metagenome | biome: human gut; feature: human-associated habitat; material: faeces...
AACAACCGATTGTCATTTTGAAGTTTACATGTCTTTATAGTCACCCCGGTAATTACTATCACCAAAAGGACTAGGAGGATATCCTTGATTTTATGTTTCATCGTTTCGTGTATATACGCGCCCATGCGTTTAGACTAAGACTAAGTCTCTAAAAGAAAGAATATTACTCTTAGATTGGTAATTACCGAGTGTAACGAGGTATATTACCAATCTATTACCTCCGAAGGAGGTAATTCTTAATTTAGCATAGCCACCTTGTAATTACTAATTTGTAGTATATAGGTATACTTAACAATATAAGCTAAAGCTTAATAACAGTCTTTCCTAGTAAAAACTTGTAAGGCATAGTTCGACATTGTTATTTTAGCTTTAAAAGATGACCTCTTAGACAATCTTTGAACCAGAGACCAACTTCGCATACTGAACCCTTAGCAAGAGTATATCTAGCTTTGTTAAGTGTAGCGAGATAGTTATTACGATCGATGAACAGTTTGAAGTCAGCAGGGAATCCCATAATGGCTTTTATATCCTCTATACCTAATGGCCACCCATCTGGCCTAAATTGACGGTCAGAAGGACGAACGGTTAAAGGGTATTGGTCTCCCTTAAGCCTATACACTCCGGGAAGGGATTTCATCTTAGCTGTCTTGATAGGCCATTTGTATTCATTTTGGAAGTCTCCTCTCCAGAGTTTACAGATCTGTCTGATAGTGAGATTATCCTTCTTAGGAAGTTCTCGATAGTCGTACATGGCTACCTTTTTCTTCTTAGGGATATTATAATTCTCTGCCTCATTGTAAGGGTGTAGGAGTTCGTATACCTTCTTTACTTGAGCAACCTTGAATACTCTCCTGAAAGCTCTCCTCAGGCTTTCAGATTGGTCTTTACGTACTCCTACAATGATAGAACGACATCTTGACTTTTGGGAATTTCCAAAATCCATCACTGATACCGTGTGTATAGTGAGAACATAATCCGGGAAATTCTTATCCCAAAAATCCTTATTAAGGATGGATACCAATCTCGGAAGGTTCTCTATCAGGAAAACTTTGGGTTTATAAAGATTAATGCTAGAAAGGACTAAGTTAATACTCTTGTTATCTTTTGGGTTTCCCAATTCTTTAGTCTTAGAGAGACGCATTATACTACTAGCGCCACAGTCTGGACTCCCTACAATGACATCTGGTTCCCAACTTGGGTCTAATCCCTCTCTGAGAAAAGGCACGTCACCAAAATTGAACTTCCAGGTGGGGTTCCCAGGATAGTGGAATACCACTCTTGGCTCAACATTAGCAATAATTACCTGATCTCTAAACGGGAGAAGTAAAGCTCCACCTCCCGCACATACTCCAAGTATCTTCATGATTAGTTATTATAACCTCGGTTTACGTACTTTTTATGAGCTACAGCCAGTTTAGTGTCATACTTGTTTTGCTTATAACCTGGCCCATTATAGGCTTTAGCAAAAGCTGCCCAGTCTTTTTTTCGAAGGGCGTTTATGCAAGCAGGGGAGTTCTTGAGGAAGTTCATCCACAATCTGACCTGTTCTTCTTTAGATTTGCTCATCCTTTGAACAAATTCTGCTACCGAAGAGCAATCACAAAGAGCAAAATTAAAACCCATAATCTGCCCAATTCCCCATGAAGCACACATATCGGCGATAATGGGGTCTACTGAACGAGCTAATGTTAGTCTTTCCCACTCTCTACTCCCACCAAAATACTTGGTCTTATCCCATTTTGGGTAGCATATATTAGGGAAACGAGAAGCTACCTGTTTTGCGAAGGCTTCTGACTTAGATTCCTTCAGTTTCTTGTAAAATTGGTGACCTTCAAAGAGAATTTGAGGTTTGCCGGATAGGAATCCTCCTCGACCTCCAGATTCTACTTCTTCGATTGCTTTAAGAGCGGCTGGTTCACATCCAAGATGTTGTCCAAGTTGTTTGAAAAATTCTTTGTCTTCCATATCTATATCATTTTAGAGGTTAGATATGTATTAGCTACTAGAGTATTGCACCCATCCCATACCAGCTCTACTAAAATTTGGATATATAAAACAAAATGCGTATATTTGCAGTGTAAATAATTAAAACAATAAAATAAAATTATGCCAAAACGAAAAATCAAAACCAAAGTTAAAAAGCTCAAGGTTATCAACGTAACACCCACCTATTCAGTGGGCCAAGAGTTAATTTACTCAGATGAGAAATCCATAATGGAGAAAACTTCTATTGCCCAAGTTAAAGAGACGGGGTACCTCCTCTCTAATGGTATAATGGTCAACTTTGACCTTATCCGAATAGATTATTGGGCATACCCAGGACATTGCATTCTGGCTGATAAAGAAGGCTTAGAGAAGTATCAGGCATACTCTGCTCAGCAAAAAGCCTTAAAAAGCCTGGCTAAACTTGAGAAAATATTATCTAAAATGGACAAGATGAACCTCACTCTAGAGGATGCCCAGGTAATCAATCTAGCAAATGAATTACTTAACAAAATAAACACAGCAATTAACAATGATTAAAACTCTAGCGGTAATTTATGCTATTACCTTAATCCCCACAGTAATAGCCCTCTTGGCTTGGCCAGAGGCTAATAAAGAAGTACTTGAAGGCCGATTAGGTAAATTGGGATTTTTCCTTTCAGCCTGGATGGCATCACCCGTCATTCTCCTTTATATGCTAATCACTAAAATCCTAAGACGATGAAACCTTTCACCGACTTGGTTCACGACGCAATGTTCCCCTCAACTCGCATCTATCGGGATGCTGAGGGGAATTACGCCGGGAGCTCTACCGATATTACCCCAATAATACTTCTGATGGCCAGGTGTTGGGGATTGGCCATCTTCCTATTTTATATCCTGACTCCTCTCTTGGCACCTGTATATTATGGGTTTGCCCATTGGTTCTGTCATAAGTATGATGCCTACTTCATGAAAGAAGACCCTAAAGGATGGCCAATGGATAAAGCCAGAATCCTTAAGGATTTCAGGAACATATTCTGGGGATGGATTATATTTATGGGAGTGGGATTAGCCACTAACTTTGGGGCTAATAGAACCTATGCCCCCTATTATACTCAACCCTCCGTATCTTCTGCTCAATATGTAAGAGAACACGGAAAGTAAATTGATTTTAGTAACTTATTTATCATTTAGATTATGGACAAACAACCAAAGCCGATTATCGGCACACACAATTCAATGACATTCCTACGACCTGCAAAGTGGTACGGATGGTTTATGATACCTTTCGCTCGTTGTCAAAATAAGGATATAGAGCAACAATGGGAAGCAGGGGCAAGAGTTTTTGATTTGAGGGTTAAGTTTGATAGGTATGGACATTCATATTTCGCCCATGGCCTATACGACTGCTCATCTCGCTTCACACTGAATGACGCATTGACTTTAATCGAGCGCCTCCACCTTTACCACATCCACTTTTACCACAAAGAAGAGGTATATGTACGTTTGATTCTTGAAGATACAAAGAATGAGAATTACCAAGCAGAGTATTTCCGCAAAGCCTGCAAACGTATTGAAAAAGAGTTTGAGCACATTCACTTCTTCGGTGGCAATCGCAAGGGCAATTGGACGAAGCTCTACGTCTTCAAGGAAGATGTCCCCGATTCGCTCAACAACCAATGGGTATCATCAATGGCGGATGATGCTCGATGGTATGAGAAGTTCCTACCGTTTACTTATGCACTGAGATGCAATAAGCGCAACAAAGCGAAGGTGAAACCAAAGTTTAATTTATTTGATTTTATATAATAGGTATGGGTTATCCGGATAGATTAATGGCCTGGGTTAGGGCAGGCGATATTGGCTTTGAGTTAAGGTTTAAAAAGACTCCCAATTTATTTGAGGAGGGGTGTTATACCCTATATTATATTAGTACGGTTATGTTGCCTAAATCCCTGATGATGGTTATACCCTATGCTGTATACCGTGAGGGTTCTATTATCATCTCTCAAGATGATAAACAGAGTCATGTACTCAAGATGGGTTATGAGATAGAGGTAAAGGAAGTATTAGATAAGGTCGATGGTAAGGTTAAGTATTATGGGAAGATCCCTAATGGGGATTCCTGGATATTGCCTCTTAAGGCTATACCTGCTAATATAAGGTAACTTAGATTGCTTTAGGTTTTGGTTTGGGCCTCTTGGGAAACTAGGAGGCCCTTATCGTGTGTGTAAAGGGGGTTGTAAGTAAAATTTTTGGGGTTTTCAGGGGGAGCCATTAATGTATACGTGGGAGGCCGGGGTACTGGGAGGGGGGCACGGTTTAAATAGACAAAAAAAGACATAAAAAAAGTAAGGGACATTGATATTTTTTTAAAATCCCTTACTTTTTTAAAAAAGTTTTTAATAAATTTTATCCTCTATTTCATCACACATAATTTCAAAATAATTATAAATTACTTTTTTTGTTAACTCCCTTTCTTTAGGAGTGTCGTCTATTTCATACGGGTAGAACATCAACAAAAGAAGTTTAATGATGATTTTATTTAATATTAAAAATTGAAGTCTTCTGATTTTACTTTTTAACCTTTTCATTTTTATTCCTTTTTTATTTATTCTTTTTTGTGGTTTTTTGTTCCTCTAATAAAGTTTTAATTTCCGGCAAACATTTTGAAATGATTTCTTGGCTTTCCGGTTTTAATTTTCCATTTGTGACGGACTGCAAAGTATAGTCGTTTACTATATAAAATTCACTATAAAATTTCGCAAACTGAATAGCAAATTTTTTCTTTTGCTCGTTTGTTTTTTGATTTAGGAACATTTCACAAACTTCTAAAAGCATAGTTCTTAAGACTTTTCGTGCCTTTTTTGCAGTGGTTTCGTATTTTGACGGAATGATAATGCCGTTTTCAACATTTTGCGGAAACTGGTCTACCATAAATTTATCAAAAGTTTCTTTTTTGTAAACGCTACCCGTAGAAGTCACATTTACTTTTTCAAGTCCATCAACACCGAAAAATTGATTAATGATTGAATTTTTCATAATTAAAACATTTTTAAAAATTAATAATAAAATGATAAATACTTATGTGATTTCGGGAACTCTTTCCCTTTCACACCACAAAGATACATCAAACTTTTTACATACCAAATATTTTTGAGAATTTTTTTTTATGTTATAAAACATATTTTTTTTAGATTAAATTTTTGCGGAAATATTTGGAAAATTAAAATATTTTATTATAGAAAAATTTTTTAAGATTTTTATGTTAAATTTTAAAAATTTTTAAAATTCCCCAATTTGGGCAGGTATGAAGTTCCGGGGTAGGCTTGATAGCTATAATAGATTACGGGTATGATGGGTATAAGGCTGGTAGGTATGATGCAATGGGGTAAGTGCCTAAGGGGCCAAAATTCCGGTAAAAATTGGGCAAAAGCTTCCGGTAAGTTTCGGCAATAGTTAGGCCGATTTCCGGCAGTAGCTAGTGGGGAATAAGTAATTACTCGTATAGTAACTAGGGTAGGTAAGTAAGATATGCTACAGGGTTAGCGAAACTGGGTTAGCGATAGCCCCTTTAGGCCTGTATGGGGTATGCCACAGAGAAAAGCCCAGACGGTTAGGCCTGGGCTTGATAGGTAGGGTATGTATTTTAATCTAGGGGAATACAAGATATCTGGGCCTCATAAATGTCGATATGAGGGAAGCGATGTATGGGTTCCCGAGTTAGGATCTCCTGGTATTCAGGGGTTTCGAAAATCGGATCCTGGTCTACGTAGCAGATGAGGCTCTCGTCTTCGTCATAGATAAACCTTTCGTTAGGAGTACCGGTAGTATAGTGATTAAGAGAAGGGAGGTTATTAATCTGGTCGGTCTCTGCCTGGGTCCAAGTATCAAGGGAGGAGTCCTGAAGGAGAGAGGAAAGGATTTGCATATTAGTCTGTGCCATAGTTGGAAAGTTTTTAAAGGTTTATAAAAGGGTGGAGAGCTTCTCTGATTTCTTCTGGAGTATCAAGGAAGACTTGTAGGGGATTTTCGGGATCTTCGCTATACAAGGTCTTGATCAATGCCTTGATAGAGGGATCTTCGCTATACCATTCCTTGATAGTAGGGTTCTCTGTTATTTGTTTCCAGGCCTTTTGGTAATCCTCTAGGGATTTCTGGTATGCCAGTTGGAGATACTGATTGAAGAGGTCGGGTAAATAATCATAGTAGTCGTCATCGCCGATGTAATTGTATTTGGTAAACCGTTGGATCAACTGATCGATGGTTTCCCAGGCCTTCTCTAGGTTTATGGGTTCGGTAGTGAGCCATACTGAATCGTAGTTACTTCGGGGAGTTTCGTAACCTTCCTGAACGAGAGTGAGGTTAGGGAGAATGAGATAATTTCCAGTAGTGGAAAGAATGTAAGTTTTGGTTTCTTGGGTTTTCATATCTGTAAGTTTTAGAACTTTTTTGATACCTGTAAGTTTTAGAGCTTTTTGGGTTTCCATATCTGTAAGTTTTAGTAGTTAGTAAATGTAGATGGGTAATTGGAGATCCGAGTAATCTAGAAAGCATTCAAGGTCTAGGGGATCGAGTTCTTCGGGATCTCCGAAGCCGAGTTGCCAGGTAGCATCTTTGGGATTAATATGAATGTAGGTTGCTCGGGAGATTTCTTCTGGAGTGTATTCCTTGAAGGCAGAAATGGGGATTTCTATTTCCAGGTTAATGAGACGGGTAAGTTCTGTAGTATTCATATCTGTAAGTTTTAGAGTTAGTAAATGTATATGGGAAGGATTTTTCCGAAGTAATTGAGTTCTCCAGCATAGTAGGGTTCGATTTCCTTGAGTATATCTGGAGTGAGTTCTTCCGTTCCGAAAGTGTAATGGGCATCATCCGGGTTTATAAAGAGATAAGTTGCTGATGATATTTTAGAGGAGAGCTCCTTGTAAGAGGAAAAGGGAGGGAAGGGACAGAGATTCGGGATAGGGTTGGGGATTGAGCAGTTTATGAGACCGTTGAGGGTTGAGAGGTTGGGGGTTGCATTTTTTGTTTTCATATTCTTTTGAATTAAATTAATATTGATTTGAAATTTTCATATTGCAAATATAATGCTTTTATTTAATTTGACCAAATAATATTTCAATCAATTCGGGCTAGTCTGTGGTTAATAGGGTATGCCTCCTAGTAATTTAGTTGGGTTTTATGCTAAGTAATTTAGTTGGGCGTTATTGGTGATATTCTAGGATATTGGGGTAGGTAAGCCCCTTTTGGGCCTGAATAAAGAGGTAGGATTTAAGGCCTTAAGCCTTTGGAATAGGGTTGGGATTTAGGGCCTGAAGTTGCCCATAAAATTGCCCTAATCCTCGGCCCCATCTGACCGATAATTATATTACTTGTATAATACTAATAGAGGGGCTTTAGGGGCCTTAAAGTCCTTGGGATACCTAACTTATTGATATGGCCCATATTAGGTACCTGAAGACAATAGAGCCTAAATATTGACAGGAGAGCTGGTAAGTATGATATTGGAGAGTTATAGGGGTACGTATGACAGTTTGAGAATATCCTGAAATAGCCTAAGTAGCTAAGTTACTGGGTTAGCGATATTGGGAGTTGGCCTAATTCGTAACGTAGCCGTATTTTCTAACGCCTATATAAAAGTACTTATTTGGGGGTTCGGATTGGGGCTTTGGGGTACCATTTTTGGGTAGGGTTTGGGTACCTAAAATGATGGGCCTTATGGACTATTAGGATGTGTGGAGAGAGCTGTGTGGCTTTATAGACGTGTGGGGGAGTGGGGTGTGGCCTTATAGTGCCCCCGCCTTAAGGGCCTACTGAAATCCGGCCAGAGTTTAAACCCCCGGGGATATATGTATGGAGTTGTATCATTGAATAAGACTGACATTGAATAAGGACATTGAATAAGACTGAGTTAAGACTGTAAGGCTTAATTGAGTTATATTTGAGATAGTAAGGATTGGTGGGTATGTATCATGGAGGGTTATATTAAAGGTATCGGATAGGTTGATATGTTTTTCTTTTTTCTTTGTTTGGGGGGGAGGAGTGAATGGGTAAACATGAAATTAGGTACCTTAGTCCTTCTCGGATTTGGGTACCTAGAATTAGTAGGTATTAGATTTAAGGTTGGGATTCTTTATTTGGTATCTGTTTGTTTAGCTATAGTCCTTTGGGTTACTTTATTGGACTTGGCTTTTAGTAGATGGGTGATCTCCTTTAGAGGCCCTTCATGAGGTAGAGTGAATATTTGGGTGTAGTAGGTTGTAGGGTCCCAGAATAGTTTTAGTAGGTCCTCTGGGGTTTGTTGGTCGGGGATGTACATGTACTGGTGGTTTGGGTGGTCGGAGACTAGGGGATGGGCTAAGTATAGGTAGTCTGCTAGTACTCTAGTTATTTTATCTCTAAGATATTTAACTGGATCATCTGCGGCTTTCTTAGAGAAAGGAGGGATCGGTTTAATGACTAGTGAGAAATTCTTCTGGGGTTGGTGGTAGAATATTACCTGGAAGAGGTATCCTATGATAGGTTGATTAGTAGCCATGATGTTGGGTTTTTGATTATTTATGAGTAGAGTTATGGTGGTTTTTAGAGTTCTATTTCACCGTGCCAGATAGTTTTGTCCTCTTTCCAGTCTGGCCTGAGATTTATTGCCTCTTCTCGGGTAGGTGCCATCATATATTGGGTAGTGTAATTTAAGAGGTCCGGGAAGTCGATGCTGTGGCCCACTGATATGTAGCCTCGTTTATAAGCTGTAGCTATAGAGTCTCTCATTCTCTTAGCCCAGTAGTCGAATTGCTCGAGAACCTCATTCAGGGGCAAGGGTTTATGTAGGAGGAATCTGTCAAGAGAAATCTTTTGAAGGAGAGGGCTTTCTTCGCTGACTTTAAGCCACCAGGTGAAATCTACTTTGTGCTCGAGTTTCTCATATTCTAGAGCATCCAGTAGACACCTGAGAGTCCAATTCTCGGGTACCCAAATGTGATGTTCCTTCAGGTAATCCAGGTGTACTTTTGATAGGGGTTCAAAGGTTTTAGCCCTGATTTCATAGGGGTCATTCCAATTGGGTTCCTCGAATTTAGGAGAGGGGTATATCTTGGGGATAGTTTCTCCCGATTGTTTTGCATATAAAAGTAACTGCATGACTTATAGGGTTTAAAGGGTTAGTCGTAAATATGTTTTATTGTTACTACCAGGGTTACTCCATTGAAAGTGTAATCCCAATCTCCATCTCCGTTGATCTCTTCATCATTGAAGGCCATCTCGAGTAGATCCAGGATATCCCTTTGATTGAGGTCTGAGTTGAGGAATTGCCCTTTGCAGGTATATACCAGGATAAAGGTTGAATAGAATTGTGTATCGAAAGCCCAGGTAAAGAGTACCTTATTAAGATTGAAATTAATGGAGAGAAGCTTGAGGCCAAGATTCCAGTTTTTGGGTTGTGCCCAAATATTAAAGGCCTCTTCAATGGATATCTGATCGAAGGGCAGATTCTTGTCCTTGATAGGGGTTAGGACCTCTAGTAGAGGTTTTTGGTTTTGGTTTTGGTTCTGGTTCATCTTTTAAATGTTTTTGAATTAATATTTATAATACAAATATACACATTTATTTTAATATATCCAAATTTGCATCGAGCTGGTAAGAGGTTATTTACCATAGACTTCATAGAGTTCCTGATAGTCATCAGTTTCGGTGAATACATCCAGGAAATAATTGTAATCTTCTTCGGTTGCCTCCTCGGGGAGCTTATTGAGGTCAATAATGCAGTAATGTTCCCAGACAGAGGTTATTATGTAGTCCTCAATATTTTGGGGTGGGAGAGGAGTAGCAGCATCAATAATGAATTTAGCAAAGAAGAAGATAGCAGCTGAGAGGAGTAACTTTTTCATTGTTTTATATATTGAAAGGGGTTAATGATTTGGATGATTAGGAGGTTGCGTTCGGTTCTTATATTAGGGAGTAAGAGACCTTTAAGGTCTTCTTGTTCTGCTTCGAGTTTGTGAGCAGTAGATAAGCAATCTCGGGAGCTTTCAAAGGAGTATGTTACCCGAGCAATAGGTCGATCAGAATCACCTTGAAGGTTAATGTTCTCTATGGTGTATGGGTTGGGAGTTATCCATTGTTCCAGGCTTAAATCCTCCTGGAAGAGTTTAAAAACCTTCTTCAGTTCTAATTCTGATTGGAGAAGTTCTTTGGTGATGGTTAGTGTAGCCATTGGGTTTTTATTTATTCGTTATACATTTAATTTTATATTACAAAGATACAATATAATTTTTAATTACACAAATTTTGCTAGAGCTGGAGGGATCATGGGTTCTTGAGACTCTCTCCGGAGATTTCTGTTGAAATTAGGGTTTTAGTCGAAGGCCATTCTACCGATGGCTTGTTCTATGATTTCATATTTTTCCTGGTCCGAGATGGTGGGGTCTTTTAGCATCTCTTTTTCTTGGGGTGTAAGGCATGAGTCATCCATAGAAGTTATGTATTTTAATTATTAGAGAATGCGGCTTGGTAAGCCTCTAAAATTAGGGTTTTAGTCAACTTAGAAGCTAGCATTGATGAATTACTGGTATGATCGTACTTTCTCATAGTTCGTATATTTCGTAGTTCTCTAAATAGTAAATCTCCAGAGCCCGTATTAAAGGAAGGACAAAAGTATAAACCCGAAGAGAGGAATCTAGTCCTTTTATTAATTCTAGAGTAAGATTTACTTGGTTTGCTAGTTTGTTTTGCTCTTCGATATGCCCCTGATATGCGTATCCTGCCCCTTGTAAGTATTTAAGGAACTGCATTATTACAGGTACTAATTGAGAAGGGTGAATGGTTAAGGTATTTATATGAGAATGGTAAAGCTCATCTGTATTTGTATGCGATATACGGTAGAAGACCTTACCCATTTCGTTGATTTCCTGTTCTGAGAGAATACCCTTACCAAGCCTAGTTGTAAATGACTCCTCGAATAAGGTGTCCCTGATAAGGGAGTTAAGGGTGTACTCAATGCCCGTAAGGGCAGACTGGTTGAATAGTACCTTTTCCTTAGGTATATTTCTTGAGAATCTTACTTTGTTCATCTTAGTGTGACATTTGAGAGTAATGCGTTAGACAGTAAAATTTAAAGGCCTGGTCCCCAAAACGGCCAAGTAACTGGATAGGTTTCTTATTCTTAAGGTATTCCTCCTGATACCAGAGCCCGATGATATTCTGATTCATATCGGCATGAGCCCAGTGTTTATGCTTGAGAACTAGTACCAGTTCGGCATATTTTTTGTAGTCTGACTTAGCCTCGAGGAGAAGTTGTTCGAGAAGAATCTTGCAGGCTTTTACTGCCTTTTGTTCGGTTTCCTGGGATTCTGCTTGAGTGAATTGTTCCCAGTAGTTGGTAAAGGGTTTATAGCCAATTAGTTCAGCCTCTACCCAGGTTTTCTTGATGTGTACCATATTAGTTGAGAGTGAAGTTTCCAAAAGGTTTTGATTTGTTGATTTCTCGAGCCAATTTCCTAAGAGTTTTGAGTTCAAGGAGAGGGAAAAAGTGTATCTCTTGGCCTATTATTGAGACCATTGCTCCCTCAGAGACTTCACTGAGAACTTCATTAAGAAGAGTGGCAAGGATTTGTTCTGCAGCCTTAAAGGCATTATCCTCGGGTTTGATACAGTCATCTATTATGTAGATGAGTTCTTCAGGAGTTGAATTCTCTTGGTCAAAGGTGACCAGTTTGAGAAGGCCTTCACCCTGTTTATTTAATCGAGCAGGGTTGCAGGAATAGAATAGCTGAAGCAGCTTCTGAGTCTGGAATACTTCTGGTGTCATATTGAATTATTATTGAATTGAACTAATTTTATTTTTCATATTACAAATTTACAATAATAAATTTATATATCCAAATTATATCTGAGCTGGTAGTGGATGGTATATACACGTAGAAAGAGCTCAGCCTCCCGGTTGAGCTCTCCTATGAACAAAATTTTGTTCTTTTATGTCAGTTTACACTTATTATATTTTAATATAGTTAATACCTCCTTGGGATAGAAGCCAAAGGTGGTTTCCCTGGGCTTGATGGGTGAGTTGCTCATGAGCTTGTTTGTTAGTAGTTGTGTTAAAAGGGTTATTGAGGAACTAAAAAAGAAGCAGTAGTAAAATCATCATTATCCTGTTCAGTTTCAGTTTCATAATAGTCTAGTTCGGGATCTTCGGCATCAAGATCTATTCTCTGCTCTATCTCTCTCCGGATTTGATGCCGTTCTTCTGAAGCTATCTTCATTGCACCTTCATAATCATCGGTTACGGCATTGAGTTCAGCTTTAGAGAAATTTAGGCCTTCTTTAGAAGTGTCTACGGTCTGTTTAACTGCGCATACTTCGGGGAGTGACTTGAGGTCATATTGGGTCTCAAGGAGTGCAACCTCTTTAGGCCTTTCTATTGCTTGCTCAGCATTAACCTGTTGAATAAGAGTACGAGCATCTTCAATAGTAAGGTTGTTCTCGGTATGATTATCTGACTGGTCGATATTGACTTGGAATAGGTTAGTGGTAGTTCCACCTCCCATAAGAGTACGGATAATCTGAGACATATTTCCAGAAGCCTCTAGTTTTAATTTAAGAGCCTTAGTGAGTTCGGCAGATATAAAGGGTTTATAGGAATTACCCTGAGATTCTCGAAGAACATTTACCTGCTGGGCTATTTCCATACGGTCTTCTAGTAACCAAGCAAGTTGTTCTCCAAGTATACCTTGGAGCATTTCCTTTTGGTGTTCTGGATCCCATATCCTGGAATTGAGGACTTGGTCTCTCATTACTATTCGAATATCTGCAACTTGTACTGATATTGCTTGGGCAAACTTTTGGATAGGATAGGGTTGCCCGCAGAACATCATATTATTAGCTATCCAGTAATTTATTAAGAACTTCTGAACTTTCTCTAGAACTGCTGGATTTTTAGAAGAATGGTACTCCATCATCATCTGGGTTAAACCAAATGGACGGGGTATTCTACTGTTGGGGGAGTTTGACTTTGCCATATTTGTATTCTAATCTTATATCATACTGTTCGTAATAACCTAAGAATTTAAGTTTATATTGAATGTAAGCTCCTAAATGGGAAGCGTATAGTTGCATGATATAGTCCTTTTGGTCTGGTGAGAAGAATATACCAAAGGGTTCTTTGGTATACCGGTCAGCAGTATAACAAGGAAACCAATCCCTGGGGATACCCTCATTGGGTTTAAGGGATATCTCCCAGGTTTCGGTTAGAACCCTAAATTTCCTTCCTAAAAGGTCAATAATTACTCGGGCCATATATTTTGTCTTGTTGTTTAAGGATTAAGCTTAGCCTTGTTTGCCTTTCGGGCATTCCTCTTGGCAATCCTTTTAAGGATGGCCTCATGTTCCAAAGGAAATCTGGAGGCCCTTTCGGGAAGTATTACGTGGGCATATATGTATCCCCAAAAGCGTTTACTTAATCCCTCATGGTCTGCTCTCATCTGAGCTCTTAGCCGGGATATGGCATTAAACTTCTGAAGGAAAGAGGCAACTATTTCTCGGAAGCGATGAAATTGCATTTTACCTTCTGAATCAAGGCCCAGTTGGTCATTATCGAGGAAATCTAGAAACTCTTCCTTAAATTGCTCAAGGAATTTAATACGGTTAAACTCATAGTTCTCTTCAGCAAGTTTAAAAGTTTTGATATAATCAATGGGTTCCATAAGAATAAGCGATTGGGGTTAAGCGTGAATTACTGGGCACTACCTGAAAGAGGAAACCTTTATTATCCTGGGACTCTACATATTTGGTATAGACGGCATCCTTAAACTTATAGAAGTCTAGAGATGGAGTACTATCTGATAAGCCCGTTATGAGAAGAAAATGGTCTGGATTAGTTCTGCTTTTTGGGTTTCTTTTTGAGTTTAGGATAAAAAGACCTTCTGGATGGTAGCGTCCTGGGATAAGAATGTCCGGATAGTAATCTCTTCTTGGGATAGAGTTGTCTAAGGTAAAATCCAGAGGATTGCTCGGGTTAGGCCGATATCTGTTGGTTACGGTAGAGAAGGGTAACTTCTCCGATATAGGGACCAGGTTTTTAAAAAGCCTGAGACCTGAAGTATATATGGGTAGTGCTTCGATAGTTTCTAGGTACATATCTTTATTTTATTTTGTTAGACTTTCGTGTTCGCTTTTTGGGTTTCTTTTGGGGATAAATATCTCCTATCTCGTCAAGCTTGTCTTGGACTAAGGCTTTAACGAAAATTCGAATGGGTTTATTGAAGTAGCATAGAATGTTTCCGGGAGTTATATACCTGTCGTATAAAGCAAAGAACTTATTCCTTGTGTTAACCCTATAACTACACTGGATAAGATAAGTGGTTATACATCTCTTATGTAATTCTATGTTCTCTTTTTGCCATTTCTCGATTACTTTGGGTGATAATGGGATGTAAGCCATAATATTATAAAGAATACCCGAGAGATCTGAGAGATAACCTCTCGGGTATTATATTTTATAGGTTAAACGGCTTGAGCAGGTTTGAGAACTGAGTCCCGGAATTCCTCGTAGGCTTTCTTGGCCTTTTTGAACTCCTTGGAGTTTTGATCCTGGATACGGAGCATATCCCTTTCAAGAGTGCGGAGTTTGTTTCGGGTTTTCTGTCTCCAGGTTTTTCTGGAGAGAGTATCAGTTACATCCTCAGGGTAAAGGTATTTTACATCCCGGTGGGAGATAACCTCTTCCATAATAGAAGGCTTCTGTTGTTTGGCAGTTTCTGTAACTGCCTTGGCTTTAGCAGATTTTTTCTTTTTAAGTTTCACCTCTTTAGTGATTTCAGGAGCGGTTTCTCCTTTGATCTTTTTGGCCTTTTCGGGAGCAGCCGTTTCTTGAGCAGTTTTCTTAGCCTTAGCTGCTTTGTTTTTCTTAGCCTTCTTTACTTTGGTTTCTGTTGCAGTTGTGGTAACGAGTTCCTCGATAGGAAGTTCCTGTTTAGCAACTTTGGCCTGGATTGCCTGGGTTGAAGCGATTGCTTCTGGGTTTTGGTTCTGGTTCATCTTTTAAATGTTTTTAAATTAATATTGAATTGAACTATTGTAATTTTTAATTACACTGCAAATATAACGCCTTATTTTGAACTGACCAAATTTTTAACGAATTATTTTCAAAATTGCCAGAGCGGGTAATGAAGTTCTGTAAAGCGTTAGTCTTGGAGGAAGTCGAAGATTTCCGGGGGAAACTCGGATTCATCCTCAGGATCGGCAAGGTACTCATCCAAACGATCATTGTATTCATCGGCATCACATTTCCGGGAGGAAGTGGATTTTTGGGATGGTGTTGATTGGACTTTGTACTGCTTCATTCTAGAGTAATTTGAAAGGATATAGTTAAACCTCGCTTCTTCGGTGGGAAGGTATTCATCCATATCCCAAATGTAGGTGCCATTAATTTCGGAAATATCGGAAGAGGTTTTCTTTAACCGTACTTCTCCATTAATTAATGTTTGTTGCTCATAGGTTTCCCAATCCCGTCTAGCATCCGAAATAGTAACAACATAATGATATTTACCTCTAGCGGGTAAATCATTACTAGCATTTTCCTTGGGTTGCTCAATTGGATACGAAATTGCCTCCTGTTTTGGTGTAACGGGAGGCAATGACTTAGGTTGGTTGAGATGGGAAATGCCCCAAGCACCTAATAATACGCATCCACCTAAAAGGAAGGTTTTAGTTACTGAGGCTCCCATGATTACTTCAAATTAAGGGGTGATTTACAAATGACGTATTCCTTAATGATATCCGAGAAGAACTTCCCTTTGGACTCGGCCTGAAGGAAATTGTTGTAAACGATGGGGTTTACCTTATACTGGTATACCCATTTGGGCATTTCACCGGGTTTATAGGGTTTGAAAACCAGGTAGAGTCTTTTAGACTTTTCGTCATAGCCTTGGAGGTAAAGATTTGAGGAGTCTACTTCCTCAAACTTAATCCCCAGAATGCCCGAGAGATGTTGGATTAATTTTTCTGTGGTAACCATATTAGTTTGATTTCTGGGTGAAACTTCTTGTACATTTCATCAAAGAGGTCCCACATAGCAATTACTCCATCTACATTGGTTTGAACCCAAGTTTCTTCCATGACGAATAGTATGTGGACGCATATCCCAAGTTGGTATTCTGGGATCCCGGTGATAGCCTCAGGCATTTCCTTGATAAACTGCCAGTACCTAATTCTTCGATCCAGTACCTCTAAGATATCATTGTTATTAAATTCAATGAGTTCGTTAAGTTGGTACTGATCAACTGAATTAGGTACTGCCTTGAGTTTCTCAAAGGAAGTAATCTGGATATCAGCCAGCTCTTGGATTAATGTTTTTAATTCTTTTTTCATATTGCAAATTTAATTATTTATTTTATAATATGCAAATTTAATCAGAGCTGGTAGTAGATAGAACTTACTGTGGAAGACATTTAAGATTAGGAACCCGTTCCTTAAGAGTTTCATAAACATTCTTGGGTACCTGAACCTCCCCCGCCCATCTGATGAAGAATTTAGATGGAACTTTTTCGGGGTTAAGGAATAGTGCTCGTTGTTCAGCAGAGAACTTAATGCGTTCTGCTTCCTGCATATAAGGAGGCATCTTAGTAAATTCTACCTGATTAGGAGTGATAGCGGATTTACCCAAAGCGATTCGCAAAGGCTTCTGTCTCTCTCTGTACAAGTATGGTACTACCTTCTTAGAGGGGCCTTCCAGAATAGAAAATCCGAAGAGGATAAGAGGATCAAACTTATCAGCTTTTGGGTCTTTTGCTCGTTTTACGCATCTTACCATCCAGGAGAGGGATTTCGGGAACTGGTGATTACCGTTAGGATCTCCCACATCCTTCTTATTGAATTGGAAGTCTGGGAAGTGAACCAAGAAGTCTTCGGTAAGTATGAATACAAACCCAAGTTCTCTAAGAGCCTTGATAATCTGGGTCTGGTTCTTCCCCTCATTGTTCATTTGGATTATTTGCTGAAGGATATCCTCTCGGGGGGATTCAATTTCCTTAGCAGCTGCACCTCCTGTTGAAGGTCTACCCCTACCAGTTACCTCTCGGAGAGGTAGTTCTCCTCGAAGTTGGTCCAGGTATTTTTTGAAGGAGTCTACATCCTGTTGAGAAGTAAGGGTTACCTCAAATCGGGTAGGTCCTTTATGTACTTGTTTAGGACCGGCATTATATTCAGTATAGGCATCTACCAAGCGATCTCCAAGGATTGCTCCATTGTTATCCAGGTGAGTAATTCTTAATTTAGGTTTGAAATTTATATCGTTTGCCATAGTGTATATTTTACATGAATGAAGGAGATGAGGCTGGAAACTTCCAAATCCCCACCTCCTTCGGTGAAACTACCTAAACTTAATTAACTTTAATCATTAACTTTAATCTTCGTCCTTGGCTTTAGATTTCTTTTTATCCTTTTTAGCCTTCTTCTCTTTTAAAGGCTTTTCAGGAACAGCCGGTACTTTTTTAGCAGCCTTAGCCTCCTTTTCCTTTTTGGGTTTTGCTTCGCCTTTATTAGCGAGGCGACGTTGTTCGGCTCGATACTTTTTCTTTTCATCGGCAGTCATCTCTCGGCCATCGATGAGAGGATAGTTATACTTGGTAGGAGTTGCAGCCTTAGCCTTTTTCTCCTTTTGAGCCTTTTCAGTTTCCTCTTTCTTAGGGGCTTTAGCCACATTGGCAGTAGCTTCCTTTGCAGCCTTCTTGGCTTTCTTGGCCTCTTTTTCGGCCTTTTGCTTCTTTTCTTTCATTTTAACTAATTTAGTTTCGTTATGTATGTCATTATAAGGATAGTTATCCAGTACCTTATCCCGTTCAAGGTTTAACCTAGTGACCAAACGGGTTACTTCTTTGCCATTAACTTTATCCTTTCTCCAGTCTTTCATTGGATTAAGGTTATGCCTCTTAAGATAATCTTTAAGAGCATTCTTAGCTTGAAGTAAAGCAGTTGTTTTTGTTTTGGCTGATTCCATATAATTGGGATATGTATAATCCTATAGTGGGAGTTCCTTTATAAAAGTTGGGATTTCCCGGATTTCTAGGATAACTATTTTTGGTCCTTCCCTTGTATCATTCATTTGCCTAACAAAATATTCAAAATCGTCTTGGGATATATCCGTAAGAACTGCCCTAAACTTTCTATCGGGTAGACCTGGAAAGGCCTGAATATAGGTAACATCTAGAATATGTCCCTTAAATACAACTAATTTAATTGATTGAGTTAAATGCTTAATTCTAGATATCAACTGGTTCCTCCTAATACGGGAGGATTGAGACTTCCCAGGAGAATCCTTATATTGAACTGCCCTGACTAATTCAGAGGATAATTCATCTAAGGTTTCCTTAAGCCTTAAGATGTAGGTTCTGATGTTTGATTTATCCATAAAATAGAGAATATTTCTTGTTGAACGGGTTCAGGTAGTTGTTGGAGTTTCATTTTAAGAAGATAAACAGCCCTATCATGAACATCATAAAAGGCCATCTTATCCTCTTGGGTTTCTAAAACAAAATCCTCTTGGGTTAATTGCCTTCGGTAAGTTTTAATCAAACAATCCAAAGCAAGTACTTCAATAAGCAGATCTTCCATACCTCTAGAAATAAAAAGAGGGAGAGCCTATCCTCTTTTAGGTGGCTCTCCCTCGACCTTGATTATTTTATGAGTAAAGTAAGGGTTTTTCGGATTTAGTCCTCACCGGTAATATCCCCCTCCTCGTCTGAGTCTTCTTCCTCTACCTGGCCCTTTTTGTGTTTAGGTTTAGAGAAATTGCCATGATTCTTCTTCGACTTGATGGTGAGTTCTCCTGGGACGAATGTTGTGCTGGTTCCGATTACGTTGCCCTCGGCATCAGTAACTACTGAAGTAACCAGGACTCCCATATAGGTACCACCTACCTTAACCGGATGACCGTAGTTAGTAACTTTGGTACCGTTTGCGCCAAAGATAACATCGATGGATTTCGAGTTAGGTCGCTGCTCGGCAGGACGATTCTTAATTGCTTCGAGACGAGCTTTTTTCTTTGCAGCCTTCTCTTCAGGAGTCATAACCTTTTTGGTTGATGCCTTAGGGGCATCCTTTTTTGTAGCTTTCTTTGTAGCCATTTTGTGTTGAGTTTTGTTTAGTTTATAAATATAAGTTAATTGGGTTTAAGTTAAGGAAGCTAACCCAACCTTTCGGAAGGATATAGTTGGGTTAGCTAATTTTAGGAATGAAGTCTAGATTACTTCTTTCCCTTTTTACCTTTATTGGCTTTAGGAAGAGAAATCCCCATTTCCTTGGCTATTGCCTTGCGGAGCTTCTCTACATCGTCTTCGTCAAAGTCATCTGGGTCAGTTTCGAGTTCATGATCATCGCATACATCCTCGAGTTCCTCGAAGTCCATATCGGCGAGATCCTCTCCGGTAAGTTCTTCGTCGGAGTCGTCGTCTTCTTCTTCCTCCTCGTCTTCGTCGGAGTCGTCGTCGTCTTCTTCCTCCTCCTCGTCTTCGTCGGAGTCTTCATCATCTTCTTCCTCCTCGTCTTCGTCTTCTTCGTCTTCGTCTTCGTCGTCTTCTTCGTCTTCGTCTTCGTCGGAGTCTTCGTCGTCTTCTTCGTCTTCGTCGGAGTCGTCGTCTTCGTCTTCCT
>ENA-OPER01000046-OPER01000046.1-human-gut-metagenome-genome-assembly--contig:-NODE-46-length-18820-cov-1.511005_pt1 | contig 18820 bp, 19 predicted proteins | sample MGYA00241708_ERZ501547 | MGnify/ENA primary metagenome ERZ501547 (study PRJEB25962, sample SAMEA1969296) | human gut metagenome | biome: human gut; feature: human-associated habitat; material: faeces...
TGTAGGGCCTCCAACATCATGGATATAGCCCTTAAAGTCCTTATCCTGCGTGATAAGCTTTGCCTCTTCTATGATTGACTCATGACTTCTTGTCTGGATTATCCTGCCCTGATGGAAGGTCAGTGCACAGAAGTTACATCCTCCAAAGCAGCCTCTGTTGCTGATAAGAGAAAACTTCACCTCGCTTATAGCAGGCACTCCGCCTGCCTCCTCGTAGCTCGGATGGTAAGTCCTCATATAAGGGAGGGCATAGACCTCATCCATCTCCTCCGACAACGGCTTTTGCGGTGGATTCTGCACCACAAGCGTAGAGTTGTCATACGGCTCTATGAGCCTCTTTGCACAGAAAGGATCAGTATTGCAGTACTGTATGTAAAAGCTTCTTGCAAACTCCCTCTTGTCCTCTTTTATAACGTCATAATCCGGAAGCTCAATCGCATCATATATGATATCCCTGTCCTTTGTCTTGAACACGGTACCATCTATAAACGTGATATCCTTTACATCCATACCACTGGCAAGCGCATCCGCTATCTCGATGATGCTTCTTTCTCCCATGCCATATGAGATGAGATCCGCACCGGAATCTAAAAGAATTGAACGCTTGACTTTATTTGACCAGTAATCATAATGTGCCATGCGCCTAAGGCTCGCCTCGATGCCGCCTATTATTATAGGGATTTTTTTATAAGTATGGCGTATCAGGTTACAGTACACAACAGTCGCATAATCAGGTCTCTTTCCCATCACGCCACCCGGTGTAAAGGAATCCTTTGCTCTTCTTTTCTTTGAAACCGAATAATGGTTTACCATGGAATCCATATTGCCTGCTGATACCAAAAAACCAAGACGCGGCACTCCGAGTATGGATATAGACTCATCATCCTTCCAGTCTGGCTGTGAAATGATGCCGACCGTATAGCCATGTGCCTGCAGCAGCCTTGCAATTATTGCATGTCCAAATGACGGATGATCCACATATGCATCACCGCAGACATACACAAAATCAAGCTGCTCAATGCCCTCATCTATCATATCCTGTTTTGAAATCGGTAAAAAACCATTACTCATATCATACCTCATAATTAAAAATTATTTTATTTGCCGGATTTTATCTGCATAAGCATATCTGTTTCAGCCTGTGTCAAAGCTCTGTAAGCCCCTGTTTTAAGATCATCAGGCAGCTTAAGCGGTCCCATGGATATTCTCTTTAAATAGATTACCCTCTTTCCAAGCGCCTCAAACATCCGCTTGACCTGATGGAACTTTCCTTCTGTTATCGTAAGCTCAATCCCGGATACGCTGCCGCTTTTTTTAATAACAAGCTCCGCAGGCTTTGTAGGTCTTTCCTCACCTATATCAATGCCCTCTTTAAACCTGATGATATCATCCCAAGTCACCTCACCATCGATACGTGCATAGTAAGTCTTTGCCACATGCTTTGAAGGGCTTAAGAGCTCGTGCGAAAGCGCTCCATCATTTGTGATAAGCAAAAGCCCCTCCGTGTCTATATCAAGCCTTCCGACAGGAAACAGATCATCATGCACAGCATCCGTGATATAGTCCATGACTGTATCATGCACATTATCACAGGTCGCAGAAACACAGCCTGAGGGCTTATTAAACAGGTAATACTCATACCTTTGATACTTAACTATTCTGCCGTTAACTGATACCTCATCGGCATCAGTATCTACCTTTGTCTCAGGTTTTACGGCCACCGTGCCATTTATGGCTATCTGTCCGGTCTTTATAAGCTTTTTTACCTCAGAGCGTGTGCCAAGCCCCATCTCTGATAAAAATTTATCTAATCGAATCATATTGATATTTCTCTCCACATATACTGTCACATGAGTAAAAACAAACTTAAAAAATTACTGTTTATCGCTTTTATACTACTATTTTGTATTTATTACATATTGTTTCCGGCACAGGTAAGTACGTGCGCTAAAGCAGGCATAATGCTATGGTTCAACCAGATATTTCCGCTTCTATTTATATTTACGATTTTATCTAACCTGATTATCTCAACAAATGTGCTGCAAAACATTCCCCAAAAGCATATCATGCTTTTTACATACATAATAGGCATAATATTTGGATTTCCGATAGGAGCAAAGCTCACAGCAGATTTTTGTTCCAAAGGATACATAGATAAAAATCACAGGGAAATACTGAGTGCACTGGCAAACCATTTCAGCCTTCCATTTATCATTACCTATGCACTGTCCGAGCAACTTAACATATGCAGCCACTATAGCATTTATCTTGTGTCACTGTATCTGCCATCTGCTATAGGAATGATAGCTATACTTTCGATTAACAAAAACAAAAGCTTAACACAAAAAATTCCGGCTCAAGGATTTAAGCTTAACATGCAAATCGTTGATGCCGGAATAATGAAAGGGTTTGAAACCCTTATAAAACTCTGTGGATATATTGTATTGTTCTCTATAGTCTCACGTATCCCACAGACCATTGCCCAAAAGGCTGACTGCAGCATGCCGCTGTCGGCAGACATAATAGGTGCCTTCTTTGAAACCACTAACGGTATCGGCATAGTCTGCGGTCTATGCATTCCACGCACCCTGTCAATAGTGCTGTGCATTGCACTTCTGTCATTTGGCGGTGTATCATGCATGGTCCAGACCAAATCAATATTCCGGGATACAGGCTTTAGGCTTTACAGATACATACTGCTTAAGGCAGCCATGAGCATACTCTCATGCCTGTTATGTATTATCCTATTTCGCATCCTCATCTGAATCGGAAATATTGGTGATTTCTATGTCATCATCAGATATATCTGAAGCTGCCTCATTGTCAGACGACTCTGCTCCTGCAGCTTCATCGCCATTCTCTTCCGGTGGGAAAAGCTCTGCTCTGTTTGCTGCAACAACATCCTCAAACTGCTGCAGTGAACTTATAAGACTGTCATATCTAGCCTTTGAAGTCTCAATAGAGCCTGTTAAGATGTCCTCAATACTCTTGAGCTGGCTGTCCGTATATGCCATGGCACTCATTCTGAGATTATTTGCATCGTTTGTGGCACTGTCAAGTATCTCCTGTGCCTGCTTTGTTGCAATCTGCACTACCTCATTCGCCTGAGCATATGCCTGCTGCATAATCTGATGCTCGCTGACAAGCTCATTTGTCTGAATCTGAGCCTGCGCGATTATCTGATCAGCCTTCGCCTGTGCATCAGCAAGGATAGCCTCCTTATTACTGATAATCTTCTGATATCTCTTGACCTCTTCAGGGGTCTTTGTACGAAGCTCTGAAAGAAGCTCCTCTAACTGTTCACGATTGACAAGAATCTTGTTTCTTGAAATAGGTGACGGCTTGCAGCCATCAATATAGTCTTCGATTTCTTCAATAATCTGTTCCATTTTACTGCTCATAAATACTGTCTCCTTACCTGGTAATATTGTATTTAGCATAAATTCTATCAATGAACTGTTCAGGTACGAACTTTGATATATCTCCTCCGTATGATGCAAATTCCTTGACAATTGTAGAGCTTAAATATGAATAATTGAGGCTCGAAGTGAGAAAAACCGTCTCTATTTCCGGATTCTGTACTCCGTTGGCCTGTGCAATCTGCAGCTCATACTCAAAATCTGTCACTGCACGCAATCCTCTTATTATGATTGTTGCATTGATTTTCTTCATGTAGTCAACTAAAAGTCCTTCGAAGCACCCTACCCTGACATTTGGTATGTGTGCTGTCATTTCCTTTATCATACTAACACGTTCTTCCAAAGAAAACAACGAGTTTTTTGCACTATTATTGAGTACTCCGACAACCAGCTCGTCAACTATTTTTGCTGAACGCTCTATTATATCCAGGTGTCCAAATGTCACCGGATCAAAGCTTCCCGGATAAATTCCTACCTTCATATTGTATCTCCTATGCACGCTTTATGAAAACATGCTTGTTTGTCTTATAAATTTTTTCTTTGACTATCTCATAGCCAAGCTCTGTGAGATAACCAAAATCAGTATCGTTTGAAGCCTCAACCACGATAAGTGTATCATCCTTTAATATATCGCTGTCCGAAAGTGTAATAAGCACTTCCTTTTCAAGCTCCTTATTGTATGGTGGGTCCATAAACACGATATCAAATTTGTATTTGCCCTCAAGCGTACGTACTGCCGTGACAGCATCCGTCATCATGAGTCTTGAGACCTTATCAAACTTTGTAAAATGGATATTGTCCTCAATGCATGAAGCGGCTTTTCTTGAATTCTCCACAAATACAGCATAAGCTGCACCACGGCTTAGTGCTTCAAGTCCTATCTGTCCGCTTCCCGCAAACAAATCTAAAAAATATGCTCCCGGAACATCAAACTGCATGACATTAAAAAGAGTCTCCTTCGTCTTGTCAGTAGTCGGTCTTGTATCTTTTCCCTCAATAGTCTTTAGAGGGAGGCTTCTCGCCGTTCCTGCTATTATTCTCATACTTTTCTCCCTGTTATAGTCTATTTCTGGTCCTTTAAGACGTCCTTATTCTTTGCAATATAGTCAATAAGCGAAACAACTGTGAGCACAAGTGCCACATAAATGAGGATTGTTCCAAGGATATTTAACCAGCCAAGCTGCAGATTGATATTAAAAATAATAACAATAACCATAAGCATCTGGAAGGTTGTCTTAAACTTGCCCCAGTAGCTTGCTGCAATGACAATTCCATTGTCTGATGCAACGAGTCTGAAACCGCTTATGATAAACTCTCTTGCAATGATAATAAGCACAACCCATACAGGGATAAGCTTTAAATCAACAAGGCATATCATTGCCGAGCATACAAGCAGCTTGTCTGCAAGCGGATCCATAAATTTGCCGAAATTTGTAACAAGATTGTATTTTCTTGCAATTTTTCCGTCAGCCATATCGGTCAGACTTGCAATGATAAATATCGCAAGTGCTATATAATTTCCGTATCCGTCAAAAAACGGTGAAATAAGGAAAAATACAAAAAACGGAATAAGTATCACTCTTAAGATTGTAAGTTTGTTTGGTAAATTCATTTTACAAGTTCTCCTATCAAATCATATTCATACGCACCGGTCACCATAACCTTACATATATCGCCGGTCATAAGTGTCTCATCAGTGTTGATGAATATATATCCGTCAACATTCGGTGCATCTCTGTATGTACGGCCGATATATGCATTTTCATCAGCCACCTTACCCTCTATGAAAACATATAATTCTTTACCCTTTAGTGTCTCATTTTTATCAAAAATGACCTCTTCCTCAAGCTCCATGACATCTGCCTGCCAGTCAGCCTTTATATCCTCATCTATCTGATCAGGCATTGCAGCTGCTTTTGTGCCCTCCTCCGGGGAATACGTAAATGCTCCCAGACGGTCAAACTCCATATCATTTACAAACTGCATAAGCTCCTCGTGATTATCCTGTGTCTCACCTGGGAAGCCACATATAAGTGTGGTCCTTAGTGTGATATCAGGTATTCTCTCACGCAGCATTCTGATACGCTCCATGAGCTCAGCCTTTGTTGTTTTTCTACCCATGCGCCTTAAAATATCGTCATTGCAGTGCTGGATTGGCATATCCAGATAATGGCATACCTTCTCATCCTTTATCATGGACTCTATAAGCTCATCGTATATCTCCTCAGGATAGCAGTACATAATCCTTATCCAGAACAGCCCGCTTATCTTGTTGAGCTCATCCAAAAGCTTATGAAGTGACTTCTCACCATACAAATCCACTCCGTAAAGTGTGGTCTCCTGGGCAACAAGTATAAGCTCCTTTGCCCCCTGCTCCACAAGGCTCTTCGCCTGCTCAATCAAATCCTCCATCGGCACACTTCTGTAACGGCCTCTGACAGATGGAATGACACAGTAGGTACAGTTTTTATTGCACCCCTCTGCTATCTTAAGGTAAGCGAAATGCCCTCCTGTGGTGACAATACGCTTTGTCTTTATGCTGGGAAGCCCTTCTAAGGTGTGCAGATTGCTGTATCTGTGTTTTTCAAGTGTCTCATGGACAGCTTCAACTATAGTATCATATGAATTGGTGCCAAGTATGGCATCAACCTCTGGGATTTCCTTAAAAATCTCATCCTTGTATCTTTGTGCCAAACAGCCTGTCACAATAAGTGATTTGCATTTGCCTGTCTCCTTATACTGAGCCATTTCGAGAATTGTATTGATACTCTCCTCCTTTGCATCACCTATGAAGCAGCAGCTGTTTACGATAATGATATCAGCCTGCGTCTCATCATCGGTCATCTCAATGCCGTCATTTGCAAGCATGCCTATCATATACTCTGAATCCACAAGGTTTTTATCGCATCCAAGCGAAATAAATAATAATTTCATAGTACCTCTCAAATGTAAGTATTTACAATTAAAGGGAAAGACAAAACAGCCTTTCCCCTCCTAGATTAAGCCTCTTCGCCTTCGTTTAAATCCTCATCATCTGAGACGATTCTGACAGCTCCCGTGTACAGCTCCTCTACAGCAATAGATAATGGCTTATTGCACTTAGGGCGTGCGATAAGTGGTTCTGCGCCATCAATAATCTGGCGTGCACGCTTTGCTGCAGCAATAACGATAGAATAACGGCTGTTTACTACCGGCTCTTCACCTATCTCTACATTGTTGTTTACTACCTTCATTAACTCTACATACGATGGATGTATCATATTATTTATCTCCTTTCGAAAAGCTTAAAAGCTCTTTTCTCATTTTATTTATAAAATCTATATTTGATGATACCAGATAATCCTGATTCTTTTTTGTGTCGTCAGAGCTGTGAATGATATCATTCACAAGCTCTACACAATCGTCAAGCTTATCATTTACCACTAAATAATCATATTTCTCTATGCCTAAAGACTCCTCATATGCTCTTGAAAGTCTCTGTGCACAAACCTCTTTTGTCTCTGTGCCTCTTCCTACAAGCCGGTCCTTAAGCTCATCTGCACTCGGCGCTGACACAAACATAAGCACCGTATCAGGAAACTGCTTCTTTATCTTTAAAGCTCCCTGGATTTCTATCTCAAGAATCACATTCTTTCCGGCGCTAAGCTGCTCATTGACATATGACTTTGGTGTGCCGTAGTAGTGATCTACATACTTGGCATACTCAAGCAGTCCATCTGCCTTTATCATCTGTTCAAATTCTTCCTCTGAGATAAAAAAATACTCTCTGCCATGCTCCTCACCCGGCCTTGGACCTCTGGTCGTGGCTGATACGCTCAGTGCATAATCATCACCATGCTTTGCCATAAGCTCCTTCATGATAGTTCCCTTTCCGGAACCCGAAAAGCCTGAAAAAACAACTAATTTTCCTGTGTTACTCATCACAATCTCCTAAAATTACTCAATATTTTGAATCTGTTCCCTGACCTTTTCTATATCAGTTTTAAGACTGATGCCTGTGTCAGAAATCTTAAGATCATTGGACTTTGAAAGGATGGTATTCGCCTCACGGTTCATCTCCTGTGCGAGGAAATCAAGCTTTCTTCCCACACTGCCACCGGCATTTAACGAATCCTTCATGGAAAGGATATGGCTTTTGAGCCTGACTGTCTCCTCATCCACACAGATCTTGTCCGCAAAAATAGTGACCTCCTGGGCTATTCTTGAATCATCAAGCTGATTGTCTGCAAGCAGCTCTCTTAGCTTTTCCTCAAGACGCGCACGGTATTCGACAATAATCTGTGGCGAACGCTCCTCAATGAAATCAACATATGATACCATATTATCGAGCTTTTCGCAAAGGTCTTTTTTAAGATTTTCTCCCTCGCGCACGCGACTTTCAACAAATGGCTCAAATGCACCGCGAAGAGCCTTCTCAAGACTGCTCCACAGCTCATCCTCATCTACAGGCTGCTCCTCCATCGCAAATACCTCCGGATATCTCGACAGCGTGCTCACTCTTATATCATTCTCCAGTCCGAATTCCTCCGCCATCTGATTCAGATACTTAAGATATTCTCCCGCGAGAGCCTTATTATACTGTAATGAGAGATTATTTTCTGTAAAATCCTCATATGTGATATAAATATCGACCTTGCCACGCTCTATGTACTCCTTAAGCAGAGTCCTTATTGCACTCTCGAAGAAATTGAGCTTTTTAGGCATCTTGATATTGACATCCAGATATCTGTGATTTACAGATTTCAACTCTACCGTAACTTTACGTGTTCCTTCTGCAATCTCACGGCTTGCATCTGCGTACTCGTATCTGCCAAAGCCGGTCATACTTTTAATCATAATTTTTCCTTTCGCATATGCATAGATGAGTTTATTATATAACTCCTTGAGATTTTCGTCAAATATATTATAATATAAATATTCATGATTATAAATATTCAGCAACTTAGAATATTTACAGGAAATAAGGAGGAACATCATGGCTTTAGACGGAATAGTCATTTCAAATATAGTTGCAGAGCTAAACAGCACGATACTAAACTCAAAAATCAGTAAAATCGCAGAACCTGAGGCAGATGAGCTGCTTCTTACCCTAAAGGGACCAAACGGCTCGTTCAGGCTTTCGATGTCTGCAAGTGCATCCCTTCCATTCATCTACCTGACACCCACAAATAAGGTAAGCCCTCTCACTGCCCCTACATTTTGCATGGTTTTAAGAAAGCATATAGCAAACGGACGCATCACAAAGATTTACCAGCCGGGCATGGAGCGTATCATAAACTTTGAAATCGAGCACTTAAACGAGATGGGCGATCTATGCCACAAAGTGCTTATTATCGAGCTGATGGGCAAATATTCAAACATCATCTTTACCGACTCCGATGGTACGATAATAGACAGTGCCAAGCGTATTCCCGCATCCGTAAGCTCTGTGCGTGAGGTGCTTCCGGGCAGAGCCTACACCATCCCCGCGACACAGGAGGATAAATATAATCCTCTGACTGTAGATTCGAAGCAGTTTGTGGATATTATATCAGCAAAGCCGCTTACTGTTTCAAAGGCTATCTACTCATCCTTTTCCGGCATCAGCCCCCTTGTGGCAAATGAGCTGGCTCACAGGGCAGGCCTTGACGCGGACTCCCCTGTAGCTGCCTACTCACACGATGAGCTTTTGCACCTGGGAAGCAACTTCACATGGATGATGGAGGACATAAAAAATAATCGTTTTACGCCGAATATCGTGCGTGACGGTAATGAACCAAAGGAATTTTCTTCAATAGAGCTGACTCAGTATAGCGATTTAACAGTCACAAAATATGAATCTATATCAGAGGTTTTAGAGCTTTACTACTCTGAGAGAAACACCTATACACGTATACGCCAGAAGTCAGCCGACCTGAGAAAACACGTAAATACCCTCCTGGAGCGAAACCAGAAGAAATATTCCCTGCAGATGAAGCAGCTTAAGGACTCCGAAAAACGCGAAAAGTACAAGGTGTACGGCGAGCTTATCAACGCATTCGGCTACGGACTTACACCGGACGACAAGTTTCTTGAAGCTGCAAACTATTATGATGATAACAAAATCATCAAAATCCCTATCGACAACACAAAAACTCCTGCCGAGAACGCGCAGAAATACTTTGACAAATACGGAAAGATGAAGCGTACTGCCGAAGCATTGAATGAACTGATTCTTGAAACAAAAGGTCAGATAGACCATCTCGAATCAATTCAGAATTCACTGGATATCGCTTTAAGTGCTGACGACCTCGTCCAGATAAAGGATGAGCTGATAGAATACGGTTTTATCAAAAAAGGAAAGGGTTCAAAGAAACAGAAGGTAAAGAGCAAACCCTTCCACTATATCTCATCAGACGGCTTTGATATGTACGTTGGCAAAAACAACTACCAGAACGATGAGCTCACCTTCAAGCTGGCAACCGGAAACGACTGGTGGTTCCACGCCAAGGGCATGCCCGGCTCACATGTCATTGTAAAAGCTGAAAACAAAGAGCTGCCGGACAGCACCTTTGAGGAGGCCGGCAAGCTCGCAGGCTACTATTCAAAGAGCAAAAATGCCGACAAGGTAGAGATAGACTATCTGCAAAAGAAAAATGTCAAAAAGCCAAACGGTGCCGCAGCCGGCTTTGTCGTGTATTACACAAACTATTCTCTCACGATTCACCCGGATATATCCGATATAAGGCAGATTGAGTAAGCAGATTATACTTATTTCATAACAATTTCATAACCATTCCAAAATGCTTAAAGTAAAAAGCTGATATACACATGCATAGTCATGCATGCTATATCAGCTTTTATTTTAGCCATTTAAGCTCATCACAGATTCATCCTCTTTAATTGTTCTTTTGCAAATTCATCCATTTTCTTTTTCAGTATTCTGTTTTCCGGTGTACAAAGCGCCGGGTCTGCTTCAAGCACCTCATCCACCATCTCAGATGCTTCCTTTAGCACATCGCTGTCCTGATATACATCCGCAAGTGCAAACGCAAGGTCTCCACTCTGCCTGATTCCAAAGAAATCCCCGGGACCTCTGAGCTTTAAATCCTCACTTGCTATATAAAAGCCATCATTTGATTTATTTAGTATCTCCAGACGTTTTTTTGATTTCTTTGAATTTGACGAATTGATGAAAATGCAATACGACTGAGCATCCCCCCTGCCTACACGGCCTCTTAGCTGATGAAGCTGTGCAAGTCCAAACCTGTCTGCATTCTCTATCATCATGACAGTTGCATTGGGCACATTTACACCAACCTCCCCGACTGTTGTGGACACAAGCACCTGCGACTCATTATTTGCAAAGCGCTGCATCACCTCATCCTTTGCCTTGCTCTTCATCCTGCCGTTAAGCACATCTACCGTGATATCCTTTGGCAGTGCCGCTTTAAGCACATTTGCATAGTCTGTGACATTTTCACCTTCCGAGTTTTCGGTTTCCTCCACAAGAGGGCAAATAACATACGCCTGATGACCTGCTCTCACCTGCTCAGCAATAAAGCTGTAGGCCTTTGGCCTGAACGCTGTGCCAACCACACAGTTCTTGATCGGAAGTCTCTTTGCCGGCACCTCATTTATGACAGAGATATCCATATCACCGTATATGATTATTGCTAACGTACGCGGTATCGGAGTGGCACTCATCACAAGTATATGTGGCTTTCTTCCCTTATCCGAGAAGCTCTCCCTCTGCTTCACACCAAATCTGTGCTGCTCATCTGTGATAACAAGCGACAGATTGGAAAAATCCGCTTTCTCCTGTATGAGCGCATGAGTCCCTATAATAAGCGCATTTTTCTCGTTTTCAAGGCACGCATAGGCTTCTCTTTTCTGCTTTGCCGTCATGGAGCCGGTAAGAAGCACAACAGGACTGTCAAGTCCAAACTGACCAACAAGTGAGCAAAACGTCTCATAATGCTGGTTTGCAAGCACCTCCGTCGGAGCCATTATGGCAGACTGATAGCCACATTTCGACGCCCACGCCATAAGAAGAAAAGCAACAATCGTCTTTCCTGAGCCCACATCGCCCTGAATAAGCCTCTGCATCACATAAGGACTTTTAATATCCTGCTTTATCTCATCTATCGTCTTCTTCTGCGCGCCTGTCAGCTCATACGGAAGCTTCTCAATCAGTCCGTCTATAAAAGCATCATCCGTAAACTCAAACTCATTTTTGTCCTTCTGCTGCTTTTTATTCTGATACCGCATGCCCATGATAAAGAGAAAAAACTCATCAAAAACAAGCCGTCTTCTTGCCTCCACAAGAGCGTCAAAGTCATCAGGGAAATGTATCTGCTTCATGGCATAATTGTACTCGCAAAAGCCGTACCTATGCCTTATATCCTTAGGCAGATAATCTGACAGCAGTGTATCATGTGACAGAGTCTCCTTTATCGTCTTCACTATCAGATTGTTTGTCACACCGCTTGTCACGGAATAAACAGGCTGCAGCGTATCACGTATAGCCTCGTACTTTTGCACCTCATACACCACAGGCTGCTCCATGACATATCTGCCACCCTTTGGCTTAATATGTCCGTAAAATATAAGATGTCTCCCCTGCACAAGCTGTGCCTTAAGGTATGGCATACGGTACCATACCAGCTGTATCATATGCCCGGGCGAGCCGATATCCTGCAATGTAATCTGCATTCTCGCTGTATTTTTCACTACAGGTGCCTTTTTAATCACAGCATGGATGGCATAGGTGCTGCTTACGTTTACATTATTCAGTTCATCAATATCCGTTATTTCCGGAAACTTTACATAATCCCGGGGAAAATGAAGGAGTATATCACCAACGGTGTATACTCCCATTTTAGCAAATGCTTTTTGTGTTTTTTCCCCGATTCCCTTAACCGCGGTAATCGGTGAAGCTATATCCATATTTGCTCCTAAATATAATAAATGTCATTTATATTCTTTAAAGGGCTTTACTCTACAGAAATAACATAATAGTAGATTGGCTGTCCGCCATCGTTGACCTCAACCTCTACATCAGGATATTTCTCTTCGATTGCTGCTGCAAGCTCATTAGCTGAGTCCTCATCAGAATCACTTCCGAAATAGATGCTGACAATCGCTGATTCCTCATCTACCATGGCATCTACCATCTCAAGTGTGGTAGCCTTTAAGTCTGTTCCAACAGAAAGGATGCTCTTGTCTCCGATTCCCATGAAGTCGTTCTGCTTGATGGTTTTTCCGTCAATCTCAGTATCGCGGACTGCATATGTCACCTGTCCTGTCTTGACATTTTCTATCTCAGCCATCATCTGCTCTTTATTCTCCTCGGCACTGTGGTCAGGGATATAATTTACAAGCGCTGTGATACCCTGTGGGATAGTCTTTGTAGGGATAACAATAATCTGTTTATCCTCAACAAGGTCTACTGCCTGGTTTGCAGCCATGATGATGTTCTTGTTGTTTGGCAGGATAAATACTGTCTTTGCATTTACATGCTCGATAGCGTTGAGCATATCCTCTGTACTAGGGTTCATGGTCTGACCACCCTCTATGAGATAGTCCACTCCAAGGCCTCTAAACACTTCATTCATGCCTTCTCCGATTGAAACAGATACAAAGCCCATTTCCTTTGCAGGCATGTTATTTGTCTTTTCATCAGCCTGAGCAGCTTCATAAGCCTCTTCCTCAGCCTTCTGCTGTGCTGCAAGCTTCTGTGAATCCTTGATGAGCTTTTCCTGATGCTCCTCACGCATATTGTCGATCTTTATCTTGCTGAGTGAACCGAAGGTAAGTGCCTTCTGCAGTGCAAGTCCAGGGTCGTTTGTATGTACGTGAGTCTTTACGATCTCATCGTCAGCTACAACGACTATAGAGTCACCGATTGACTCGAGGAATGCCTTGTATGCGTGCTCCTCATTGTCTGACATTGGCGCATTGAGTACAATAATAAACTCTGTGCAGTAACCAAACTTAATCTCTGCCTCTGTCTCAGCCGAAATCTTTGCTGGAGCTGCTCCTGTTGGTGCGCCCTCTATCGTATAGTCAATCTCCTTACCGATAAGAGCATCATATGCTCCCTTTAATACCTGAACAAGTCCCTGTCCGCCCGAATCCACAACACCTGCCTGCTTTAATACAGGAAGCATCTCCGGTGTCTGGTCAAGCACATACTCAGCCTGCTTTATAACCTCTTCAACAAATGTGACAACATCCTCTGTTTCGTCTGACAGCTCCAGAGCCTTTTCTGCTGCGCCCTTTGCCACTGTAAGGATAGTTCCCTCCTTAGGCTTCATAACCGCCTTGTAAGCTGTCTCAACCGCCTTCTGGCATGCTTCACAAAGAATAGTGACATCTATTTCATCGTATTCCTTTATAACCTTGCAGAAGCCTCTGAAAAGCTGTGATAAGATAACACCCGAGTTTCCTCTGGCGCCTCTTAAAGAGCCTGATGAAATAGCCTTTGCAAGCTCTGCCTCGGTAGGATATGTCGGAGCGATACGGATATTGTTGTCGTGAGGATCCTTGGCCGCAGACATGATTGTCATTGTCATATTTGTTCCGGTATCACCATCCGGTACCGGGAATACATTCAGCTCATTTATCCAGTCTTTCTTTGAATCAAGATTCTTGGCTCCCGCAAGAAACATCCTTGCAAGGAGCTTTGAATTAATGCTTGTGATCTCCACTTTTTGTAGTCCTCCTTAATCAATTACCCTTACGCCCTCAACGTAAATATTGATCTTTGCAATTTTCATTCCTGTAAATGACTCAACCTTGTACTTAACCGTCTCGATAAGATTGTCCGAAACAGTGCCGATTGAAATACCATACGCTACTATTACATGAAAATCAATCGTAATTTCGTTGTTCTCATCTACCTTTACATTTATTCCATGGTTCAGGTAATCTCTCTTTAAAAGCTTTACAAGACCATCCTTCATGTTGACCGCTGCCATGCCTACTATTCCAAAGCACTCTACAGCTACAGAGCCTGCATAGGTTGCAATAACATCTGTATCAATTAAAATTTGTCCATATTGGGTATCCATCTGTCCCTTCATAATATATACCTCCATCATATTGTGACGTAGCTAATGTTATTATACCTTTTTTTTCACAAAAAGCAAATATTTTTATATTTTATCCTTGCATTCTTTATTTTAATCTGATAGAATACATTTGTTGTGAGCTTAAGAGTATGGTAAGCTTAGTGAAATGCAAGGAGGTGCAATATCATGGCAAAATGTGCAATTTGTGAAAAAGGTGTTCATTATGGAAATAATGTCAGCCATTCTCATAGAAGATCAAATCATGTTTGGAAGTCAAACATTAAGAAGGTTTCTTGCAAGGTCAATGGAGTTCCACAGAAGTTATATGTATGTACTTCATGTTTAAGATCTGGCAAAGTTGAGAGAGCTTAGTCTTTATTTTTGAATCTTTTGAATTTTAAAGGACATCCGTTTGGATGTCCTTTTTATTTGCTCTCATATATGATATTAATCCTGCTTATCGTCCTCTTTATCGTCTACCTTTACATCGTCGAGATTAAGGTCATCATTTTTTCCCTTTGAGAAGCGGCTTACAATGTCCGGCACCATATCAAGTATCTTGGTCATGCCGTCCTGATTCTTTACATTGACAAGCTTTGTCTGTCCATTCTGGATAACGAGCACTGCACTTGGCTGAATCTTTCCGCCCATACCGCCGGCTCCGTTATTTTTCTTTTCTGCCGAAAATGCTCCTGCTGCCACTCCAAACGACACATCCACAAGCGGAAGTATGATTGTATCCCCTATATGAATCGCATCACCAACTACAGTCTTTGTAGTGATAAAGCTGTCCATCCCCTTGAAAAGTGACTCTACTGTGTTATTGAAACTATTATCTGCCATAATATCTTCCTCCTATCTGCTTATCCTATTATATAATCTGCGGCAGTTTTTATCAAATAAAATTCTAAGTGTTGCCGCTAAAATACTTATTACTATCACATGCCCCTTTATATCAAAGCTGCCCTTTGCATACGGCTTTTCACTCTCGAAATCGGGTGTAATCTGCCATCTTTTTGTATAGCCGACAGGAAAACATGCTAAAATACCTAATGAAATGCCTGTTGTATCCGGCGAGCCGGTTGAATAAACCATTGTAAGCTTAAGCCTCCTTGGGCATATTCTTTTAAGAATGATAAAAAGCTCTTTTTTCAGATGTAAAAAAGCAGCTTTATTTCTCTCATCACTGTATTCTCTTTTTAGCTTATAGATACAGTTTTTTATTTTTTCTGACTTATCTTTAAATTGCTTTTTATGTGACTTTTTGTGTGGCTTTTTATACGTTTTTTTATGAGTGGGCTTTGTTTGTTGTTTTATATGCTGATTCTCATCAGTTACTGACCTGTACTCATTATGTGTACGTGCTGTACATTCATCCTCTGCCTGTTCATCTGTGATGTGTTCTGACTCATCTGCCGGTATTTTAGACCCATCTCCGGTGTTTTCACTGACTTTATCTTCTGTTTCAGTTTTAGCTGCATCATCCATTACATCATCATTAAAAGCCTCATAATTATCAAACAGCTTCTTCTTCACAAAAGCAAGCCTTATATATCCGTCAGTCTCCTGTGCATACTCTATATGCAGTGCAAACAAATGCAAAAGCCATGACACATGTGCTTTTGCTCTTATGTCTGTATTGTCAAAGCTTCCGACAGCCCTGTACTTGACCGGCACAAACAGTACGCAAAGCAGCGCTGTAAGTATAAGAGCAAGCACTACAAGGAGTATGATGCCTATGACCTTTAAAATCGTAAATATCATCTATCTATTTCCTCCGTCTGCTCTTTAAATAGCTCTTCACATCTGTTTTACCTGTATTTTCGTATGTCTCATTAACAATATCACAGACCAGCAAAAGCGCCTCATCATAATTACCCGCTACTGCGATTATGTGCAGATTCTTCTTAGGATATCCCTTTTGCAGCAATTCTCTTGTCGGAATGATATCCAAAAGATTTTCCTCATTTGACGGAAACGTGATGATGTATGTGTGAAGCATGCCGGCATTATGCTCTATCTTCCACTTGATTTTCTTTATCTTTCCGGTAACAGACTCTCCTACAAATAAATCCTCATACCATTTCATTCCAAAACCTCAAAAAGCAGTTTTTAAAACTGCTTTTTAATAATACTAATAATACTTGTGTGTCCCCCATAAGTTACTTTTCTTTAAATCCAGGTACTCATTGTAAGCCTTCTCAAGTATCTGCTTCTCATTTGCAAACTTGAGCAGATGATATGCCTCGTGATACTTGTAAAACCCTGAATCCATGAAATACTCTTCTCTTTGCGGTTTACTATAATAACTTTCGCCCATCATAAGATACCAGTGTACATCCTTTTCCACTGTATCATGTGGCACGGTAAAAGAATAGTGGCTCTTACCCACGTATTGGATTATCGTTGCACTGGCACCAGTCTCCTCTTTCACTTCACGGATTGCAGTGTCCTTGTACTCTTCATCAGATTCCACAGTTCCCTTGGGCAGTACCCACCCCTCGTACCTGTTCCTGTAGTTCTTGTATAAGAGTAATATTTTGCCACGAAAGATTACCACACCGCCACAGCTCGTTGCTTCTATCATTGCCATTCCTCCAAGTGTGGTTTAAACGCTATCTGTCAGTTCAAGCGAAATATGAACGATAACGTCTGTCATTACACTTAAGTATAACCTACTTCTAAAAAAAGTGCAACAAGCCTATTCATTGAAATATTTATCAAATACCTTTTTTGCCACCGGCACCGCATATGTGCTTCCGGCACCCGAATCCTCCACAATTACTGCGATTGCCAGATCATTGTAGCCATCCTTTTTTCCATAGCCCACAAACCAGGCATTTGTCTGGTCTGTAGAATCTGATACCTGGGCAGTTCCGGTCTTTCCAAAGGCCTCATAGCTCTGATCGCTTAGCTTTGCGCCTGTTCCATCAGATACCACTGCTGCCATAAGATTCTGAAGAAAAGCTGCCTGATCCTTTGACATAATCTGCTTGTATGAAGCCGGTTTATTCTGCTCCACAAGCGCCCCGCTCGCATTTTCCGTATGGTCTACCAGATATGGCCTCATCAGATTTCCATCATTGCAGATTGCACCGGCAATCATGCACATGTGAAGCGGTGAAACAAGCGTGTTTCCCTGACCTATCGTGGTCTGCATGGTCAGAGCTGACGAAGCATTGTTATCCAGTGCAAATTTACTCTTTTTTGAATCAAAGGCTATAGGCAGATTCTTGTTGAAAAGCATATCGTCACACAAGGTATTAAGCTTATTGTTATCCACCAAAAGACCTATATTGGAAAATGACGAGTTACATGACTTGGCAAACGACTTTGTTAAGTCCTCCTGTCCGTGTGATTTATTGCCGGCGCAGTGGATTGTAAAGCCGTCCTTTGTAATACTGCCGTCACAATCAAAGCTGTAGTCGTTGTATGTAGACGGATTTTCGTTATAATACTCAAGTGCTGTAAAAATCTTAAACACTGAGCCCGGAGCATACTGTCCCTGTGTTGCCCTGTTGTAAAGAGAAGTGCTGCCCTCACCGTTTACGCTCTCCCAGTCACTTGCTATGGTGTTTGGGTCATAATCAGGCTTTGACACCATAACTGCAATCTTTCCTGTCTTCGGCTCAATTGCAATGACAGCACCTTCATAGTCGTCAAGTGCATTGTATGCAGCCGCCTGTGCTTCGTAATCCAGTGTGGTTATGACATTATCACCAGTATTTTTCTTACCGCTTATATCATTTACTATCTGGTCAAGGAAAAACTCATGTGAGCGAAGCAATGAGAAATTTTCCTGCTTTTCAAGCCCGGCCTTACCGTTTACGGCAAAGCCTGCCACATGCGCAAACATCCTGCCGTCAGGGTATTCCCTTGTCTCAGATGCATCCGAGCTGACATTTGTCCGTGCTATGACATGTCCATCCTTAGTCTGTATCTCGCCCCTCACTACATTCTTAGAGAAAAGATCCTGCAGCGAATTGTATGGGCTGTTGATGAATTCGTCGCTTTTTACAAACTGGAAATATAAGAAATAACCTATCAATCCAACAAAAACTATAAGGAAAAAATATGTAACAACCGCATACTCTCTATTTCTGTGTCTTCGTGCGGTTTTTGCCGCCTGCTGCCGGTTTTCTCCTTCTCTGTTGACTTCCCTGCGCCCCCGGCTCTTTAGCTGTCTGCTTTTGTCTGTTTTTTGTCTCATGGTCCTTTCGTCTCTTGTCATCTATATTTCTCCTTTTTTCAGGGGCTGCCTGCATAATATACATGCCCTGTATCATTCCAAAAATAATCATCGTAGATAGAAGCGAGCTGCCACCGTAGCTCACAAGCGGCAGCGTCACACCGGTCATCGGTATAAAC
>ENA-OPER01000052-OPER01000052.1-human-gut-metagenome-genome-assembly--contig:-NODE-52-length-18364-cov-1.817958_pt1 | contig 18364 bp, 9 predicted proteins | sample MGYA00241708_ERZ501547 | MGnify/ENA primary metagenome ERZ501547 (study PRJEB25962, sample SAMEA1969296) | human gut metagenome | biome: human gut; feature: human-associated habitat; material: faeces...
TACATCTGCCACTCCGGAGTAGAGATATCCGGCACGGACGGCATGACCTACTATCTCGTCTTGTTGCAGGATGGGCTTGTGATCCTGACTATATTCGCTCAGTTTATGTCCGTCTGTTCCTCTGCCGGTTTCTTCTACAAAATACTTAGCCGTCTGCAAATATTTCTCATCACCTGTCACCTTATATAGTTTGACAAGAGCCATCTCGGCGATAGGATGACCGCTGGGACGATGGATCTGCCCTTCGCCGGGTCCGAAGACCTGACATACCAGATCGGCATTTTTGATAGCCACATCCAATAATGTACGTTTTCCGGTGGCGCGATAATGAGCAACGGCGGCTTCGTACAAATGACCGCTGTTATAAAGTTCGTGGCTGTTGATTTTTTCCCAACGGTGCGTGCCCCACCAACCGGATAAACGGGTACATTGATTGGTTACACAAGTAGTAAGATAACCATCCGGTTCCTGTGCGGTAGCTATGATATGGATTACACTGTCCAGATAATGATCCAGTTTCCCGTCATATTTTACGGCCAGCGAGTAGGAAGCTCCTTCTATAATTTTATAGGGATCGGTATCGTCGAAAGAAAAGTCACCGCGATGCTCGCCTTTCATCAGACCACCCGCAATGGCAAAGTTATCGAATCGGCCGTTCTTTTCACATTCTTTGAAAGCGGATGGGATGGAAACGGTGCGGTTGGTTTCAATCCGCGGTGACCAGAAATTATCATCTAAATGAACTTGGGTGAAAGGAACTTCTTTGATAGGAGCATCAGGTTGTGTATAAGGTGTGCTACATGCGCATACACTTATTATAGCAATGCTGCTCCATACTATTTGCAATTTGTTTTTCATACTATATCTGTGTTTTTTATTTCAGTATCAACTATGTCAACAGATGCAAAGTAAGTGAACAAACCATTAAGTAGATAAAAGAAAAATCTATTATACTGCGAAAATCGTCTTAAAGATGATCAATCCATTTTCAACATAATAATATTGATTATCAGTATTTTATACTATTGTTATAGACAATTTTTTCATTCTATTGGACAATCGTTTTATCTTGTAAAGACAAGGATTAAGCAGATTTGTCTGTTTTTTGAGCTTGAATAGTTGGAGATACTTAATTCTTCTTAGAAAACCTCAATAAGATCCGGTGAAACTTTCCTTCTCTGATAATATAAATTAGATTGGCGTTCCTTATTCAATAAAAAACTTAATGATGCAGCTATGATATATGCGTATATTCGGGTTTCAACTGATAAACAGACTGTAGAGAACCAGCGGTTCGAGATAAATCGTTTTGCCAAACAAAGGGATTTCCAAATTGATGTGTGGGTGGAAGAAACGGTTTCAGGAACACGGTCAGCCAAAGACAGAAAGCTTGGCGTACTATTGAAAAGAATAAAGAAAGGGGATACATTGATTGTGTCGGAGATCTCTCGTTTGGGAAGAAGATTGATGGAAGTAATGAGTATACTGAATGCATGTATGTTGAAAAATGTCATCCTGCTCACGGTGAAAGAGAAATATGAGCTGGGAAATAATATACAATCTCAAATATTGGCATTCGCTTTTTCCCTTTCCGCACAAATAGAACGCGACTTGATTTCCCAACGTACCCGTGAGGGACTTGCACGCAGAATCGCCTCCGGACAAAAGTTGGGACGTCCCATGGGAGGACATAACTCGAAATATAAACTTACGGGAAAAGAAGAAAAAATTAAGGCTATGCTGGAGGCGGGAACCAGTAAGGCGGAGATGGCGAGGAAATTGAAAGTGAGCAGGAATACATTGGCAGCTTTCCTTAACAGAAACAGGACAGGGATTCCTTCGAACTGATAAAAGTGATATGTCTGTTATTCGTAATAAGAAGAAACAAAGCCTCTGATAGATTATTCTTACTTAAATTTCGGTTTTAGCATAAGGATATACATAAAGCACAAAAACGCTCTGTCACAGTAAAATGCACATTACTAATCACTTCCGGTGTAAAAGTCTCTCAAATCCCCTTCAATTGGTATGTCGGTGGGGAAACAAATCCGTTTTTGGGAATGCTCGCATTCGGGAATACCAGCGGACAAGATGTAGAGTCAGCCCCTCACTGCCTCCCGGCTACTCGTGGGCATCATAGTTCATATCTGACAGGATACTGTTTGTTTCGGCTATTGAACCTTGTTGCGTATGTAATAAGAACCTGTTTCTATCGTATCTTCACTCCGTTCCGTTTGATATTCCACCTAAGTGAAGCAACTATTCCACCCTAGTGAAAATGGCTGTTCACTAAAGTGAAATCGCCTCTTCACCTAGGCGAAGCAACGAACGCAGCCAGACAAAATATGCCACAGCTATGCTCTCTTGCAAGGAAGCGACCACAGCTATGGCACAGGAATTAAAACAACCTGTATACGTCAAGCCGAATTTGACAGCGGAGAATGGCAAACCGTTTCAAGGGGACTTAGAATCTATTTACACAGTATGTCGTTGATTTACAGTAATATACTGTTCATGATTTGGAATGGTAATGTGCTGATGCAGAAGAAACTGATACGAAAAATCATCGAAAAAATGGCATCTTATCTTTGTAATTACAAATGAACAATTTTGTACTTTCGATGAAAACGTGGATAGAACGGACGAATGAATGCTTCCATTGTAAGAGCAGACACTGCCTCTTATCGATTACAATTCTTCGCAAACAACCATTTCCATGCCTCGGTATACAACAATGATTTTATGTAGCATGGTAGGGCTTATCGCTTTCTGCACAGACTCGCTCGAAGCGTAGCGTTCAGCTTGTTCAATGGCTTGTCGCCTTAATTGTTCTATCCGTTCGCTACTGTCTTTTCCTTTGGCATATTTCAGTTCGATGATGTAGGAGTGACTTATGTCTTTGTAAATATCCAATAACGGATGCAAGAACAGGTTGACGTATCCTTCCTGACTGTCTTTCTCGGACATAGGACGATAGAAAGGATTTTGTGCGGTTATGGCAAGAGTAAAACCATGAACAAAATATTCACCTTTCTGCTTGTCCCGTTGCGAGGCATAACGGTGCAGGCATCCGGCAATGTATTCAAAATAAGGTTTCCATTTGCCATCATAAGCCAGCCCTGAGACAAGCTTCCTCTTTTCATAACTGTCGAAAGTCAAGTCGTTTTCATGATAAGTATCCAGAATGTAGGCAAAGAGTTGTTCACGTACCACCTAGTTGGGGATGGTGAGTTTGGTTTCTCCTTTATGCATTCCGCTGATGGTCAGCATTCCGAAGTAGAAAAGCAATCAGTTCTATCAACTTGTCTACCGAATGATTGAATGGGCATGTTGTGGAGTAATACTCCAGCATATCCCGTACATCTTTTTCTGTGAATCCTGTCATTTCATTGAATTGTGGATTCAGCGTGTAATTGGTGCCGATGTTGAATCCGCTGGTCAGGTCGTCCATGGATAGATAATAAGATAAGAATTGCGTTCGGGAGTGGGGTGTTGTCCATGGTAGTTTTATCCGTTTACGATAAAACAATACCGGGTGACTCATATTAACATCTTCACATGCCAAGCTTAAAATAAAATATGCAGTAATATATGTGTATAATTATTTTCTTCTTCTTCCTGTCAAAACAAAGGGGCTTAAAATTGCAGCACAATTGCAGAAAGGAGCTTCGGGAGGGGTGATTGAATGGAAAGTGAACTGAATGAACATATAAACCTTTTAAATAAAACTGTATGATGAAAACACATGACAATCGGGTCTTGTTCAGCAAAGCATTGCTAAAGGCCGCAACCTGTCTTTTCCTTACTGCGGGTGCAGGGATGAGCCCTGTATTTGCACTGCCGGGAACAGCAGAGTCTATGAAAATGGAAATTACACAGCAAACTGTAACAGTAAGCGGTGTGGTGAAAGACAAGAAAGGGGAACCTATCATTGGTGCCAATATCATGGAAAAAGGAACGACCAACGGTACCATTACCGATTTTGACGGTAAATATACGCTGAAGGTAAAAAATGCCAAATCCATATTGGTTGTTTCTTATATCGGTTATCAGACTCAGGAAATTCCAGTCGGAAATGGTGGTAAGAAAGATATTACCATGCAAGACGATTCCGAACTGATGGATGAAGTGGTTGTGATCGGTTATGGTACGCAGCGAAAGGGTGATGTGACCAGTGCTATTTCAAGTGTAAAATCAGAAAGTTTTGTGAAGGGGGCGGTAACCGATGCAGGCCAGCTGATACAAGGTAAGGTAGCAGGGCTGAATATTTCTTTACCTTCAGGAGATCCTACCGGCAACACACAAATTATGCTACGTGGTATTTCATCTTTAAAAGGTGGAACTTCACCATTAGTATTAGTTGACGGAGTGCCAGGAAGTCTGAATACAGTAGCCCCTGAAGATGTTGAGTCCATCGATGTATTAAAAGACGGTTCGGCTACTGCCATTTATGGTACACGTGGTACAAATGGCGTAATTATTATTACAACCAAACAAAGTCGTAAAGAAATGGCTCCCACCATTGATTATAATGGATATGTTTCTGTATCAAACATTTTAAACAGACCTGATTTCATGGATGCTGATGACCTTCGTCAGAAATGGAATGAAGGATATACTTTCAACGGAGCTAACTTGAAAGATTTCGGAGCCAATACCGATTGGCTGGGTGAACTGACCCGCACAGCTGTTTCTCATTCACACAACTTATCCTTAAGAGGTGGTAGTAAAAATACCAATTATACAGCCTCCATCAACTATACCAACCGGCAAGGTACTTTTATAAAGACTGACTTTGAAGCTATAAACGGTCGTATGGACATCACTCACTCTATGTATGACAATAAATTGACAGCCAATGTCAGTACATTCGTCAGCCAACATACCATGCCTCGCAGTTGGAATACATACGCTTATCGACAGGCTTTGATTCACAATCCTACAGAACCTGTAAAAGATGAGAACGGTGACTGGTTTGAGCGCGACTTGTATTTTTATGATAATCCTGTAAGTTATATCCGCGAAACAATTGGTGAAATGAAACGTAAAAACATCCGTTTCAATGGTAGCCTGACTTTCCGCCCTATTGAATCTTTGACCTTGAAAGCCATGTATGCCCGCCGGAGTACGACTTCTACCGATGGATATTACCAAACCAAGAAACATGTATCTACAACCAAGAGTGGCCGTAACGGCTATGCATATCGTTATGATTCTGATTTTGATAATAATCTGATAGAATTGACGGCCAACTTTCAGAAAGCATTCGGCAAGCACAATGTCAGTGTATTGATAGGTTATAACTATGAAGACAACACCAACTCTAACCTGTCCATGTCCAACTACGATTTTCCTACCGATGCTTATTCTTACAACAAAATGGAAGCAGGTATGGCCTTGAAACGTGGTGAAGCTTCCATGACCAGTTATAAAAATTCTGATAAATTAATCGGATTATTCACCCGTGTCAGTTACAATTTCAATGACCGCTACTTATTGATGGCTTCTTTGCGTCATGAAGGCTCTTCCAAGTTCGGTAAAGATCATAAGTGGGGTAATTTCCCCGGCATCTCTTTAGGATGGAGAATTAACAGAGAGAATTTTATGAAAAATGTGAATTGGATGGATAACCTGAAACTTCGCGTGGGATACGGTGTGACCGGAATCAATGTAGCCGACCCGTACACATCACTCTCAAGTTTGAATTATAATGGCGCTTTCCTGTACAATGGAACATGGGTCAAAGCATTGGAAACAATCCGTAACAACAACGCTGACCTGCGTTGGGAAAAGAAACACGAATTCAATGTAGGTCTGGATTGGGATGTCCTAGGAGGACGATTGGGTGGAACCGTTGACTACTATATACGTAGAACAAAAGATGCTCTTTGGGACTACGAGGTTCCTGTTCCGCCTTATATGTATCCAACCATGCTAGCCAATGCATCGGAAATGGAAAATAAAGGACTTGAAATTCTAATTCGTGCTACGCCTATCCAGACAGAAAAATTCACTTGGAATACCAATGTGTCCTATTCTACTAATTCAAACAAGGTCGTTGCACTATCCAGCGAGAAATTCTCGATGGACCAAGATTATTTCTATACAGGGTATACCGGAGAACCCATTCAAACCACTACCCATATCGTCCAAGTAGGCAAGCCTATAGGTACTTTCTATGGTTTGAAATCGGTTGATATTACAGATGACGGACTATGGTTGGTAGAAAACAAAAAAGGTGAACATGTTTTAGCCGAGGAAACCGATGCCACTGACTGGCAAGTATTAGGTAATGGTATTCCTAAACATTATCTGAACTGGAACAATACCTTCAATTTCTTTAATTTCGATTTAAGTATAAATATGCGTGGTGCTTTCGGCTTCCAGATTTTGAATTACCAACGTATGTATTATGAAAATGCAAAACCTGAAATCCAGTACAACCGCCTGAATTCTGCTTTTGACAAAGTATATGGCAAAACCCAATTGAAAGATGACCAACGCTATGTCAGCTATTACGTAGAGGACGGTGATTACTGGAAAATTGACAATGTGACTTTGGGGTATACCTTCAAACTATCCAAACAGCATATCATCAAAAACCTACGTATCTATGCTTCAGTATTGAATCTAGCTACCATTACCGGTTACAAGGGTATGGATCCGGAAGTACCATTGAGCAGCAACACCTATGGATTATTGGATGCCGGTACTGACAATCGCGACAAGTATCCTACCAATCGCACTTATACTTTTGGAGTTAATCTTACATTCTAAATCTAATTAAACAAAAAAGAACAGTTATGAAACTATTTAAATATGGTGTTTATGCACTCTGTGCATCTGCCATGCTCAGTATAAGCAGTTGCTTTAATTTGGATGAGGAGCCTTATTCTGAAATCATTGAAGAAGACTATGTACCAACCGAAGCCGATGAGATAGCCTTGTTGGCTACCACCCATTTACAATTACGCTTTGTGGTGGGCTGGGAAGGGTTGACCTACAGGAAGAATCGGGCGATGTAATTGTCACACCTACCCGCCCGAACGGCTGGGATGACGGAGGTACTTACAAGCAAATGCACAAACACACTTGGGACAACCAGCAAGGACAGCCCCAAAGTATTTGGGACTATTGCTATAAAGGCATCGCCAATGCCAATAAAATATTAAAACGTGCCGATGAAGGTTTTTTTACAGAAGAAAGTAAACCTAAAGTCGTAGCTGAGGTAAAAGGAGTACGTGCACTTTGGTACTCCATTCTTTGCGATACACATGGAAATATTCCTATACAAACCAGTTTCAGTGAAGAGATTCCGGTTCAATCTACTCGTAAACAAGTTTTTGACTTCATTATCAATGAACTGAAAGAAGTAATGCCCAATTTGCCTACTGAAGTCAATAAATCCACTTATGGCAGACTCACTCAATGGGGGGCCAAATGCTTGATGGCACGTATGTATCTGAATGCTGGGGTCTATACAGGAACTCCAATGTGGAACGAATGTCTGGAACAATGTAACGATATCATTAACAGCGGTTTGTTTAGTTTAGAAACAAACTACACAGATATCTTCAAAACAGAAAACTCCGGATGTGTGGAAACGATCTTTGCCATTCCTTATGATGAAGTTTATAATGAAGGGGACAACAATGGTCCTGTTTTTGGAGCCCACATGAAATTTCTATCTTCAAACAGTCGTAAGGTCTTCAATATGCAAACCACCCCATGGGGAGGTTCAGCAGCAAACCCTCAGTTCATTAACAGCTATGATCCTGATGATATGCGGTTAAAATATACATGGCTGCAAGGTGACCAGTACAGCCCGGACGGAGTACTGATCACCACTTTCCCCAATAAGCTACCCAGTATTTACAAAACAGACACAGATGACGGTTATCGGGTAGGAAAATACGAAATTAAGGTAGGAGCTAAAAGCCTTCTAAGCAACGACTTCCCTTATTTCCGTTATACTGAAGTATTGCTGATGAAAGCAGAATGTCTGCTCCGCTTAGGACAAAACGAAACCGAAGCAGCCCATATCGTATCACAGATCCGTGAGCGTGCATTCCGTGAATCGGCTCATCCGGAAAAAGCAACGGTTGATGCAGCTTGGTTAAAAGGCGATACACATATTAACTATGGTACGCTTGACGAAAAAGGTCAGATTGATGATGCGGGTAATACAGAAGTCGTAGAATTAGGCGGACTTTATGATGAATGGGGATGGGAATTTGCAGCCGAGGCCCGTCGACGTACGGATATGATTCGCTTCGGAACCTATCAGAAGAAAAGTTGGTTTAATCATACTCCGACTGCCAATGACTTGAATGGCAACTCTATCCTGTTCCCGATTCATTTAGATCATCTTAATACAAACCCTAATTTACAGCAAAATCCAGGCTATGCCGGTAAATAAGAAATAATGTGATAGAAAGCAACCTTCTTTCTTCTCAATAGTTGCTAATTATTTAAACAAATATTTATTTTCCAGCCCGGTTTAAGTTATTAGAACCGGGCTTTATATTCCCATCTCTTATAAAATCATTACTTAAAATATGCTCATGGAAATGAACAGATATTTATCTTTTACTCTCTTTACAGGATTATCCCTATTGACAACAATACCCATTGAGGCGTATACACTAAATCCTAATAAAACAGCAACATCCATCTTACAGACAAATGTTATCGAAGTACGAAGCATAACTTCTGTACAACCCATCGTGATCTATTGTCTTGTGGGAACTGTTCCTCAATTACCTTATCAAGTATGGGTGACTTATTCAGACGGACAAGGTGAATACCGTCAAACTAAATGGTCCAATTCCGCTTTATCCACAGAACAATCAGAGGCTGACGATAAAGTTTATCCCATTGGAAGCCAATACACAATAAACGGATTCATTATAGGAGACGATACTACAGAAAACGGATATCCTATCACTGCTAAAATAGAGGTGGTAGACACTAAAAATACAATTTCCCCCAAGCTAATAGCCCATACTATCCCCTTAAACAATGTAAAGATTAACGGCAACAATCGCCTGACCTCCAATCGTGATCTTGCCATTAAAGAGATTATCAGTTGGGATGTAAGCCAACAGCTATATAATTATCGCGACACTTATGGCCTGAGTACCGAAGGATATACCCGGTCTGACGGATGGGACTCACCTGAAACTAAATTAAAAGGACATGGTTCCGGACACTATATGTCCGCACTGGCCCTTGCCTATGCCGCTGCAACAAATCCTTCGCATAAAGAAATTTTACGCCGTAACATCACCCGAATGGTGAATGAACTGCGCGAATGTCAGGAGCGTACATTCGTATGGAGCGAAGAATTAGGAAGGTATCTCGAAGCCCGTGATTTTGCCCCTGAAGAAGAATTGAAAAAGATGAAAGGTACATGGGAAGCTTTTGATGAACATAAAACAAAATGGGCTACTTATGGCTATGGTTATCTAAATGCGATCCCCCCGCACCATCCCGCACTGATAGAGATGTATCGTGCATATAACAATTCGGACTGGGTATGGGCTCCCTATTACTCCATTCACAAACAGTTAGCGGGTCTGATAGATATTGCAACTTATATGGATGATAAAAGCATTGCCGACAAAGCATTGCTCATAGCCAAAGATATGGGTCTGTGGGTATGGAATAGAATGCACTACCGCACTTATGTAAAAAAAGACGGAACACAAGAAGAACACAGGACACATCCCGGCAATCGTTATGAAATGTGGAACATGTACATTGCAGGTGAAGTGGGAGGTATGGGAGAATCTTTAGCACGTCTTTCAGAAATGGTCAGCGCCCCTGAAGAGAAGGCGCGTCTGATAGAAGCATCCAATTGTTTTGATAGTCCGGCCTTTTACGAACCGCTTTCAAAGAATATTGATGATATACGTAACAGACACGCCAATCAGCATATCCCTATGATCATCGGTGCACTGAGAAGTTATTTAAGTAACAATGATACATTTTATTATCATGTATCCCATAATTTCTGGAATTTAATACAAGGAAGTTATCGTTATTCTACCGGCGGTGTGGGTAATGGCGAAATGTTCAGACAGCCCTATACCCAAATAGTAAGTATGGCCATGAATGGCGTATCTGAAGGAGAGAGTCACTCAAATCCACATATCAATGAAACTTGTTGTGCATATAACTTGCTAAAATTAACAAAAGACCTCAACTGTTTTAATCCGGACGATGCCCGTTACATGGATTATTACGAACGGACACTTTACAACCAAATAATCGGCTCATTACACCCTGAACACTATCAGACTACTTATCAATATGCCGTAGGACTAAATGCATCGAAACCATGGGGCAACGAAACTCCGCAATCTACCTGCTGCGGAGGTACGGGATCTGAAAATCATGTAAAATATCAGGAAGCAACCTACTTTGTTTCAGACAATACATTGTGGGTAGCCCTTTATATGCCTACCACACTCCATTGGGAAGAGAAAAATATCACTTTACAACAGGAATGTTTGTGGCCAGCAAAAAGCTCCACAATTAAAGTTACTGCCGGAGAAGCCCGATTTGCCATGAAACTTCGAGTACCTTATTGGGCCACCGACGGCTTTGATGTAAAACTAAATGGAATCTCTATTGCCACTCATTATCAACCTTGTTCATACGCGGTAATACCTACCCGGCAATGGAAAGAAAATGATATAGTAGAAATTACAATGCCATTCACTAAACATATAGACTATGGTCCCGACAAGCTACCAACCGAAATAGCAAGTAAAGACGGACACCAACTTGAAACGGCTTGGGTAGGTACATTAATGCATGGACCGTTTGCCATGACAGCTACCGATATCACTAATTGGACGGAAGCAACACTCAATATAGACTCACGTCTTGCCAGTATTACCGTTGTTGAACCTAACGGTCCGCAAACCGGTACTACAGGAAATTTATATACACTGATGCAAGGTGGACGAACTTTCCAACCAGATTATTATCGCCATGACCATACAACTCATTACTTCCGCATCAATCATATTAAAGATCCTACTGTAGAACTGAAAATGGCTCTGTCGGCAAAATTACGAGAAACTACGGCATTTAGTAAAAGCCATTACACAAAAGCAAGTTTCGCCAAACTAACAACCGCTATACAAGAGGGAGAGAAACTAATGAAAATATCTCCTCTGACAGAAACTACCATTTCTACTTGTGTAGACAATATTGACAAGGCCATAGAATCATTAGTCGCCTCCCGATTAGATAAGAGCAATCTTGAAGCCAGTATCCATATAGCTAAAAAATGTAATCCGGACCTTTATACTACTGATAGTTTTAAAACATTGCAAGCTACTCTTGAAAGCGCCCATGAAGTAATGGATAACATTGATTTACAAACCGTTATTGACAAACAAACTTTATCACTACAAGATGCCACCGCTTCTTTGGTACTGGCAAATAATGTAGATAAAACAGAATTAAAGGAGTTACTTAATATAGCTATGGAACGCCAAACAAACCAAGAAAAATGGAATGCTCTCGCAGTCAAGATTCCTGAATTTGCTCCTTGGGCTCATTTCGGGTTTACCCGTTTGAAACGTACATTGGAACATGCCCAAAATGTATATTTTAATAAGGATAAAAACTACTCCCAAGGAGAAGTCAATGCCATAGTAGCTAGTTTGAATACCGTCATCAATACAATGAGACCGGGTAACTTACCCGAAATGGAAGATTTAAGACCTTTATCTGCTCTATTAAGGCGCGTAGGCACCATAGACGATTCTACAGATCCGACATTAAAAGACGCTGTTGCATTCACTGAAATGGTCATAAAATACGTAGCAGACGGCAGTGGCACACATGATATGATAGAAACAGCTATCAGCCGCTTAAAATCTGCAGCAGGATTATGATAAGCTAGCTTTTAGAGAATGTCTGAAAAGGTCTATTGAAAGATTCATCTGGAATCCTCACTTTTTCTTCGAATTTTCTCTTTTCTTTCTCAGAAAAATAGTAATCTTGCATAAGATTTAGAAAATAAGAAGAAAATACTATGAAAAGACTAGTCCTATTGCTATTGAACTTACTGATGCCGATGATTCTGTTTGCAGCGTCCAATGACCTCTGTTTCCGTCATTTTTCTGTAGAAGACGGACTATCATCCAATTCGGTACGTGCTTTAATGCAAGATAAATACGGTTTTCTATGGATAGGAACGGATGAAGGACTGAACCGCTATGACGGCACTACTGTAAAACTCTATAGACTGAAAGATAGGGGAGCTAATGAAGCTATTTCATCTTTATACAGCACCCTCAATAAGATATGGATAGGTACAGACGAAGGCATATATATCTATGATTACGAAACAGAAGATATAATGCCTTTTGTACTGGCCACCTCCAAAAATATCCATATTGAAACAAATACGAACCATATTGTCGAAGATAAAGACAAAAACCTATGGTTCACTACGGTAGGACAAGGAATATTCAAATACAACACTATCACCAACCACTTGGAGCAATACGAATTTAAAAACGCAAATGGTTTAATGGCAAGTGTACTGGTGGATAGTGAAAACCAAATATGGGCCATTACCAATTGGGGAAACTCAGGTCTTTTCAAACTGAATAAAGCAGAAAATAAATTCGAGACTTTTCCGCTCTCCTATGAAAGCGGAAAGCATGACTCAAACGCATTGGTCATGTTGGAAGACTCGGAACATACACTGTGGTTAGGAACCTGGGAGTGTGGTTTGCAAAAAATCGATAAATACAGCGGAAAGGCCACTACTTATCTGCATCCCACAGACGGAAAAGGTGCCACCCATATTCATTCTATCATGGAATATGCCCCTCACCAGCTACTCATAGGCTCGGATGACGGGCTTCTGTTATTCAATACCATTACAGAGGAATATCAATTGTTTACAGAAGATGAAACAAACCCACATTCATTGTCCAACCGTTTTGTTTATCCTATTATAAAAGATCATGAAGGTGGAATATGGATCGGAACTTACTATGGAGGAGTAAATTATATTTCACCCAATACTGGACAATTCGAAAGTTTTGTCCACTCACGTTTCTCCAATTCTGTTAACGGAACAGTCATCGGACGGTTCTGCGAAGACTCTAACGGAGATGTGTGGATCGCTTCGGATGACGGAGGGTTAAACCGCTTTTCTCCCAAAAATAGAAAATTTTCCCATTATTTGCCCTTGGAGGGAAAAAACAGTCTGTCCTATCACAATGTACATGCACTTTGTATGGACGATGATAATTTATGGATCGGTACTTATACTGGAGGGGTAAACGTATTAAATCTGCAAACGGGAACTTTTAAAACATATTCTGCCTATCAGGATAATCCCGCCTCACTGGACGGAACCAGTTCTTATGCCATATTCAAAGACAGAAAAGAGAGAATATGGATCACCTCCATGTCCGGAGTAAATCTATATAACCGGGAAAAAGATAATTTCACCCGAATTAAAGACTTGGACGCACTGACCATTGACATTGACCAGGATACCAAAGGAAATCTCTGGTTCTCCACCCAAGGCAAGGGATTATTTAAATACCATCCAGAAAAACAGATATGGAAGAACTATATACATGACCATAAAAATCCGAACTCACTGGCAAACAACCAAGTGAACTGCGTACTGATTGACACAAACGGAGAGATGTGGGTGGGAACCATGAACGGGCTCTGCAAATACAATGCGGAAGAAGATGCATTCGAAACTTTACCTCTTGAAATTCCCAGTCACAATATATGCAGCATCATCGAAGACCAACGCACATTGTGGCTCACCACCACCAAAGGGCTAGTGCGCTACACCCCTGGAGAAGGTTGCCGAGTATTTACTAAAAGCGACGGACTGCAAAGTGAACAATTCCTACCTAATGCTGCCTTAAAAGCATCGGATGGAAAAATCTATATCGGCTCAGTAAACGGATTCAATGCTTTCTACCCCCATCAGATTAAGACAAATGTGATGCTTCCTCCAGTAATCATTACAGAACTGGAAATAGATAATAAGGAAATCCAAACTGGAAACAAACTGCTTCCAAAATCTCTCAACCAGTTGGAAGAACTGGAGCTATCCTATAAAGAAAATGCATTCAGCTTGCTTTATGCCTCTTTAAGCTATTGTACCCCCAATAAAAACAAATACGCCTATAAACTGGAAGGATTTGACAAAGACTGGAACTATGTAGGCTCCCAAAATAAGGCCACTTACACCAATTTGCCCGCAGGAACCTATCTTTTCAAAGTAAAGGCGACCAATAATGACGGAATATGGAATGAAAAAGGAACCAGTCTGAAAATCACCATCCACCCTCCTTTCTATTGGTCCACCGCTTCCAAACTGCTCTATTTTGTATTGGTTTGCATAGCTTTCGGATTCGTCATCCGCTTCATCATCAAACGGACAGAGAAGAAACATACGGCTGAAATAAACAAACTGAACGCCAACAAGGAAAAAGAAGTACACGAAGCCAAAATCAAGTTCTTCACCATGATAGCCCACGAAATACGCACACCGGTATCCCTTATCATAGGACCTTTGGAGAAAATAATGAAATCTCCCGTGTCCCTGCCGTCTACAGTACGCGACGATCTGAATATTATTGACCGTAACAGCCAGCGTCTGCTGTTCCTGGTAAACCAATTGCTGGATTTCCGGAAAGTGGAACAGGAAGGAATGAAAATGAAGTTTGCTTCCCAAAATATCCACCAACTGCTCAAAGCGGTTTGTGAACGTTTCGAACCTTTCATCGCCCAACATGGAGCACGGCTTACTGTAAAATATCCTGAAGCAGATTTCACGGCTATAGTAGACAGTGAGGCGGTAACCAAACTAGTCAGCAATCTGTTGACCAATGCCAGTAAATACACAAAAGATGAAGTTACTCTTACCTGTATCGTACAGCCGGAACAACATACTTTTATAATCCGAGTGACAGATAACGGCATAGGGATCAGCAAAGAAGAACAAAAGAAGATATTCCATCCGTTCTATCAGGCTATGGATAACAAGCCGGGAACAGGTATCGGCCTCAGCATTGTCAAAAGTATCGTAGAATCACACAATGGCTGTATTGAAGTGGAATCCGAGGTTAACAAAGGATCATCTTTTATCGTAACGTTGCCTATAGAACAAGCACAAGTCCTGCCACAGGATACGGGCACATCACTATTGAACAACCCAGCCATTCCCGAAGGAATCTTGCAAGAGGACCTCTCCGGTTCTCCTATCAAACATAAACCAACCATGCTGATTGTGGATGATAATGAGGAAATGTTGAATTTCCTTTCGAGTAGTCTGGCTGATAAATACAGCATACTTACCGCAGAAGACGGTATAGAAGCACTGAATAAACTGAAAGAAAACGAAGTGACACTCATTGTAAGCGACTGGATGATGCCACGCATGGACGGAGTGGAATTCTGCAAAGCAATAAGGACTAACCAGGCTACCAGTCATATACCCTTCATCCTGCTAACGGCCAAGACAGATACCAACTCCAAGATAGAAGGTATGGATTGTGGTGCAGATGCCTACATAGAGAAACCTTTCTCCATGCAATACTTGGAAGCATGTATCAAGAATCTGGTAGACTTGCGTAATCTGCTGCGTCAGAAATTCTCGAAGATGCCGTTGGTTCCGCTGAACAGCATTGCCAATAATTCTATGGACGACAAGTTCCTTACCCGTATGAATGAAATCATAGAAGAGAATTTCTCCAATCCGGAATTATCCGTAGATTTCCTGACCGAAAAATTGTGTATCAGCCGTTCGGGCCTGTTTGCCAAAATAAAGACATTGGCCAATATCACCCCTAATGAACTGATTCAAGTGGTACGTTTGAAAAAAGCAGCGATCTTGCTGGCAGAAAACAAATATCGCATCAATGAAATCTGTTATATGGTAGGATTCAATAATCCGTCTTATTTCTCCAAATGTTTCCAAAAACAGTTCGGCATGAAACCGGGGGAATTTGTAAACGGGAAAAGAGAAGAATAAAAACCAATCAAAAATCATTTCCTAAAAATAAAAAATCCGGTTTCCCCTTTTCAGAGAAACCGGATCCATGATGAACGAGTGGTTTTATTTCAATCAATAATTATTCTTCTTCACTTCGAAATAAGCTTGCGGATGCAGACATGCAGGACATACTTCAGGAGCTTCCGTACCTACATAAATGTAACCGCAGTTACGGCACTGCCATACAGTTTCTTCCGCTTTCTTGAATACTGTGCCTTCTTCCACATTCTTCAATAAAGCCAGATATCTTTCCTCATGCCCCTTTTCAGCTTCAGCGATTCTGCGATACATAGTAGCGATAGCAGGAAAACCTTCCTGATCGGCCACATCAGCAAAGTGAGGGTAATCAGTAGTCCATTCTTCATTTTCACCGGCAGCGGCAGCTTTCAAATTTTCCATAGTGGTACCAATGATACCTGCAGGATAGCTGGCAGTAATTTCTACCATACCGCCTTCCAACCATTTAAACATACGTTTTGCATGTTCTTTTTCCTGATCGGCTGTTTCTGTAAAAATAGCTGCTATTTGTTCATAACCTTCCTTCTTTGCTGTACTTGCAAAGTAAGTATAACGCATTCTAGCCTGTGATTCACCTGCAAATGAAGTCAGCAAGTTTTTTTCTGTCTGTGTACCTTTTACGCTTTTAGCCATAATTGTTAGTTTTATTAGTTAGTATTATTTGATCATCTGTTGATGACACAAAGATATATATTTTATTTCAAAATTGTATTTATTACAATTACGTTTTTATATTTAATTAAACGTTCACTTTATATAAAATAAACAAGAACACCTATATTTGTGTTCACAACAACATTAACATTTTCCATTATGAAAAACATCATCAAATTATTCACTTTTCCCCTCCTTACTATAATAGGATTTAATTCATGTGCGTCCATACCGTTAAAAATCGGAGAGTCTGAAAACAACTCCACTTACACTGTCAGCTATCTGTTTGAACATGACGGTTGCAAGGTATATCGTTTTTACGATAAAGGAAATTACGTTTACTTCACTACGAGAGGAGATGTAACCAGTATCACAAATGATTCTACCGCCCAACGCACCATTACCATCAACAAAACACCCTATGAATAACAAAAATACGAATTTAAATAGAATAATACCTTAATTTATACATTAATTTTATCTACTTTTGCAACTCGTTTAAAATCATAGCATAAAGTAGTTGACAAATGAAAGCATTTGAATTCAAACCGAAGCTCTTCACTACCCTACAGAATTATTCAAAAGAGAGCTTCATGGCCGACCTCATGGCCGGAATTATCGTAGGTATTGTTGCACTTCCACTGGCTATCGCATTTGGTATCGCTTCGGGAGTTTCCCCAGAAAAAGGCATCATCACTGCTATTGTAGCAGGATTTATCATCTCTTTATTAGGAGGAAGCAAAGTACAGATAGGCGGACCTACCGGAGCATTTATCGTAATTATCTATGGAATCATCCAAGAATACGGCATCAGCGGATTAACAGTAGCAACTCTTATGGCAGGAGTACTCCTTATTTTATTAGGTGTATTCAAGCTGGGAGCTGTTATCAAATTCATTCCTTATCCCATTATTGTAGGATTTACCAGTGGTATTGCCGTTACCATCTTTACGACACAGATTGCCGATATCTTCGGACTGAACTTCGGAGGAGAAAAAATACCGGGAGACTTCATAGGTAAATGGATGATGTATTTCCGTCATTTTGATACTGTTAATTGGTGGAACGCCATTGTCAGCATAGTCAGCGTCCTGATTATCGCACTGACTCCCCGGTTCTCAAAAAAGATTCCAGGTTCACTGATTGCCATCATTGTAGTAACCATTGCCGTGTACCTGATGAAAACATATGGCGGAATCACTTGTATCGACACCATTGGCGACCGTTTTACCATTCAGTCACAGCTGCCGGATGCAGTAGTGCCCGAATTAAATTGGGAAGCTATCAAGAATTTATTTCCGGTTGCCATCACCATTGCTGTACTGGGAGCCATAGAATCCCTGTTGTCTGCTGCCGTAGCCGATGGTGACCGCCCCGATTCAAACACGGAACTGATAGCCCAGGGCGCAGCCAATATTATCGCTCCGCTGTTTGGCGGTATTCCTGCTACAGGAGCCATCGCACGTACCATGACCAATATCAACAACGGTGGAAAATCACCTGTTGCAGGTATCATTCATGCAGTCATTCTGTTGCTGATTCTCTTGTTCCTGATGCCTCTGGCACAATATATCCCGATGGCCTGTCTGGCAGGTGTATTGGTGATTGTTTCCTATAACATGAGCGGCT
>ENA-OPER01000082-OPER01000082.1-human-gut-metagenome-genome-assembly--contig:-NODE-82-length-15694-cov-2.403415_pt1 | contig 15694 bp, 8 predicted proteins | sample MGYA00241708_ERZ501547 | MGnify/ENA primary metagenome ERZ501547 (study PRJEB25962, sample SAMEA1969296) | human gut metagenome | biome: human gut; feature: human-associated habitat; material: faeces...
TCCTGCTTGCATGGACGACTTGAAGGCTGCCGGTATCGAGAACTTTATCCATGTCCGTGTCAACGTATTAGAGACATTAAAAGAATTCAACGCCAAACTTTTGAAGTAAGCAACTTCAATCGTAAATCGTAAATCGTCAAATCGTAAATAACATGATGCGAAAAGATTTTAAAAACTTAGATATATATGCCGCTTTTCAGCCCGTCAACGGTGCTGAGTGGCAAAAGGCTAACGGCATCCATGCTGATTGGAAAACGCCGGAACACATTGAGGTGAAGCCTGTTTATACAAAAGAAGACCTTGAGGGAATGGAACACTTGGGCTATGCTGCCGGGCTTCCTCCTTATCTGCGTGGTCCGTACTCGGTGATGTATACGTTGCGTCCTTGGACCATCCGCCAGTATGCAGGCTTTTCCACAGCGGAAGAATCAAATGCCTTTTACCGTCGTAATTTGGCTTCCGGACAGAAAGGTTTGTCCGTAGCTTTCGACTTGGCCACTCACCGTGGCTACGACCCCGACCACGAACGTGTAGTGGGTGACGTTGGTAAGGCAGGTGTATCTATCTGTTCCTTGGAGAATATGAAGGTGTTGTTCGATGGAATTCCTTTGAACAAGATGTCCGTCTCTATGACTATGAACGGTGCCGTACTTCCTGTTATGGCATTCTACATCAACGCAGGTCTGGAGCAGGGTGCCAAGTTAGAAGAAATGGCTGGTACTATCCAGAACGATATCTTGAAGGAATTCATGGTGCGTAATACCTATATCTACCCGCCTGCATTCTCTATGAAGATTATCTCTGACATCTTTGAATATACTTCCCAGAAAATGCCTAAGTTCAACTCTATCTCCATCTCCGGCTACCACATGCAGGAAGCGGGTGCTACGGCAGACATCGAGTTGGCTTACACCCTGGCAGACGGTTTGGAATATCTGCGTGCCGGAACGGCTGCGGGTATTGACATCGATGCTTTCGCACCGCGTCTCTCTTTCTTCTGGGCCATCGGAACGAACCACTTTATGGAAATTGCCAAAATGCGTGCCGCACGTATGTTGTGGGCAAAGATTGTGAAGCAGTTCAACCCGAAGAATCCGAAGTCGCTGGCTTTGCGTACGCACTCCCAGACTTCCGGCTGGTCACTGACAGAGCAAGACCCGTTCAACAATGTGGGCCGTACTTGTATCGAGGCAATGGCTGCTGCATTGGGACATACTCAGTCACTGCATACTAACGCTCTTGATGAGGCGATTGCTTTGCCGACGGATTTCTCTGCACGTATTGCACGTAATACGCAGATTTATATTCAGGAAGAAACTTACATTTGCAAGAATGTAGACCCATGGGGTGGCTCTTATTATGTGGAAAGCCTGACTAATGAGTTGGCTCACAAGGCTTGGGAGTTGATTCAGGAAGTAGAGAAACTGGGCGGTATGGCAAAAGCCATCGAAACCGGCATTCCCAAAATGCGTATCGAAGAGGCTGCTGCGCGTACACAAGCTCGTATCGACAGCGGTTCACAGACCATTGTCGGTGTGAACAAGTATCGTCTGGAGAAAGAAGCTCCGATTGATATTCTTGAAATTGACAATACGGCAGTTCGTCAGGAACAGATTGAAAACCTGAAGCGTCTGAAGGAAGGACGTAACCAGGCAGAAGTAGACAAGGCGTTGGGAGCTATCACTGAATGCGTAAAGACTGGTAAGGGCAACTTGCTGGAACTGGCAGTCGAGGCAGCTCGTGTCCGTGCTACTTTGGGAGAAATCTCTTATGCTTGCGAAAAGATTGTAGGACGTTATAAAGCAGTAATTAGAACTATATCAGGCGTGTATTCATCAGAAAGTAAGAATGACAGCGACTTCCACCGTGCTTGTGAATTGGCGGAGAAGTTTGCGAAGAAAGAGGGACGTCAGCCTCGTATCATGGTAGCCAAGATGGGCCAGGACGGTCACGATCGCGGTGCCAAGGTTGTTGCAACCGGATATGCCGACTGTGGTTTTGATGTGGATATGGGACCCTTGTTCCAGACACCGGCCGAGGCTGCCCGCGAAGCGGTTGAGAACGACGTTCATGTAGTGGGAGTTTCTTCATTGGCTGCCGGACACAAGACATTGGTTCCGCAGATTATCGAAGAACTCAAGAAGTTGGGACGTGAGGACATCGTAGTGATTGCCGGTGGTGTAATCCCCGCACAAGACTATGACTTCCTTTACAAGGCAGGCGTAGCTGCTATCTTCGGCCCCGGTACTCCGGTTGCCAAGGCTGCTTGCCAGATATTGGAGATTTTGTTGGATGAAGAATAATCCGACACGTTAAATGTTAAAAAAGGACGGTGTGCGTTTGCATATCCGTCTTTTTTTCTTAATCTGTGTTATATAACATGCTTTTTTTCTTGGATAATTTGCAGATTTATCAGAAGTCCGTATCTTTGCAATGTGTTTTTCATAGTATTAGATTTAAGGTTAACAAAGGTTGGAGTACAGCGGTACTCCTTTTTTTATGTCTTTATGCGATTACGATAGGCTTTAGGGGATTACTCGGGGGGTACCCCGTTAGACAATATTCATGCCGAGTATACTATAAAAAACTCCCTTCACAAGTGTTCGTGCAAGGGGAGTTTTTTCTTTAAGTAGGAGAGCACATCTTCACAGACACGCTTCTCCCATGTATGAATTTAAATATAGAAACTACTGCTGAAATGATTCTATTTCATTCATATAGCATAATGCCACATTCTGTATATTTGTTTTGTGTTTGTAAAACAATATATTGAATATCATTTTTACTTCTGAATTTTCAATCTACCTTTCATTGCTTTGCTAAAAATTAAGTAGGCATACTTCCACGGCTTGATTATCCCTTCTTTTTGTTATTATGGATTGATGATATTCACAGGTGCTCATAAATTGAATCCTGATACCTCTAACACTGGTTTCTCACCGTATGTATCAGCATCATAGAGCCGTATATTCACTTCTTTTACTTCTCCGGGGAGTAATGAGAAATAATTGTCAGAATAGAATACAGGAAGTAGCATCCTGCCTGATTTCTCGCTCGCCACCTTTAAACGAAGCATCAGAGCCGGTGTTTGGGTCTCATTTTTCAAGACGGCTCTCATGAGCCATTCCTTACCGGTCTTTTTTATGGTAACATCCTTGTATATCGGCACTTTTGGAAGCTGTAGCAGAGATTTATAATTACCTTCTTCTTTACCTCTCCAATAGAAGTTGTCGGACAGCTGCTTGCCTTCACTATCTGTTAAGGACAGTTTGATAAAGTAAGTGTCAGACAGGGTTTCGGGTTGTTCAAGGGGAAAACAAGCAACCGTTTGGTCTTCCTTAATGTCTAGTATTGTTTCCCTTGTCCATTGTAATGTTCCATCCTGATTAAAAAGTGAGGCCGTAGCAGTCAATTCAGTCCGGTCGGATGCGTGATAATTGACTACTTCTATATCGTCACGCAATGGATTCCATTGGATATGGAGCGGTTCAGAGGCCTTCTTGCAACCGAAGTATGCTGCATTCGGGTCAAAATAATAATCGTAGGTCTGCCATACCATGGAAGGCCACGCTGAATGACTCATCCACAACAGCATGCCACGGCGGTGCTCACTTCTGCCTTCAAAAATAGCACGATAGCCATCATAATTGATCCATTGTGCCCATTCAGCAAACTGCTTTGCATCTCGGGGGTGTCCGAATGCCTTCTTTATCATGTCATTAAAAGAGGAAGCCGCTTGAGCGGATGATCCCTTTCCTCCTCCCAGTGTATAATCATGAAGACCGTAAACCGGATTGGGAGTTTCCGTTGTATTTACAGGTTCTATTTTATCCGCACCAAAAGTAAGTAGCATACTTTCGTAGTTCATTACGTTAGGCATTCCACGTTCACTGTGGAATTTGTCGTGCCCATAAGACTGAAAATAGGATTTCGGAGACAGTGCTCTATACGGACCTCCACCACTTACTACTCCCATGGCTGAATTTGAGATGTAATACAGTCCGGGATGTTCCCTAGACACCAATTCACGCAAATAATCATCTATTTCAGCAGGGGGATTTCCCTCGTTACGTCCTACATAAATGCCTATGGAAGGATGATTCCGGATACGCTTCAAATAATCACAAGCATTAGCATTGAACATCTCCGTATAGTAAGGATTGGGACCATCCCCAGGATTGGCAAGCCAGAAATCCTGCCAGACCATAACTCCATGTCGGTCACATGCTTCATAGAACTCCCTGTCACCAATCTGTCCTACCCAGTTTCTTATCATGGTAAAGTTCATGTCTGCATGATAAGCCACCGCAATATTATATTCCCGTTCCCGATAATTGAGGTTTGATTCTCCGAATCCCCAATTACCTCCGAAGCCTATAAAACGCCGACCGTTGATAAACAAGCTTAAACGTTGTGGCTCACTTTGCCCGAAAGAACCGACGGACATTCCTCCACTCGGTTTATATGTTTCTTCGCTATAGGTCATCTGACGTACACCGGATTTGAAAGAAGTCTTGTCCGTTACTTTGCCATCGGTTTCGAAACAGAATTCAACGTCGTAAAGATGAGGGGCTCCATATCCTTTAGGCCACCACAATTTGGGATTCTTTAAATGGAGTTCCGGTATCTTTGTTGCATCAAGTTTTACCAAATGCTCTTCGCTGGGCAAAAGAGTGACAGCTTGCTGGAAAGTGACTTCTCCATAAGCACCTTTCAATATTCCTTTCACCTCATTGTTCGAGTGATTTTTAAGAGTCAGGTCAATAAAGACATCGGCGGATGTAGTATCTGGCAATGGGAGCTCAGTCCTAACAAAGGGGTCTTCAATTGTAACAGCTCCATTGTATGTGAGGAAAACATCATTCCAGACACCGATATCACGACCACGGATAGTGGGAATCCAGTCCCAGCCAATGGTGGCATGGAAAGTGGGATTATCCGCTCCCGGAATTCCTCCATTCTGGTCTGTACTGTAAGCTGTTTGTTCTTTGATGGCACCCGGATGAGCATTTTTGACAATCTGTACTGCTATGACATTCTTCCCCTTTACAATCAGTTTCGATACATCGAATTTGCCCCGCATAAATGCACCATCTATATTCCCAATATTTTTCCCGTTTAAGAATATATTTGCTTTCCAGTTAATGCCATCAAAATTCAAAAAGACATAATCTGCGGGATTAGTCACAGTGAATTCATTTCGATACCAAAAATCAGAGAGAAAGTATGATTCTGAAATCTGCAGTTGGTTATCTGCAAAATTGGGATTAGGAATGGCACCGATATTCATATAACTAGTCAACACTGTACCGGGAACGGTAGCAGGAATCCAATCACTATCCGAATAACCTATTTTGGAAATAGCTTCACCCGAACCGTTAACCTGTGATGCGCGTTGCAGCTTCCAATTACCTCCACTCAAGAATTGTCGGTTGTCGGATTCTGCGAGGGGTTGGTGTGGATGTGGCACCAGTCCTCCTTTACCATATATCTCCATTTCACTCAGTTGGTAAGGAGCTCCAGATTCTGATTCGGTAAGCAGCAAACGGACAAAACGGCTCCTGACCGTTTTATTCAGTTCGATGACATCCTTTCTCCCGTCCCCTCCAGGTAGGTCAACGATAGAAGTCCATATCTTGGCATCATCAGATGCTTGGACTACTCCCTTTATAGCCTTATTTATCCAATAAAGATTGATTTTGTCATACTCGGCTGGAGCACCCAAGTCAACATAGATCCATTCTTCACCGGCAGAAGCACTTTTCCATACACTGCAGAAAGAAGTGGAAGGAAGTGCGGGAACATGATTCCCATCCCTATAAAAGTCCAGTGTATGGAACGCCCAGTCCTTAGCAGCATTCGTCTTGAATACAAATCTATATGATTTATATTTCTTGGCGGATTTCAGACTTACTTCGTAAGTCAACGGACGACTTACGCGCCTGTTGTTGAACAGCATCACAGGAGGTTCTTCTACAGTGGGTTTATAGTCGTATTTGAATATTACAGGAGAAGCGTTCGGTTCTGCCTTCACGGTACTGCGTGCACTTCTCCCCTTTATTACTGCAGGTTCTGTACCAGGATAGCCATTGCCTTTAGTGTTATTCAGTTCCTCCCATTTCACGCCATCGGTGGTTGCATACGCCGCTATTTCATATCCTCTCGACTTCTGGCTGTCAATTGCCACATCTCCACGCAGTACAATCCTGTCAGCCTCAATATCCATGTTGTTAAAGTCAAACTGCAAGTAGATATCATTACCCTCAACGATATATTTAGAATCGGGTTTGTCATCAAAGAACCATTCGCGCTCATTTTTCATCAAAGGACCGTTTTGAGTCGAAACGTTGATAGTACTAGGCTCCTCGGTACTTATGATGCCGTCTGTCACCAATTGTGCCGTAAGATTATAGTCATAGCTTGACGAATGCCAGGCTGCCTTGAGAGCAGCCACATTTCTGTATGTTTCATTGTCTTCCACCAATTCAGGCGCGAATGTTTCATCGGGGTTTCCGGGATAGATACCCACTCCCCGTGAATATTTGCCTGACGGTGTCTCGCCACAGCCGGTCAAAAGAAGACCGGCTGAAACGAATACCATTATTTTATCTATTCTCATGTATTATGGAATTATTTGATGTTCTGAATATCCTTCAAAAACAAATACCGTTTGTTCGCTTTCATCAATTTAAGTAAATCCTCGTGCTTAGGTTGCTTCAGCCTGTTTTCATAAGCTGCACGCGCATCCGCAGGCAATTGTGCTATCTGTTCGGCCGTAAGCGGTACAAAACGTTTTTTTCCACCTCGGGGAGGTGCATTACGCCATGTAAGTACATATGAGGTCTTATATTGGGCAAGAATCTTTTGCAAATCAGCACTGATAGGACCACACTCGCTCAATGCATGCAACTTTTGTTTCTGTTCAGCAATTTGTGTGGTGAATTTCAGAGCTTTTTCTATATTTTTATTGAATTCATCACCTTGCCCGTACCAGTCAATGGACAGCATGTCAATATATTCATCACCGGGATACCCACTTAAATACTCTTCTGCTGAATATACCTTGTCCGTGTTATATGCATAGAGGATATTATGCAACCCTTTCTCCCGCAAGAAGTTTACTGTATACCGCCATAATGCAGCATATTCTTCGGCATAACAACGTTCGGTTCCCCACCAGAAAAAACTCCCCGAATGTTCATGATAGGGACGGAAAATGAATGGAATTAGTGTTCCTTTCTCATCGCGCCATTGATGGAAATTTTTAGCTAACTTCTCTAACCAAGAATTGAACATTTCATGATTGCAACCACCGGGCAATATACTTCTTACCGCATTCATTTTGTCGGCAGAAAGCATTTTGACTTCCCATGCCGAACCGGCACCGTTGGGTTCTTTCACTCCCGGCCACTGTGAAGTGATAGGGTTCACGCAATGCCAGCTGACAGTGATGATACCATTTTGGTTATAAAACCAACGCACTCTTTCAGCCATATTGGCAAATGCTACCGAGTCAAGGCTTAAAGTTCCTCCCAATTCGATTTCACCTAACTCAAAACCTGCCACAGCGGGATAATCGCCTACAGCTTCTTTGGTATCGGAACGTCCTGGCTCATACCACCAAGTATGACCTGTCATCAAATCATCCTGATGTCCGTACATAATCCCTTTGGATTGAATGTTCTGCAACCGTGTGAAAAGTTGCTTGGCTTCAGGTGTTGCATCCGGATCGGCTGGTTGCCATGTCTGCGCTGGTGCCGATAGACTGACAGCAAATGTCGTCATCAAAATACTAATACACTTTTTCATATTCATAGTTTTATACATTAAAGATTACTCCAGTATTGGGATAAATTTTTTCTCAAAGACAAACTTACGATTGTGCAGATTCAGTACGGCCACATCAAGCTCTTCCGATGCCTTAAAATCGGGGACGATAATCGTAATGCTGGTTGCCGATTGTGACACAATGGTACAAATTTCCGTGCCGATTGTAATACCGGTACTTGAAACAAGGTCGGAGCCTAAGTTCTCGCCCTGAATAGTAATAGTAGCTCCTGGTACTGAAGTCAAGGGACTAACTGCCGTTATTGTGGAAACTTTCCAAGGAATGTCATAATTCTCTGAAAAATCGAATTCGTTGTCGCTACATCCTGCTGCCAATACAATGAAGGCAAGTAGAAAAATATAGGTAAGATGTTTCATTGTTTGCATATGTCAAAAGATAAAATTAATTGTTTTGATTCGGTTCAATATTCCAGTAGGTGATTTCGGTGTTGGGAATGGCTAATAAGGGCAAGTACCGTTCGCCTCCACCGATTCCGGGTACATTTACTTTGAGACAATATTGCCGGATGTTATCGCCTATGCCCGGTATACGAATTTCCATGTCTGCATTGTTGGTGGTATTGATAGGGCCTGCACCTCCAGTACGATATTGGTCTTTTACTTTACTTAGTCGGTCAAGCAAACGGCCTGTACGAATCAAATCGTATGTGCGTACGTTTTCCATACCAAGCTCCAAGCGGCGTTCGTGCCAAATGGCTTCAAGCAATGCTTGACCTGTTACAGAGCTGTCAAGATCTGGAATGTTAGGTGTAATATCTGGATAGACGAATTCTCTGGATGCTCCAATTACAAATCCTTGACAATAAGAAGATTCGCGAGCACGTCTGCGCACTTCATTGACTTTTTGTCGGGCTTCGTCTTCTTTTTGCAGATAGTATGCTGCTTCAGCATGCATCAACAATATGTCGGCATACCTGATGACAAATACCGCTTTGGTCGTACCAGTCAGCAAGGCATCTTGCCCTGAGTCACCGTCATAAGTAGCCACTTTGCGACTGTAATAGTTGGTCATCATCTGTCCAGCCCTATCAGGGAAACCGGAAGGAGTGCCATACAAAATTCCATTATTGTAGCCAATGCCGTAAACTGTGCAGCTCAGACGTGGGTCGGTTACATCGAAAGCATCCACCAAATTCTGAGTAGGCTGATTGAATCCCCAACCGCCGGCAGCACTTCTGTTTCTCTCAAAAAACCAAGAGAGCACCATACCTGCGTTCTGGCTTCCGTTTTTTCCAGTGTATTCAAACAGTGATTCTCTTCGATAGTCGCCATCGGTAATTTCCTCGAATAAAGTGGCATAATTAGGCACTAACTGATAGCTACCGGAAGTGATAATGGAGTTTGTAACATCATATAGGTCTTGCCAAGTGTCCGGACATTCAGTATCCGTACCTAGCCTGTAGAGCATAACACGTGCCAACATACCACGGGCGGCACCCTTAGAAGCGCGTCCCAAATCGCTTGATCCGTATTCTTCCCGGTTGGGCAGTAACTCTTCTGCCTCTTTCAACTCGTCAATGATGAACTGCATTGTTTCCGAGTAAGAGGCACGAGGAATGGAACCAAAGTCAGAGGCCGTGACCGAAGAACGGAAAATAGGCATACCCCCATAATGCTGCAATAAGTAATAATAATAGTAAGCACGGAAGAAGTGTGCTTCACCCATCATACGTCGTTTTATATCAGCAGGGAAATCGGTACTAGCCACATTGTCTAGGATGAAGTTAGCACGCGAAACGCCCCAGAAGCCATGTATATAAAAGTAATTGTTCAAAGCCAATGAAGGCGTGAGCTGAAACATGGTGAGCTGTGTCAGGCCATTGGGATTATCAGCAGGCTGACTTCCCTTCTCCGAATCGTCTGACATCATACTGCCGAAATAACAGTCAAAGTGATTGTCTACCCAGTCACCGTCTGGACCGCTGCCGCGACTGAAAGTAAGCATGTTATACAGACCGACAATGGCAAGTTCTACATTATCCTGACTCTGCATGAAAGTAATACTTGATTCTTGTCCCTGTGGCTGGGCTTTTTTCAGGAAGTCAATACAGCCACCATTTACCAAAGCGATGCTCATTAATGCACCGGTTATGATTTTATTATTGCGTAATCTGATTTTCAGTTTCATAATAAAAATATGTTTAATAAGATTATAAGGAAATGTTGAAACCCAATACAAAGGTACGCGGGCGCGGATATGAGGCAAGGTCAACTCCGATACTTAGCGGATTGCCCATAAGGTCTCCCATCTCAGGGTCAAATCCGCTATATTTGGTTAATACGAAGACGTTGTCTATTGAGCTGTAAATGCGTAGTTTGCTGACATTGAATTTCTTGGTGAACGTACTGGGTAACGTATAACCAAGCTGGAGGTTCTTCATACGCAGATAGGAACCGTTCTCCACGTAGCGGTCAGAAAAACGTGCGTTTTCATTTGGGTCGGAAGCAATCAGTCTGGGATAGATGTTGGTGGTTCCTTCACCATGCCAGCGGTTCATCATTTTTTTTGACATGTTCCATTGCCCAAATTCAGAAGAGTATATATCCATTACGAGGGCGTTGGCTATCTCATTGCCTACGCATGACTGCATGAACATAGAGAAATCGAAGCCTTTGTAGTTGGCTGTCAGGTTGAGGCCGAATGTGGCATCCGGCATGCCGCTGCCCAGGTAGGTGCGGTCTTCGGGGTTCAGAGGCAGCCCGTCATTGGCAGTCTTCAGAAATTTTACGTCGCCTGGTGCTGCGCTGGGTTGAATCAGTTGGCCGTCGGGGGTCTTGTAATTGTTGATTTCATCCCAGTTCTGGAAAATGCCGTCGGTCTTGTAGCCATAGAAATAGGCCATTTCTCGTCCCACTTCCGTGCGGGTGAAGTTCTCCGCTTTACGGGCTACGCCACCACCGTATATCGGGTCGGGCGAACCAAGGGCAAGTACTTTGTTCCTGACGAATGAAGCATTGGCAGAAATAGAGTAGGAGAAGTCTTTGCCTATTTTGTCGTTCCAGCGAAGGGTCACTTCTAGACCTTTATTACGCATGGAACCGGCATTGGTGTTGGCACGTCCCATTCCAACATACAGAGGGATTGGGGTACGCAGAATCATGTCTTTGGTGGTGCGTACAAAGTAGTCAATCGTACCGGTTAGGCGCATGTTTAGGGTGCCGAAATCAATCCCGAAGTTCACCTGTTCGGCTGTTTCCCAAGCCAGTTCGGAGTTAGCGAATGTGCGCTGTATTTGTCCTTGCTGCAATTGGTCACCGATGACAGCTCTGTAGCTGGAATTCATCAGGGAGATGTAGCCGAACTGTGCGGCACTGGCTTCATTGCCTACTTGGCCCCATCCCATTCTCACTTTTAGTTGCTCGAAAGGTGTCTTGGCTTTCAGGAACTCTTCTTCGTGGGCATTCCAGCCCAGAGAGAATGATGGGAAAAATCCCCACTTTTGGGAGTCCGCAAACTTGGACGTACCGTCGTAACGGCCGGTTACGGTCAGCAGGTATTTGGAAGCAAATGTATAGTTGATGCGGCCGAAGTAGGAAGCCATACGCGAGATGGTGGGCATGGAGTTCGACGATGTTTTGGAAGACTGCGTCAGTGAGTTGTCTATGTACCATAAGTTAGGATTTTCGGGCACATCGGCAGGCGTACCGCTCAAGGTGGAGTAACGGAAATCTTGAATTTCGGTACCCAATGTAGAATTGATGCTGTGTTTGCCTATTATGCGGTTGTACATCAAATAGCCGTTCCATAACCAAGAAGTGAAGTTGTTGCGTGACATGGTCAGCGAGCTATTGGAGTTGTTCTGGTTAGAGGCTACGTACCAGACGGGCGTATAGCGTTTGCTCTCATTAAAGTTAGCTCGTATACCGTATTGGGTGCGAAATGACAAGCCTTTAATCTTGGCAATGTTGTCCATTTGTAGCGTGAAGTTGCCTACGAACATGTTGTTGATTGAGTGTCCGTATTTGTCTGAACCCAAATAAATGGAACGCGCAGGATGGTAAGACGGATCACTGAATAGAATCTCGCCCCAGTTATCGTTGTATTCATCCCATGCCGGAATTATTGGATCGGCACGCATCACGGCCGGCCAAATGGAACCGAAGTAGTTTCCATTACCGTTTCCTCCCTTTGAACTACGGTGCGAATAGACTGCATTGATGCCCAGTGTCAGGCCCAAGGGCAATTTGTAGGTGTTGTTGATGCGTCCTGTCAGGATGTCCATGGAATTATATTTCAAGATGCCTTCTTGTTTGGCGTAAGTGGCACCTATGCTGAAGGTCTGGCGGTCTGTACCTCCGTTGATGTCCAGATTGTAGTTCTGCGAATAGCCCGTACGTGCCACTTCATCTTCCCAGTTTGTGCCTTCGTATTTATTGTCAATGACGTAGTTGTACATCGCTTCATCGCGGGCGCTCAACGGTGTATTACTGTTGGCGGCAAGTTCTTTCTTTAGTGTAGCAAATTCCCAGGCGTTCAGTAAATTCATATGTTTGGTTGTTTTGGCCATGCTGATATAGGCAGTGGCGTTGATGCTTGTTTTTGAGTTGTACTGTCCTCCTTTGGTCTTTATTAGTACCACTCCGTTGGCTCCACGTGAGCCGTAAATAGCTGTGGCCGATGCATCCTTCAATATTTCAAGACTTTCAATGTCCTGTGGTGATAAATAATCGATGTCAGATACTGGAAATCCATCTACTACATATAGTGGATCAGAAGAGTTTATAGTTCCATAACCACGTACCCGGATTTTGGTTCCGGCACCTGGTGCTCCAGAGTTACTGGTTACGTCTACACCTGCTACGCGGCCTGCAATAGCCTGACCGATGTCGATGGTAGAAAGCTGATTCAGTTCCCTGGTAGTGACCTTACCTACTGAACCGGTCAAATCCGATTTCCTTACTGTTCCATAACCTACCACTACCACTTCATCAATCAACATGATATCATCGCTCAAAGTGACATTTATTATCTGACGTTTGTTTACTGCTATTTCTTGGGAAGTATACCCCACAGAAGAAAAAATTAATATCCCATCTTCAGGAACGGTCAACTGATATTTACCCTTTATATCAGTTGTTGTTCCGGTTGATGTTCCTTTCAATACTACATTAGCACCGATAACAGCTTCTTTGTTGCTGTCTGTTACGGTCCCTGAAATAGTGATACTCTGGGCAATGAGTTCTGTTGGTATTACGAATAAAAGAAGTAAATACCTTAGAAAAAGAAATAGACTTTTCCTTTCTTGAATAAGTACATGTTTCATAAAAAAATAATTTAAGTTAAACAATAGGTGTTTGCGAATCCACATAAAGATTCTATACTAATCAATATGTTCATGTTATTTTTCTATTATAAGATTGCTTTTTTTATAAGTTCCAAGCAGAGAATCGCTCCATTATTTCTATGTACATACATCCGTTGTGATAAAGACATTTCCCAAAAACAGCCTTATCATCAGTATTTACTGTACCGTCGGCACATACACTCCAATGCCACTTGTTGTGAATAAGATTCTTCTTGATAAACTCCCGGTAACGTAAAGCTTTCTGCACGATTATTTCAACAATGAATATGTGTGTTTCTTTAGAGGTATCCATATTGTTATCGTGTTTTCATTTGTTTTATGCAAAAATAAGTGATTGGTATGAATATTATTAATACTTTATTATCTATATATAATACATAATATATAGTATTAGTATACAATATATATAATACTATATATACATAATCAATAGTCTATATTAACTAATGAATCTGCTGTATTCAAACTTTCATAAGATGTAATATAATACTATTTTATCTATACATAATACTAAAAAATGTTTGTGAGAGAATATAGAATTAAAAACTACAATCACAGAAAATAACAGTTCAAGATAACAAGATAAAAAGTCAACTAATACTTATTAAAATAACTAATATGCTCGTTACAAAAACGATAAAATTATCAAGGATGAAAATTTTTAGTATTTTTGTATCAATAGTAATTACATTAGAAATCAGTACCAAACATAGTTTATGACATTTTATGTTTTGAGAGCCAACCAAAAATCTATATGTTAATTGTTCATATCATATCATTATACCCATCATTATACCCATTCAAACGGTGTAGGCCTACATCTAACGGAAAAACAAAAGGGGACTATCTCTCCGATTATGTAAATAGAAAACTACGTTTTTTTGAGAGTACTGAAAAAGTTTCTTTACTTTAACGCATTTTTACAGTGCAAAATTACGCCTTTCCACTCATTGTGTGGATACAGATTGTTTATTTAGCTATCATTTTTGTACAAATTTTCTTTTTCAGCTTGTTTACATTATCTTTGCCCCCTTAAAAGTGAGATAAATGATAGTTTGTATTGCCGAAAAGCCCTCTGTGGCGCGTGACATAGCCGATGTATTGGGAGCGAGAGAAAAGAAGGACGGATACATCGAAGGAAACGGATACCAGGTGACCTGGACATTCGGCCATCTTTGTACGCTGAAGGAGCCGCATGAATATACCCCTAACTGGAAGTCATGGAGTTTGGGAAGCCTACCCATGATACCTCCCCGTTTCGGCATTAAGCTGATTAGCAACCCTACCTACGAGCGCCAGTTCCATACGATAGAGAACCTCATGCAGCATGCCGATATGATTATAAACTGCGGTGATGCCGGTCAGGAGGGAGAATTGATACAGCGCTGGGTGATGCAGAAGGCCGGGGCGCGTTGCCCGGTGAAACGCCTTTGGATTTCTTCATTGACGGAGGAAGCTATTCGCGAGGGCTTTGCCAGGCTACGCGATGCGTCGGATTTCCAGCCTTTGTACGAAGCAGGCTTGTCGCGTGCCATTGGCGACTGGTTGTTGGGCATGAATGCCACTCGCCTCTACACCATAAAATACGGGCAGAACCGGCAGGTACTTTCTATCGGTCGTGTGCAGACACCGACGCTGGCATTGATTGTAAACCGTCAGCTGGAAATACAGAATTTTGTTCCCAAGCAATACTGGGAGCTGAAGACCATCTATCGAGATACCACTTTCTCCGCCATCCTCCGGAAAAGTGAGGAGGAACTGGTATTGGAAGCCGAGAAGCAGAAAGAGGCTATAGCTGCCGGGAAGAAACCTAAAAAAGAAGAAGAGAATCGGGGTATCGACCCCATTACCGACCGCGAACGTGGGCTTGTTTTATTGGACCAGATTAAGAATTCTCCTTTTACCGTGACGGATGTCACCAAGAAAGAGGGGAGGGAGGCGCCACTCCGCTTGTTTGACTTGACTTCTTTGCAAGTGGAATGTAACAAGAAGTTTGCCTATTCCGCTGATGAGACGCTGAAAATCATTCAATCTTTGTATGAGAAGAAAGTGGCTACCTATCCACGTGTAGACACTACCTATTTGAGTGATGACATCTATCCCAAATGCCCCGGCATCTTGAAAGGTCTGCGTGATTATGAGACATTTACAGCCCCTTTGACAGGAACTGCATTGTTGAAGTCCAAAAAGGTTTTCGATAACTCGAAGGTAACAGACCACCACGCCATTATTCCTACCGGCCAGCATCCGCAGAATCTGACGGATATGGAGCGTCGCGTATTCGATTTGATAGCATGCCGTTTCATTGCTGTATTCTATCCCGATTGTAAGTTTGCCACTACCACCGTATTGGGAGAGGTAGAGAGCATAGAGTTCAAGGCCACCGGCAAGCAGATTCTGGAACCGGGTTGGCGTGTTATCTTCGGCACCCCCTCGGCACAATCGCAGGAGGAGAAAGAGGAAAAGGGAGAAGAGGAGAATGTGCTTCCGGCTTTTGTGAAAGGAGAAAGCGGGCCGCACGTTCCCGATTTATATGAGAA
>ENA-OPER01000089-OPER01000089.1-human-gut-metagenome-genome-assembly--contig:-NODE-89-length-15414-cov-2.170063_pt1 | contig 15414 bp, 8 predicted proteins | sample MGYA00241708_ERZ501547 | MGnify/ENA primary metagenome ERZ501547 (study PRJEB25962, sample SAMEA1969296) | human gut metagenome | biome: human gut; feature: human-associated habitat; material: faeces...
GCGTGCCGGCCAATGGGGTTGTCCGCAGGAATGTAGAACCGGAGAAGGATTACGGCAAGACGCTGAACCGTTATGAGGTGTCCCATCGTGGAGAGAAGGTTGCCATATTGGGACTGGGCTCTTTCTATCAGTTGGGCGAAGCCGTGGCTGCCCGGTTGAAGGAAGAAAAAGGAGTGGATGCCACGCTTGTCAATCCCCGCTACATCACGGGTGTGGACGAGGCTTTGCTCGATGACCTGAAGCAGGACCATGCACTGGTCATTACTCTTGAGGACGGAGTGCTGGATGGTGGCTTTGGCGAGAAGATTGCCCGCTACTACGGTCCGTCGGATATGAAGGTGTTGAACTATGGTGTGAAGAAAGAGTTTATCGACCGTTACGATGTGGAGGAGCAGTTGAAGAAGAATCGGTTGACGGTTCCGCAGATTGTGGAAGATATCTGTAGGATTTGGTAAGAATTGAAGAAGGAGATGCATCAAACTGCATCTCCTTCTTTTATTTATTTAATACCCAGTTTCTTGGCAATATCCTTAGGCAGTGCATCCTTGTGCACAATGATGTTCATTGTTTTATAGCGCACGAAAGCTTTGGAAGCATACCACAGCCCTTTGTACTTTCCGGCTTCACCCCAAGAGTTTTTTACCATATAGTATTCGTTGCCTTCCTGGTCTTTGGCTATACCGTAAATCAGCATACCGTGGTCGTCAGTAGTTTCCCAGTTGTCGTATGCCTGTTGGCGTTCTTCTTGTGTGCACCACTTTTGCGGTTGAGGCTTGCTGTTCAGTTTCTTTTCTTCCGGTTTCATTTTCAGCCAGTGTGCCATGTCCGAACCGCTCAGTTCTTGCACCTTTTCTGCATCGGGCATTACGGCTATACCGTCGCGTGTGAAACCTTGTTCGCTTACGTCGCTACCCCAAGCAATGGTATAACCTTTATTGATAGCATTGTCGAACACTTCCATCAGCTCGTCGATAGGCAGGTTGTAGGAAGAAGCCCAACGCCAGTTGTCTTGTATTTCCAGGACGAACGGCTGGTAGAAGGGATGGTGCGTATAGGAAGTCAGTGAGATATAGTCATCTGCATTCAGTCCGGTAGATTCATAGAAAGACTTCGGAGTGTATTCTTTGCCTTTATAGGTGAACTTTTCAGGACGTTCGCCCAAGTAAATATCGTGGATAGAGGTGATGGCCTTCTTCCAGAGTGGGTTCTTGTCACTGTCGGTTTGCAGGCTGCGCAGTTTGCCTTTGGCGATAGCTGCCACTACGGCATCAGATACGGCTGTCAATTCGGTGTGGTTGCTCAGCGTGTCACCATACATAACGCCCGGACGCATTTCCTCTTCGGGCACCAGACCGAAAGTTTTCATACCATAAATTACATCGTAGAACGAACCGCCTTGTGAGAACGAAACGTCACCATGTGTACGCACTGCCTTGTCGGCACGGTCCAGATAGGTGTTGTGTACGATAAACATTTCAGAAAAGTCGTATTCGCCTTTGCCCATGCGGAGCAGTTCGGATTCGATGAATGCCAGTCCGGAATAGCACCAGCATGTACCGGCACGGTTTTGGTTCTTAACAGAAGTGATAGGATTTTCTTTTACGGTTGTAAAAATGAAACCTTCCTCTTTCGGAGTGTCTTGTGCTATTGTGTTTAAACTTAATAAACCCAATGCAGCCATCAGTATTGATTTCTTCATCATAATTAAAATGTTATAGATTTATAGTTGCAACTGCAAATATAGGCAGAATATCGTAAACAAAAGCTATCTTTGAAGCGTTAATTCTGACACTTATGGAGAAAATAATACGTATCGACGACCATAGCGGTCTTGTTTTGGAGGGCGGCGGTATGCGCGGCGTCTTCACTTGCGGTGTGCTCGACAGCTTTATGGATCGTGGCATTCGCTTTCCCTATACCATCGGCGTCAGTGCCGGAGCCTGCAACGGACTTTCTTATATGTCCGGTCAGCGCGGGCGTGCCAAGTACAGCAATATCGACTTGCTGGAAAAATACAATTACATCGGATTGAAGTATCTGTTGAAGAAGCGGAATATCATGGATTTCGACTTGTTGTTCCAGGAGTTTCCGGAACACATACTTCCCTACGACTACGAGGCATACTTTCATTGTCCCGAACGTTATGTGATGGTAACTACCAACTGCGAGACGGGCGAAGCGAACTATTTTGAGGAGAAGCGGAGTAAAGAGCGCGTCATTGATATTGTGCGTGCTTCGAGCAGTCTGCCGTTTGTCTGTCCCATTACCTACGTGGACAACATCCCGATGCTGGATGGAGGTATTGTGGACAGTATCCCTTTGATGCGTGCCCGTCAGGATGGATTTACCAATAATGTGGTGGTGTTGACGCGCAATCATGGGTACCGTAAGGAAATTCAGGGAACGAAGGTTCCACCTTTTATATATAAGAAATATCCGCTATTGCGTGAAGCCATCAACCGCCGCAGCATTGTCTATAATCAACAGTTGGAGCAGGTGGAACGGATGGAAGCCGCCGGGGAAATCGTTGTGATCCGTCCACAGAAGCCGGTAGTGGTAGACCGCATCGAGCGTGACATCAAGAAGCTGACGGAGCTTTATGAAGAAGGATACCGGTGTGCGGAACAGTTTGCTTTTCGTTTTTGATTCTGAGAGAGTATACTATGAGAGCTGGTGCAATTAGCATCTGCTCCCATATTGTTTTCATTCTTTTCTATTAATTTGCTGCTAAAGCTAAAGTTTATTTAGCAAAAAACACGCGTAGAATACCTTTAGAAAGGGGATGTATCAAAAATACCACCTTTCGTAACATTTGTTATAGGTGCAAATCCTGGTTTCGCTTAATTTTGCTGACACAAAACTCAATTGCAGAATTGGTTTATTATTAACTTTAAATTAATAGATATGTTGAAAAGCATTAGTCTCAGGCTTTGCACACTAATTGTGCTTCTCTTTGCGGGCATCTATTCCTTTGCCCAGCAAGTCCAGGTAAAAGGTACTGTCGTTGAAAAATCGAGTGGTGAATCCATTATCGGTGCTTCTGTCATGGAGGTAGGTTCCAACAGTAATGGAACAATTACGGATATTGACGGAAATTTCACTCTGTCTGTAGCTTCCGGTGCCACATTGTCTGTATCCTATATAGGATATAAAGCCGTTACAGTAAAGGCACAGCCCACTTTACGCATTGAGTTGACGGAAGATTCCCAGTTGATTGATGAAGTAGTAGTGACCGGCTATATGTCCGAGAAGAAGGCCAGTTTGACTGGTTCGGTGGCTGTGGTCAAGATGAAGGATGTAGCAGATATTCCTACGGGAAATGTGTTGTCGAGCTTGCAGGGACGTGTTGCCGGTATGAACATTACGACTGACGGCACACCGGGCGGTGGAAATACTTCTACATTGGTCCGTGGTAAGTCATCTTTCCGAAATGATGCCAATTCCCCGCTTTATGTCATTGACGGTGTGATGACCCGTGAGAACATCTCGTCTATCCTTTCTTCCAATGATGTAGAATCCATTCAGGTATTGAAGGATGCCGCTTCCGCTTCTATTTATGGTGCACAGGCTGCCAATGGTGTGATTATCATTACTACCAAACGTGCCAAGAAAGGGGAGACCCGTGTGGATTTTGATATGTCGTTGACTTTGCAGACCTATCAATGTGGCTTTGATATGTTGAATGCAGATGAGTGGGGCCAGGTTTATTGGTCGGCTTATAAGTATGCCAATAATGGAGCTACGCCAAGCAGCGAAATATATGGTAATGGTGCAACTCCCCAACTTCAAGACTATATCGGCCTGAATGGAGCTAAAGTACATGCCGTTGATACGGATTGGCGCGATGTGGTTTATCGCACTGCCTTGATGCAGAATTATAGTGCGACACTTTCAAAGGGCTCTGACAATGGTGCCTTCTCGTTAGCGTTGAACTATCTCGACCATGACGGTCTGGTAGAGAATACGAATTTCCAGCGTATCAATACCCGCATCAGTTCTAACTATCATTATCTTGACAATCGCTTGCGCATCGGCGAGAACGTTGCCATCAATCGTTGGACACAGACCCTCAGTCCGGCCGGTGTAGATGAGAATGCCATCAAACAGCATCCTGCCAAGACGGTTTATGATGAGAATGGCAATTATAACGATGCCATCAATGATGTTTTGGGTGATGCCCCCAATATGGCACGTTTGTTGGAGAATGAAAAACAGAACAAACATGATTACTGGCGTGTCTTTGGTAATGCATTCCTTGAAATTGAACCGATTAAGAACCTGGTGCTGAAAACCAATTTCGGTATGAATTATTATGATGAAACCAACAAAACTTTTGAGCCGGCATGGGCACGCGATGAGGTCAATAAGCTGACTCAATCATCCAACAAAAGACTGGATTGGGTATGGACCAATACCGTGACTTATAGCAAAGCTTTTGGAAAGAACAATCTGACTGCACTTCTTGGTACAGAAGCCAAGAAGAACCATTCGGAATCCATGTTCGGTTATGGTACGGGACTGGCTGTAGAAGATGAAGATTATATTTATCTCGACGGTGTGACTGCCGGTAAGAATGTAGGTGCCGGTGCTTCCAATTATGGCATGGTGTCTTACTTTGGTAAAGTGAACTATGATTATGAAGGACGGTATTTGGCCTCTGTTACGGTGCGCCGTGATGCTTCTTCCCGCTTGGCAAAGGGTAATAATGTGGATTACTTCCCTTCAGTGTCGGCAGGCTGGCGCATTTCAAGTGAGAAGTTTATGGAAGCGACCAGGAATTGGTTGGCTGATTTGAAACTACGTGCTTCATGGGGTGTCAATGGTAATGATATTATTGATAATGAGGCTCCCTATACAAAATACTTGATTAGTCTGAAGGATGCAAGCTACAACATGAACGGTGATGGAACGACTTTGGCTCCCGGTGGTTACAAAGTGAGGTCTACCAATCCCGATTTGAAGTGGGAGAGTACAAGACAGCTCAATATCGGTGTGGACGCCGCTTTCCTGAACGGACGTCTGAGTGCTTCTCTCGATTATTTTGATAAGAAGACAAGTGATATGCTTGTGGAGAAACCGTATATCGCTGTCATTGGCGAGGGTGGTTACTGCTGGTATAATGGTGGTACGATGAACAATAAAGGTTTCGAGATGGCACTGACCTGGAATGATAAGGTAAAGGATTTCCAGTATAATGTAGCATTCAACCTTTCATATTACAAAAATGAAGTGACAGAGCTGACGGAAGAAATTTACTATACTTATGGTGGCGGTAATGGGGTTGACAAGACTTTGGTTGGCCAACCGTTCGGTTCATGGATGGGCTTCAAGACAGATGGAGTGTTCCGTACCCAGCAGGAGGTGGATGAGTATAAATCCAAATATAATGTACAGTTTGGCGCTCCCGGAGTAGGACGTATCAAATACGTGGATGCTGATGGTAACGGTACGATTGATACGAACGACCGTGTATGGTTGGGTTCTGACAATCCGAAAGTGATTGCAGGTCTGAATCTTGGGGCATCTTGGAAAGGCTTTGACCTCAGCATGTTCTTCAACGGTATGATTCGTGATGCCTATAACAACTCCAAATATTATACGGATTTATTCCAATGCTGGACCGGTAATCACTCTACCCGCCTGCTCGATGCCATGCATGCTTACGAGAACTTTGAAAAGACGGGTGTTTACAATAGCAGTGTACCTGCTTTGACCACTCTTAACAGCAACAATGAGCACGAAGTATCTGAGTTCTATATTGAAAATGGTTCGTATATCAAGCTGAAAAGTCTGACATTGGGTTACACGCTTCCTAAAGCAGTTCTCGACAAGATGAAGATGCGTCATGCGCGCATTTATTTCCAGGCTCAGAATTTGTTTACGATTACCGGTTATACAGGTGCCGACCCTGAAGGTCTGGGTTATCCTTATCCGTTGCCCCGTACGTTCTCTTTGGGATTATCATTTGGTTTCTAAACTTTAAAACTATACTATCATGAAATTGAAACATTTATATATGCTTGGCGTAGTAGCGCTGATGACTGCAAGCTGTAATGAAGACCGTTTCCTGGATTTGAAGCCCCAGGGTAGCTTGAATGAAGATATTATGACTTCTACAGAAGGTGCCGACCTTTTGGTGAATGCCGCGTATGCAGCTTTGGGTGGTCCCGAAGGACAGAGCTGGAGTGTATGGTGTCATCCTACTTCCAATTGGACCTATGGTGAGGTACGTTCGGATAATGCCTATAAAGGCGGTGGTGGTGTTGGTGACCTTAATGAAGTGCACCGTATGGAGACATTTGATATGGATGCAACCAATGGATTTCTGGACAGCAAGTGGTACCATCTATATTGCAGTGTACAGCGTTGCAACTCTGCATTGCGCGTTCTGAATGCTGCAACAGATGAGCAGGTGAACGGACGTGTATCCCGTATTGCGGAGATGAAAGTGCTTCGTGCCCATTATTACTTTGAATTGAGCCGCCTTTTCAACAAGATACCTTATTTTGATGAGAACGTTGAGATTTCCCAATATCCGGATATTCCGAACAATGAGTTTACCCGTGACGAGATTCTGAGTATGCTGGCCAAGGAGATGCTTGATGCCGCCGAACTGCTTCCTGCATCACAGTCGGAGGTAGGGCGTATTCATAAATATATAGCACTGGCCTATGCGGCTAAAATCAAGCTGTACCAAGCGTATCAGCAAGATGAGACTACGCATGCCGTAACTTCCATCAATAAAGAGCTGCTGAGGGAAGTCGTTTCGCTTTGCGACCAAGTGACTGCCAGCAACCGTTACGGTTTGCTTGACGATTTCCAGGGATTGGATTTAGTAGCTAATGAAAACGGTAAAGAGTCTGTTTTTGCCATTCAATATTCCATGAATGACGGTACCGAAAGTGCCGGCCGCATCAACTGGAGCAATCTGTTGAATTCTCCGGGTGGAGGCAGCCCTTACGGAGGTGACGGTTTCTTCCTGCCCAGCCAAGACCTGATTAATGCTTATCAGACAGATGCAAACGGTCTGCCCGATTTTAATTATCAGTCAAAGTCTGATTATAGTTGGGCGGTATTGAACAATGGGGTTTATACTTTACAAAACACGACTCCCAATGTAGACCCGCGTCTCGATTTTGTTGTGGGCCGTCCTACTATAACTTGGAAAACTTACCCAGACAAGCCGTGTGAGGGATGGGTGCGTGATAAGGAAACTTATGGCTATAATTGCGCGAAGCGCTTCTGGGTTTCTCCGGAAAGTAGTGATATGTTTAATGGCTGGCCTTGGGGGGCTTCACAGTTGAACTGGCAGATTATACGTTACGCAGATATTCTTCTTTGGAAAGCTGAGGCTCTTATTGAACTCAATGAAGGCGATGGACTCGAAACTGCCCGTGATTTGATTAATCAGATACGCAATCGTGCCCGGAACAGCGCCTATGTAAAGGATTTCAACGACCATTCCAAATATGCGGCCAACTACCTTGTCAATCCTTATCCTGCTGATGTCTGGAATCAGGATTATGCCCGTCAGGCCCTCCGTTGGGAAACACGTCTGGAGAAGGCTTTGGAAGGTGAACGTTTCTTCGACCTGGTCCGTTGGGGCATAGTGGAAACAACCATGAACAAGTACATTACCGCGGAGTCAGACAATCGCATTTATTATGCCAATGCGCACTTTACGGGTGGAAAGGATGAGTATTATCCGGTTCCGAACAATCAATACGGATTTTCTGGAGGCAAGTATGTACAGAATCCCGGTTATGCTCCGTTCAACTAATTATATTTTGAAATGAAAACGCAAGGGAGGGGAAACGTTTGTTTCCCCCTCTTCCTTTAAACAATCTTTTATTATGAAACACTTTGCCTATTCTATATTGGGCTGTCTATTGCTTTCTTTGAATGCAGCTTTTGCTCAAAAAACATGGTCGTTTGACGGGCAGGACCCCTTACTTTCCAGTGACGGCAAGTCATTGTTGAATTTGTACACTATAAAGGAAATACCGGAATTTGTTACCGGAGTCGAAGGTAAAGCCCTTCGTACAGACGGGTATTCCACTTGGATGGATACAACCACGGAAGGAGATGTTTCGTCGTTGTCCGGATGGTTTGCTCTGGAATCTTATCCGACGGATACTGCTGCCTTTATGGGAATCAGAGACATGGCAGGAACATCTGTAGCGGTATGTGTAGACCGTTATGGTGAGTTGCTGTTGGGAATGGGGCAGAATGGCTCATACTCTTACTGTTCATTAAAGACAAAAGTCGACCGTTTCAAGTGGCTGCATGTGGTCCTTGATTTAAGTAATGAATCGGTTTGCCTGAATGGGCAGAGGATGAGTGCAGAGGTATGGCCCCGGAACTTGCAAGATGGTGAAATGATACTTCGGGTAGGTAAGGATTTCAGGGAAAAGAAGGTTTGGATGTACGATGTTACGGCTATAAACGGGTTGATTGACGGAATAAGCCTCACTCCCTTTTCCGATGATTCGTCTGCATGGAGAGACGAGATTGCCTTAGGATTGAAGAAGACTCCGGTTTTGGCTATTCCGGAAACCCGTTTTGCGAAGGACTTCAACCGTCCCCGCTATCATCTGTTGCCGGCTGCCAACTGGACGAATGAGACGCATGGTTTACTTCTTTATAAAGGTAAATATCATATATTCAATCAGAAGAATGCTTCTGCAATCTTCCTGGGGCAGATAAATTGGGGACATTTCAGCAGTCCCGATATGCTTCATTGGACGGAGGAAAAGCCGGCTTTGACTCCTGATGCTGCTTATGACAAGAATGGAATATGGTCCGGGCATGCTGTTATCAATGATGACGATATCCCCCAGCTGATATACACAGCCGGTGGAGACAAGATGGGAGTGGGTATTGCTTTTCCAAAAGATACTGCGTTGATAGAATGGGAGAAATATGCGGGTAATCCGGTTATTGCCGAGAAGCCTGCCGGATGTACCCGTACGGACATGCGTGACCAGTATGTCTGGAAAGAGGGTGATGTCTGGTATATGATTATCGGTTTCGGCATTGAGCAGACCGATACACCCCACGGGGCTTTGCTGCTTTATAAATCGGCGGACTTGAAGAGATGGGATTTTGTACATTTGCTGTTTGAGGGCAATCCGGAAGTGGATGACTCCGGTATTTTCTGGGAAATGCCGGTCTTTAAGAAGATGGGCGGCAAGTATGTTCTTTTGGTGAATAGGGTTCCTCATAAAGGCATACCTGCGCGTTGCCAGTATTGGATAGGAGATTTCAAGAATGAAAAGTTTATACCGGACAATCCGGTTCCTCAAAATCTGGAGGTCATCAACCGCTTGCTGTCCCCCTCTGTTGTGGAGACTCCGGAAGGGGATGTTGCTGCCATTGCCATTATACCCGATGAAATAGGAGGGGAGGCCACTTATGAACAAGGATGGGCACATCTCTACAGTATGCCCAGAAGATGGCAGCTGAAAGATGGGAAACTATGCCAAACACCCCATCCCGTGATGAAACAATTGCGTGAACAACCGACGGTTTATTCCAGAAAGGCATTGACTGCTGCGAAACCGTGCATTGTGAGCAGAAGGGAACATCAGCTTGAAGTCAAGGCGACTTTTTATCCCGGTGACGCAAAACGGTTTGGATTTACATTGTGTAAGAATCCGGATAATAGCGAATATAGCCTGATTTATTATGATGTGGAGAAGGAGGAACTTATTGTGGACCAGACGTATTCTTCCTTGCGTGCACACATCCCTTTGAAGATTCGTAAGGATCATTATCGGTTGGATACTGCTAAACCGGTGGAGATTCGTTTGTTTATTGACGGTTCTGTAGTGGAAGGATTTATTAATAACGAAGATGCGTTCACTACAAGAATCTTCCCTTTGAAAGAAAATAGTACGCTATTGGAGCTATTCTCTAATGGAAAAACAACGGAAGTTGCTGCCGAAGTTTGGAAACTGAAAGATGCAAAGGTAAAGATGAACTTTTAATGAAAATACAGAAAATGAAGATACCAGCTATATTGGGTGCACTTTTATTGGCAGGAACATTGTCTGCTGGTGCACAAATGAATTCAGACAGTTTATACAAAGAGCCTTATCGTCCTCAGTATCATTTCAGTCCGGAGAAGGGATGGATTGGTGACCCCTCGGGATTCATGTACTATCAGGGTAAATATCATATGTACTGGTGGGGCAAAGTCGAATCTACAGATTTGGTACATTACCAGCAGATAACCCCTTATGCCATGACCGGAGCGGATGACAATATCAGTTACTTCACCGGTTCTGCGGTCATAGACAAGAACAACACGGCCGGCTTCGGCAAGGGGGCTTATGTGGCGGCTTACACCGTTTTTGAGAAGGACTCCAAGAAACAGGCGCAGGGCATCTCTTTCAGTCATGACGGAAAGACATTTCATTATTATGAAGGTAACCCGGTTCTGGACCTTTGGAGTACGGAATTCAGGGACCCTACCGTCTTCTGGCACGAGCCGACCCAAAAATGGGTGATGGTTGTAGCCAAGGCCCTGGAGAAGAAAATCAAGTTTTATACCTCTCCTGATTTGAAGAACTGGACTTGGACCAGTGATTTCGGCCCTGCCGGCGACAGTGAAAAGTCTTGGGAGTGCCCGGATTTATTCCAGTTGCCGGTTGACGGGAATTCTGACAAGAAAAGGTGGGTGATGGTCGTATCTGTAAACTGGGCGCAAGAACAATACTTTATAGGAGACTTCGACGGCACTTCTTTTAAGCTGATGGAGAACCATCCTGCAGAGCCTCTATATGTGGACAAAGGGCTGGACTTTTATGCATCCCGCACATTTCAGGATTTTGACGGAACGTTGGATTCCAAAATTTCGATGGGCTGGGTTGCAACCTGGGACTATGCACCGGTAGCTCCATCGAGGTATGGGAAGGGCTTCTGGTCTATTCCCCGCAACCTGGAACTGAAGACATACAAGGAAGGTGTGAGGCTGGTACAGAAGCCGGTGGAACAGTTGCAAACACTTCGCCATAAGCCTGCGTCGGTGAAACGTGCTTTATCGGTGGGAACACAGAGGTTACCCGGCTTTGTTCCCGATGAGAATGTCTACGAACTCGATGCTTCGTTTTCTACTGACGTATCCAACACCTTTGGCTTGAATTTGTGTGTGGGTGAAGGGCGCAAAGTGGTGGTCAGCTATGATACGGATTCACATAATCTGGTGATTGACCGCACCCATTGCTCCGATGTGCAGATTCCTAAATTCAGCCGTATGGCATATACCAGGGTGGAACCGGTAGATAATAAGATACGTTTGCATATATTTGTAGACAAATCGAGTATTGAAATCTTTGCCAATGACGGGAAGGATGTATTCACATTATTAACCTATCCGGGCGAGGCTCAAACCGGTATCGAACTTTTTGCGCAGAAGAAGGGGACGAAGATGGAGTTGGATGCCTGGAGGCTTAAATCAATATGGAGATGAGGAATTTAATTTGTATTATTTTAGACTGAATGTAACATTTGTAGTATGCTTTGAAACAAAAAAGATAGCCTCCTGCTGCTTGGTGGCGTATCTTTGCATGGTAGAAAAACATAATTAATTTAATACCAACAGAAACATGATTCATTTAAAAGACTTTTGGCGGACAATCAGAAGGACGCTTACCGTATTTATATTAGGAACTACCGTGGCTGTCTTCACATGCCAGGCCATAAATCCTCCTTTCGTGATTAAACATCTGGGTGACGGACAGAGTATCGTCCAAATTGACGAGCAGAAGAAGTTTTTGCGGCTGCCGGTGGAAGAGGCTTCTCCGGAGGCAAAATTGTATATGATAGCGGACAATGATGTTGTACGCAGTATGAACGTGCGATTGGCAGTCAATAAGGTTGACTATTTTGTTCCGGTCGATTTGACCGGCTTCGATAATAAACATCTCTCTTTCAACTTCCAGCTTATTCCGGATTCGGCCTTATGCTGGGAAGAAATGAAACTGTCGGATGAATTCGATGTTTCGAACCGGGAGAAATTCCGTCCGGTGTATCATTTCAGCCCGGCTTACGGTTGGATGAATGATCCTAACGGAATGTTCTACAAAGACGGGGTCTACCATTTGTTCTACCAGCATAATCCCTACGGCTCCATGTGGGGGAACATGCATTGGGGACATGCCACCAGTACGGACCTCGTCACTTGGGAGCATCACGGAGATGCCATTTCGCCCGATGCGTTGGGAACAATTTTCAGTGGCTCTTGTGTTGTCGACAAGGATAATACGGCCGGGTTCGGTGCCGGTGCCGTCATTGCCTTCTATACATCGGCAAGCGACCGCCAAGTGCAGAGCATGGCCTATAGCCTTGACAACGGAAAAACCTTCAAGAAGTATGCGCGAAATCCCATCCTGACTTCCACGCAGCGCGACTTCCGTGACCCTAAAGTCATCTGGCACGAAGATACCAAGAAATGGATCATGGTTCTTGCCGTAGGGCAGGAAATGGAGATATACTCTTCTGCCGACCTGAAGAACTGGACGCTGGAGAGCAAATTCGGTGAAGGACAAGGTGCTCACGGCGGAGTCTGGGAGTGTCCCGACCTGCTTGAACTGCCGGTTGAAGGTACGGAACTGAAGAAGTGGGTACTCGTCTGTAACCTCAATCCGGGTGGACCGTTCGGTGGCTCTGCCACACAATATTTCGTGGGGACATTTGACGGAAAGAGATTCGTGAACGAGTCTCCCGCAGTGACGAAATGGATGGACTGGGGAAAAGACCATTATGCAACTGTCACTTGGAGCAATGCTCCTGCAGGACGTGCCATTGCATTGGCATGGATGAGCAACTGGCAATATGCCAACGATGTGCCCACCCGCCAATACCGTAGTGCCAACTCCGTGCCGCGCGACCTTTCGCTCTATACCTCGGAGGGTGAAACCTATGTAAAGGTAACCCCGTCTCCCGAATTGCTGAAACTGAGGGATAAAGGCAGCAAGAAGCGTGCTTTCAAGGTAGACCGCACGTATAATCTGGACAAACTGCTGAATGACAATTCCGGAACGTATGAAATCGAAATGACCATCAAGAACAAGGATGCGGATGTGATAGGATTCCAGCTCTTTAACTCGAAAGGCGAGGAGGTGGAGATGTACTATAACCTGGCGGAAAAGACGTTCACCATGGACCGTACCAAGAGTGGTGAGGTGTCGTTCAGCAAGGACTTCCCTGCAGTGACCGTGGCTCCTGTCGAGGGTGGCAATGAAATGAAACTCCGCTTGTTCGTAGACAAGTCGAGCATTGAAGCGTTTGGCAACGACGGACGTTTTGCCATGACAAATCTTGTATTCCCGTCGGAACCTTACAACCGCATCAGTTTCTATGCTAAAGGTGGAAGCTGCAATGTCACCTCGTTTACTGTGTACAAACTCGGATTAAAATAACAGATAATAATCTTCAGCATGGAAAATACTAAGAATTCTTCTTTGGCAAAGCTCTTTCCGGTCATGCTTTGCTTCTTCGCCATGGGCTTTGTGGATTTGGTGGGCATCGCCTCCAACTACGTGAAGGCCGACTTGAACCTGACCGACTCGTCAGCCAACATATTCCCGTCTCTGGTGTTCTTCTGGTTCCTCATCTTCTCCGTACCTACGGGTATGCTGATGAACCGCATCGGACGCAAGAAGACGGTGCTTCTCAGCCTTGTCATCACGTTTGCCTCTTTGCTTCTCCCGGTTTTCGGAGACGGCTACGTGCTGATGCTGCTCTCGTTCTCATTGCTGGGCATCGGCAATGCGCTGATGCAAACGTCGCTCAACCCGTTGCTTTCCAACATCGTAAGCGGCGAGCGGCTGGCAAGTTCGCTCACCTTCGGACAGTTTGTAAAAGCCATTGCTTCGTTTCTGGCTCCATACATTGCCATGTGGGGAGCTACGCAGGCCATTCCGTCTCTGGGCATGGGTTGGAGAGTGCTGTTCCCGGTCTATATGGTCATTGCGGTGATTGCCATTCTCTGGCTGAGCGGTACTTCCATCCGCGAGGAAAAGGAAGAGGGACGCCCTTCCACCTTCGGGGAGTGCCTCGCTCTGCTGGGCAAGCCGTTTATCTTTCTCTGCTTCTTGGGCATCATGTGCCATGTGGGCATTGATGTAGGTACGAATACCACAGCGCCCAAAATCTTGATGGAGCGTCTGGGCATGACGCTGGCCGATGCCGGCTTTGCCACCAGCCTTTACTTCATTTTCCGCACGGCGGGTTGCTTTCTCGGCGCCTTCATTCTTCAGAAGATGGCTCCCCGAACCTTCTTCGGCATCAGCGTGTTATGTATGTTGGCTGCGATGGTAGGGTTGTTCGTTTTCCATGAAAAGGCAATGATATACATTTGCATTGCCCTTATCGGTTTCGGCAATTCGAACATCTTTCCGGTTATCTTCTCTCAGGCGTTGCTTGCTATGCCACAAAAGAAGAACGAGGTTTCCGGTTTGATGATTATGGGGCTCTTCGGCGGTACGGTATTTCCGATAGCAATGGGCTTGGCAAGTGATGCTGTAGGACAAAGCGGTGCCGTGGCTGTGATGACGGTAGGGGTAGTGTACTTGTTCTTCTATATGCTGCGTATGAAGCGGTAATCTTTGTTCGCAGGCTGCGGACACATATCCCAAGGCTGCGGATATCTGTCCCAAAGTTGCGGATGTCTATCCCAAGCCTTGGGATAGAGATAATCCTTAGTTCTTAGAGACTTTTTAATAGATAATTGGCAACTTTTCATTCTATAGTTAGGAACTTTTTTATTAGGTTTGCAGCGGGTAGGACATTGAGTTTGCCGTGAATAAAATATATCATTCATTAAACAATATAATATTATGAATAAGATAATAGTAGGTATGGGCGAGGCTCTGTGGGACTGCCTCCCCGAAGGAAAGAAGATAGGCGGTGCTCCGGCAAACTTTGCTTACCATGCATCGCAGTTTGGTTTCGACAGCCGTGTGGTCAGTGCCGTAGGTGCCGATGCGGATGGGGACGAGATTCTGGATGTGTTCGCCCGGAAGGGGCTGCGCACGCAGATTGAGCGCGTGCCTTACCCCACGGGAACGGTGCAGGTGACGCTCGATGCCGTGGGCGTGCCGTGCTATGAGATAAAAGAAGGCGTGGCCTGGGACAACATTCCCTTTACCGACGAACTGAAGCGTCTGGCACTGAACACGCGTGCCGTATGTTTCGGCTCTTTGGCGCAACGCAGTGAAACAAGCCGCATCACCATCAACCGTTTTCTCGACACGATGCCCGATGCGGAGGGGCAACTGAAGATATTCGACATCAATCTCCGCCAAGGGTTCTATACCAAAGAGATACTCTGCGAATCCATGCGCCGCTGCAACATCCTCAAGATAAACGATGAGGAGCTGGTGACCATCAGCCGTATTTTCGGCTACC
>ENA-OPER01000125-OPER01000125.1-human-gut-metagenome-genome-assembly--contig:-NODE-125-length-13246-cov-2.012433_pt1 | contig 13246 bp, 9 predicted proteins | sample MGYA00241708_ERZ501547 | MGnify/ENA primary metagenome ERZ501547 (study PRJEB25962, sample SAMEA1969296) | human gut metagenome | biome: human gut; feature: human-associated habitat; material: faeces...
ACCATCGTCCACAGGCCATGTGCCTGCAACAGCATTGAGCATGGTAGATTTTCCGGCACCGTTTCCACCGATAACAGTGACGAAATCGCCCTCCTCAAGCTTTAGGTTTACACCATTAAGGGCATGCTTTTCATTGATTGTGCCCGGATTGAAGGTTTTATGTACGTTTCTAATCTCTAGCATTTATTTGCCCTCCTTTGCATTAAGTGCTGCGGCAGAGCGCTTGCCGGCCTTTTTGAAGGAGGCCTTGCTCTTGCCCTTCAGGTAAGGCACTGCAAGGAAAATTGCCACGATGATTGCAGTGAAGAGCTTTAAGTCATCACTTGGCATCTGCAGCCACAGAACAATTCCGATTACAATGTAGTAAACAATTCCACCAAATATGACAAAGATAAGTTTTCCCATGAAATTCATGTGCTTTCCGAGGATTGCATCGCCGAGCGCCTCACCGATGAGAACGGCGGCAAGACCGATGACGATTCCACCACGGCCCATGTTTACATCGGAAAAGCCTGAGTACTGTGAAAGCAGGCCGCCTGAGAGCGCTACAATTGCATTTGAAAGCGCAAGACCGATGAGCTTCATGTTGTCGATGTTGATACCTTGAGCCTTGCTCATTGCAGGGTTGCAGCCTGTGGCACGGATAGCAGAGCCCTGCTCTGTTCCGAAATACCAGTAAAGCACCGCGATAATTACAACCGAGAAAATCACACCGACAATTATCGCATGTGTCAGATTACGTGATGAAAGCACCAGATTATATTTATCTGCGCTAAGTGCCTGGTTGGCGTGGCGTTGCATGATATTTAAGTTGATAGAGTAGAGCGCTATCTGTGTAAGGATTCCTGCCAGAATCGGAGGAATGCCGAGCTTTGTATGTAAGAGACCAGTGCAGAGTCCTGCGAGCAGACCGGCAATACATGCGCAAAGCAGTGAAACCCAGATATTGTAGCCGTTAATCGTCATCATAACGGTTACGGCACCACCTGTTGCAAATGAGCCATCAACCGTCAGATCGGCGAAGTCCAGCAGTCTGAAGGTGATGTAAACACCGAGTGCCATGATGCCCCATATCAGACCCTGGGCTATATTGCCCGGAAGGGCATTGGTGAATGCAACCGGATTTAAGGTTGCAAAATAATTCATTAGAATCATTTTATTAAATACCTCCATAGTGCAGCTGTTTATTCAGCTGAGATTTCCTCATAGCCGTCAGGAACTGTAATTCCAAGCTCCTTGGCGCGGTCCGGAAGGTACTCCTTAGTGAACTTAGGAGCGCTCTTAACCTCCATAGTTTTGACGTCTGTACCATTTACAAGGATATCGTAAGCCATCTCACCTGTTGTGTATCCAAGGTCATAGTAGCTGATAGAAAGTGTTGCCACACCACAGCCCTTAGCGATTCCTTCCTCGCCGGCGAAGATAGGTTTCTTAGCCTGTGAAGCTACATTGTTGATAGCCTCTGTACATGAAGCAGCAGTGTTGTCAGTTGGGATGTAGATTGCATCAGATGCATCACATGCGCTCTGTGTTACTGCAGCGACATCATTTGAATCAGAGAATGTGTACTCTTTTACAGTGTATCCCTCGTCCTCAAGGTATTTGGTAATAGTTGTTGACTGGTAGATACTGTTTGGCTCAGATGAGCAGTAGATGATACCGATGTTCTTTGCATCCGGGAAGAGCTCCTTGATGCATTTAGCCTGCTCATCGAGTGGAGCGAGGTCTGTAGTACCTGAAATATTCTTTCCTGTAGTGCCTGACCAGTCTGACATATCAAGAGCTGTAGCGTAGTCTGTGATAGATGTTCCGAGAATCGGAATAGAGTCTGTGGCTGCTGAAGCGGCCTGAAGAGCTGCTGTGGCATTTCCAAGGATAAGGTCGTAGTCGTTTGTGACGAACGTGGTGCAGATTGTAGAGCATGTAGAAGCATCTCCTGCGGCATTCTGCTCGTCAAATGAGACATCGTCTCCGAGCTTGTCCTTTAATGCGTCCTTAAAGCCCTTTGTAGCGGCATCGAGAGCCTCGTGCTGTACGAGCTGGCAGATACCTACATGATATTTGGCATCTGAGTTCTTACCTGACTGTGTGCCACCGTTTGCTGAACCGGAATCTCCGCATCCGGCAAGTCCAAGAACCATTGTTCCTGCAAGAACAAGTGAAGCTAAAATTTTAGATCTCTTTTTCATGATAATTCCTCCTTTTATCAGCGCTTTAAAGCGTTGATGTATCAATTAGGTAAATTATATTCACTTATTAATGAGAAGTCAAGAGAAGATGAGGAAAAAGTAGGGTTTAATATATATAAATGATGGATAATAAGCCATTCTGTTTCGCTGGGTTAGGGGAGCTGTTTTAGGAATTTCAGCAGTTTCAGCTACTTTTTTATGGATTTTTCCGGCTGTTTCGCTGTGGTTAGGGAGCTGTTTTAGAAATTTCAGCAGTTTCAGCTACTTTTTTGGAGATTTTTCCGGCTATTTCGCTGTGGTTAGGGGAGCTGTTTTAGAAATTTCAGCGGTTTCAGCTACTTTTTTCCAGAATTTTTCCAGTTTTTGGACTGGATTGGGGAGCTGTTTTAGAAGTTTTATGGATTACAGCTACCCAAGGCCTGTCAGCTATCAACATATGGCTATTGTACACTATGCTAATTTAGTGTGGGGATATTATGCTAAAGAATAAAAATGATGGTTCATACTGGATTTGTGGAGAGGGTGTTGGCACAGAACAAAAAACTGTTTCGGGAGAAACGGAGTATACAGTTACATGTAGCAGTAAATTTGTGCCATATGAATTTCCTGCAAATGAATTTTCAAAATAAAATATGGCTGAAAGTAAAAATCCCCGGTAGGAACTACCGGGGATTCTCTGTCTATTCAGCTACAACCTTGGCAAATTTCTTTTTACCACGTCTGATAATGAGACCCTCGCCCTTGAAATCGTCGAGAGTGTATTTGGTAGAGATATCAGTTACCTTCTCATCTGCAACGGAAACACCGCCCTGCTGGATATTTCTGCGGCCGTCTCCTCTTGAATCGCAAAGTCCTGCTTTTACGAGAACAGAGATGATATCAAGCTCTCCGTCAGGGAAGTCCTCTGCTGTAACGGTAACTGTAGGCATATTTGCATTGTTGGCTCCGCCTGCGAAAAGTGCATGGCTTGCCTCTTTAGCCTTTGCGGCTTCCTCCTCACCGTGAACAAGCTTTGTAAGCTCGAATGCCAGGATTTCTTTAGCTTCGTTGAGCTGTGCGCCCTCCCAGCTTTCCATCTTGTCAATTTCCTCGAGAGGAAGGAAGGTGAGCATTCTGATACATTTAAGAACATCGGCATCAGAAACGTTTCTCCAGTACTGGAAGAACTCGAAAGGTGTTGTCTTGTTAGGATCAAGCCATACTGCACCGGACTGTGTCTTGCCCATCTTCTTGCCCTCAGAGTTTAGGAGCAGATTGATTGTCATAGCGTATGCATCTTTTCCAAGCTTACGTCTGATAAGCTCTGTTCCACCGAGCATGTTGCTCCACTGGTCATCTCCACCGAACTCCATGTTGCAGCCGTATTTCTGGAAAAGTGTGTAGAAATCGTAGCTCTGCATGATCATGTAGTTAAACTCAAGGAAGGAAAGACCTTTTTCCATACGCTGCTTGTAGCACTCAGCTGTAAGCATACGGTTTACCGAGAAATGAGCTCCAACCTCGCGGAGCACATCCACGTAGTTTAAGTCCATCAGCCAGTCAGCGTTGTTTACCATGATAGCCTTGCCCTCGCCAAAGTCGATGAAGCGGCTCATCTGTTTCTTGAAGCACTCTACGTTGTGGTTGATAGTCTCTGTTGTCATCATCTGGCGCATATCTGTACGTCCTGATGGGTCACCAATCTGTGCTGTACCTCCACCGATAAGCACGATAGGCTTGTTTCCAGCCATCTGAAGTCTTTTCATAAGGCAAAGAGCCATGAAATGTCCAACGTGAAGGCTGTCTGCTGTAGGATCAAAGCCGATGTAGAAGGTAGCCTTTCCGTTGTTTATAAGCTCTTTGATTTCTTTTTCGTCTGTTACCTGCGCGATAAGACCGCGGGCAACTAATTCGTCATAAATTGTCATGATTTTCCTCCTGATAAAATGAATCTGTATTCTGAAAAATAAAATATCCCCCTCATCCATTTAAGGACGAGGGGGATTTCTCGCGTTACCACCTTAATTTGCATCCTGCTCGCACAGGAATGCCTCCGTGAGTTGTCACACATTATTCGACATATATTATATAGTGAAAATAGCCGATTCTGCTAACACTCCGGCACTATAACGTGTGCCAATACGTTGCGGCTTATTAATCGAACCGGGGATATTTAACCATCCGGTATGACGTTCGGTGCAAAGCTCCGGGATGTATTCCAGATCTGTTTCCTTGCGCCTCTCCCCTGCCGGCAGCTCTCTGTAAGTATTGCAGAAATGTACTTGTTCCCATCAAAGCCTGTTGAAATGTAATTGTGCTTCAATTGACGATATTATAGCCGTTTAAGAAGGGGTTTGTCAAGGGTGCCAAAAGCGGTGATTCCTTTAACGGTATATACAGGTCGGAAGAACTATTGCAAAAAAGTATAAAAAAGTATAAAATAAAAGAAAAAGTATAAAGATTTATAAAAAACTATAAAGAGCAATAGAAAGTATAAAAAAATATAAATAGTTTTGAATTTCATATAATAAATTGAGGTGAATTTATGCAGAATCCATTTACTACAACCTTCAGTAAGACTCCGGAATACACATATATCCATACAGAGAAAACAGAGGAGATACTGGAAAACTTTATTTACGATAATCCGTCGGAGTCGGTATATAAGATAACCGGTGTCAGAGGCTCCGGTAAAACCGTTATACTTGCAAAGGTGGAGGAAGAATTAAGAACCAATGAAAGCAGATATATAAACTGGCTTGTTTTTGATGTAAATCCTGCAAGAGATATACTGGGACAGATAGCGGCAATGCTTGTAAAGGCCGGTTTTGGTTCACAGGATAAGAAAACAACAGGGATAAACCTCTCTGCAACAGTGATGGGAACAGGTGGTGGAATCGGCTATACGGCAGAAAACAATAATAATTTCTTTGATATCGGTGTAGAAGTTGAGACAATGATACAGGCTGCACAGAAAAAGGGGAAGAAGATACTTATAGGAATAGATGAGGTTTCAAAGTCCGAAGAGATGATAAAATTTGCGTCTGAATATGGCAGATGGCTCAGAGCAGGGTATCCGGTTTATTTTGTGTGTACAGGCTTGTATGAAAATATACAGGAATTGAGCAATGTCAAAAATCTTACATTTTTCAGAAGAGCGGCAACAGTTAAAACGGAGCCTCTTAATATGATACGAATGACTGAAATGTATAAGAGTAAGCTGGATATTGACAGTAATGAGGCTCGTGAAATGGCGAAAATTACAAAAGGATACGCATATGCATTTCAGGAATTGGGAGTGTTGTATTTTAAGAAAAAGTTGGATGAGTTGTTAGAAGATATTTTACCAAAACTCAAAGCTGAATTGTTTGCATATTCTTATGAAAAAATATGGGAAGAGATGACTGAAATGGACAGGTTTCTTGCAGGACTTTTGACAGAAAAGGAAGAATACAAGCGTGAAGAAGTGCTTAAGCTTATGGGAGAGAAGTCAGGAAGCTACTCTATGTACAGGGATCGTCTTATAAAAAGAGGTATATTAAATTCCAGACAGGGCTATATCTCACTTGCACTTCCATATTTTGGTGAATATATAAAGGAGTATTGTTAGAATCTTAAAATGAGTGAATTATACAAGCTCCAAAAGCTTTTTAATTATTGCACTCTGACCGGTGGTGATGTATACTTTGAATAACAAACAAACTTTGGTTATGAAAGGGAGAAAAAATGAGCACATATTATACTATTATGAGTATGATTGACGGCTTTAAGTCGTTTATCAATCTGGCAGTTATGGTACTGACAATTGTTGCATCATGGATTATGTATGCAAAGGCAGGAGAGCACGGCTGGGCGGCCATTGTACCGTTTTACAGCTCATATGTAAAATTCAGGATTGCAGGGAAACAGAAGCTGTTCTGGGGATATCTTGTGGCAAGTATCGCAAGTATAGCAGGATGTATTTTATTGATGTATGAGATTATTGCCTCAGGACTTTCCGTTATGACATCCAGTTATATGGGGTCGTATTATGATTCTACCTATGGATATGCCGGAAACCGTATCGGGGCTCACATGGGCATGCTGATATTTGCGGTTATTCTGATTATTGCAGCAATGATTGCGGCATTGGTTATGAATATCCTCTGCTGTGTCGGACTGGCACATGCGTTTGGCAAGGGAGCAGGATTTGCCTGCGGACTTATATTCCTCAATGTGATTTTTATCTGTATTATTGCCTTCAACAAAAACATTGTTTATGTGGGAGATGGATACAATAGTAATAATAACTACTATAATCCATACGGTTCAAACGGATACGGTCAGCAGTATGGTCAGAACATGTACGGAAACGGAGCAAATCAGCAGTACGGTCAGAACATGTACGGAAACGGAGCAAACCAGCAGTATGGTCAGAATCCGTATGGCACAGCACAGGGCGGGGATGCTCAAAATTCCTACGGTACATCACAACAGCAGTCATGGAATGATGAGTATAGCAACAAAGATTACGAATAAATAATAAGAATAAAGCACATGAATAAAAGCTATAAATAAATGTTATAGTACAAATTTGTATCATTCTCTTGACATATAGTGTCAGAGGGCTATAATACAAAACAAGATTTAAATAAATATGTTCACCAAAATTCGTTGATGAGAACAAGGTCCGATTTGTATTTATTTTCAGAGAGCCTGTGGGCGGTGCGAACAGGTAATGGTCAGATTGGAATATCCTCTCTAAGAAGCAGGCTGAAAGCATTAAGTGTGTCTGTAAACCTCGCCGGTGTCCACCGTTATATGGAAAGCATATGCTGGTATGCAGAGTGTCACAGTAATACACTGTGGAATCAGGGTGGTAACGCGGATTATTTCGTCCCTTTTCAGATTATGTCAATCTGGAAAGGGATTTTTTAATTCCATAAAAGAGTTTTAGTGAGCAGAAAAATGTTAAGGAGGCTTACAATGAAAGCATTACAAAAAGTAAGTAAATTTTTATCAGACTACACATCGATAGTTGTCATAGCAATCGCCGTAGTCACATTTCTGGTTCCGAATCTGATGGCCTGGGTAAATCAGATGCTGTTTGTGGATCCGGTATCCAACAAGTTCACATGTCAGTCAATCATTATCGGAATCATCATGTTTAGTATGGGACTTACACTTACGACACAGGATTTCAAGATACTTGCACAGAGACCATTTGATATATGTGTAGGTGCAATCGCACAGTATCTTATCATGCCGTTTCTCGCATTTGGTATCTCAAAGGCATTGAATCTGCCTGACGGAATCGCACTTGGACTTATCCTCGTAGGCTGCTGTCCCGGTGGTGTTTCTTCAAACATTATGTCATACCTCTGCGGTGGTGATGTGGCATTCTCAGTTGGAATGACAACAGTTTCCACATTGCTCTCACCATTTATGACACCGCTTCTGGTATCATTTCTTGCAAGCGGAACACATGTCTCAATCAAGGCGCTTCCGATGTTTGTGTCAATCATTGAGACTGTAATCTTTCCTGTAGCGGTTGGATTTTTACTCAACTACCTGCTTGGAAAGAAAAAGGCATTTGCCGAGGCTCAGAAGGTCATGCCAGGTATTGCGGTGCTTGGCCTGGCATTCGTTGTAGGTGGTGTTGTATCATCACAGGGCTCAAAGTTCTTTACATCAGGAGTAGTAATTTTTGCGGCAGTTCTGTTACATAACGGACTTGGATATCTGCTCGGATACGGTGCAGGAAAGCTGGTAGGCATGAATACAGCCAAGAAGAGAACCATCTCTATCGAGGTTGGTATGCAGAATGCAGGTCTTGCCACAAACCTTGCCACAACTACAGCACAGTTTGCTTCAACACCTGAATCAGCCATCATCTGTGCAGTGTCATGTACATGGCATTCAATCTCAGGCACACTGCTTGCCGGAGCCTTTGCATTAAAGGACAAAATGGCTGCTAAAAAGGCAGAAGAAGCCGCTGAGACAAAGACAGCATAAAGAGAATGAATACCTATTATAACCGATTGGTAAATTAAACAAAAATTATAGAAATAAAAAATAAATTATGTATAAAATATTTATTGAAATTTGTTAAAAAAAGAGTAAACATAATATATAAATAAAATTAAGATAAACAAAAGAAAGAGGTAATAATATGAGTGGAATCTTAATGATGGTAATAGCCATTGTTGTGCTCGGTGGAGCATACTTATTATATGGCCGTTATCTGCAAAACAAATGGGGCATTGATCCAAATGCCAAGACTCCTGCCTACGAGATGGAGGACGGAGTGGACTATGTACCGGCCGATACCAATGTAGTATTCGGACATCAGTTTGCATCTATAGCAGGTGCAGGCCCAATCAACGGACCAATTCAGGCAGCTATTTTCGGATGGCTTCCGGTTCTGCTTTGGATATTAATTGGTGGTGTATTCTTTGGAGCTGTTCAGGATTTTGCATCTATGTACGCTTCAGTTAAGAACAAGGGTCGTACAATCGGTTACATCATCGAGGAGTACATCGGTAAATTAGGAAAGAAATTATTCCTGTTATTCTGCTGGCTGTTCTGTATACTTGTTGTTGCAGCCTTCGCAGATGTCGTAGCCGGAACCTTCAATGGTTTTGCTGCTGATAAAGCAGGTGAGGTTACAAAGGTTGTAGCCAACGGAGCAGTTGCAACTACATCAATGCTTTTCATCATAGAAGCAGTTGCACTTGGTTTCTTCCTTAAATACTCTAAGTTCAACAAATGGATTAACACACTTGTTGCAATCGCATTACTTATAGTAGCTATAGCACTGGGACTCAATTTCCCAATGTATTTAAACCTTGGTGTATGGCACATAATTATATTTGTATATATACTTATAGCCAGTGTTACACCTGTATGGGCACTGCTTCAGCCACGTGATTACCTTAACAGCTACCTGTTAATCTTCATGATCGTAGGTGCGGTAATCGGTGTATTTGTTGCAAATCCTGCTTGTAACCTTGATGCTTTCACAGCATTTGCAATCCCTGATGCAAACGGAAACCCACAGTATCTGTTCCCAATCTTATTTGTAACAATCGCCTGTGGTGCAGTTTCAGGTTTCCATTCACTTGTATCATCAGGTACTGCTTCTAAGCAGATAAAGAATGAGAAGAACATGCTTCCTGTTTCATTCGGCGCCATGCTTATGGAGAGTATGCTTGCAATCCTTGCACTTATCGCAGTAGCATCATTCAGTAAGGGAGAGGCAGCAGCTCAGGGACTTACAACACAGCCACAGATTTTCGCAGGAGCTATCGCAAACTTCCTGTCAGTAATCGGTTTACCACACTCACTTGTGTTCACACTGATTAACCTTGCTGTATCAGCCTTCGCTCTGACATCACTTGATTCAGTAGCCAGAGTCGGACGTCTGTCATTCCAGGAGTTCTGGCTTGATTCAGACACAGATGATGACAATATGAGTCCATTTGTCAAGCTGATGACAAACAAATACTTTGCAACAATCATCACACTGGTACTTGCGTTCCTGCTTACAAAGGTAGGTTATGCAGAGATATGGCCACTGTTTGGTTCAGCTAACCAGCTCTTATCAGTACTTGCACTTGTTGCTTGCGCAGTATTCTTAAAGAAGACAAAGCGTCAGGGCTGCATGCTCTGGATTCCAATGGTATTCATGATGGCAGTTACATTTACTGCACTTGGCATGACAATCTACAAGCTTACAAAGGCATTATTCTCTGTAGGACTTGACCTTGGAAATTCATTACAGCTTATATTCGCAGTATTACTGCTCATCCTTGGTGTGCTTGTCGCAATTCAGGGTGTGAAGAAGCTCTGTGAGAAATCAGAAAGCAAGAAAGCTGCAGCTTAATATTTGAGATAGAAGTTGCAATTATTAATAGAAGTCAAAAGTCTCAGAATCCGCTAAATAAGCGGGTCCTGAGACTTCTTAGTTTATGTGGGTATGATGAATAAAAGAGGTAAAATATAATGGGAGCCTGATATCAGGCTCCCAATTCTCTGTCCTTTCCCATGAAAAATACTGCTAAAGATTCCGGACCAACATGGCTTCCGGTGCAGAAATCATAGGTGGTATTTATCACATCGCGCACCTTTATGCGCTTTTTAATCTGTTCAATCACATAGAGCGAATCCTCATATGCGTCTGCATGTGCGACTCCGATAATCTGATTTTCAGGGTCTGTAATGTTGTCGCATAACAGATTGACAAGCTCATTTAATACGGCTTTTCGGCCACGACATTTTCTGAACTGTACAATATATCCGTCCTTGCTGCCCCTTAGGATAGGCTTGATACTTAGCATGTTGCCAACCAAAGCGGTGGTTCCGCTTAATCTGCCGGTCCTTGCAATATACTTTAAATTGCCCACGGTAAACACACCGTTTAATCTGGCAGGATAGGTCTCTATCGTGTCAGCCACCTCATCAAAGCTCATGCCCTTCTCACGCATTTCGCTGGCGTATATTGCGAGAAGTCCCTGTCCGAGGGAAGCATTTAATGAATCCACCAGGCGTATTTTTCTGCCGTTACTGCAATCATCAAGAACAGCATCGGCTGCGACACGGGCTGAGTTGTAGTTGCCGCTTATGTTTTTGCTGAGGGAAAAATACAGGATATCCTTGTCTGCCTCAATGATTTCCCTGAAGGTATCCTCAAAGATTCCGCTGCTGATAAGTCCGGTCTTTACCTCGGCACCTTCTCTTATCGCATCATAGTATTCCTTACCCTTTGCCCGCTCCTGTTCCGGTGTGAGGTCAGGCTCAAAGCAGGTCATTTCCTTTCCGTTGACAAGGTTTACAAATGATAGCACCTTGATTTTATATTTTTTACATAGCTCTGCAGGAATGTTTGCCGCAGAGTCAACAATTATTTCAAACATATTTACCCTCGTATTTCTATAATCATTGGTTAACTGTAGTTATGCATCACATATCTTGCAATTATATGCCATTAATATATGTGGTTGCAAAGAATAGTATATGTAGTTTTTGATACTATGTCAATGACTTTTACTATGTTTAGTAAAAATTTAGAATATTTAGATAGAGTTATCAGGGATGTAGTGTTATAGTAGAAATAATAGATATATAGATTCAATGAAACAGAGGAAAAATATGAGTGATATAAAATTAGGCTGTCACGTAGGCATGGCAGGAAAAGATATGTTTCTGGCATCAGCCAGGGAAGCAGCGTCATATGGCGCGAATGTGTTTATGCTCTACACCGGGGCACCACAGAACACGAGAAGAAAGGAAATCTTTGAGCTCAACATAGACGCAGGCTGGGAATATGCACATGAGCATGGGATAAATGAGATAGTGGTCCACGCGCCATACATCATAAATCTGGCAAACACCGTAAAGCCTGAGACATACGAGCTGGCAGTGGAGTTTCTGGAAAAGGAGATAGTAAGGACTGCGGCAATGAAGAGCCGCATACTGGTGCTTCATCCGGGAAGTCATGTAAATGCCGGTGAGCAGGCTGGAATCGCACAGATTGTAAAGGGACTTAACACAGTGCTCAATCAGAATGATGACGATGTGTTTATCGCACTTGAGACGATGGCAGGAAAGGGCAGTGAAATAGGCCGTTCCTTTGAGGAGCTTAAGGCAATCTATGATGGAGTGGATAGGAAAGAAAGGCTGCGTGTCTGCTTTGATACGTGCCATGTAAATGATGCAGGATACGATATTGTGAACCATTATGATGAGGTTTTTGCAGAGTTTGACAGGGTGATAGGGCTTGAGCAGATAGCGGTATTTCATGTGAATGATAGCTTAAATCCTCTCGGAGCACACAAGGACAGGCATGCAAATATAGGCAAGGGAACCATCGGTTATGATACACTGCACCGCTTGGTGCATGATGAGACCTTTGCAAATGTACCAAAGATTCTGGAAACACCATGGCTTTGTGAGGAGGGCTCTGCGAAGAAGACTATTCCTCCTTATAAAGAGGAAATTGAATGGCTTCTTAAATAAGAAGGTGGCTAAAAATGTATGGAGAGGTTTGGTATTACAGATAGTAAGATAATGGAGGCATAATAGATGAAGGAAAAAACCTACGAGGGAACTAAAAAAACACAGAATGGTTTAAAGAGAATGTTTTTTTCTGCGCTTGCGATATTATTGCAGGCAGTTTTCATGGTCTATATGCTTACAAGGCTAAATGAATATGCGGCAGCGATAAATACGACCACAAGCGTCCTGGCAATCATACTTGTGCTCGGACTGTACAATCGTGAGCAGACCGCATCCATGACTACACCATGGATTATACTGATACTGGCATTTCCGATAATGGGAGTGTCGCTTTACCTGTTAGTCGGACTAAACGGCGCACCGAATAAGATGCGTGCACGGTTTGAAGAGGTGGATTCCATGCTTCTTCCATGTCTGCCTGAAAACGCAGACATACTATCCGATATGTATGAAAAGGTGCCACAGGCAGCCGGAATTTCAACATACCTGGCCAAAAATGCACTATATCCGGTATATCAGAACACGGATATGACATATTATGATCAGGCGTCAAAGGGACTAGAAGCGCAGCTTAGCGATTTATCAAAGGCCAGGAAATTTATTTTCATGGAGTATCACGCCATAGAGGACAAGGAATCGTGGCACCGTATCCAGAAGGTGCTCACGGAGCGCGTGCAGGCAGGAGGCGAGGTCAGGGGGTTTTATGATGATATGGGCTCAATCTTTTTCATAGACAGGGATTTCTCGGAAAAGATGGAGAAGCTTGGCATCAAATGCAGGGTGTTCAACCCGGTTGCACCTGCCTTTAACATGTTTTTAAACAATCGTGACCATAGAAAAATCACGGTAATTGATGGAAAAATCGCATATACCGGCGGCTATAATCTAGCAAATGAGTACTTCAACGTGACACACCCATACGGAATCTGGAAGGATACGGGAATCAGGCTCGAGGGAGATGCTGTCAAGTCGTTTACCATCGCATTTCTCGAGATGTGGAATGCATCAGAGCGCAAGGTGCCGCGCGAGGTGGATGTATCGCAATATCTGCTGCACTATGATTATGAGGCAAAACAGAGTGG
>ENA-OPER01000128-OPER01000128.1-human-gut-metagenome-genome-assembly--contig:-NODE-128-length-12989-cov-2.493815_pt1 | contig 12989 bp, 17 predicted proteins | sample MGYA00241708_ERZ501547 | MGnify/ENA primary metagenome ERZ501547 (study PRJEB25962, sample SAMEA1969296) | human gut metagenome | biome: human gut; feature: human-associated habitat; material: faeces...
GGGATATGGAGCGCCATCGCAGGGCCTTCGAGGGCTTCCGAGATTACGGTCAACGCTTCGGCTGGGTATTCCACTTTCTCGGTTCGCTGTTATCAGAGCCAGGCGGACGCTTCGGCATGGAATGACAGTTTCATTGCGGAGATATCAGTGGGTGTCAGCTATGACGGAGCAAGCGGACGGGACGCCAGTGAGCCGCGTCCGAGAGGTTTTTTCACCAAAGGCAACACATATGTTTGGAATGAAGATTACCATGACATCGTACTGGCCACATTCAACAATCGAACCATTCCGTTCAGGGTACGGGCTTACGGTACGTCGGTCACTGTCGCACCTACCTCGATAGACGGTGATGCTAATTGGGAGGCGGCACAGCAGTATATGTTTGTGGCTATGGATATGGCTTTAGCGAGAAAGATACGTGCTGATGAAATCCTTGTGGATGATTTGGTGGTGCAGAATGTGCTGGCAAGGGATAAAACCGGTAAAGCCATGTGCCAGATTGACGGAGAGAATGGTGGCATTGGGTTCCTGGCCGGAGGCAATATCCGATGGGATGCCAAGGGTAATGTGTTCCAGGACGCCTCAATCTTCCGAAAGCTGAAACTTCTGGAGTCGAAATCCGATTCGAATGAATACTACCTGGATTTCAATACCGGGTTGAACTTTGAAATATCCCGGATATTCTCACTTCCAACGCAAGAGGAAACAATATACCTGCCGAATGCGGCAGAATATGAAGGTGGAGAGTGCATGCTGTATAATGGAGGTATCTATACCCGTCTCACTGGACCTGCATCCATAAAAGTCGCAGGTGGAGGCAGCTTTATCATAGACGGAGAATACTATTCTAAAATAGTTGTCCCGTCGCTTTCCATTGCTCAATTCAAGGCTGTAGCGACATACTCTGATGGAGTAAAGGATGAGGTGAAATGGGTTCTAATATCAGGAAAAGCGGAATCGAAAATTTAAAATATCAGTGTTATGAAAGTTTTTTATGAAAGCAAGTTAGCGAAATGGCTGCTGTGGCAGGGCTACAACACCATCACATTGGGATGCTTCGTCTTCACCAAGAAAAGCAAGGAGGAGATGAAGCGGAGTACACTTAACCATGAGGCGATTCATGTGCGCCAATGGGAGGAATGTATGATTGCTTCGGCTGTGCTACTGACGGTAATCATGCTGTTTACCGGATTCAACTTATGGGTATATCTACTTTGCCCGTTGTGGTTCTACCTTCAGTATGGGTTGGAGTACGCAATATCCTACATGTATCACTTATGCCGTAACCGGTGTTGGATAAATGTAGGTGATAAGGCTTACGGAAATTCCGCGTTTGAGATGGAAGCGGAAGCTAACGAAGAGGTAGACGGTTATCTTGATGTGAGAACTCCTTTTGAGTTCTTCAGATATTACGGAAAAATTTGATTTATAATTTACAAAACGAGTTAATTATTAAAATGTTAAATCGGGTAATATTTCCATCCGGAAATTATGCCCCTTAAATATGCAATGTTATGGCAGAGAAGCAGGATATAGCAATGAATGAGTTTCCGATAAACAATGTAGCGGACTATCTGTATACTGAGAAAGGGAACAACCAGCAGAAGGTAACTCCTACAGATTTGGTGAAGAGTTGTGGATTTTTTAGATTAGACAAAACTATTACTCCTGGAGAAACGTATGAGCTGCCCTATAATTCCGGATTAATTATGGTTCAAAATGCCTCTTCTGTACATCAAAAAGCGATTGCAGTTGTATATGGGAGCAATACCGGGAACATAATAGTTCCACAAGGTGCCATTAATTTCTTCTCAGAGGTTGAAAATAAGTTTTGTATAATGAATGCAGGAGAAAACACTAAATATGTTGTCAAAAGCACATACGCATCCAACCAACATATTATCTTGACATTTATATCATAAAGCTCAATCCAATTTACCTAAATTAGATGGCAGATTGAGCTTTATATTTATTTGCCGTATCCTTTGCTTGATATATAGAAATCCGTCCTATCCTCACGGACAAGACGGAGAAAGAGAGTTAACTGTAGTTTTATAACGGTCAGACTCTTCAGACTTTATAAAACCAATCTGCTATTATTGTGCGGTAAAATTAAAAATAATCAATCAGAATGCCAAACAAAACCCGCTCAAACCATCACGGCTTGAATGGGCTTGATTTGCGCACATTGAACATCTATATAATGGTATGAAGTATAATTTAACAAGCAAACAAACATTCTGTCCAATGCGCAAAAGAAAGAGATAGGGTGGCAACCCGAATTCAGCTTTATGGCGTTGCCAATGCCCTCTAAGTGCATGCTCTATCTTCACAAATAAGGCATGATTATCGGGTTGTTAATGCACCAAAGGTATAATTTTTATTTTAAAGGAACAAATCCCATACAAGGCATGCTGAGAAATGGGAAAGTTAATGGTCTGTTTGAGTTCTTTTGTAACCCGTTCCGTCCATCTCGGTCAGAACGGGTTTAATTATGTCAATATATTTGTTTCCATTCTCCCCAGCCATATGTATCTTCTCCAGTTTTTTTCCTACCTATTAGCATGAAGCCAGTTATATCATAGCTATAAGCTTTTATTGTCACTATATTTAATCCGTTGCTACCCCCATTAATACGAGATATTATCTCAACAGTACCATAAAAAGTTTTATCTCCATCAGGCCCATTGAAAGTTCCTGAACTACTTGTATTAACTTCGTATATGTAAAGTCCCGCTTTTGGGAAATTGGCTGGGTCTTTAAAGTCGCCATTAAAACCAGCTATTGTGGTGATAAACACCAAATCACTACTCTTTATCAGCACGCTGTCTTTACCCTTTAGCCCTCTCACGTAGTCCACACTGCTGACCGAAGTCATCTGGTCTTCCCTAATATCTTGCTTCTCTGCCATACTTAATACATTTAAGGGGCAAGAGATAAGGCAAAGAAGTGAAAGGGTAAATAAAGCGTTCTGATTAAGTAAATGTTATAGACTTCCAATCTCCCCAACTAACACCTATATCTGGAGATTTCCTTTGTTTTATACCATCACCATATAAATATAACTGAATAATATAGTTAGAAGCTTTAAATACCACCAAAATACCATATCCTGCGTAAGGAATATTAGGAATTGCGCTACTATTAACTGTATAGTAGCCAGCATCAAGAGAATTATTTGCGTCTTGAACTATACCTCTATATTGAAACAGTGCACTCAACAAATTACCGGGAGCGATAAGTACACTATCCTTGCCCTTTAGTCCTCTCAGATAATCCACTGTATTGGTTATAGTCATCTGATCTTCTCTTATATCTTGCTCTGCCATAATCTCACACATTTAATGGGCAAAGGATATGGCAAAGAAGCAAGAGGTTGAACAAAGGCCTCTGATTAAGTAATTATTTTAAATAATTAAATTACTATTCTCTTTATAACCATATTATGTCCATAAGATAAATTGTTTTTAATGAAGAAGTTCCCATTTGTTTCCTTTCGTCCGAATACGATACTCTTAGTACCATCTGTATAGTCGCAAAAAATATTCGTTTCTCCATCTGATACAAAACATTGACTGGAAGAACCACATATATAAATAGCAGCGTTTCCTCTGGTAGTCGTCATAACTGCGTATATCCCATTTCCCATTCTACCAAGGTCTTTTTCTTCGCCTTCGTTTAATACAAATCCATAGGTGTATATTCCTATTGCATTCATTACCTCTTCCAATGTTGGTGATATACTGTTACCATTTGCTGCCAGTCCACGCAGCCGTACCGGAGTACCACCACTCATTGCATTCTCCCTAATATCTTGCTCAGCCATAACTATTGCATATTTAAGGGGCAGAAGATTGGATAAGAAATGAAAGAGGTAAATTATACCGTCAGATTAGGTAATTATTTGATATGCTAAATTAATATTTTCTTTATTCTTATATCACGTTCTACCTCCTGATTATTCTTGATAAAGAATCTCTCATTCACTGCTTTTCGTCCGAAAACAATAGACTTACTTCCATCCGTGTAATCACAATAACGTCCTTTTCCTCCATCTGATATAAAACTATCCGGATAGGAACCACAGATAAAAAGAGCAGAGATTCCAAGTGCCGAAGACGTAATAATATACATTCCGTATCCTAAGTGACCAAGGTCTTTTTCCTCACCTGCTGCCAACGTGAAGCTATAGGTGTGTATTCCCATTGCGTTCATTACTTCTTCCAATGTCGGTGATATACTGTTGCCGTTTGCCGCCAGTCCACGTAACCGTGCCGGAGTTCCACCACTCATTGCATTTTCTTTAATATCTTCTGCCATATTCTTACATTTAATGGGCAAAGATTATGGCAGAAAAAGAGTATATTAGGAAATATTCTATTTAGTAGTAAAAATCATTTCCATTGAGTCCAAGCGCCATTGACGTATGACCTCTTATACTCTTTCAAGTCATTAAAAGATATTGCTATTTGTACAAAATCAGTTGAACCCATAACTTTGACCCAATAAAAACTATTGGATGGAATGTTTGCCACATTATTCCATACGGTATATTCTCCTGCTTCTACAAGGTTGTTTAAGTCTCCATCTTTAACAACATTTGCTTTGTTCATTTGCAGCTTAAGGTCGCTCTTCTTTATTTTCCCTTGACTACCATCTGCCAGCTCCACATATACATACGGTGCATCACTTACTATCTGGAACTGGTTCATCTTTATATCCTGCTCTGCCATAATCTTACATTTAAGGGGCGAATCCTCCGGATTATGAAAACTTTATGTTCGATACTTTATTAATTGCATATAAATTCTTACTTTTAAAGGAGAAAAACAGAATCCTATGAATTACGGTTACATACGAGTCAGCAGCGAAAGACAGACCGTTGAAAACCAGCGGTACGAGATAACTGAATACTGCAAGCGCAAGGGGCTCATTATAGATAAGTGGATTGAAGAGAGTGTGTCTGGTGCCAGGCATCCCAATGTGCGGAAATTAGGTAAGATACTGAATACGATAGACCAAGGCGATACCATATATGTTACGGAACTTTCAAGACTTGGACGCTGTGCGTATATGGTTATAGCTATCATATCTCATTGTCTGATTGCCAAAGCCAATATTGTGGAAATCCGTGATGACAAGCTTATTAAAGATGATTCAGATTCTGTGCAAGATACGTTTTTAAAGGTCTTATTTGCTCAAAGAGAGCGGGAAGATATATCAAGGAGAAGCAAAGCCGGACTTGCCAGGCGGGTAGCCATGGGGATGAAGCTTGGACGAAAACCAGGTGTTCAGAATTCCCATTATAAATTGACTGGAAAGGAACGGCTAATAAAAAAGATGTTTGAATACGGATATTCCAAAGCCGCTATTTGTAGAAGGCTGCAATGTAATCCGATAACTTTGGATAGGCATCTTATAAGGATGTGCTATTTTCTACCTTGTAATTGAGTTTTATATCTTTGCGTGAAAAATGATTTACGCGTATATTAGAGTCAGTACAGATAAACAAACGGTTGAGAATCAGAAATTTGAGATAGAGAAATTTTGTAAGATAAGAGAACTGCAAATAGACAAATGGGTGTCGGAAACCATATCCGGTACCAAGTCTGCAAAAGAACGGAAGCTTGGCGCTTTGCTGAAAAAACTTAAAAAGGGTGATACCCTTATTTGCTCTGAAATTAGTCGTCTTGGGCGTCGTCTGATGGAAGTGATGAGCATTCTAAACACTCTCATGCAAAAAAAAATCACTGTTCTGACTGTAAAGGAGAAGTATGAGTTGGGTAACAATATACAGTCTCAGATTCTTGCCTTCGCTTTTGGTCTGTCAGCTCAGATTGAGCGTGATTTGATTTCGCAACGGACCAAAGAAGGTCTTGCCAGGCGTGTTGCCGAAGGACAGAAATTAGGGCGGCATAAGGGTGGGCATAACTCGCATTACAAGCTGACGGGTAAAGAAGCTCTTATTCGTACCATGCTCGATTACGGATATTCCAAGGCTGCAATCTGTCGTAAATTGAAATGCAATCCTAAAACATTGGATGACCATTTAAAAAGGATGCAATAAGTAATCGGATTTCAAATATAAATTCCTATATTTGCTTGTAGAAATGCATATAAACACCAAGAGCTTGGTGGCAACTTACGTTGTCATCGAGCTCTTTTTTTTATGTCCTTTTTCGAGGCGGCAGGTGCTGGTAGCTTTGCATTGACATCCCATGTCAGTGGAATATTATGGAACATTTCATATATGATGATGGCTTACTTCTTTTAATAATTGTTCGACAAAAAAGAGGTTGGTAGTATTAATAATTATATGGTATTTGAAAATGGATAGATTATTGACATTAGACCAAATTCGTGTGATATGCGTGTCATTATTTAGTTCGACATTAGCGTATCTGACACCTACCCAAGGCTTCCTTATAGCTTTGGCGGTGATGTTTGCTTTTAATATCTGGTGCGGTATGCGTGCCGATGGCGTGAGTATTATTCGGTGCAAGAATTTCAAGTGGAGTAAGTTTAAGAATGCATTGGCAGAATTGCTCTTGTACCTGGTTATTATTGAGGTGGTGTTCGTCTTTATGGATTCAATAGGTGACGGTGAAAGTGCTCTCATTGTTATAAAGACTATTACATATGTTTTCTCATACGTGTATTTGCAAAACGCATTCAAGAACCTGATTACAGCATACCCGAAGAATAAGGCTTTCCGGATAATCTACCATTTGATAAGGTTTGAGTTCAAGCGTGCGATGCCCTCGCACGTCCAGGAAGTGATTGGAAGAATTGAAAATGAAATTGATAAGGAGGAAGAAAAATGAAAGTATTGATTGACAACGGACATGGTAGTAATACTCCCGGTAAGCGTTCTCCGGACGGCCGGTTAAGGGAGTATGCCTATACCCGTGAGATAGCTGAACGGCTGGTAATGGAGTTAAGGAAGAATGGCATTGATGCTGAGCGTATCGTCAAGGAAGAGATAGATGTTCCACTGGCAGAGAGATGCCGTAGAGCGAACGAGTATAAGGCTTCTGAGGCTATACTTGTTTCTATCCACTGCAATGCTGCCGGTAATGGAAGTGATTGGATGTCTGCCCGTGGTTGGGAAGCGTGGACTTCTGTTGGCAAAACAAAAGCGGATAAGTTGGCGACTTGTCTGTACGAGAATGCCGAATACTGTCTGCCGGGAATGAAGATACGCAAGGACATGACGGATGGAGACCAGGATAAAGAAAGTGGGTTCTACATACTGAAGCATACCAAATGTCCGGCTGTACTTACAGAAAATCTGTTTCAGGACAATAAAAAGGATGTGGAGTTCTTGTTGTCCGAAGAAGGTAAACTGGCAATTGTGAATATGCACGTATGGGGTATTATGAAATATCTGGGACTATGAAAAAGTTACCGTGGATATTAATTGTACTGCTGGCAATTGCTTGTGTGACGGCTTGGTTCCGTCCGCATGAGCAGCCTCCGGCTGAAGTTCGTGTAGAGACGAAGATAAAGACGGTTGTCAAGGTAGATACGATGCTTATCTCTGCACCGATGGCTGTGTTCTGGCGTTGGGTCGCTGATGACACCATATATATAAGGGACACGCTGCTACATCGCAAGGAGGTGGTGTATGCCGATAGCAGCTACCGGGCAGTGGTGAGCGGGTATGTTGACCCAAGGCTGGATAGTATGGTGGTGTATCCGAAGACGGTGTATCAGACGGTGACGAATGATACATACCATCCGGTCGCCATCAAGTCGAAGAAGAAGCGTTTGGGATTAGGGTTGCAGGCTGGATATGGTTATCCGGGTGGTTTTTATGTCGGTGGTGGGATGAGCTATAATTTGTTTATGTGGTAGGAAAAACATACCTTTGTTGCTGTAGTAGTTTTACTTATCATTCATTTGATAAGTGGCCCCGGCTTCCGTCGGGGCTTTTCATGTTTATAAAAGAAACGGTATTTGCTTGTTTCAATGAAAACGGAATTGATAGAGAATATAGGTTTTACAGAGGAGGAATACAATGCCAGGACTTTGGGTGAGGATGTTGCCTCCTTTGATGAATTCATAAATGCGATAGTCGCATTTGTGGAAGAAAGTGGCGGCAGTCTGGAGGATGCCGTTGATATGGCGAACGACGCGTATTTTCAATTATAAATGATTATATAAAGTAGCTATGGCAGAAGAAAGTAAATATGCTTACGACGAGGAATCCGTCAAGGCAATAATCGAATGGGCACAAACAACCCGATTGCCTAAAGAGGTGGCATTAAGTGAGGCAGAACATATTTTTGACACCTCTATGTATGTTAATGCGAATATCTGTGATATTAAGCAGCATTATCCGGATGCATTCTATAACCCGGCTATTGACCGCTTATATAGGTTGAAGGAGCATATGGAAGATAATATGTAGGACTGTAGGAGTGTAGGAGACCAATATTAGCCTCCTACATTATTTATTATCTACATATCGGGAAAATCCTCTTGTATCAAGGAGCTTTTTACCCCGAATCTTTTTTGCAAGTATCTCTCTGTAGTAGTAATTGATTTATGCCTGAAGTGCTTTTGGATTTCCCATGTATTAACTCCTGCATTGACCAGTTTTACTCCACCGGTATGTTTGAAGCTGTAAAGCTTGTATCTTTTGCTTAATCCCAGTTTATCCCTGATTCTGTCAAATCTATATCTGAAGGTGTTTTTTCCAAGCTTGTATTTTCCTGGCTGGCCGTCTCGAGAGAAAAGATACCAGTCTTCCGGATAGTTGCCTATCTTCAGCAGGTCATCAAGAGCTTCATAAAGCTGCCTTGGCATGTTGACTGTTTCTGTCAGTCCGTTCTTGCTGATATCTTGACGGATGGTAATGGATGCTGTCTCCAGATTGATGTCACGTATCTGCAGATACAAGCATTCTTTCGGACGAATTGCACAATAGTATTCAAGCTGACATAATAGCAGGAGTTGCGGGTCGTGCTCTCTCATATAGTCAATCAATATATTTCGGATCTTGTCTGGAATTGGGCTTGCCGCTTCGTCTCTTTTCTCACCAAGATTAGGTATATTGGTGACTGGATTGGCTACAACAAGCTTTTTGTGTAGTAAGTAATCGAAAAAAGTATGCAATAACTGCTTGTATTTCAATACTGTCCTGCGACTGACATGTCCAGTTTCGACTATGTGATAAAAAAACTTGTGTATATGTTCTTCTGATATTACACGCACGTTCTTGTTTGCCAAGCACCCTGCTTCCACCCATTCACAGAAGATCCTCAGTTTGGAACAGTAAGTCTGATAGGAGGAATGCGCAAGTTCGGCTTTTTTCAGTTGGAGGAATTCTGAAATGTGCACTCTGATACTGACGGCACCCCTGCTGTCATTGCCCCATCTGTTGACCATGGCCTGATACATGAGCTCGTCTTGATAGGTAACATGGTTTTCAGCGAACGGATCCTCTCCACTGTTGAGTTTGTTTTTGATTGTAGAAATCACTTTCTCGGCATGGGCACGCCTGGCACTTTCCGTTGCCAGTTCCGCAAAGCCTTCATAATGCCGGAACCGCTTCATCTCCCCGGTTTGTGGATCCCTCAAGGAATATTCCACATACCATTTTTTTGTTAGATCTCCGCCACAATCCTTTAGCTTGGGCAGGATAAATACTGATTTCTTTCTTGCCATTTTTGCTGTTTTTTGAATTAAGGGTGATGATTTACTAACTCAATAGACAGTTAAATAGACAGTTATTCTTGTTGGACGCTTCCATATACAAAAATAAGTTGTTGAAAATCAACAACTTATTTATTTAAGTCGGGGTAGCGGGATTCGAACCCACGACCCCCTGCTCCCAAAGCAGGTGCGCTAACCGGACTGCGCTACACCCCGAATACTTTACTTCTGAAAAGCGAGTGCAAAGGTAAAAACAATTCTGATACCAACCAAACATTTAGGCAAGTTTTATGCAATTAAAATTACATTTTCAGATAGAAATCTTTCGTTAAAGCTACATATTCAGGGGTAAACTCATTGTGATTCACCTCAATACAGAGTTTCTCTTCTCTACACTCTTTTGCTTCAAAACCAAAGTTCAGCAATACCCGTCTGCACGGTTTTCCGGGCTTGGTGAAGACTTGCACACGATGCAATGGAAACAACTTATGGTTCCAAGCTGTATCCACAACCGTTTTTTCAGCTTCCGCTGGAATAATGATGCTTACGACTCCTTGCTCTTCAAGCAAAGATGCCGAACGATGAAACAGTAAATCGTAATTCAAATTGCCCGCATGCCGTGCTGTGCACCTTTGTTCGTCAGGACATTTCAACGCATCTATAAAATAGGGAGGATTGGAAACGATGAGGTCAAATCTGTTTTCCGGCTGATAATCTCGGAAATCATGACATATGACCTCTACTCTATCGGCCCATGGAGAGTGAGATACATTTTCTGTGGCTTGTCCGGCTGCAGCCGCATCTATCTCGATTGCAGTAATCCGGGCATGCGGATTCCTTTGCGCTAACTGTAAGGCTATTAATCCGGTACCGGTTCCAACGTCCAGTATACGCTTTGCTTTGTCTGCCGGGGCCCATGCCCCAAGTAGTACACCATCTGTGCCGACCTTCATGGCGCATTTATCATGAAATATGGTAAATTGTTTAAACTTAAAAGATGATTTTGGCATGTTTATCTTCTTTAATTGGGCTCAAAAATAATCAAAGCCTGCATATTTGTCATAAAATTGGCACTGTTTTTGTCTTTTTAAAGGGTGAAGAACGTTTATTTATGAAGAAATAGCTTAACTTTGCAGGCGCTTTATTGGCCTGCCAATATGACATAAACTAAAAAGAAAGAAATGAAGAAAAGAAATTACCTGAGTGATGTCGAAGATAGAAGCGGAAACGCTTTCTCTGTAATTGCTGATTTTGAGGGGAATGAAGAACAATTGATGGACATTGAGGTAGAAGAGGTTTTACCGATATTGCCTCTCCGAAATATGGTATTGTTCCCTGGGGTGTTTATGCCGGTATCTGTAGGAAGAAAATCTTCCCTCAAATTGGTGCGTGAAGCAGAAAAGAAAAATTCTTATATAGCTGTTGTATGCCAAAAGGTGGCTGAAACAGAGACACCTCTGTTTGAGGATTTACATACCATCGGTACAGTTGCCAAGATAGTACGTGTGCTTGAAATGCCAGACCAGACGACTACAGTCATTCTGCAAGGCTCCAAACGTATGGAACTGAAGGAGATTACGGATACGACTCCTTATCTGAAGGGACGGATAGCTACGCTGAATGAAGAACTTCCGGAGAAGAATGACAAGGAATTCCATGCATTGGTAGAGGCGTGTAAAGACTTGACAGTACGCTACATCAAGTCATCCGATATGTTTCCGCAGGATTCGGCATTTGCCATCAAGAACATTACCAATCCAATGTTTTTGGTAGACTTTATCTGTACGAACCTGCCACTCAAGAAAGACGAAAAGATAGAACTGCTCCGTATCGACTCTTTGCGGGCGCGTACCTACCGCCTGCTTGAGATTCTGAATCGTGAAGTGCAGCTTGCCGAAATCAAAGAGTCTATCCAGATGCGTGCACGTGAGGATATAGACCAGCAGCAGCGTGAGTATTTCCTGCAGCAGCAGATTAAAACCATTCAGGATGAGCTGGGTGGCGGCGGTCAAGAGCAGGAAATAGAGGAGATGCGTAAGAAGGCGGAGACCATCAAATGGAATGATGAGGTGAAGGCTACGTTCCTGAAAGAGGTGGATAAGTTGGAACGTACCCATCCCCAGTCTCCCGACTATAGCGTGCAGCTGAACTATCTGCAGACGATGCTTAGTTTACCGTGGGGCATTTATACGACGGATAATCTGAGCCTTGTCAATGCAGAAAAGACACTGAACAAAGACCATTATGGTTTGGAGAAGGTGAAGGAACGCATTCTGGAACATCTTGCTGTATTAAAGCTGAAGGGCGATATGAAGTCCCCCATCATCTGTCTGTATGGCCCTCCAGGTGTGGGAAAAACCTCTTTGGGGCGTTCCATTGCTGCCGCTTTGAAGCGTAAGTATATCCGTATGTCGCTGGGAGGCGTGCATGATGAAGCTGAGATTCGCGGTCATCGTAAAACCTATATCGGTGCCATGCCGGGACGGATTATCAAGAATCTGATAAAGGCAGGCTCCTCCAATCCGGTATTTATTCTGGATGAAATAGACAAGGTGAGTGCCGACCGCCAGGGAGACCCCTCCTCTGCCCTCCTCGAAGTGCTCGACCCGGAACAGAATACTACATTCCATGATAACTTTCTGGATGTGGACTATGATTTGTCCAAAGTGATGTTCATCGCTACTGCCAATAATCTGAATACCATCCCCGGACCGTTGCTGGACCGTATGGAGCTGATTGAGGTAAGCGGCTATATCACGGAAGAAAAGATTGAGATTGCCCGCCGCCATCTGGTTCCGAAGGAATTGGAGGCAAACGGTATGAAAAAGAATGATATCAAGATTCCGAAGAACACACTGGAAGCCATTATAGAGAATTATACCCGTGAGAGCGGCGTGCGCGAACTGGAAAAGAAAATCGGAAAGATACTCCGTAAATCTGCACGCCAATATGCTACGGACGGTTATTTTGCGAAGACCGAAATAAAACCGGGAGACTTGTATGAATTCCTGGGTGCACCCGAATATACCCGGGACAAGTATCAGGGTAATGAGTATGCAGGGGTGGTGACCGGTCTGGCGTGGACTGCCGTAGGTGGTGAAATACTTTTCGTGGAAACCAGCCTGAGCCGTGGCAAGGGTGGACGTTTGACATTGACCGGCAATTTGGGTGATGTAATGAAAGAGTCGGCCATGCTGGCATTGGAATACATCAAGGCGCATGCCTCCCTGCTGAATCTTGACGAAGAGATTTTTGACAACTGGAACATCCATGTCCATGTGCCCGAAGGCGCCATTCCGAAAGACGGTCCGTCTGCCGGTATCACGATG
>ENA-OPER01000146-OPER01000146.1-human-gut-metagenome-genome-assembly--contig:-NODE-146-length-11976-cov-2.548444_pt1 | contig 11976 bp, 13 predicted proteins | sample MGYA00241708_ERZ501547 | MGnify/ENA primary metagenome ERZ501547 (study PRJEB25962, sample SAMEA1969296) | human gut metagenome | biome: human gut; feature: human-associated habitat; material: faeces...
ACGGATTTGTATCAAGCCTCTGTCTACCTATTATCTGTTGTAAATCCACTGAAACATCCACGGTCATGCTTTTCACCAGCGGATTGGCAAAGATATAGGAATAGGCGTTGGTGGAATAGAAATCAGCACCTATATATACGGTGGAAGTACAGAAGGTGAACATCTTATGCGGTTCTCCCTTACCCGGAATATCACCGATCATAAACTTTTCTCCCACCTCCCTGGATAATTCATTCAGTTTCTTGATGTTTTCTGATTTGGAAGAGCAGATTATGTTTACCTCGTCCGCCTTCAAGCCATTTTTCTTTATGATATTCTTTATAACGGAAACATCATTGATATAGAAAACAGCTTCCTTCGCTACAAATTCCTTACCATCCACGACAGTACTATTTCCTTTTCCTTCCCTGTATTTGCCGGTCAGCTCACTACATAGTTTGAAGACAGACTTTTTGGATTTTATAACCTCCACTTTCGGAATCTGCATCATACTTTCAGGCCATAAAAGTTCATAGAAAGTCATATCCTTGAATTGTCGGGTCATGTCAAGGTAGGATTCCAGGAAAGGTGTGGCTGAAAGATAGACCACAGTACTGAAAGCTCCCAGGATCTGCCCGAACTCATATTCCGTTGTAGGCTTGAACTGGCAATCATAGAACATGGCTTGAAACTCATCCACTACCACAGTCCATTTATCCAGGTCTTCACCATCAGCTACCAGAACTTCCTTTATCTTCCTGAGTGAGTCGTAAGTGGTAAGGATCTTTTTCCCACCTGATTTTATATATTTACTTAGTTCATCGTTGAAAGCAAAGACATCCTTTTCCGAATAAGACTTGCTCTCAAAATACTTCTCACGGTTTCCCTGATAACGGTAGAGATGGAGGTTGTCGGAGAGATGCTGTGAATACTTGTTATAGAGGAGCTGTTTTCTGGGACTGGCCAATATCACTTTCCTGTCTGAACCGATATAGGCTTCAGTAGCTCCACAACCACAAATCCTTTTATTCAGGATATAGTGTTGGTTCATAGGCAGAAGGTTCCATAACTCCTTCCATTCTGACAGATACTTTATTCCGGCAGGTACATTTAATGTTATCTTTTTCATTATCTGGAATTAAAAGTTTATGTTGGGGTTAGTCAGAGACAGAAGTACAGACGAAGTATTGAGTATGGTACATAGCCGTAAGGATGTTATAAAAAAACTACAAAAATGTTATTCTTTAAGCATTTGTACCTGATTTGCACACTTTTTTATAACACTTTTGTCTTCCAGTTATGTTATACATTCCACTTACGTTCCATACTCTCGTCTCCGACCAACCCTGATTATTCATTTATTGATTGTCTGGTAACTTGAAATTGGGATTGTTACGGTTAAGTTCTTTGGTCAGCTTATCTATATCCTCCTTCTTCCTTTTCATATACTCTTGATATTCAGGACTGCTTTCTTCCACCCATTTAAGATTTAAGGCATGAAAATCAAGATAATCCATGTTCTTATGAAGTACTCTCGGTCTTTGCATTGTAGATTTATCCCCATCTACATATTCTGCCGCAGCCATCAGATCATCTACATCCTTAGTCTCATTATCATAGTTTCCCCACTTATTCTTTCGCCTATAGGAAACATAGGGATGCTCTATTAACACCATTCTATCTGTGTCGCTGTCTCCTATTTCTTTCACAATAGGTAATGCTTTTTTCTTATCAAGTATTGTTCCATCAACTTTCACTTCCAAACCGTTATCTAATTTACGTTTAGTGGCTGTTGGTTTATACTTCCTGACCTCTTTCCATTCAAGATTATTGGCTTGACAGTTTCCTAAGTCGCCATCTTTATGAATCAGAATATATTTCTTTCCGTCTTTAGGCATGGGGTTATAAGCATCGGCAACTAATTCATCCAACGGAACATTCTTAGGTTTGACATTCAGAAATTTGGATCCGTCAGCATTGGTATGAATCTGTAGAAATCGGTTCCAGTCAGTAGTATTATACTCTTTATAAACACGAGTGCCAGCCCAATTTACTCGAATACCGTATTTCTTACTAATTCTCAATATTACATTACTTACTACTATATCAAGTGGTATCTTTTTATTACTCTTTGCCATTTTTCTTATTGGTTTTAATGGTTAATAAAATGTTTCTCTCTTCTCTCAAGTATTTTACCAAAGAGTTATACGCTTCGCATCTTCTACGCTTTCTTGGAATTACAACAAGAAGTTCACTCAATGTGACTTCAATGCTGAGACCGGAAATGAAATGTTCCTCACCTATATACCTTGTCAGTGCCTCAACGTCATTCTTGAACATTTCAGGCGTGATACTTACTTTCTCTACGATAACATCAGGAGCAGTATTTTCCTGACGACCCAATGAAGATTCTGAACCTTCAATGGATGTATTTTTTATTTTTAAAATCATTTCAGGAGTAAGGATTAGAAGGTTACGAAGGAGCATTTCAGCGATTTGAAGCGGATTATGGCTCTGTTCTTATTATATGAAAATAGAAACAGGCATCAGGATAAAAGACACCTGCTTCTATTTTTATTCAGGTTGCTTTATTGGAACATATTATAGTCACTTGACACAAAATTAGCTTGTAATGTAGCTCTGTCCACCCCAAGCAGTTTCACCAGTGAGTCTTTAAGGTAAATCTTCACTGAGTTGGGTAACAGCTGCAATTCTGACAGGAACTGTTTGGCTTCAAGAAAGTTGTAATTTATTCCTTTACCGGACATTAAGCCAATCTTATAAAGGTTACAGAACGGGAAACTGGCTTTTATCATCGACATGGAGGACTGAAAATCCACAATCGGCTCAATACTTGCAAAGGTCTTGTAATCCAGTTTGTTCAGCTCTTTCATTGCTTGGATGCGTTCCCCATTGGAAGAAGCACCGGGTTCCAATTCATCGTGTCCTGTTAAGGTAAATCCGAAAGCCAAATGTTTCAGACACAGTTCCACATCGAAATTGCCATAGCTGACAAGCAACCCGAAAAACTTGTCAATGAAATCAGCCCGCTTGGTCAGCAGCTTTACATTCACACCGTTTTCCACACATATTTTTACTGCCTGTGCTGTCAGTCCCATTGTTTCCGGAAGCAAGGGATCGGTAGTGAAACTAAAGAACAACCCACTTATACGCAATTCTGCCAGATTCTCAAAAAACTCCTTTCTAAAGATATCGATAGCGTTCTGTTCATCTTTAAAGGCTTTTTTCAAATTGGGAACCAAACTCCAAGTACCAGGTCTCAGGAAGTCTGAACAAAAGCAATATTCACAGTCGTTCAAACAACCGACATAAAAATTACATCCCCATGCACCGTATTCTCCGGCTTTACCGGCAGGCTGATAAATAGCCTTGCCGTTTTTTCTTTTTTGCTTTTTCATTTCTATTATAAATTTATTAATGAGAGGGAGAATACAAGATTCTCCCCGTTAATTTGTTTTCTTACTTTACCACCCACTATTCCAAATAAGATCAAAAAGATCGTCTTCACTCAAAGAATCGTCAGAGTATTTTACAGCATCAGTGAATTCATTGAAAACATAGAATTTGCAGTACTTATATCCGAAAGCTAATCCTTCGGAAAACAACCACCTCACTTCCCCTGAACATTCTGAAATATAACCATTCAAGGCTGCATCAACGAAGAAGAGATTCTTTCCAAATTTCGTAGTATCCGAAAAACATTCAAAAAACAGCCTGGTAAAGAATGCAAGTTGTGGTTCATCGGTGTTATTTGGATTAATAATACCCATAGTCATGTCATCACCGCCATCTTCAAGAACAAATTCTTTTGTCAGGGAAACAATTATTTCCATTTCCACCCTATACTTATAGATATAGACTGTATAGCCATCTCCCCAGTCGAAAGCATAGAAATCGTCACAATGTGAATCCATATCTGAATGATCAGTATCAGAATGGTCCTGGTACAAAAGAGTATTTTTCTTAATTACCTGATCTATTGTATCCATAATATGATCCCAATTACTGACAAATTCTTCCACTACTTCACCCAGGCAACTATATTCTTTCCGGCCGGGAATAGGTAAACTATCAGCTTCGAAAATATTATTACTATTTAAATCCGAAGACGATTTGCTGTTTTCAAAGTATAATCTCAACATGATATTCTTTTTTTTATGTTATTTACTGCTATCCTTTTGTTTTCAAAGCCTTTACATTCTACACCAAGGATATTTTTAAGCATAGAAAGGGCTGTAATGGGAATTTTTAGTCTTTCCATTATCCTAAATTTCAATTAAAATTAAGCTGTAAGAAAGCAGGCAGGGCCCATGCCCGCTTCATTTCAGAGTATTATATGAATTATTTCATACCCGTTTCAGATTCTTCATTTCAGTCACATTGTCCGGTCTTGAAATTTCTGTACGGGTTGTTTTTCTGGAAGTTTTGGAATGATTTTTCAAACTGCTTCCTGACGAACACTTCCTTCTTCTTTCCGCAGCCGCGTTTGTATTCGGAAGGGGATTCCATTTCAACCAATTCCTCACTTTTCAGATCGTTAAGGAAGCTCTTGATGTATTCCGTCGCTTCCTTCTGGCTGAGTTCCTTGCAGGACTTCTCCCACTTGTCTATGATAAGCTCCGGAACGGTCTTGTTCTTCAACGCATTCTCATACTTTCCGATAAATTTGGTTATGGCAGTACTATGGATCTCAATGCCGAATTCGGACAATGAGAAGTCCAGCTGAGAATCTTTCCCACTCATGGCCTTGACAAGAGGGCCTTTCCTGATGATGCCTTTCTTGAGGACCACCAGTTCACAGGCGGCGGTGTAATTGTACCCTTTTGTTTCCAGATTTTGGATATACTTTAGGGCAGCTTTAGTCGGTTCATCCACATTGGCATTACTGATTACGCCGGTCATAAAATCGCTGTTGGACCATGTGAACACTTTCAAGTTGATGGCTTGCAGCATCTTGTCAAGTTTTACCCAGCTCAAAGGAAAATATGCGTACAGCCTTGGAGCTTTTTTGTCCGGGTTGTTTTTTCTAATTTTCCGGATAGCCGAATATCTTGTCTGTCCGTCAATGATAACAATGGTCATGCATAGTTTATCGTCAGGAATTGGATTGCCGTCAAAATCAGTAACCTTATACCCAAACTTGACCGCAACGGTGGCAGGAATTACAAGGCACATAATTTGTGCTCCGACTTCCAGTATTGTCCCTGCCATTGCATCAATTGATTTGTCTTTAGGCTTGCGGTTCATGTCCAGTCTTCCAATGATGATTTCTCCGGCCTCTTCCGCTCCGAGCAGATCAATGAGGCAGCAGGATTTCGTGCCAAGCATCATAAGCATGGCAAACTGTTTGGGTGACAATACATCCGTTATCTGCCTTGTTTCCATTTTACAGAATTCCAGATCATCAGAAGACAATCCCCCTGAAATTTTTAACTGCTCTTTCCGGGCAACGCTTTCATAAACAGCATTCATAACTTTTTAATTTTTAACATTATACTTATTTTTCCGATTGTTCACACGCAGGATTTCCAGTACTCCGTACACGTCAAACAATACGTATTTTCCATTCTGACAGGTCGCTTCATCAGGCAGGTCGCTGGCTTTCCATCTGTTGACCATACTTGGTGAGACGCTGAGCACTTCGGCAAGGCCCTTGATTCCTGTTACAAATTTGGGGAATTCGGAATAATCACTTGTGGAGGACTCTCCCATTTCTTCCTTCATTTTACTTGTTCCTGCCGGTTGAGAGAAAGCAGGCAAATCACCATGCTTCATTGCGAATACCGTCTGGCTACGCAATCTTTCTGTTACTTTAATGATTTCCATAATTAAACAATTACTGTTATTTGTTGTATTGTTTTGCAAATATATGGAGGATATGTTAATTATGAAATATTATATAATGCATTTATTTACAAGTGATTGTATAAAGTGCTTAATGACATTACCTGACATTGTCATGTACTCTATTTTTGTTTTTTACAATCATATAATGTCATATATTGTCTTATAGTTTCTTTTCATTTTTTTAGCTGCTCTTTGTAGGTTTTTCAATCGTTTTCGTATCCATTTCCATTCCTGGCAGTATTTTTTTTATTTTTCGATGGACATTATATAGGCTACGTTTACCGCCCCCTCCATTTCAGGTTAAACAAAAACGGTACCCGTAAGATTATCGGATACCGTCCATGCATATAAAATTAAGCAATTCCTTTTACATACTCAAAAAGTTGTTTCAGTTGTGTCGAGTTCATTTTTTCCATACTTTCTATAATTCCCGACTTGTATTGATGGCTGTTCCATTTCTCCATCTGCATCTTTTGGGTTTCATCGGCCACTTCGATATAAGGCTTCATGCTTTCGTAATCGGAATGACCAGTACAACTCATTACTACGCTAGCTGGAATACCAAGAGCAAGTGAGCAACATACAAAGGTTCTTCTTGCATCGTGACAGCTGATCTGTTCCCAGAATTTATAGGTATCCTCATGCCTGGTATTACCCTTGAAATAAACTTGAGATATTTCACGATCCAGTCCGGCAAGTTTGGCTGCTTCTTTCAAATAATCATTTAATTTTTGATTGCTTGGAACAGGGAATATGGTATTGCCTTTGTACCAAGAGTATTTATCAATGATCCGCTGTGCGTGTTCATTCAAAGCGATATGCAGTTTGTCATCGGTCTTTTCGGTACAGAAATCTAAGTACCCATCCACTAGGTTGACCGGTCTAAGTGCAGCCAAATCCGAATATCGTAAAGAAGTGAAGGCCATGAAGCAAAACATATCTCTCGCTTTTGATAGGTATTCTTTCTCCTTGGGAAATTCAAAGTGGAAGAAGTGCATCAGTTCCTTATATTTTAAAAAGGTGACGGCCTTCGGTATAACTTTTAGCTTAGGCTTGAATTCCAGTACGCCAGGTTGTATTACATATCCATTTCTGGAAATCCAATGGAGAAATGATTTTAGCATTTTAAATTGTTTTACAATGGTGCGATTACAATAATTGTTTTTGATGTACCAGTTCATTAGCTGAACCATTTTGTCCTTATTTAGTGTTTCTAGTTCTATTTTGGAATCACAACTAGTTAATTGCTGCCACATTTGTTCATATTTATATTGTGCATTTTGACTCCAATTACCTTCTTGTGGTCGAAGCAGCAAGAACTCGGTGAATATATCCTTCAACGTTTTCACCTTATCTTCATCCACCGTTTCTTGTTTTGCCCTACCCAATTTCTCATTCACCAGCTCTTTCAAGTCAGTTGTCGTTGGTATTTTGGAATGAAGGTCATATTTGGCAAACACTTCCTCGATACAAACCAGAAAACTACGGATTGCATTGTTAATCTCACGGGCATAAACAATCTTCCCACCGATTTTATGGGTAGTATTGCTTTTTACCAGTTGCTTGTCGCTGTCCCATTTTAAAGGATCAATAGTATAACCGACAGAAAAGCCGACCTCATTTTTCTTGCTGTTCCATCTTACCCGAATCATTACCTGCCCGTTCTTCATTACATAGGCTCTTGTGCTAAAATTTGTCTTTTTCATACGTTTTACTTAATTTTACCGCGAATCTAAAGGGAATATTTTAAAGGGAAAAGAGGCTGACATTACATGAATATACATGATAGTACAAACTAGTTTTCCTTGTTCTATCCACTTAATTTCAAAAGCGAAGATACGAAGACTAATCAGGGGGAGTAACACCCTTTAACTACTCCCCCGATTTCTAAGAGTATATGATATTAATTGAATTTATAAAGTTGATGAGATTTTATTATAATGTTGATTATTAGTGCTTTGTGGCTTCTTTAAAAATCAGATAATATCATTCAGAGACTCCCTCCAGCTCCACGGATATAGTAAAAAGAAGTTTGTAAGTCCTTGAATTCCAGTAATTCAGGGGCTTTTTCTTTTCTTCTACTCCCCCTACCTTTTATATTCATTTAGAAAATAGTTGTAGTAAATGTGCTACAATTCAAAATTAATATCTACTTTTGTCTGTTCAAAAACCAATAACTATTAGAAGTGGGGGCAACACTTTAAATTCTGCAACAGATTTATGAAAATTCACGAAGGAAAATGTACAGAGAAGATTTTGAAAGAACGTGAACGGATTGGTAGTCGGTTAGCCATTCTTCGCAAGAAGAGAAATATGACCCAAGAGGAATTGGCTAATCTTTGTGGTGTTAATCGTGTTAATATAGCCAAGATAGAGAAAGGGGCTTATAATGTGAGCATTGATATACTATCTAAGGTAACATCCGCTCTTGGTTTTGTGATAGATATAAAAGTGGATAGCTCTGTTTGTCCGACTCATTTCTCTCAACGTAAACCTGTAAAGCTGGTAATAGGGAAAGACTATTATGTCAGTTTTGGCAATAACGAAGCCCATAGATGTAAGCTGGTTGATATTCCGGAGATGTACCAAGGTCAAAGAATTAAAATCGAAACTCCGACCCCGAGAGGGTCTATCACCCACATATTATTTGCCGATGAAATAGGAACGACACCTGACGAGGCTGTAATGAACCAAGTAACGATGTAAAAACATTAAAAGGGAGGAAGTGCAAGTTCCTCTTTTATTGAAATCCCCCTCGCTACAACCATCTGCAGCGAGGGGGATTTTTTAGTTTATGAGGGTTTCTACACCCACTCTTTCATCAGAGCTATTCAAAAAATTAATGATTTCTTCTGAATATATAATCTTAAATTGATGGTTCGGAATCAATTCTAAAGCTGGGAAATCAGTAGTGATTAACAGTTTTAGTCCCTTTCTTTAATATGTAAAAGCAACTTGTACAAAAGAAGTTTCTTATATACGGGATAGCAGCAATAACTCCGTTGAGCCTTCGTGGGGACAAGCCGAATTTGATTTTATAATGTGGGTTTATAAGGTACAGTCTCCGGTCAATGATTTGATAGTTGGCTTGCCGGACGATGCGATTGAACAGTTCGATGGTGCATCCGGTGCTCTTTATATCCAGTAGCTCCGTAATTGCGTGTTCCTGCTCGCCGCATAGTCTTAATATCCATTTGTATAAAGTGCGGGGAAGGAGGTGGAGAAAAGGGAAATGTGAAACAATGTGGCTGTGTGCTATCTGCTGGTGGCCTCCGAATGGCATTTGCCAGGCGGGAAACCCTACAAATACAGCTCCGTCGGCAGACAAATGTTTTTGTAGGCCGGAGAGGAACCGTTCTTTGTCTCTGATATGCTCTATCACATCGTGTAGAAGAATTAGGGGAAAATTCGTAGCCTTGTCCTCAAGCTGGAAAATGTCGGTGGCAATGAACTGTCCCTGCTGATGCCTTTGGGCGAAGAAGGCCCTGGCTTGCTCTATTCGCATGGCATCAATGTCTACGCCCATCACCCGGCAACCGGCTGTGGCAAAGGGAAGCAGATTGCCTCCCTCTCCACAGCCCACTTCCAGCACTTTATCGGGGATGTGTCCGATGACTTCCTTTATGTAGGGGATATAATAGTTCTTGCTGGTCTGTGACTGTTCATCAAAGTAGCTTTCCCGGTCGGTATGTCGTTTCTGCATGTTCTTTGTTCCTTCTTGAGTTTGATTATCCATATAAATAGATAATCAGTCGGGTAAAAGACTGCGTGGCGCATCGTTTTTTTACCAGGAAATGCGGAGGCCTACCGGGAGGGTGAATGTGAACGGGTGTTCCTTTCGGATGGTGCGCAGTTGGCTGCCGTCGGGGATATAATAGTTTACAGTCGGCTCCAGATAGATGCCTGCCTGGGGTGTGAGGCGATATTGTATGCCTATACTTGTGTTGACCGACCACTGCCAGGGAGCACTTACCGGCTGGCTGTCGAGCTTGTGTGGAATACTGTCTGTGACATGGAAGCTTTGGAGTGTCCCTTTTATGGGGATATCCACCTGCATGCCTGCCGTGGCATAACTGGAGAAACGTTTGTAATGCCAGAAACGGTAGGAAAGCCGGAGAGGAATGCCGATATAATGCAACTTCTGGTTGTCTTGAATGCGGAATGCTTCGCCGGTAGTGAACTCCGACCTGAGAAGCGTATATTGCAATCCGGTTTCCAGACTCCAACGCTCATTCAATTTCTTGCTGAGAGAGAGTCCCACGACGATGGGGGCATGATGTTGCTGGTTCTCAACAATCCTGCCGCTGTTATTCTGGGCAATCTGCATGAGTCCGATGGAATCTTTTCCCAGAGTACCCTGCTGATAGCGGGTGTGCAGATAAGAATAATACTCTTCCCACGTGCTGACTTGTTGAGGGAAGTCACTTGAAATGCCGTCGGTATGTGGAGTGGCAATCAGCTTATATAAGTTCTGTGCCAGTTGCGGTCCGAGTGAACCTGCCAGCATCAACTTCCATTTTCCGGATTTCTTCTTGCGGGTTGGCGGCATCAGGGAAGGGGAGAAGACGAAAGCCATCTGTCGGTTGGTGATGGTCTGTCCGGTGAATGGAGAAGGTATGGGATATTTGTGGATGCTATCTTTCATTGTGGGTATGGCAAGGGGCCATTCTGTGGAAACTGGAACGGGAGGGATGATTCGTTCCCTTTTGTTCAGATTTTCTTTGGTATAGCATTGTTCGTCGGTTCGGGGAGTATCGGTTTTCTTTGTTTGTTGCGTACTCCCGGCTTGCCTGGAAGAAACTTTGGACAAACGGTTTTCCCTGATACTCTTTTTCTCTCTGTACAGATAGTCATACAGCGTTGGAAAGAGAAGCAATACTGTCAAAACAATGAATACACGGTATCCTGCCAGCATCTTTTTAAGTAAAATTTTCGCCCGGAACAATTGGGAGGAAGAGGAGTGTGGCGCTATACCCAGTAAATCTCCGATTTCTTTGTGGGACAATCCTTCCAGTACTGCCAGTTTAAATACCTTGCAGTAGCCCTCCGGAAGGCTCTCCACTATATCCAGCATCTTATCGTACGAAATGAAATCCGGACAAAAAGGATTTTCAGCAGGCTCTTCCTCTTCCGGAATATCTGTCAATGGGATGGTGGGGTTGGCATTGGCATGGTTGAGGTATTGCAGTGCCAGGTTTCTCATAATCTTTTTCATCCAGTATTCCAGTTTCTCCGGGTTGCGCAGCGAATGAATGGAAGTGAATATGATGACAAAACCGTCGTGAAGAAGATCTTGGGCTATCGTTGGGTCGGGAATATAGCGTAGGCATACTTTCAGCATTTTCTCTGAATAGTTTTCGTAGAGCAGGCTCAAGGCCTGCCCGTTTCCCTTCTGGCATAAAGTGACAAGAGCTTTTGTATCCATGTGTTTGTCTCAATGTTATTTCTTAAGGATAGAGAAGAACATGAATGACTGCATGGATTTTTATTTTTTAACTAAGCCTCCCGGTTGGCTTCTGCTGCACAGTCCGGACAAATGCCTTTCAGTACATAGTTGATGCTGTTCAGTGTAAATCCTTGAGGCAGCTTCACCACCGGAGTGGGAATGTTGGTGAAGCAGAAGGTCTTGTTGCATTTCTCGCAATGGAAATGGGTGTGCAGGTCGCTTACGTCGCAAGAGCAACTGTCGCTGCACACGGCATACTTGAAGGAACCCGTCCCGTCATCTATACTATGTATCAGATGATGGGAGAGGAATAGGGTAAGGGTACGGAAGATGGTGGATTTGTCCACCGTATCCAGCATGGTTTCAAGGTCGAGCAATGAGACGGAACGGCCTGCCTGCATCATGGTGCGCAATACCAGGATGCGGATGGCAGTGGGCTGTATGTCCCTTTTGGCCAATAGGTCCAAATATTTCTTTTCTTCCATTTTTTCTATTTAATAAGTTTCTGTATGCGTATGGCGTTCACTATCGCAATGAGGGCGACGCCTACGTCGGCAAAGACAGCTTCCCAAAGTGTGGCGATTCCACCGGCACCGAGGATGAGGACAAGCAGCTTCACTCCGAAAGCCAGCGAGATGTTCTGCCAGACAATCCGGCGGGTTTGCCTGCCCGCATGAATGGCG
>ENA-OPER01000151-OPER01000151.1-human-gut-metagenome-genome-assembly--contig:-NODE-151-length-11679-cov-1.752409_pt1 | contig 11679 bp, 4 predicted proteins | sample MGYA00241708_ERZ501547 | MGnify/ENA primary metagenome ERZ501547 (study PRJEB25962, sample SAMEA1969296) | human gut metagenome | biome: human gut; feature: human-associated habitat; material: faeces...
GCTGCATTCTACAGCCAGTTCACACCAACGTGTCATGGTTATTGAAGTGATGGGACATAAAGCTGGCTGGATTGCACTTTATTCCGGAATGGCGGGAGGCGGTGACGTGATTCTTATTCCGGAACTGTCTTATGATATTCATAATATAGGCAATACCATCATTGAACGCTTGAAAAAAGGGAAGCCCTATTCCATTGTTGTTGTCGCAGAAGGCATCAAAACCATGGACGGCAAAAAAGCCGCCGAATATATAGCCCAAGAAATAGAATATGAAACCGGATTCGAGACCCGTGAAACTGTACTGGGATATATCCAGCGTGGCTACTCCCTACGACCGTAATCTGGCCACTCGTATGGGTGGACATGCCACAGAACTGATTGCTTCCGGACAATTCGGACGAATGGTCTCTCTGCAAGGTGCGGAAATTGGCTCCATCCCTCTGAATGAAGTGGCTGGTAAATTAAAACTTGTCAATGAGAACCATGACCTGATTGTACAAGGCAAACGGATGGGAATCTGCTTCGGATAAGAAGCAGATTCAATCCTTTTCCATATACTTGGATGGAGACACTCCGAATTGCTCGGTAAAATGCTTTCGGAGCGTACGTGTATCACTATATCCTACCATTTCGGCTATTTCCTGAATGGAATACCTGTTCTCCATAATAAGGGAGGCAGCCTTGCTCATCCGTACACTCCGAATCATATCAATAGCAGCCAGTTCGCTACGTTGCTTTATTTTTCTATAAAGGGTAGGCTGACTCATATTCAATTGCTCCGCCAACATTTTTACATTAAAGTTCTCATTCGCCAGATTAGCTTCTATGACATGAATAATTTGCTGTATAAAATCATCCGGAGCATTATTCCCATCCGCTTCCGGTTCACTTTCCTGCTGCTTCAACATCAACGTCTTTGTATATATCCTCTTCAGGCGTTCCCGCTGGAGTATCAGGTTCCGGACTTTTGCCTTCAATACCTCCGGATTGAAGGGTTTCATCATATAATCATCCACACCTATTTTTGAAGCCTGCAACACATCCGCATCCTCAGCCTTTGCCGTCAGCATCAAAATAGGGATATGTGCTGTCCGAGGCTGCTCACGCAATTCCCGGCAACAGGTAAACCCATCTTTTACAGGCATCATTATATCAGAAATAATCAAATCCGGAATTTTACTCATTGCCACATCACCCCCCTCTTCACCGTTTGCCGCCTCATATACGGCATAATCTTTACAGAATAAAGAACAGACATAATGCCGGATTTCCTCATTGTCCTCAATAACAAGAAGAGATGTTTTTTTATTCGAAGGCTTGTCTTCCTGCCCTTCCGCCTGCATTACCGGTAACGGAAGAGCATATTCCTCCATCTCCGGAGCACCAACAATCTCATACCGGTCCTCTGCAAAATGTGCATTTCCCTCAGGAATCAATAATGTGAAAGTGCTACCCTTTCCAAGAGTACTGTCCAAATTCACCGTGCCATGATGAAGATCCATCGTATTTTTAACAATACGCAAGCCTATACCTACCTTATTAGAAAACAAAGGTGTATTTTCTCCGGTAATAAATGATTCAAAAATCCTCCCCCGTAACTCTTCCGGTATTCCTTTACCTGTATCCGATATGATTATACTGCAAAATGAATATCCATCTATCTCGATACGGTTCATCTTAAAAATCACCTTTCCATTCGGAGATGTATACTTAAACGCATTAGATAATAAATTACGGATAGCCGAACTTATTTTTTCCACGTCTATCCATAGCAAAAGTGGCTCATTCAGCGATTCAACCGTAAAGTTAATCCCTTCTGTTTCTGCCAGTTCATGAAAAGGATCGGTTATCTGCTTTGCCAATACCACTATATCGACTTTCGAAATCCGGAGTTTAATCATACCTGCTTCAATCTTCTGCACATAAAGCAAATGATCGACCAATGTCTGCAAAGAGGTTCCATTGCGATACATGGCAGCCAGTTTAGTATAGACGGTGTCTGAAGGGCGGACGGTTCCTAACAATTCCTGCAGGGGAGATAAGATTAAAGTTAAAGGTGTACGCAACTCGTGAGCTGCATTCGTAAAGAAATTCTCGCGTTCCATCCGAATCTGCTTCTCCTTGTCACGCTCTACAGTAGCAGCAAATATCTCATGTTCCAAGCGCAACTCATGCTCCAACCTCTTTTGCCGTAATTTAATACGCTGCATAACCATATAAACTATTATCCCTCCCAGCACCATCATACAGAAGCGGAAAAAGAAAGTTTCACTCCAATGAGGCAAAATCTCTACTCTCAACGAGGTTATTTTACTGTCTCTTTCATCCGGATAAATATTTTTCACCTCAAAAACATATTCCCCGGCAGGAAGGTTAGCATACGAAACTTTTTCCCCTCCGTTGGCCACAAGCCAATCAGGCTGATAAGGACGAAGCCTGTAACTATACTTCTGCTGGCTTTCAGAATAAGAAAGGTTATTGAACGTCAGCGCAAAGTCACGATTCGCATGATTCAACCGGACAAAAGGCGTATAGAAAATACTTTGTGAAAGAATGGTCTGCCCATTGACCTCTCTTCCTATCTCTACAGGTTTATTATTTACCTCCAATCCGGTAATCACGACAGATTCGGAAGTGGTAAACGCTTTAATGTCATCGGGGTTAAAATAAGTAAGATTTTTATTATTTCCCCAAAACAGGACATCCTCCCAATGCAGGACAGAACGGTTACTGCCTGCAATGTAATAATTATAAAACAAATGCTGATGACGGCTATAACGGGAAATACCTGAATTAGAGCCCAACCAGATTTGCCCGTCCGCATCCTCAGTCATGCAACCAATAAAGTTACTGCACAATCCATCCCGGGTAGTATATACATGAGTTATCGCATCCTGTCCGGGAGAGAAAACTGCCAGACCGGCCATGTATCCGACATACAGATTACCATCAGACGAAGCTAATAATGAACGAACGGAATTCTCAGCCATACCATACTTCTTTTCATAGCCGGTCTGCAGTTCTTTTTCATTTATCACTTTACATATACCATAATTCGCAGTGCCCAGCCAAAGCGTATGATCGTCGGTTTCAGCCATAGCACGAATATAAAGAGGAGACAAGTTCTGTAATCCGGATACTTTGAAATGTATCTTCTTACCCCTGTTCGTTTCACGGTCGAATAACCAAAGTCCTTTATGTGTACCAATCCAAAAACGACCTTTGCTATCAAGAAATAAGGCCCAGACAGATGATTTGTTAAGGTCACCATCTTCCGTGATCAATCGCAATATCTTGAATGAGCGTTCTTTTTTATAATAACAGGTCAATGAACCATCTGAATTCCCAAACCATAAATTCCCTTTCTCATCTTTCAGACTGCACAACACAGTCTGTTGTTTTTTCACATCTTGATCTCCTACTTGAAAGAAGTCTATTTTTTCCGAAGTACCAAACGCTGTCCGGCTCCGCATAATTCCTTTATGGTATGTTGCCAACCAAAGATAATGATCGTCATCCGCTACAATAGAACAAATCTCATTATGCCTGTCCTGATAAAAACAATTATAAAACTGCATACGCAAATCCGACCAGATAACTCCTCCACCATCCGTACCAATCCACAGAATACCATGTGAATCGTAATAAGCCGCAATCATCCTCGTTTCAAGATTGCGGTACATCAAAGAAGAAGTGTTACTATAAACTTCTGTCAATATCTCGTCCTGATTATTTTTATCTATTGTCATCACCGTATATCCATTCCACGTTACGGCCAGATATTTATTCTCATTTAATCTGATAACACCGAAAACATCTGTATGAGAAAGTCTGTCGGATACCGGAGCCACATGATAAGTCAACTGCTTGATTTTCTTGGTTCGTTCATTGTAATAAATAACCCCATGAGCAATTGTAGAAATCCATATCCGACCATCATCATACAAAACAGAATTTACAGACAGACTACCGATACGCCCCAGGTCAATCACCCGAAAGGAATTCAGGTTTGTCGCATCCAGCAAGATAATTCTACCTTTTTCATCAATCAGACAGATACTTTTTTTATCCGAAGAATAAGTGATGGCAACCAAAAGATTATCCTGATTATTCCAGCCTGTATATTTTTCTTGAACCCGGAGCCGAAGCTCACCCTCTTTTGATGCGCACCGCTTCATTAAATGCAGCTCACTCCCGGAAATCACCCAAACCAACGAATCATTCCTCTGCAACATCCCTCGAGATGGAATACCCTGTCCCGAAGAAGAAACCACAGACAAAAACCGTTCTTTTTTCAAATCAAATGCAGAAAAGACACCATTATCCACAAATGCCAGCACCCCGTCAAAAACCTCCTTTAAGTTTGAAATACTAGGATAACTCCTACTCCTTTCAAAATTTGTAATCCGCCTACCGTCATAACGGCTCAACCCGTTTCGGGTTCCAAACCAAACGAAGCCTTCTTTATCCTTATAAACAGCAGATACGGTATTGTCGGCCAATCCGTTTTGCATATTGAGCAGATGCACATCTTTGCTTAAAAAAGCATAGCACACATCCGGCAGCAATATACATACTCCAATTATAACCAGTGATAAGATTTTAAGGTTCATATTTAATTCATTACCTGTAGCAAAGGAATAAAATAAAAAAGAGATAACAACAAAGATTCACCAAAAAATATAGAGATGCATTAAACATGCATGCTGAATGAAATGAACGTGTATTAAGCCACATCACTGATTAACATACATTTGCAATGTATTAACCTAATGTCTAATTAAAAAACAGAGAAGCATGAAAAAAATCTCAATTCTATTTTTGATATTGCTTTGCAACTGTACATTCCTGTACGCCCAGCAATTCAGCATCACCGGTGTAGTCACGGATAAAAAGCTCAATGAGCCCATTATCGGTGCTAGTGTAGTTGTCAAAGGTACTACCAACGGAACGGTTACTGATCTGGATGGAAAATTCACAATCCAAGCCTCAAAAAGCAGTGTGCTAATTGTTTCCTTTATCGGGTATACCCCCCAAGAATTTACAATCAATGGCAACCAAACTTTTTATCAAATCTCTTTAGCGGAAGATACGCAAACGCTGGACGAAGTTGTGGTAGTAGGCTTTGGTACGCAAAAGAAAGTGAACTTAACAGGAGCAGTTGCTACCGTGGATAAAAAAACACTGGAATCACGTCCTGTCACTTCAGTTTCACAAGCTCTTCAAGGAGTGATGCCAGGATTGAACATTGACATGAATGACAAAGGTGGACGATTAGACTATAATCCCACCATAAATATTCGTGGAACAGGAAATTTGAATACCGGATCCAGTGCCTCACCTTTAGTTTTAATTGATGGAGCCGAAGGAGACATAAACTCGTTAAATCCGCAGGATATCGCTAACATTTCCGTGTTAAAAGATGCTGCCGCATCTGCCATTTACGGTTCACGCGCTCCATTTGGCGTAATCTTGGTTACAACCAAATCAGGAGAAGCAGGAAAAGCCACCATTCAGTATTCAAACAATTTCAGATGGTCACGCCCCACCAACATTCCTGACATGCTCGACTCCTACCGCTTTGCCAAGTATTTCAATGCAGCACAAAAAAATTCAGGAAGCGGCACCACTTTTATTTTCACTGATGATACGATAGACCGCATTCAGAAATACATGGCGGGTGAATACCCATACACCTCAGACCCCAATGGTTCACAAGGAAACAATTTTTTCCCTTTCAACGTCGCTTCCAATGATAATCAAAACTGGCCAAGAAACTTCATTGACAAAACATCTTTCGGACAAGAACATAATCTAAGTATCTCCGGAGGAGGTGAGAAAGTTAAATACTATCTATCGGGAGCTTTCCTTTCTCAAAACGGACAGATGAATTACTCTGACGAAAACAAAAAACGTTATAACATCAGTGGAAAGGTAACAGGACAAGTCACCAAATGGCTAAGTTTAGATTTTAACGCTCGTTTTATACGTTCAGATATAGAAATGCCAACTTTTGTGAAACTCTATGGCGACCGTTTCTTTGCAGAAACGACCAAATTATATCCCATGATGCCTCTCTATGACAACAACGGACACTATACACGTAATCCTAAATTAATGCAATTAACTTCTGGAGGGCGTTCAAACAGCAGTAAAGACACCTACTTCACTTCCGGAGGTTTCCATCTGACTCCATTAAAAGGATTAGGTATTCACGGACAGGCGACTCTACGGACAGAAAGCTACCGCCACCAATATAATGTAAATAAAGTCTATCTCTATACCCGTGACAACCAACCCGTGGAAGAAGCATGGTTAGGAGGAGACCCCGATTTAGCAGCAGGAAAGACATTTGTGCAAAGTCAAACACAGCAAACTTCCATGATGACAACTTCACTATATGCAGATTATGAATATTCCTGGAACAAGCACAATTTCAAAGTTACAGCAGGTATGAATACCGAATATTATTACATCAACGAATTAATCGGCAAACGCTATGATGTCATCAACGAAAATGTCCCCAGTATCAATACGGCCACTGGTACAAGTGATTTGAAAGGCTCCTCAAAAGAATGGGCTACAATGGGATATTTTGCCCGTTTAAATTATGACTACGAAGGACGATACCTATTAGAAGGAAACATTCGTCGCGATGGGACTTCACGCTTCCGCGGTAACCAACGATGGGGCACATTTCCCTCTGTTTCTATAGGTTGGAACATCGCCCGCGAAGCATTCTGGAGTCCGGCAGAAGCATATGTCAACCTGTTAAAACTACGTTTTTCTTACGGTAGCCTAGGCAATCAGAATACAGATAATTATTATCCTACTTATTCTATTCAAAATATAACTGTAGGTAGCGTAGATGCCGGCGGACGCTGGCTGCTTGACTTAGCCAACAAGTCCAATATAGCATCTTCCCCCGGTCTCGTCAGTTCCTTGCTCACATGGGAACGTGTCACCAGCTATAATGCAGGACTTGACTTTGGTGCATTTAACAATCGTCTGAACGGATACGTTGAATACTACATTCGTGATACCAAAGACATGGTAGGACCTGCCGAAGAAATAACTCCATTAGTAGGAGCATCAGCTCCCAAAATGAATAATACCTCTTTACGAACCAAAGGCTGGGAATTACAACTAACTTGGCAGGACAGAATTGGTAAAGTAGGGTATCATGCTTCTTTCAATCTATCTGATGCTCAAACAGAAGTAACAGAATATCCCAATCCTGATAAAACATTTTACACCAAAGATGAAGACGGAAACACCATTGAAAATTATTGGAAAGGGAAAAAATTAGGCGAAATATGGGGATTCAAAACAGTAGGCATAGCAAAAACCGATGAAGAAATGCAATCATGGATAGCCCAACATGACCAAAGCAAATTACCCAATGTAGGAAACAATATTTGGAAAGCCGGTGATATCATGTACGCTAACCTGGATGACAATCCTGCCATAGAAAAAGGTACGTCTGCCACTGATCCGAAAGATTTAACCATTATTGGAAATTACACACCCCGCTTTCGTTTTGGCTTCTCATTAGGAGCTGACTATAAAGGATTTGATATCAATCTAATGTTCCAGGGCGTAGCCAAACGTGACGTTTGGGTAGGAGGCGACGACAGAACCGCTTATTCTAAAGGTATGATTTTCTGGGGTATCAACGGGGGGCAATGGGATTCCACCGGATACGAAGAACACATGGATTACTTCCGTCCTGAAGGAGATGAAATGGGAGCAAATCTCAATGCTTATTATCCGCGCCCCATTATTGGAAGTAAACAAAACCAGCAGGTACAAAGTCGTTACTTGCAGAATGCAGCTTACATCCGCTTGAAAAACATACAAATAGGTTACACGTTGCCTAAAGCATGGATACAAAAAGCTAACCTGGAGAAAGTACGACTATTCTTCTCCGGAGATAATTTATGGACTGGTACCAAGATGAGTAAAAATTTTGATCCAGAACTAATTTACCAAAACGGTATGAGTTATCCGTTAAGCTATACTCTATCATGTGGAATTAATATTACATTATAAACTTTAAATAAATCATAATCATGAAATTAAAATACATCATACTCCCTATAATAGCAACTTCATTCGCTATAAGCTCATGTAACGATTTTCTAGATAGAGAACCATTGACAGACAATGTGAATGAAGGTTTTTTCACAGAACCAAGCCAATTGCAGGCTTATTGTAACAAGAAATACGAACTATTGCCCGATTTCAAAGACACCAATCTTTTTACCAACGATCAAACCAGTGATAACCAAGCAGGAACAGATCCTGTAGATTTCTTTCTACCGCAACGTATCAAAGTTGCCGCCACAGGAAGTTATAATCGGCAAGGACATTTGCGCGACTGTAACCGATTGTTATATTACGCTTTGGAAAATATCCAAAAAGGGGAACTGGAAGATACCCGCGAAACTCAGCAATATATCGGTGAGATTTACTTCTTCAGAGCTTACATCTATTTCGAATATTTGAGGAAATTCGGAGATTTTCCCATTATCAAATCAGAACTTAGCGCAGATGATTATGCCGCCAATGTGGAAGCAAACAAACGTAAGCCACGTAATGAAGTGGCCCGATTTATTCTAGAAGACCTGAACGAAGCCATTGCCCGATTATTACCGCGCAGTAATAATCTGACCAATCACCGTCTGAACAGAGAGTGTGCCTATCTATTTAAATCACGTGTAGCCCTGTATGAAGCAAGTTGGGAAACCTACCATCAAGGAACCGCACGAGTACCAGGTGGTCCGGGCTGGCCGGGCGGTACTTTCAATGGCAACCTTAATACTGAAATAGATTTCTTCCTGACTGAAGCGATGGCATCTGCCAAAGAAGTGGCAGAAGCAATACAAATCTCTGATAAAATAGAAGATTATATGAATATGTTCAATCAATATGATCTTTCTTCCAACAAAGAGGTATTATTATGGCGTATGTATAGTGCGGATGCCAAAGTGAATAGCTTAGTAGAAGGCAATTATCATAGCATATACAATGAAAACGGTGAAGGCTGTGTGGGACAAGGTGGAGGTTATACACGATCCATGGTTGAAACTTTCCTAACTACCAATGGCCTGCCTATTTATGCACCAGAAAATACAGAATACAAAGGCGACAAAAGTATCCCCGATGTAATGGAGAATCGTGATTTACGCCTTGTAGAATCAACATTCAAACCGGGTGATATGGTTTGGAGAGGTGGTAATATGGACCAAGACGGAAGAATGGTCTATGAAATCTACTACAAGCTTATCAAAACTTAAGCAGAACAGCTACAGGATATTTAGTTCGTAAAGGATGGAGAGACAGCAATGTAGCTCCAGCGGATAATTCACCTTTGGCTTATATGATATTCCGCGCCAGCGAAGCATATCTCAACTATATGGAAGCTGACTATATGAAAAACAAAAATCTAGATGATTATAGCAAAAAATACTGGAGAGCTTTGAGAAAGCGTGCCGGCGTATCAGAAAACTTCCAAAAAACTATCGATGCAACAGATCTAAGTAAAGAAAACGATCTGGCTGTTTGGTCCGGAAGTCAGATGATAGACAAAACTTTATATAATATCCGCCGTGAACGACGTTGCGAATTTATAGCAGAAGGCATGCGTAAAGATGATCTTTTACGCTGGCGTTCACTAGATAAAATGAAAAACTATCAAACAGAAGGATTCAATTGGCAAGAGTATCAAAAAGAGCCTTACTATGTGAAACAATTGGCTGCCGGCTTAGTGGTTAGTAATTCTAAATATTTACGTCCGCATTTTGCCAACGAACTGATCATTACCAACAATGGCTACAACTTTGAAGAAGCGAATTACCTGACCCCTATCTCTTATGACGTATTCCGTCTTTCAACCCCTGAGAAAGGAGGCGATATTTCCACTTCCGTTGTTTATCAAAATCCAGGCTGGCCTGTCGGTGCCAATCAATATGCTCTGCAATAGGTTTAGATAAAATAACTCAAAAAGGGTGTAGTTTAATTCGTTACAATGTATTCTTATTGTACCTTTGAACACACCCTTTACCAATATCATACCGAATTAATATGAAATTTTTCTCTAAAAAAACATTTTTCATCTTTCCGTTCTTGACTTCTATCTATTTACAAGCTCAAGAAAAACCTAACCTGGTCTTCATCATGGCAGATCAATGGAGAGGAGATGCTTTAGGTTGTCTCGGAAAAGAACCTGTCAAAACACCTTGCCTGGACCAACTGGCCCGTGAAGGTGTGAATTTCACCAATGCTGTCAGCAGCTATCCCGTATCTTCACCGGCACGAGGCATGTTGATGACAGGCATGTATCCGCATAAGAACAAAGTAACAGGCAATTGCAATTCTGCCAACGCTCCTTATGGAGTAGAACTTCCACAAGATGCACGCTGCTGGAGTGATATACTTAAAGCCAATGGATACCAAACAGGATATATCGGCAAATGGCATCTGGATGCTCCTCATGAACCATACATAGATACTTACAACAACCATGGTGCAGTTGCTTGGAACGAATGGTGTCCAAAAGAACGCCGGCACGGTTTTGACTATTGGACCGCTTATGGCACTTACGACTACCATTTAAAACCCATGTACTGGGACACTGACGCTCCCCGGGACAGTTTTTATTATGTCAATCAATGGGGACCGGAGTATGAAGCCGACAAAGCGATTGAGTACCTCAACGGGCATATAGATAAAACGCAGCCATTTGCCTTAGTCGTATCCATGAACCCTCCACACACCGGTTACGAGTTGGTGCCCGACCGATACAAGGAGATGTATAAAAACCTGAATGTAGAGGCATTATGTGCCAACCGTCCCGACATTCCCGCCAAAGGCACTGAAATGGGTGACTATTTCCGAAACAATATCCGCAATTACTATGCCTGCATGACCGGAGTCGATGAAAATATAGGTCGGATAATCAACGAATTGAAACGTTTGGGTTTATTTAAAAATACTATTGTAGTATTCACTTCTGACCACGGCATCTGCATGGGGGCTCATGAACAAGCCGGAAAAGATATCTTTTATGAGGAATCCATGCGAATTCCCGTCCTTATCTCATGGCCGGAAAAAATAAAGCCGAAAACCGACCGAACAACCATGATAGCTTTTGCCGACTTGTATCCGACCCTGCTTTCCATCATGGGCTTTCAGCAACAAATACCGGAAGAAGTACAAACATTCGACCTTGCTTCCGTTCTCCTCTACGGAAAAGAAAACAACCGCATTGTCCAACCCTATTATTACATACAGTCATCCAATCCGGCAACAGGCTACCGGGGATTACGCACCGCTACACATACGTTTACTATCCATGCAACCGATGGTAAGGTAGATAAGATTATTCTATTCGACAGGAGATCAGACCCTTACCAAATGAATAATATAGCTATGCAGCATCCCAAACTGGTAAACCGATTGAAAAGCCAATTAAAAACATGGCTGCAAAAAACAGAAGATCCATTTTTAAATTATTTATAACCCATGAAGATACTATATACATTCCTTCTCTTCCTTATGAACTGTGTACTGAGTGTTGCACAACCGGAAATCATTGTACCCAAACCGCATCAATTGAAATGGCATGAAGCGGAAATGGGAGCCGTATTTCATTATGACCTCCACGTATTCGACGGC
>ENA-OPER01000168-OPER01000168.1-human-gut-metagenome-genome-assembly--contig:-NODE-168-length-11233-cov-1.817499_pt1 | contig 11233 bp, 10 predicted proteins | sample MGYA00241708_ERZ501547 | MGnify/ENA primary metagenome ERZ501547 (study PRJEB25962, sample SAMEA1969296) | human gut metagenome | biome: human gut; feature: human-associated habitat; material: faeces...
AAGGCGAATTGGAGCTTGTATGTTGGGCATTTGTTCACGGTTGAACATTGGACATTTATTCACTACCACACAAAATTTGGAGGCAAGCATATGAAAATTTCACCTACACTGACCGAAGTTAAAGAAATAGCAAAAACCGGGAAGTATGACATTCTCCCTGTAAGCTGTGAGATATTATCAGATTTTATCACACCTATAGAGGCTATGAGGATTCTGCAGAATGTTTCAACACATTGTTATCTGCTTGAATCAGCACAAGCCAATGAAGCCTGGGGAAGATATACATTTTTGGGATATGATCCAAAGCTTGAGATTAACTGCATAGATGGTCATATGAAGCTTGGAAAGCTTTCGGTGGAGACGGAAAATCCTTCAGAGTACATCAGACAGATTCTTTCAGAGTACAAGAGTCCGAAATTTGATTATCTGCCTTCGTTTACAGGTGGCCTTGTAGGTTATTTTTCATATGATTATCTGGGCTACAAGGAGAAAAGCATCAGAGGAAAAGCAAAGGATACAGAGGATTTCAAGGATGTTGATCTGATGCTGTTTGATAAGGTAATAGCATTTGACAATCTGTGCCAGAAGATAATACTAATCGCAAATATGTCACTTGATGCTCCGGAAACAGGCTACAACAAAGCGATTGTTGAGCTAAAGCAGCTTAGAGAGCTTCTGATGCACGGAGAGAAAAAACAGAATATGGGTGGCAAGCTGCTGGGCGAGGTCACACCTCTTTTTGACAAGGAGCAGTATTGTGAGATGGTCGAGAAGGCAAAGCACCATATCAAAGAGGGGGATATTTTCCAGATAGTTTTATCCAACAGATTGAGCGCACCGTTTGAGGGAAGCCTTTTTGATACCTACCGCGTGCTTCGAACGATAAATCCTTCGCCGTACATGTTTTATTTTTCGGGAACCGATGTGGAGGTTGCGGGAGCATCTCCGGAGACACTTGTGAAGCTTGAAAATGGAGTGCTTCACACATTCCCGCTGGCAGGCACGAGGCCGAGAGGTGCCACAGCAGAGGAGGACAAAAAGCTTGAGGAAGGGCTGCTTAAGGACGAAAAAGAGCTCGCAGAGCACAATATGCTCGTGGACCTAGGAAGAAATGACCTCGGAAAGGTAAGTAAATTCGGAACTGTAAAAGTAGAAAAGCTTCATTCCATAGAGAGATATTCACATGTGATGCATATAGGCTCGACAGTGCGTGGAGAGATAAGAGAAGAGTACGACGCACTCGATGCAATAGAGGCAGTGCTCCCGGCAGGAACACTTTCAGGAGCACCAAAGATCAGAGCGTGCCAGCTTATCGGAGAGCTTGAGGACAACAAGCGAGGCATTTACGGAGGGGCGATCGGATATATAGATTTTACAGGAAACATGGACACATGTATTGCAATCCGCATTGCCTACAAGAAAAACGGCAAGGTTTTCGTGAGAAGCGGAGCGGGAATAGTTGCGGATTCAGATCCTGAGAAGGAATTTCAGGAGTGCATAAACAAGGCAAAGGCTTCTCTTAAGGCACTGGAAGTCTCACAGGAGGTGGAAGAATGATTTTACTGATTGATAACTACGACAGCTTTTCATACAATCTGTATCAGCTAATCGGCGAGATAGAGCCTGATATCAGAGTAATCAGAAATGATGAGATGACAGTTGAAGAGATTAGGGCTTTAAAGCCTGATCGCATCATATTATCACCGGGACCGGGAAGGCCTGAGGATGCGGGCGTGATAATAGCTGTGGCAAAGGAGCTTGGAAAGGAAATCCCAATCCTTGGTGTGTGCCTCGGACATCAGGCGATATGCGCAGCATATGGTGCGACAGTCACATATGCAAAGGAGCTCATGCACGGAAAGCAATCGGATGTATCGTTTGACACAGAAAGCCTTTTATTCAAGGGTTGCCCGAAAAAAGCAAAGGTAGCACGTTACCATTCACTTGCTGCAGATGCGGACACGATGCCTGATTGCCTAAAGATTACAGCCACTACAGATGATGGTGAGATCATGGCTGTTGAGCACAAGGAATATCCGATATACGGAGTGCAGTTTCACCCGGAGTCAATCATGACACCGGACGGAAAGCAGATGCTTAGTAATTTTATCAAAGCTTAATTGAAAATTGCAGCGTTTAATGAATTTATATATTAGTTGTTGAATTGAAAACAAATAGCAGAACAAAATCATAAACAAAATTATAAACGAAATATTACCGGAATACAGGAGAACATAATCATGATCAAAGAAGCCATAGTAAAAATCGTAAACAAAGAAGACCTCACATATGATGAGGCATATGCAGTGATGAATGAGATCATGGGCGGTGAGACAACATCAACCCAGAATGCAGCGTTTCTTGCAGCTCTTTCAACAAAGAGTGCAAAGGCTGAGACAACAGACGAAATCGCAGGCTGTGCAGCGGCCATGAGAGAGCATGCGGTACAGGTGAAAACAGGTATGGATGTGTTCGAAATCGTAGGAACAGGCGGAGACAATGCACAGAGCTTCAACATTTCAACAACCTCAGCACTTGTTGCAGCAGCAGGTGGCATGAAGGTGGCAAAGCACGGAAACAGGGCAGCCTCTTCATTATGCGGCACAGCAGACTGCCTTGAGGCGCTCGGCGTCAACATAGACCAGAGCCCTGAGAAATGTGTAGAGCTTTTAAATAAAGTCGGCATGTGCTTCTTCTTTGCACAGAAATATCACACGTCAATGAAATATGTCGGACCTATCAGAAAAGAGCTTGGTTTTAGAACCGTATTCAATATTTTAGGACCGCTCACAAATCCGGGTTCACCGGCCATGCAACTTCTGGGAGTGTATGATGAGTATCTTGTAGAGCCGCTTGCACAGGTGCTTGTAAGCCTTGGAGTAAAGCGTGGAATGGTAGTATATGGCATGGATAAGCTCGATGAGATTTCCATGAGCGCATCGACCAAGATATGCGAGATAAAGGACGGATGGTTCAGAACCACAGTAATTTCACCGGAGGATTTCGGCTTTGAGCGCTGTACAAAGGAGGATTTAAAAGGCGGTACACCTGAGGAAAATGCAAAAATCGTACGTGATATCTTAGGCGGACAGAAGGGCAATAAGAGAAATGCAGTACTCATGAACGCAGGCGCGTCACTTTATATAGGAGGAAAGGCCGACAGCATGAAAGAGGGTATCGAGCTTGCAGCAGAAATCATTGATTCAGGAAAAGCACTTGAAACACTCGATAAGCTCATTGAGGTAAGCAACAGCTAAGCACACAAAACAGGAAAGGAAAAGCGATGAATATTTTAGACCAGCTTGCAGAATATTCAAGGCTCCGCGTGGCAGAGGACAAGAAAAAAATAAGCCTTGATGAAATAAAAAATATCGCGATTCAGACGAAAAACGAAAAGCTTTGTGATTTTGCATTTGAAAAAGCACTCAAAAAGGGTGGCTTGAGCTTCATATGCGAGTGCAAGAAGGCTTCGCCGTCAAAGGGGCTTATAGAGCCGGATTTCAGATATCTTGAAATCGCAAGGGAATACGAGGCAGCAGGTGCGGATTGCATCTCGGTACTGACAGAGCCGAAGTGGTTTTTAGGCTCGGATGAGTATCTTAAGGAGATTGCAAAAACGGTTTCGATTCCGTGCATCCGAAAAGATTTTACGGTTGATGAATATCAGATATATCAGGCAAAGACACTCGGTGCCGCTGCGGTACTTTTAATTTGCTCTATACTGTCAGAGGAACAGCTTGGTGAATACATAAAAATCTGCGACAGCCTTGGCATAAGCGCCCTTGTGGAGATACACAATGAAAAAGAGGCAGGGATGGCGGTAAGAGCCGGTGCCAGAATAATAGGTGTCAACAACCGCAATCTGAAGGATTTTACAGTTGATACAGCTAACAGCAGAAAGCTTCGTGACCTGATTCCCTATGACATCATATTTGTATCGGAAAGTGGTGTAAAGAGCACAGATGATATCAGGGCAATACGTGAAATCGGAGCTGACGCAGTGCTTATCGGAGAGACGCTGATGAGAGCGGACGACAAAAAGGCTAAGCTTGATGAATTGCGATTAAGCTAATAGAGATATATAAGTATCTTCATGGTTTTAAGAATATCTGTAACTATTCAGTACAGAAAACAAAATATTTACAAATATACATCAGAAGGGAAAACATCATGACAAATCCAAACGGAAGATTTGGTATTCACGGAGGACAGTACATTCCTGAAACCCTCATGAATGCCGTTAAAGAATTAGAAGAAGCATACAATCATTACAAAAACGATCCTGAATTTAACAGAGAGCTCACAGAGCTTCTCAACGATTATGCAGGAAGACCATCGAGACTGTACTACGCAGAAAAGATGACAAAGGATCTCGGTGGAGCAAAAATATACCTTAAAAGAGAGGATTTAAACCATACAGGAGCGCACAAGATCAATAATGTATTAGGTCAGGCACTTCTTGCAAAGAAAATGGGCAAAACCCGACTGATAGCTGAGACCGGAGCCGGTCAGCACGGCGTGGCAACGGCAACGCCGCAGCCCTTATGGGTATGGAATGTGTTGTATTCATGGGCGAGGAGGACACAAAGCGTCAGGCGCTCAATGTATACCGCATGCGTCTGCTCGGAGCAGAGGTTATCCCGGTTACATCAGGTACAGCCACATTAAAGGATGCCGTATCGGAGGCAATGAGAGAGTGGACCAAGAGAATTTCAGACACACATTACTGCCTGGGCTCGGTTATGGGACCACATCCGTTCCCTACCATCGTAAGAGATTTCCAGGCGGTCATCTCAAAGGAAATCAAGGAGCAGATGCTTGAAAAGGAGCACAGACTGCCTGATGCGGTTATCGCATGTGTGGGCGGCGGCTCAAATGCCATTGGAAGCTTTTACAACTTCATAGAGGATGAGGGAGTTGAGCTCATCGGCTGCGAGGCAGCAGGAAGAGGAATAGATACCTTTGAGACTGCAGCCACGGTAAATACAGGCCGTCTTGGTATTTTCCACGGCATGAAGTCATATTTCTGTCAGGATAAATACGGACAGATTGCTCCGGTTTATTCAATTTCTGCAGGACTTGACTATCCGGGAGTCGGACCGGAGCACGCATATCTGCACGATATCGGCAGAGCGCAGTATGTACCTGTAACAGATGATGAAGCGGTAAATGCTTTTGAATACCTCGCAAAGAAAGAGGGGATCATCCCTGCAATCGAGTCCTCACATGCAGTGGCATATGCCATGAAGCTGGCGCCTACAATGGACAAGGACAAGATAATCGTTGTTACTGTTTCAGGCAGAGGCGACAAGGACTGCGCGGCAATAGCAAGATACAGAGGGGAGAATATTTATGAGTAAGATAAGAAGTGCGTTTGAAAACGGCAAGGCATTTATACCATTTATCACCTGTGGTGATCCAAATTTAGAGACAACCGCAAAAATCGTAAGAGAAGCAGTTGCAAACGGAGCAGACCTTATAGAGCTTGGTATTCCATTCTCTGATCCTACAGCAGAGGGACCTGTAATCCAGGGCGCCAACATAAAGGCACTTGCAGCCGGAGTTACAACAGACAAGGTTTTTGACCTTGTGAGAGATTTGAGAAAAGATGTCACAATCCCTATGGTTTTCATGACATATGCAAATGTGGTTTACTCATACGGTGCAGAAAAGTTTATCAGTACATGTAAGGAAATAGGCATTGACGGACTCATTCTGCCGGATATCCCATATGAGGAAAAGGAAGAGTTTTTACCACTCTGCGAGAAATATTATGTGGACCTTATTTCATTTATCGCACCTACATCAAAGGATCGCATTGCGATGATAGCAAAGGAGGCAACCGGCTTCATTTATGTGATTTCAAGCCTCGGAGTCACCGGTACAAGAAGCGAGATTAAGACAGATCTGGCTTCAATAGTCAAGGTAATCAGAGAAAACACAAATGTGCCATGTGCTATCGGTTTTGGCATTTCAACACCCAAGCAGGCAAAGAAGATGGCAGATATCTCGGATGGTGCCATTGTGGGCTCTGCCATCATAAAGATAATCGATGAGTATGGTGAGGCTTCACCAAAGTATGTCGGTGAGTATGTTAAAGCAATGAAGGATGCGCTGTAGAGGCATTGTATTTTTATGTATGTAAAGGAGATTTTCTAAGGAAACTTAAAATAATATTATAAAATCAGAAAAATGACTTTTATACCCATATTTCAAAAATAAAATTTATGAAATATGGGTATAAAACTTGAAAAGCGAATATATTAATTATATAATAAGTGCAAATAAGACAGTTCAGAGGGAGGAATATCAGGATGCTGTGTCAATTTTCTTTTAAAAACTTTAAATCATATAAAGAAACAACAACATTCGATTTTCAGGCAACATCTATTCCGGAGTTTTCAGAATCGTTGTTAAAAAGCGAGAAAGCAGATGAACTTCTTCCCGTAGGGGTTATATATGGTCCGAATGGTGGCGGGAAAACCAATCTGTTACTAGCTCTTTCATGTTTGATTTCTACAGTGGTTAAGCCAATATATGAATTGGAGAAGGCAAGAGAAAAGATTATTATTCAGCAGAAGATAAGTGCGGCACCATTCTATTTTAATGAAATATCTAGGAAAATGCCGACAGAATTTGAAGTGTATTTCCGACAGGAAAAAAATGAATACAGGTACAACTTATCAATATGTGGGGATGACATTGTTGAAGAATCTCTGTATTGGAAATCCATTGGTGGAAAGAGAACGGGTATGGTTTTTGATAGGGAAGGTGCTGAAATTACATTGGGTGCAAGCATCAATAAAGCGAGTATTAACCGCTCGGTAAACCCCAAGATGCCATATTTATCTTTTTTGGCAATCAACTATGATATACCGGTAATTGTGGAAGTTCAGAAGTGGTTTGAATCATGCATTGTCAAAAACTATGCAAATCCGATTGCAGACAGACAAATAATGTTTTCTGATGATGAATCATATCGAAAGAAAATTGTTCGTGCACTAAATGATGTTGATATTGATGTATCAGGTTATCGGTATGATGAAGAAAATCATGAACTGTATACACAGCGTATGATAGAGGGAAAGATTTATGAATTAAGTTTTAATGATGAGTCAGATGGAACAAAGAAAATGATTGCGGCATTACCTGTGATTTTGTTAGCACTGCAAGAAGGTCGGCTGGTGATTATTGATGAATTGGATGCAAAATTGCATCCTAAGCTGCTTCGTTATGTAATTTCATTGTTTAAGAATAAGAATGTAAACAAAAAGGGAGCGCAGTTACTTTTTACTTCCCATGATATGACAACAATGAAAAATACAGTTTTCAGACGGGATGAAATTTGGTTTGCGGCAGAAAATGAAAGGCACGAAAGTGAAATATATTCCCTATATGAAATCAGAAGAGAAAACAATGAACGAGTAAATAGTACTGCAGCCTATGATAAACAATATCTGGAAGGGCGTTATGGTGCAGATCCATATCTTACAAATATGCTGGCAGGAGGAGATTGGCTATGAGTTTAAAACCTTTCATGGATTTTGCAATAACAAATGCTGAACGCTTGGATGCAATGAATGAAGGAAAAACTCCTGCAAGTTCAGCTCCAGGCACAAAAGTACATGAATTGATTAAACACTTGAGACCATATTTAAAAATCGGATAGGATAGGAAGAAGGAACAAGTAAAATGATGCAGCAAAAAGAAAGATTAGAAAAACAGCTTGATTTCATCAGAGAAATCGACAAGGAAAAGGAGATATTCCGCCAGACTTATTTAGCTGATGCAAGCCGCAAGGAAAATGATGCGGAGCATGCCTGGCATATGGCTATCATGACCATGCTCTTGAGCGAGTATGCCAATGAGAAGATAGACGTGCTAAAGACAGTAGGAATGCTTTTGATACACGACATAGTAGAGATTGACGCAGGAGACACATATGCCTATGATGAGGCAGGCAAGGCCACACAGCATGAGCGTGAGCAGAAGGCGGCGGAGCGTATATACGGACTCTTGCCAAAGGAACAGGGCGAGCCGCTTTTAGAGCTGTGGGAGGAATTTGAGGCGCAGCAGACACCGGAAGCCAGATTTGCCCGCACCATGGACAATATCCAGCCAATGCTCCTAAACGATGCATCGGACGGGCTTTCATGGCGTGAGCACAGTGTAAAGCTGTCGCAGATACTCGGCAGAAATAAGCGCACAGCACTTGGCTCAGAGAAAATCTGGGATTATGCGTTTAACAATATACTGAAAAAGCATGTTGAGAGCGGAAATATCATAGATGATGAGGGCGTCTTCTCTGCGGAAGCCGGTGCGTGTGCAAAAGCCAACGAGAGTAATGGACGGTAATAATGATTTACTGAAAAATCCTTTGAAAATCACGTATAATTCTATTGTAGACCGTCGTCTTGTATGATATACTTTACTGGATTAAATCGGTGAACTATAAATTAAATGTAATTATTCAAGGTGGCTCGAATTGTTACATGACAAGTATATTGAGCTTCATCGAAATCCACAGAATAAAACACACGGAGGAATCAAAATGAATATTGTATGCTTAGACCTTGAGGGAGTATTGGTACCTGAAATCTGGATTGCATTTGCAAAGGAGACAGGCATTCCTGAGCTTGAGAAGACAACAAGAGATGAGCCTGATTATGATAAGCTCATGAACTATAGAATAAATATTTTAAAGGAGCACGGACTCGGATTAAAAGAAATACAGGAGACAATCGCAAAGATAGATCCAATGCCTGGCGCAAAGGAGTTTTTGGATGAGCTTCGTTCAATCACACAGGTAATCATCATCAGTGATACATTTTCACAGTTTGCAGGCCCTCTCATGAAGAAGCTCGGCTGGCCGACAATCTTTTGTAACGAGCTTGAGGTTGCTGAAGATGGCGAGATTACAGGCTTTAGAATGAGATGTGAGCAGTCAAAGCTTACAACTGTAAAGGCACTGCAGTCTATCGGATATGATACCATCGCAAGCGGTGACAGCCACAACGATTTAGGCATGATACAGGCCAGCAAGGCAGGTTTCCTTTTCAGAAGCACAGATGCCATCAAGAAGGACTACCCTGAGCTTCCTGCATATGAGACATATGATGAGCTGCTTGCGGCGATTAAAGCAGCATTATGATTAAAGGGTCAAAAGGTATTTTGCCCCTCTAATCATAAATATAGTCGATAAACAACTTCCCACATGATATTTAGAGTGGACACATCCACCTGTACATGTGGGAAGTTTCTATATATTTATGTCATGCAAAATCATATGAAAGAAGGTAGAGTGAAGATGTATACGGTAACACACATATATGAGGCTGATTTTGGCTGTGAGGAAAGAGCGGATGGCGCAAAAGCAAAATGCGTGGTTTATCTCGAGGACGAAAACGGCAGACAGCGTCATGTAGAGGTTGAGGATGAATGGCTTACGGCAAATGGGATAGAAGAGGGAAGCAGCTGGAAAGAAAATATCACAGATGAAGCCTGAATCATAAACTATGAGATTAATTATGTGATTAGGGTATGTGAATAAATTTTGTGTAGATGCACATTGTGTATTGACAACAGTGCAAAAGGTGCTATAATAAAATTAACATATGAACAATCATTCATATGTTCAATAAAAACGTACAGTAAAACAAATAATTCATGAAAATAAGGAGAACACCACTATGAAGAAGACTTACAAAATCGATGTAGACTGCGCTAACTGCGCCAACAAGATGGAGGATGCCGCAAAGAATACAGCAGGTGTAAAGGATGCTACAGTCAATTTCATGACACTCAAGATGAGCGTTGAGTTTGAAGAGGGACAGGATGCAAAGGCGGTTATGCAGGAGGTTCTTAAGAACTGTAAAAAGGTAGAGGACGACTGCGAGATTTTCTTATAAATTGCCGGGCGCAGGAATGACAAATGTTATTATTTCAATGCCTGCGCTATAGTAAGGGCGATTATCAAGAGATTATAATGAATGGAGCTATGGCGTATGAATAAAAAGCAGAAAAAAGTACTTGCGCGTATCATAATCGCAGCGGTACTCATGATTATATTACATTTCATACCGGTTAAGGGAATTATCAGGTTCCTGCTTTACATGGTCCCTTATCTGGTTATAGGATACGATATCCTGAAAAAAGCATTTAAGGGAATCAAAAACAAGCAGGTATTTGATGAAAATTTCCTGATGGCGGTTGCCACTGTGGGTGCGATAGCGGTTGCGCTCTATGAGAATGGTGACTATACAGAGGCTATAGCCGTTATGCTTTTCTACCAGATAGGAGAGCTGTTTCAGAGCTATGCAGTCGGAAAGAGCCGTAAGAATATCAGTGAGCTCATGGACATCAGACCCGACTATGCCAATATTGAGGTGGACGGAAAGCTCACCCAGGTTGATCCTGATGAGGTCGCTATCGGCTCAGTAATCGTGGTACAGCCCGGAGAAAAGGTTCCTATCGACGGTGTGATAGTTGAGGGTTCATCTACATTAAACACCAGCGCGCTTACAGGTGAGAGCGTGCCGAGGGATGCAAAATGCGGTGATGAGATAATCAGCGGATGCATCAATATGTCCGGTGTTTTAAAGATTAAAACGACCAAAGAGTTTGGCGAATCAACGGTTTCAAAGATACTTGACCTCGTTGAAAATTCAAGCTCAAAGAAATCAAAATCAGAAAACTTCATATCAAAATTTGCCAAATATTATACTCCGGCAGTCTGCTACAGTGCACTTGCACTTGCGATACTGCCGCCGATTGTCAGAATACTTTTCATGTCAGCCGCACCACAGTGGGGCATATGGATATACAGGGCACTTACATTCCTCGTAATAAGCTGTCCGTGCGCGCTGGTCATCAGTATTCCGCTCAGCTTTTTTGCAGGAATCGGAGGTGCCAGTGCAGAGGGTGTTCTGGTAAAGGGTTCCAACTATCTTGAGACCTTATCACAGACCAGATACGTTGTATTTGACAAGACCGGCACCATGACAGAGGGCGTTTTCGAGGTGGCAGGAGTCTACGACAATACGCTCGATAGAGAAAAGGTGCTCGAGTACGCAGCACTTGCAGAGAGCAGCTCATCGCATCCAATCAGCAGGAGCTTACAGAAGGCATATGGAAAGGGAATCGACAGAACCCGCGTGACAGACGTTGAGGAAATCAGCGGCCACGGAATCACCGCAAAGGTAGATGGCGTATCTGTAGCGGCAGGAAACTACAA
>ENA-OPER01000180-OPER01000180.1-human-gut-metagenome-genome-assembly--contig:-NODE-180-length-10969-cov-1.865219_pt1 | contig 10969 bp, 11 predicted proteins | sample MGYA00241708_ERZ501547 | MGnify/ENA primary metagenome ERZ501547 (study PRJEB25962, sample SAMEA1969296) | human gut metagenome | biome: human gut; feature: human-associated habitat; material: faeces...
GGTCTATGGCGGTAAGGGCATTGACTACGGAAGGTATCAGGCGTGAGAGGTCGAACACGGGACGCTGGACTTTTCCTACCAATTGCAAAAAGGCGGTCATCGTTCCGAAGGTGATACAGCCTGCGCTGAGGTGAACGGCTCCCCAAAGAAAAGCCGTGAGGTATCCGCCGGAAAAGGCAAGGGCCACTAACATGTGGGCAGAAAGCGAGAAACGGGTACGTCCCATGACTTGGCTGTGGAGCATGTCTTGCAAGTCATCGAGTTTGTCCAGATGCCGTTCGCCTTGTTCCAATGTTTTAATCACTATGCGATGTTGCAGGCTCTCTTGTATGACGGACTGGATGCGACCGTCACTGTTCCGAATATCATGTGTATAGCGTTTCATTCGTCGCATATAGAAACGGCTGCCTGATAGAAAGACGGGCAGGATGGCAACAATCAGCCATGGCAGTGAAGGGTCTAAAAAGTAGAAGAATAGAAAGGCTGCCAGCAGTTGTATACTCGTGACGATGAATGCCGGGACAGAAGAGGTGAGCAATGTGACGATGGCGGTGGTGTCTTGTTCTACCCGGTTCACTACGTCTCCGGTATGGAAACGCTCCAATTCGTTCCAGCGGCTTTGCAGTAAGCGCGAGAAGAGGCGGTGGCGAAGGGCGTTGCCCGTCTCTATCTGCATACGGGTACTTATCCAAGTGTCAGCAGCTCCGCACAGTAATTGGGCAGTCAGCAGGACAACGGTGAGAACGGCGATATGCGTCAGGTTGTCGTCTGTTATTCCGGTAGCGGTGTCTATCACCCGTTTGGTTGCATAGATAAAGGCTAGGGCAAAGGCCACGCCCAGAATGCCGGTGAGGCAACTTAGCAGGATACGTCCGCGTTGTTCGGCAGATACCTCTCGAATATACCTAAGTTTTTCACGTCTGTCCTTTTTCACTTTTTTGTCCTTCTGTTGCTTTTTCATTCCTTTTATTTTCCGGGTTCTTTTATTTCTTTGTCCTTGCTTTCTTGTCTTTTACTCCTTTTGATCGGTTTATTTGTATAGCTATCGTTCCCCCTATCAGAGTCACGGGATACCAGAGTGCTTCGTACGGTGCAAATTGACGCAGTTCGTTGCAGCGTCGGGTGGCGCGGCAGAAGGTGTACCACTTTCCTGCCCAATATCCTTTGGGGCGTGGCTTGATGCGGTTATCATGTTGCCCGAAGTTACCGGTAGACAGGATGTCTTCCAATAATTGTTCTCCTATCTGCTTGGTGCCTTCCAAGGGGAAAGGAAGCCGGTTGGCGGGCAATCCCAGTCGGGTGACGGCAATGTAGCCGAATGCTTGTGCGGCATGCAATAGTCCGAGGTCCTGCAACTGGCGAAGCAGGGTGGTGGCATCTATTTCTTTGTGGCGATTGGCAAGCAGACAAGTCCAGTCGCATAGCTGGCGCAGGCCGATTCCGCTGTTCAGGAAATGTACAAAGGCATGCAGGAAGATATAAAGTGCATTGAAGGTGGCCGGAGGTATGGCGATACTGACGGCCTTCGAGTCCTCTTTCCCGGTTTCGGAGAATAGGGCATAGTCTGTTTCCTGCGGGTACCATTTTCTGATAATCTGCTGAAAGTGCCGGTTGGCAAGCGGACTGTTCAGCCGGAGGATGATGCGGTGGTTCTCGATGTGTACTCCTTTCAAACTGTAGCTGGCATGCTTGTCGGACGCTTCTCCCTCGACTATGGCGCCTTGTTGCAGCAGGAGGCGATTGGCTATGGGTTGCCCTTGTTTTCCTAAATAGATGTCGATGTCTCCGCATTGCCGGTGCAAGGGAGTGCGGTAGTTGGTGCCGATGCCTTGCCCTTTCAGCAGTACGGGATGCAGCCCGGCTTCCCGGTAAAGGGTATTGAGTTCGGGCAGAAGCTGGTTGAGGCGTTTGTTGGCTTGTTCTATCTGTGCAGTCCGGGCAGCCCATTTCAGATAGAGGACGCGTGGAGGGCGCAGTTCGGCCGGCAGACTGCTTATGCCGTCAAAAGTCAGTGCAAGCAGGGCTTGTGAGTTTGCCATGCGGTACACGGTTTCCCAGTCGTCCGGCGAGACCGACCGGAAGAGTTGTCGGTCTGCCGGAGTGCCCCACAGGCCGGAGCGTACCAATGAAAAGAAAGCGTGTTGCATATCCGTCCTTATTCTATGATTCCTTCGCGGTCAAGGGAGTCGATAAACTTCTGCGCATCGCGACGGGCCGATTCGTTATCTACATCATAGCGGCTGGTCAGGGCTTCTGTCACGCTGTCTGTATCGAACTCTTTGTTTTCTATCTCTTGCCAAAGCATGGCGGAAGTTTGGTTCAGGCTGATGACTTTGCTGAAGTCCACGTTCGACGAGCCGTCTTGCATGATGATGTAGTCATCGCCTATCCGGTGCAGGATAAATCCTTGTTTGATTTTCATGGTTATTTTGTTTTATATTCTTCTGAACAGGGCGAGCAGCCAGCGGCGAGCGGGGTTTAGCTTCATCCACCAGTAGGAGTAGAGCTTCCAGACTTTGCCGTCGGCGGTGTACCGTTTGTCTTTTCGCATGGCTTCGGTCATGACGCCCATTACCCGTCCGATGTCGGTTTCTTCGGTCTGGGCGAGGTTGCCGTCGCCTTGCAGGATGAGTATGTCTCCGTTCCGACGGATGATGCGGTGAAAGACGATGCGTTCCGTCAGGTCGCGTGCCAGTACGGTGACGCCCGGTTGCAGCTGTTCTGTGGTGAAATCGCCCAGTGTCACCCGGTCACGGCGGTCCACTAAGAAAGGATTCATGCTGTTGCCCCGCACGGTGATGGTTACTGTATGTCCCTCTTTGATGAGACGCGCCACTTCGGGAAGCAATATCTCGTTGGGAATGCTTTTCTTCATCGGCTGTTCAGTTCATCATTCATAACTTATCCTTCTACCGTCTTTCTGCAAAGTTCCGTCGCTTCACGGTCGGGCAGGCATTTCAGATGATAGACGGGTGCCAGCGTGGCAAGTTCCGTCACAGTGGCGACAATGGCGTTATAGATTTCCTTGTTCTGCTTCAGGCAAGAGCAGGAGGGGAGGAGGGTGGCGAAAGCATGTGCTGCTCTCTCTTGCTCTATTTCATTCTGCGGTGCTTGTTCCAAGCGGACGAAGGCGCCTACGGTCATGGATTCTTTCCGATAGCAAGGTGTCTTTCCGCTCCACGGAGAACCGAAAACAGTGGCTTGCTTGCCGAGGCTGTCCACATGTACTATCGGATTGTCATCGTTCAGTAGATGGCAGTCCGAGAACTGTTGCAGCCAGAGCCCGGTGTGCGTACTTTTGCCCGTGCCGCTTTTCCCTAAGAAGAGGTAGCCTTTGCCTGTTTCAGTAGCGACAACCGAGGCATGCATCAGCAGTGTATGGTGGCGGGCGGCATTGAAGGCATAGAGCATCATCAAGAAGTTGTTCAGTACGAAGTTCGTTTCGTTTTCCGGAGCCGGTGTTTCTGTCCTGCAGGCCGGTAGGTGGATGAAGCATTGCCTGAAGTTATCGTTGCACTCCATCCAATAGTTTTTCCCGCTTTTCCGTGGGGTGATGGATACAAGGTGTGAGCTGTGGGGCAAAGGGCGAATGATGCAATCGGCATCTTCCCAGTTGAAACATATATCATCGGGAGTTTTCGCTATGGTTCGTTTTGTCGTTGTTTCGTCATCGTCTATCTCTGTTTCAAAGATTACTTTTTGCGTCGTGTCTATTGTCGTGATGAACGGAATCAGTGAAGGCAGCGCCTTGAATATATTGAAGTCGGAAGGTTTCACCATGCGAAAGGTGTGCGGTCCTACTTGATAATCCAATATCTGTATTCTCATATGTTTTGATTGTTAGTTGTTATTCATGATACTTTGGGCTACTCAGAAAAATAATGAATGTTTGTGTGAATGAGGAAGATTTGAGAGATTTTTCAACTGTCTTGTTGTCATTCTTTAGACGCGGAGGACGCAGATCTATAAAAGAAAATCCGCTGTCCGCCGCATCTAAAAGATAGTAATAAGGCGATTCCGATATCTCTTCGTTTGGTTTGCGAGGATATATTGCTTCCTTTCTTAGAATTTGGCTTATCGGTTCTCCTGACTTGTTTGGCCAACAATATATTCTTTCCTCCCATCACCGACTTTGTGGGCTGCTGTATATACACTGCCGTCACGGGTAACCTCGTAGCCTGTTACCAAATAGGACTCATTGTCGTCCATATTCGGATTTGCCGGGTTGAAATTGATGAACGTTCCACCGGACACCTGGATGCTGGCAGTGTTCTTGTCTGTATTCTTTAAGTTCAGTACCCAGTATCTGCCATCCGTGTCGTTGTTGGGTGTACCATATTTGCCGGATTCAAATGTTCCTCCATAGATATTGATTTTCCCATTCTCTCTTGCATAAATCAGGTCTATCTGGGTGTTCAGTTTCTGGGTGTTATAGTAAGAACCGCCATGAATATTTACTGTCCCGTATCCTCGGGCTTCAATTACCATGCGATAACCATCGTCTTTCGCTGTAGCAGATGCATCGCACTTCACATTGCCGTTGCCTGAAATGTTTAGTGTTCCGTTCTGTACAGTAAAGATTTGTGTGAAAGGAGTGGCATCAGCTGTTTCTGAGGAATTGATGATGTCGTGGCCATTCAGGTTTAAGTTTGCTGTTGCGTTTGCAGCATTCAATATGTAGCCTGTGGCAAGCTCCGTCTTGGCGATGTTGATATTTGAGAGAAGTTTTATATCCACAGTTGCGTTGGTTGCCATGTACTTCAGTACGCTTGGGTCGGAGAATGTACCGCCGGTAACGTTGATGACCGGTGTATAAGTGGTGCCTTCTGTGATGAGTGACTTTGCTTCGGCAATCAGTGTACCGCCTTTGATGTTTACTGTGGCAATGCCATATGCTCCACTTACGTTGATGGCGGCGCAGTCCAGTCCTCCGGTACCGTCGCCCCAGTTGCCGGTGCTACCTGTGCCTTTACTGGTAATCAAGGCTGTACCTTCCACATTCAGAGTGCCTCGTTGGATGCATACACCTCCTGCGGCACCATAAACCTTGCCGCCACTGATGGTCGTTGTGCCGGATTGGGGCAGATAGACTGCATAGTCAGCAGTAGAAATGAGTTCTCCGTCTGTGATGTTGATGATGGAGTTCTGCGTCTTGTAATTGCCGTTGCCTGCCACTGCAAACCATCCGGCTTCTATCTTGCCGCCTGTCATGGTGAAGTCTCCACCGTCCGTCACTCCGACGCCATATTGGCCGTTACTGTCCGGAGTCTCTCTGACTGCACTGATGTTGCCGCTTTCCATGGTCATGGAGGCATCTTCACCGGCTATTTCAATCAGACTGCCATTATAAGAAGCCGCTGTATAATCCTGGCTGGCAACTATCTTGCCTTTCTTCTCGGTAGAGCTGTCCTTCAGTGTCATCTTGCCCAAGACGATGATTTTGCCTGTTGCGCTGTTGTCGGCAGTCAGTGTATATCCGTTCAAGTCAAGAACCACGGACTTTCCGGCGGGTACACTGACGCTTTGCCCTGTGATGTCGGCATCGGCGGACAATTTAAAATCTTCGCCGTTGGCGAAAGCGGTCTTTAGGACTGCCACGTCGGATTGAACTACAAATTTGCTGTCGATTGTTGCCGGAAGTGATGCTTCAGTTCCTTTTATTATATAGATTGTGGTATTGCCGGCATCGTGTACCAATTGTTCTACCTTTCCATATATCTTCAAGTTACCGCCTTTTACAGTCAGCTTCTTTACGGTGACGCCTGCATTGATAATCAATGTCTGCTGTGCGGTAGTGGCAGTCACTTCATTGTAAGTGGCTTTATTGCCTACTGCTGCCAATGTAACGGTGGTGCTTGGCATGGTGATGGCTACAGAAGGAGCTTCTTGCTCTGCTGTGGTTTCCGGCACAGCCAAGGATACACTGTTGGTGGCAGTGGCGGCGGGAGTACTTACGCTGGTATTGGTCTTGTCGGTCAGCTTTAACGGGGCAGAAGTGCTGGTTGTCGGGGCTGTATTGAACGCTAGGTTGATGTCCGAGTTCTGTAAAACCGGGATGGCGATGCCGTCGTTGCTGCCAGAAGTGGTATTGAAGCTGCCGCTGACTGCAATGTCGGTTACGGTTGCTGCTGTCGGTGCTTCTTGTGGGAGATTTTTTGAATCAGCTAAAGCTGTACTAAGCGCACTGGGGGTTGTAGCATCTACAACAACGCAATCCAAAGGAGGTACTACCAATATGTCTCTTCTCCCTAAGATTTTGTCATTAAGCGTCTTGGTAAAATATACCTTGTCGCTTCCATTCGTCAGTTGGGCAGTGATGGAACTATAAGTACCTGTGGGCAAAGGAATGTAGAAGTTGCGCGATTTTATATCGTTTGAAGCAGTGAAGGAGGCAGTGATTTCCTTGCTTCCATTGCTTGCTACCGTCAGTATCGGGTCTGCTGCGGTTAAGTCTACCGTACAAATACCTGCAATGTTATTGGAGGCAATAATCTTGAAAGTAGTGGCCTCTGCCGGAATCTTGTTGACGGTCAGTTTTATCATGGCTGCCATGTGCTTGAAGGACAGAGCGCTCAGATTGTCGGGATTTGTCACCTTGGCATACATCGGGCCATTGCTGCTGCCGTTATAATTTGTAAGCGTGGCAGGTAGAGTCATGGTCAATGTATTGCCGCTTACGCTCATGTTTTGTTGGTAAGGATAGATGGAGAATACAGCCGTTTCTCCGCTTGGCTTGCTGCCGTTGAAAGTGGCGGAAGTTTGACCAGCACCGCTTGCATATTCTAATTTTGTATTGCTATAATTACTTTCTGCATTACTACAGAACAACCCTAGGGCATCGGTATCTTGCCATAGAATCTTGTATTCATCGTTTACGGTAGTACGGGTGTCGGTACCTGCGCCTTCAAACGTTGCGTTAACGGTGATGTTTCCTTTCCACCCGCTGTTTTCAAATTCCTCTTGGCTGCAACTGAATGCGGTCAAGGCAGCAGTTGCCATGCAGGCAACTTGCATAAGGTTTCTTAATTTCATCATAATGAAGTCCCCCTTAGTTTTCTACGGTTAAGATGTCATTGATTAGGTCTTCCAAGTCGCTGCTGGATGCCGAATTGTAGCTATGGGTAGAGGTGCTGCCCGAATAGGAGCGCGTAATGGGATGGTAAGGTTCGCCGCTTGTTGCAATGACTCCTTCATTCTCCATTTTGATAACTTCGATAGACGGAGTGATGTATGCTTCTCTACCGTCTGGTGTGTTCTGTTTCATATACACAAATTATTTAAAGGTTAAACAATAAAAAAAAACGTGAGTAACTATGTTTGTATATCCTTTATTCAGGCCTTCGCATTGCCTTACAGATGAATATACAACAGTCACCCACGTCGTTTGTGTATATACCATCCCCCTGATGGGAGAAAACCATATAAACATAGACGTGAGCATCCTTGTTGTTATCTTCATCTGTAATTTTCAAAGTTGCGAAGTTTGAATAAAGAAGATAATTTCAATAATGCTCTTACTAATATGTAAATAAACCCACTACGCTATAGCGGATTTGTGACAAAGATAATTGTTTTTTGTTTAAGTGTATCTATGTTTCTCTATTTTTTTTGGGAAAGGCTCACGTCTCTTTCATTTATAGGAGTTAGGAGAGTTATCACTTCTAACTCCCGATAACTCCTTCAAATATTTAGTAACTGTCTGCATTGTCTTTGAGGATGTTTTTCTGAGGAGCATAGCGGCTATGTGGCGAATAAAGAGGGGAAGACAGACCGAAAAGAAGCTGAATAAAATCTTTTTAAGCAAAATTAAAACAGAGATTTGATATACTTTAAACAGAACACCCTGCAAACTCCGGCTTACTCTGTCCGGCAGTTTGCAGGGTGTCTGCTTGGTTTTCTCGCGTGTACGTAGCTCCTTACGCCACGAACGGAAGTCGATGCCATAGCAATTTTTCATAATAAGACTTTCCATATTTTTGCAAATGTCCGTACTGCCTTTGGCTGAAACAATTTATATAAGTAATTGAAGTTTCGTAAGTGAGTATGCCTGCTGATAAATGGGAATTTATCGCACAGAGCGCGAAGCCTGCTCTCATAACCTATGGAGAGCACGAGTGAAAGCTTGTGGATTTTTATCTAAAACATAGGTATTCCTTTACTCTTCTCCCTTTATTTGTCTGCTGTGGCATAGGGAATTTATGACGCCTAACGGCCATGAACAACCCTGCTTACGGTCGTCAAGCGATCGCTTTATGGCCGAAAGCAGGGTTGTTCATGGCCGTTAGGCGTCACTAACTCCAGAGCTATTGCGGATGAAGTACGTAGCCCGAACCTATTGCGCACAAGGCGCAAACGTATTATACAACGGTGTAAAAGACATTAGAGTGCATTATTCATAGTCGGCCTTTGACTCCCGATAACTCCTACTATGCCCCTACAGTCCAACTCCATATCTGTTGACTTCACAGTAAGGACAAGCCCGAAAATGCAGGAAAACCGAACCTGCCGATTCATGTAATCTGCATGCAGTATTATGGTAGGGGATAGCAGCTTACTGCAAAACTCAGGCGTTTCAGGCAGGTGGAAGCAAATTTTGCTTCCACCTTTTCAGGTTGCTCCCACCGCAGGGCAAATGCCGATGAATAGGGAGATACAGGAGTTGGGTGGAAGTGTGGAAGCAAAGCAGATGCAAATTTATGTTTCAGCAACACGCCTCAAGTTTTAAAAAAGATGTAGTACAAAGACATAATATATAATAAGTGTTACAAATACACACTTTATACCCCGTTACTCTTGCAAATGTCGAAAAAGTCCGTACCTTTGCAATGTGTTTTTCATAGTATTAGATTTAAGGTTAACAAAGGTTGGAGTACAGCGGTACTCCTTTTTTTATGCCCATACGTACCGTCCCGGTTCTCCAATAAAATTTTCACGTAAAATGCAAGGCAACTTTTTATATCCATTTAGTTTTTGGCTATCTTTGCACTGCTTTCGGCGGGCATAGGCACGCATAAAGCAGCTTAACTAACAATAAATCAATAATTAAAAACAGAAAATTATGGCAATGCATACATGGTTTGAATGTAAGATCCGTTACGAGAAAACAATGGAAAATGGAATGAACAAGAAGGTGACCGAACCGTACCTGGTGGATGCCCTCAGTTTTACGGAAGCGGAAGCACGCATCATCGAAGAGATGACGCCGTTCATTTCGGGAGAGTTCACCGTATCGGACATCAAACGTGCCAACTATAGCGAATTGTTCCCCAGCGAAGAGGAAGCTGCCGACCGCTGGTTTAAATGTAAACTGGTTTTCATCACACTGGACGAGAAAAGCGGTGCGGAAAAGAAAACCTCTACCCAGGTATTGGTGCAGGCTGCCGACCTGCGTGATGCAGTGAAGAAACTGGATGAGGGCATGAAAGGCACAATGGCCGACTATCAGATAGCATCTGTAGCGGAAACCGCCATTATGGATGTATATCCGTACAGTGCAGAGCCCGACGACAAACCGGAAGTTTAATTTAAGTGATGAGTTATAAGTTATGAATTATTATTGCGAGCCATAACTTATAACTCATAACTCATAACTCAAAAAAACGATGATTGCAGAGAATTTAAAACAAGTACTGAGCGAACTGCCTGAAAAGGTACGGCTGGTGGCTGTTTCCAAATTTCACCCCAACGAGGCGATAGAAGAAGCGTATCGTGCCGGCCAGCGTGTGTTCGGAGAAAGTAAGGTGCAGGAAATGACTGCCAAATGCGAAAGTCTGCCCAAAGACATAGAATGGCATTTCATCGGGCATCTGCAAACAAACAAAATAAAATATATCGTTCCTTACGTAGCGCTGATTCATGGCATAGACTCCTACAAGCTGTTGGCCGAAGTGGACAAGCAGGCTGCCAAAGCCGGAAAAACCGTCAACTGCCTGCTGCAGTTGCACATTGCCCGGGAAGAGACCAAGTTTGGATTCAGCTTTGACGAATGCCGGGAAATGCTGGCGGCTGGTGAATGGAGAGAGCTCAAGCATATCCGGATATGCGGATTGATGGGCATGGCCACGAATACGGACAATGACGAACAAATCAAAACAGAGTTTTGTTCTTTAAGTAGCTTCTTCAATGAAGTGAAAGCCAAGTGGTTTGCCGATGCAGAGTCATTCCGGGAACTGTCCATGGGAATGTCTCACGATTACCACGAGGCCATTGCAGCCGGGAGCACCTTGATACGTGTAGGAAGCAAGATTTTTGGAGAAAGAAACTATTAACCATAAAAAATCATTATCATGGCAACATTAGAAACTACTTTTGCAGGGCTGAAACTCAAAAACCCCATTATTGTCAGTAGCTCCGGACTGACGGACAGCCAAGAACCAGAAACTATCTGAGGCCGGCGCAGGTGCCATTGTGCTAAAATCACTCTTTGAAGAGCAAATCATGATGGAGGCTGACTGGATGGGAGACCCGAACATGTACCCCGAAGGCAGTGACTACCTTGTAGGATATATCCGCGAACATAAGCTGGGTGAATATCTGAACCTGATTAAGGAAAGCAAAAAGGTTTGCAATATCCCCATCATAGCCAGCATCAACTGCTATCAGAATGCCGACTGGGTGGAATTTGCCGCCAAAATAGAAGAAGCTGGTGCAGACGCACTGGAAATCAATATCCTTGCACTGCAGACGGATGTACAGTATACATATGGAACCTTCGAGCAACGCCACATCGACATTCTGAGCCACATCAAGAAGACGGTCAAGATACCCGTCATCATGAAGCTGGGCGACAACCTGACCAATCCGATAGCTCTGATAGACCAACTGTACGCCAACGGCGCCGCCGCAGTAGTGCTGTTCAACCGCTTCTACCAGCCGGACATCAACATTGAGAAAATGATACAAGTATCCGGCAACGTATTCAGCAACGAAGCCGATTTGTCTAAAGCCCTGCGCTGGATAGGCATCGCTT
>ENA-OPER01000222-OPER01000222.1-human-gut-metagenome-genome-assembly--contig:-NODE-222-length-9878-cov-1.838135_pt1 | contig 9878 bp, 9 predicted proteins | sample MGYA00241708_ERZ501547 | MGnify/ENA primary metagenome ERZ501547 (study PRJEB25962, sample SAMEA1969296) | human gut metagenome | biome: human gut; feature: human-associated habitat; material: faeces...
GTAGCTCAGCCGGTTAGAGCGCACGCCTGATAAGCGTGAGGTCGGAAGTTCGAGTCTTCTCAAGCCCATCCTTGTAATAACCGTATTATGAAAGCCACGGATTGCTCCGTGGCTTTTGTTTTATGTGTATCTACACCTGCACAATGCGTCCGTGTCTGCCTATTCCTTTAAAAAATCCCGCATTTATTCCATCATACTTTTTGGCACTGCACTCAGAAACCATGAGCTGCTGCTTATATTTGTAATCATCCCACTCGAGAATTGCTGTGACGTAGGGCTGTTCCTCCATTACACGCACAGTCGTATTTTTCTTTGAAAACACAGGGTATTTTCCGGTGTATCCCTTTTGAAGCAGCTCCTTTTCAAGCGCTTTACGCTTTTCTTTTATGCGTTCATTTATCTGATTTCCGTAATTTCTCTCAGGATAATCCTTTGATGCCTTTATCACAAGCTTATAAATATACTGATAAAGCGGTACTCTTTTTGCATCGGCTAAATGTCTGCTCAAAAGCTTTTCCGTTTTCTCACATGGATTTGCCCTGTAGCGTGCAATTAGCTTAAGATAATCAGTGTCCGAAACCTCCCTGCAAAGCTCCTCCATAATGTCGATTCCCTCTACACGGGCCGGAAAATGATACTCCATCAAATCGCCGGGTACCGGTGTCCATCTACGAAACGGTGCAAAGTAAATAAGGCTCTGGATAAAGCATTCTGTCTCGTTGCAGTATTCCTTCCCCATGTACATATACTTGTCCGCGATGGTTCCTACCATATATACAAGCATGCGCCATTGCTCCTGTCCCTTTACCCAGAAATGTCCTATTTCATGGTATTTAAAGCATGCCTCATGCACATTCAAATTATCAAACCAGAGTGTGACCACATTGTCCTGCTGGTGAAGAATGAGTCCATAACCTTTTTCACTTCCTAAAACCAACGATGCCGAAATAATTTCTTTCTCGCTATGATAATCGCCCTTTAACACTGCATTTTCCACAGTCAGATAGCATTCCACCGCGTCATTCATGATATATGGGATTATATATTTGTCATCACTTCTGCATATATCAAATGAACCGTAATCAAAGAGTTCTGCGAGCATGTAAAATGCGCGTGGCATATCCTCTTTTAAGCCGGGAAGTGCTTTTACTAAATCCTTGTAAGCCTGCATTGTGGTATCCTTTCGTATAGGAAAAAATGATAAAAAAATAAGAATTTCAGAAGTAATAAAAACCTCTGAAACCCTTGTAAACAGTACGGGCAACAGGACTTGAACCTGCACGGTCTCCCACTAGAACCTAAATCTAGCGCGTCTGCCAATTCCGCCATGCCCGCAAACACTTTGATAGTATATCATTTTGTTTCATGTGTGTCAATATTATTTATCATATTACAAAAGTGAACTATTCACATTCAAACTGTATTTCCACAACAAACCGCTTCCCCTCAAGCCTTGCTTCAATACTCCCGCCCATTCTCTCCACAAGCTCCTTTGCAATCGAAAGCCCAAGCCCGCTCGATGATATGCTCCTCGCCTCATCGGCTTTGTAAAAGCGCTCAAACACCTTGTCCACGTCTATATCATCAGGATTTTTTACATCGTTTGAAACCAAAATATGGACAATCCTATTTTTTGAAGTACGCTCGTCATCTGAAGCCCTGCAATTGCACGAATCCCGCTGCTTCATCTGTATGCATATGCTCTTCTGCCCATGCACCAGCGCATTTTTTATTACATTCTGAAACACCCTCCTGAGCGCCTGCACATTTGCAGTGATAAATATCGTGTCCTCACATATATCAAGTGACGGCTCAATGCCCTGCTTTTTCCACTCCTCATAATACGAAAACACTGTCTGCTTTAAAAGTCTGCTGACACAGCAATTAGACAGCTCTAGCTTGAAGCTGTCATTTTTAAGCTTTGTGAACATGAAAAGCTCCTCGAGCATATCCTTGAGGCTTGTGATACGCTCCTGGATGATATCTATATAATGCTCCTGCGCGCCCTTGTCAGTCTCATCCCTAAGCAGCTGAAAATAGCCATCCAGCGAGGTAAGCGGAGTGCGGATATCGTGCGACAGATTTGTGTACGTGTCAGATATCATCTGCTCCTTTTTTGCCGCCGCCTCACGCTGCCTGTGCCATTGCTCTAAAAATCTGTTTATGCGCTCCTTAAGCCTTCCGATATCAGCCATGTTGGTATCGGTTAAAAGGAGCATATTTGTATCCTTTTCACATAAAAAATCAAGCTGTTCATTAATGTCACGAAGCTGTGCCCTTATTTTTACGAGCACAGCTATTAAGACAGCTACCGAAACTGCAAGTATTACAGTCAGTATTTTCCAAATCATGTTTTATTCCTCATTCAAAACACATTATATATCCCTGCGTTTAAATACACCGTACACTGCAATCAGTGACACCACTGCCCACACAGCGGCTATCGCAAATGCACCGCCTACTGTCTTTGCAGACGCACTCAGATCAAGCTTAGAAATCTGATTAACAATAAGGTAATCATTTATATCAAAGTTCTTTACTCCGATTTTTTCAATAAGTATATTGATTCCACTGAAAATCAGTGAAAAGATACCTGTACACATGCACACAGCGATAATCATGCTGATTACATTGTTTTTTATAATGATTGCCATTGCCATGACAAAATATACAAATAAAAGTGTGACCACATACTGGCTGCCAAGCATCTTAAATAAGTCTGCTGCATCTCCGAATTCTGCTCCATGTAAAAACAGCGGTGTCGCAATACACTGGACGATCACATCAAGTGCCATGGCCACAAAGGTAAATACCGAAAGCGCTATCATCTTTGAAAGCAGCAGCACTCCACGGCACTTCACCTGTCCGCCTACACTCTTTATATAGCCGCTGTTTAAGTCAGCTGTTGAGAAAAGCACCGTAAATATCGCAAGTAAAAGTGCCAGGTCAAGACCTGCTATATCGCTTTCAACCATATCGGCTATGGTCGGTACCTCATCTGACATGTCGGAGTCGTCCACTTCAAGCCCGACTGTTGCCGTTGGTCCATTTGACGATTCCGCTGATGCTGTATCGTATTCATCTGCTATCTCACTGTCTGACTCACTTACCATAGTGACCTCATCAGTTGTTTCCACGATGCTCTCTGCCGCCATGCTTCTGACAAGAGCTGTCATACCGCTCATAGCTATTGCGAGTGCCATAGCTATTACCAGTATAACATAAGCTGACTTTGTATGTATCAGTCTGTAAATATCCATTCTTACCGCATTAAACATTTGTCGCACCTCCTGTGATACTAAGGAAATATGTCTCAAGCTCCATTCCTGTGACCGCTAGCTGTGCCACCGAAACTCCTGCTGTGACCAGCGCTGTATTTAAGGCGGCGCTATCATTCAGGCGCTCATAGACATCTATATGATTTTTGTCCACTATCATGTAGTGTACAAAGCCCATCTTATCGAGCACAGGCACTGCTTTATTTGGATTGTCCACTGTCAGTGTAATCTTCTCACTGCACTTGGAAAGCAGCTCCTCTCTGGTAATTTCCTGAAGCAGGGCTCCATTATTTATAATGCCGTAATCTGTGGCAAGCTTTGAAAGCTCCTCCAATATATGGCTTGAAATAAACACAGTCATATCCTGCTGTGCACACAGATTCTGAATCGTATCACGCACCTCTGCAATTCCCTGTGGATCAAGTCCGTTGATAGGCTCATCAAGCACTAAAAGGTCAGGCTCTCCAACCAGCGCCATGCCGATTCCAAGCCTTTGCTTCATACCAAGTGAAAAATTCTTTGTCTTTTTCTTTCCCACATTTAACAGCCCTACCCTATCCAGTATGCCCTCTGCATATCCCTTTTTACTGATGCCGAAGAGACGGCACTTCATCTCGATATTTTCCTTCGCCGTCATGTTTGGATATACACCCGGTGCCTCAATCAGGCAGCCCACTCTTGAGCGTACCTTTGACAAATCCTTTCCAGCGTATCCAAACATGGATATCTCTCCGCTTGTCGGCTTTGCCAGACCACCGATCATTCTCATACAGGTAGTCTTGCCGGCACCGTTTCTGCCGATAAATCCATAGATTGCACCCTTTTTGATATGGATATCCACATTGTCAACTGCCTTCTGGTGCCCATACTGCTTGGTCAGTGCCTTTGTCTGCAATAATATTTCACTCACAATCAAATCTCCTTTTCTTTTTTCCTTAGCAACCCTTTAATCATAATATAAATGTAAAATCCTAATACATCGCTAACAAAAAGTAAAAAAAGAGTAAAGCTTGTTTACCTTTACTCTTTCATTTTGTAGCCTATGCCCCACACGGTCTCTATGTACTCGTCATCGGTCAGCCTTTTTATCTTCTTTCTGATATTGCTGATGTGCACATCAAGAGTCTTTGTCTCGCCCATGTACGGCTCATCCCAGGCATATTCAAATATGTCCTCCTTGGCAAACACCTGTCTGGGATGCGCCATGAGAAGCTCAAGTATGGCAAACTCCTGCTTTGTGATGCCGTCAACAGCATTATCAGCTACATAAAGCTGTCTTGAAATCCGATCGAGCACAAGCTGTCTGTGCTCTATTTTAGCAGGACCCGCTATGTATGTATTTGCAGTATCTCCCTGCCCGGTATCATTTTCAGCTTTTGTCTGGTTTTCCCCTGCCTGCCCCGACTTTGTAGGCACATCTGCCACCGCATGACGCAGCTGCACAGCCACTCTGGCAACGACCTCCTTTATCTCAAACGGCTTTGTGATGTAATCATCAGCGCCTGCCACGAGCAGATTGATTTTCTCATCCAGCTCATCCTTTGCTGTAAGGATTATCACCGGAAGTGACGCATCCATCTGCCGTATCCGTGCCAGAAGCTCCTCCCCTGAAAGCCCCGGAAGCATCAGATCCAATAGCACAAGCGCATAAGCTTCCCTGTCCAGCTTAAGCAAAAGCTCTCCCTCTGTGCCCGACCATGCCTGTCTTGTCCTATATCCGGCTTTTGAAAGCGCTGTCGCAAGCAGATCATTAATGTCCTTGTCATCCTCTATTATGAGTATCTCCCCGGATTTGTTGTCTGTCATAATATTCCCTTTCTATATCCATTGTACCACTTCTATAATAACACCTCTATACTGACAAAATCATGCCGGACGCATTTATCTCACTATGCGTCCTATTCATTTGAATCCGCTATTCAGTTGTTTTTGCAAACTTTAGTTTAGTGCCAATGCACACAAAAAAAACAACAGTAACTTTTTTATTCTAGAAATATCCCTCGACTCCCTGCACCAGTCCGTCTGCCAGATTTTCAAGTGTGGCATCGCTGTGGTCAGAGCATGCGTTGCCAAGCTCTACATCCACTGACGGAACTGTACTGTATGAGGTCTGTGTCAGGTCTATTGCCATAGAGCCATTACCGTTTATCTTTGCTCCATGAGCACGCAGTCCTTCTATCAGGCTTGCCCCAAGTGCATCATGCTGCTGCCAGTGTGATGCAACCGGCTCCATACCCTTTATGCCTCCCGGCACTGATATGTAAAAGCAGCCCTTATCGTAGCTTAGTCCGTCGCCATCCCAGTGCAGAGCAATATGACAGTCTGCCGCATTATTGCAGATGACAGTACGCGCCACATTGTCAAGCTGTACATCACTTCCGTCTCTTACCATAAGCACATCATAGCCTGCCGCAAGCAGCTTGTCCTTTAATATCTGCGCCATACGGAGTGTGACAGAGCTCTCCGGTGTACCGTCATTAAAGGACATACCACCTGAAACTGCTACTGCTTTTGTTGCACCTGCGCCTGTTGTACCACCCGTGGTCTTTGCCGAACCATCCGGGTGACAAAGAGTCTTCACCGAAGTTCCTCCGCTTGTACCGTGTCCGGCATTGACACCTACTACTATGTTTTTACGGTTTGCTGTAGCCTTGTACATGACCGCACAGCCTGAATTTATCGCTGAATGTTCTGCATACTGCCATGAAGGATTTAGTGACACTGATTCTCCATTCTCATAGGATGCTCTTTCTACATACTGATAAGAGGAATTATTTTCACCTGAATTGTTCTGCTCCTCGTCCTGCTGTTCGGCAGTCTGTTCTTCCTGCTGTGCTTCTGTCTGCTGCGTATCTTTTGCAGCCTCTGTTACCACCTCTGTCACGGCCGTAGGCATCTCGACCTTCTCTGCAGCCTGTGTCTCTGTTGCAGGCTCTGTTGGTGTATCCTGTGCTTTTTTGCCGCATGATGCGAGGGTAAATATCATCATGCCTGTAAGTAATATTGCTGTAAATCGTTTCATTTATTAAAACTCCATTTTCTTTTTACTACATTATAGACAACCCCATGATATTGTTCAAGTATTAGGCAACATTACTTTCATTTTAGGGTCAGTTTTAAATAGTCAATAGAAATTGTAATTCCTCTAAAAATCAGTTATACTATATGTGAATGTATCGAACATATTTTAACCGGGGAGACTCACATGGAAATATTAAAACTGCCTGTTGGAATCGAAAATTTTGAAGATATACGAAGGTCTGGATTTTATTATATAGACAAAACTATGCTTATCGAGCAGACTTTAAACAATTGGAGTAAAGTAACGCTGTTCACCCGTCCAAGGCGCTTTGGAAAGACTCTTGGCATGAGCATGCTGCGCTCATTTTTCGAGATTGGCACGGACAAATCACTGTTTGACGGATTATATATTTCACAAAATAAATCTCTTTGTGATGAGCATATGGGCAAATATCCTGTGATATTTATTTCACTTAAGGATGTCGAGGGTTTATCATATGATGAGGCATTTCAGGTATTCTCCAGAATTATAGGAAATGAAATCAGCAAATTCTCCTTTTTGGCAGAAAGTGATAAATTGACAGTTTTGGAAAAAGAACAGTTCAAAGGATTACTTCATATAGAAAAGGGAAAGTTTATTTTTGACAAGGATACATTTACCGCTTCATTAAAGCTTCTTTCCCAGCTTTTATATAAGCATTACGGCCAAAAGGTAGTCATCCTGATAGATGAATACGATGTGCCACTCGACAAGGCATACCAGAACGGCTACTACCATGAGATGGTCTCTCTCATACGAGGCTTGTTCGGACAGGCACTAAAGACCAACGATTACTTACAGTTTGCTATTTTGACAGGCTGTCTTCGCATATCGAAGGAAAGCATATTTACAGGATTAAACAACTTTGAAGTCGTTTCAATCATGGATTCAATGTATGACGAGTGCTTTGGCTTTACAGATAAAGAAGTTCAGAAAATACTTAAGTATTTTAATCTTTCAGAGCATTATGCAGATATAAGGGAATGGTACGACGGCTATCATTTCGGCAACACCGATATCTACTGCCCGTGGGATGTAATAAGATATTGCAAGAGCCTGTGTGCAGATCCTACTGCAAAGCCGCAGGACTTCTGGTCAAATTCAAGCGGAAATGCTCTGGTCAGAAGCTTCATTGACAAAGCCGATGTCCAGACCAAGGATGAGATTGAGCGTCTGATAGCAGGCGAATACATTGAGAAAGAAATATCCCAGGAGCTGACCTACGATGAAATCGACAAAAGCATCGCAAACCTGTGGAGTGTACTCTTCACCACCGGTTACCTGACCAAGCAGGGCGTGACTGACGATGGCAAGGTGCGTTTATCAATACCAAACCGCGAGATTAAAAATCTTTTCATCAAAAAAATCCGCGAATGGTTCAGCGATACAACTGCAAATGACGGAAAGACACTTGAACAATTCTGCAATGCATTTGTGGATAAGGATACCAAAAAAATAGAAGAGCTTTTTGGCGATTATCTCTGGAATACAATAAGTATAAGGGATACCGCAGTTGCCAAAGATAAAAAAGAAAATTTCTACCATGGTATCCTGCTTGGTCTGCTGGGCTACAAGGCAAGCTGGCTCATCAAATCAAACACCGAATCGGGCACAGGCTACAGCGATATCCTCGTTGAAGTTCCAAACAACCGAACCGGCATCGTGATAGAGCTTAAATATGCCGAAAACGGCGATATGGATGCAGCCTGCGATGAGGCACTGAACCAGATTGAGAAAAAATCATATGTGGATAAGCTGAAGCAGGATGGCATGCGCAATTTCATCAAGTATGGAATTGCATGCTTTAAGAAGGATTGTAAGGTTGTGGTAAGTGAATAAGGCACGCATTTAAACAGGCGTAGAGAGACTAGCTCCACGCCTGTTTACTATTCTTTTAATACACATTTTGTAAGTCAATATATTAATTATTTCTTTCTATTATCATAAACACCAAGTACTTGTACTATTAATGCAAGCAACATAATAATAAATAAACCTATACTATTTCCATATAAAAATATAGTAAATGCCTGTATTGCAACAACTACCCAGTTACATACTAATAAAATAAGTTCAAGATTTTTTTTCATTTTCATTTTCTCCTTTTCTTAACTTTTTATATAAACTAGCAAATGGTAAAATGTTGAAAGCAACACTTTCTAAAAATACTCTATAATAAACTCAATTACTTTCTTAAACTTTCCTTGAATAATCATTCCAATAATTCCCACTATAACAATAATTATTCCTATATAAAACATAACATATGAATCAATAAACCATGTTGTTATTTCCATTATTGCACATCCTATGACAAAAATCACTACTGACAAATTAGAAATTATTTTTTTCATTTTCCCACATCCTTGTTCTATTTTCTTAGGTGCCTCATATTTGATTAATATAATCATCAATTTTATTTTTCACATACAATAAGGTATTCCTATACCTGCCCGGAATATTTGCCCAACAGTCATATAGCAGAATCATATCTTTCTTTTTATTAATTTCCAATTCTTTTTTCCATTGGTATGAATCAATTATTTGAAGAAAATAATCGAAATAATCTCTCCACAATTTTGAATATTGTCCTACATATAATTTCATTCTCAGTACAACATTACGGATATTGCCTACGTAATCCTCATTCTTGCTAAATATAGCATAAAATACATACAGTGTAACAATATCAAGTTCCTTTATATCCGGCGAAGTACTGATTTCCTCCGGTTCCATAAAAAGACTTTTTAATATATTGTTTACATATGCCGGTTCTGTATAATCATTATCATATATATTCTTAGCCAGTCTCCTCTTAACCATGCCAAGAACATAGTTTTTATTTATATCATTGTCATAGAAATTTTCTACCCTGCAATCATCATAAACTTTATTCAAATACAAAGCTCCATTCCCTCTTCTGATATTGCGAAGCTTGAAATTATCTCCATGAAATTTCCGCTCATAAATCATGTCCAATGCTTCAAACTCTGCCAATAAAATAATCACTATCAGCGCTCCTGCCGGTTTAAAGCATAAAAACAAAATCATTACACTAATACCAAAAATATATCTTCCGATCTTTTTTGCAATTATGCCCTCTCTTAAAATCCGTATCATCTCTTCATATGAAAATCTGTTATACTCTTCATCATCAATAAAATCACAATAAACAACCTCAGGTTTTTTCCCAATTTTCATCTCGAGCTTCCCATCTACACTATTTATAAGAAAAGGGAAAATGCATAATGGGCACTTTATTGAATACCTGATTCTCAAATATAAAAACCTACTCAATGCTGTAACCTGTAGCATTATAATATCTGATACTGTAACTGAAATTACAAATATAGTAAACGATACTCTCCAGGTGTAAAAATCTCCCTTAGAAAATAAAACTTTGTAATCTAAAAATGTACTGACAACAATCCCCATTATTGAACTACAAAATATACCAAACCAATAAAATTTTATACAATTAATACCATTTCTTAGCATTATATAATATACCCATAACAGTGGACACGCGAATTAGTGTA
>ENA-OPER01000232-OPER01000232.1-human-gut-metagenome-genome-assembly--contig:-NODE-232-length-9747-cov-1.650640_pt1 | contig 9747 bp, 6 predicted proteins | sample MGYA00241708_ERZ501547 | MGnify/ENA primary metagenome ERZ501547 (study PRJEB25962, sample SAMEA1969296) | human gut metagenome | biome: human gut; feature: human-associated habitat; material: faeces...
ATGCCGTCCTGTAATGGGGCGGATAGGGGTTTCAACGTTACCCTACGCGAAAGCGGGCAGACTTCCATCAGGTAATTCGCTACGAAATGAAATGTAGAACTTGTGTAAATGAAGAAACGACAATTGGACGAGGCGCAAGCCAAGTGTGCATCCTCAGCCGCACTGACCGCATGGCAGACCATCAACTGGGTGTCGTGTGAGAAGGAGGTACGCAAGCTGCAAGTCAGAATAGTAGAGGCTCTAAAGGCAAACCGCATTGGAAAGGTGAAATCTCTCCAACGCATCTTGATTAGCTCGTTCTCCGCCAAGGCATTGGCAGTGAGACGCGTGACATCAAACTCGGGCGGTAGCACTGCTGGGGTTGACAAGGAAACCTGGCTCACTCCCATAAGACGCTACAAAGCCATCAGCTCTTTGACAACGAGGGGTTACAAGCCAAAGCCTCTTCGCCGTGTCTTCATCCCGAAGAAAAACGGCAAGATGCGCCCGCTCGGAATCCCTACCATCAAGGACAGGGCTATGCAAGCCCTCTTCCTAATGGCACTTGAACCCATAGCAGAGACACTTGCCGACGGCAACTCCTATGGTTTTCGCAAATACCGCTCATGTGCGGATGCGACAGACCAGATATACAAGTGCCTTCACAAGAAGACCTCGGCTCAATGGGTGCTTGAGGGTGACATAAAGGGATGCTTCGACCATATCAGCCACGAATGGTTGCTTGACAATGTCATAATCGACAAGGAAATGCTCCGCAAGTGGCTTAAGGCGGGAGTGATAGAAAAGAATGTGTTCCACATGACCGACGAGGGGACACCCCAAGGCGGAATAATCTCCCCGACATTGGCGAACATCACACTTGATGGGATGGAAGCATTGGTAGCCAAACACTCAACCCGAAGGGACAACGGCAAGACCTACTCCAACAAGGTAAACCTCGTACGCTACGCAGACGACTTCATCGTCACTGGCGATACGAAGGAGGTACTTGAAGAGATAAAGTCAGAGCTAATCGTATTCCTAAAGGACAGAGGTTTGGAACTCTCAGAGGAAAAGACGCTGATAACACATATCAAGGATGGTTTTGACTTCCTCGGTTTCAACATACGGAAATATGGCAACGGCATGTTGCTGATTAAACCGAGCAAGAAGAATCAGAAGAAGTTTGCGGAGTCGACACATGAAGTAATATACAAAATGCGCTCAGCCAAGCAGACGGATGTAATTGGCAAACTCAACCCCAAGATAAGCGGTTGGGCGAACTATTACAGATATGTGTCCTCGAAGGAGGTGTTCTCCAAGCTCGACCACATAATCTTCCTCCAACTGAGGAGATGGTCGATAAGAAGACACCATGACAAGTCGTTGAAGTGGATAGAGAAGAAGTATTGGCAACACGACGGGAAACGTGGATGGATATTTGGAACAAAGGGCAAGGATAAGAAAGGCAAGGAGAAAATCTATCGCCTTATCCAACTGACCCACACACCGATACTCCGCTACACGAAGATAAGGTCGAAAGCCAATCCGTTTGACCCACGATACGACGAATACTTCAAGCAACGGCAAGAAACAAAAAGCCGTACACGCCCGCTCAAATGCAGTGCATGACAGCACACAGAGCCGATTATTTAGAACGAGAGATAATTAAAAGAATTACACGAGCCGTGTGCGGTGAAAGTCGCATGCACGGTTCTTGAAGGGGAAAGCGGGGGAAACCCCGCAGACCTACTTAGAAAATAAGTGGCTTTCAAATAGCTCAATTCAGAAAAAGACGGGGCCAAACAATGGAACAAAGGTTGTAAGCAAGGAGGCAATCCGTATGCAACAGACAGGGGCACTGCTATGGCTGTATGCCTGGAGAAACGAAGCGGGAAATCCGACCTTACAGCTGTATCATCAGAAGAGTGAGGAGCATGAACACTGATGCACGATGAACGACAAGCCTAAGGGTCAGCTTAGCAATAGAGGCATCAAGCCAAAAGAGGACAGACATCAGAGGATTGGCGATAGCACTGTCATCATGCTAAGACCAAGTTCTGTGTCCGACAAGGAAGAGTCGCAAAAGACAGACGAGTAAAACCAAAAGGCGAAATGACCATTCCTATAACAAGGTACAGAGACGCTTAAAACGGCGAAGGGACTTTGGCGACGTATCGCTATACAGGTGTCGAAGCATCGCTTCTATAACAGGACTGGAGCAAGTGAGCAAACCGCACAACTTGCTCCCAAGGTATTTCAGTTACAACAGCCATAACCTCATTGGAGGATTGTCCTAAAAGAGTTTTTGCAGTCAAAGGAAGAAAGAGTCTGCAAGCCACATAGCCAACAGACTCTCTCCTGATTATTCACAGATGACAACATCATCCTTGTACTCCGTCACTTCCTTGCCGTTGATGAGCTGGACAATGACCTCACAACCCAAGTCCTCGACAATCGTTCCCTCTGTCTGACCTCTTCGGGGATAAAGCAAGGTGCAGAAACACCCTACAACGCCGTCCAACTGCTCCATGTCTATCGTTGCCATATCCGTTCCTCCTTGTTAGCCGAATGTGATTGGATTGATGCAGAAATTCGTGTCCTCTGCCTCATACTCGTATTCATTGATGAAGTCAATCATCTTCTGTTCGCTTCTTCCGTCCTGTGAGACACCAGTCTTCTCACACCACAACTTGATAGCATCACCAAAGGTGGAGTAAGCACCCTCACAATCCTCAAAGAGTTCTCCGTATGCAGTGACGTAGCACTCTTCGGGGAAGAAGTCGTTCTCATCGTGCGTATAGAAGATGTCGCAACCTGGCTCAACCTCTCGCCAACTGATTGAAAGTTCATCGCCAAGTGCCTTGTTCACCTCCTCAAAGAACAAGTCGCATGAAGACCAAGCACTTTCGGTGTCAAAGGACAAGAGGGCATAATCGTCTTCCACGTTCTCCTCATACTCTGCCCAATAGATGTGTCCTCTCACCGAGATGCCTTTCTTCTCGTAGTCAATGCCATAGTGTTCTGCCAAGAGATACAGATACACATTATTACTGTTCACCTCCAACTCTTGGAGTGTGTTCCAAAGGTCTGCCACGGCTTTGCGTGAGCCTGTCACCTTGTACTGAGTGTCGCAAATGTTAGCCATAAGATAAAATTTTTATTTTCTTCCCTTATGTAGAACCAACTACCATCGGGATTGATTAAAGAATTATGTTGCCCCAAAAGGTGTTATGGCTCATCAATGCAAGGTTTTGCCGTCAAATACTACCTCTGCCACAATCAGAGCGTGGAGATTTCACGGACAAACCACAGGCACCGACCTTGCAGGATGAACGCCATGACAGGTACCTTTGCAACACAATTCTTATCAAAGCCCGATGGGGTGGTACATGGCAGACTGCATGGTACAGCAGTGTGAAGTGACGTTATAGGTGGAGATAAGGCTATAAGAGGTTTTTGCAGTCAAAGGAGAAAAGAGTCCACAAAGTGCAGTATCTACAGGACAAAAACACTTTAGTTTACCTTGGTTAGCTCTTATATATATGCTAACCTAAAGTAAACTGTATATATGTCCGTCTAAAACCCGAAAACCGTACGGGTCAGCTTACGTCAGAAACAGAAGTATAGAACCATAGAAGTGGTTCAAGAAGTCTTTCTTCCTTTGACTGCAAAATATTATCTTTGCACGAATCATAATTGCCCTGTAGGATTTAATATAATTTAATACTCTTTGTTGAATGCAAGGAAGAACAGCTTCAATATGCTGAATATCAGTAGTATAACATTGTGTTAACCCTTAATCTGTAGAAAAGGATGTTATCATACAAAGTAATGTCCATTTGTACTTTTTCTATATGGTTTTATACTTACATTTGCATATCATTTGTATCTTGATAACAGTAACTAACTGATTATCAATATACTTTATATTTGCAGGAGAAAACTGATAAACCCAATTAGCAGCCACAATACGGTCATATGGAATATTCAAATAGGTATTTAGGAACCAAAGGCCAACACTTTCGGCCCCTATAACGATTAACAGCGCTAATACAATATGTATGACATATGCCATACTAAAAACACGATTGTAAGCCTCTAAATCTCCACGGCCAAGCTCTACAGTCAAGAAACGTTGCGTTGCCACTGCCATGGAACCATTGAAAAAAGTAAGCATACTAACTACCCCGCCTACAACATTATAGATACCATAGTCTTCAACCCCTAGTATTTCTAGTATTTTGCGAGACGTATACAATGCAATCAGTTGTGAAAAAAGAGTCCTTATATAAAGAAATATTGTGTTTCGAGCTATCCTCTGACTATTTCCTGAAACCATTGCAAAGCCACTTTGTAAATACCTTTCTTTTAACAGCTGCAATAAGCTGATCTGACAGGCATAGCCATACAGCCAAATTAAATGGAAGTAATGGCCAAAATATATTAAAGATACGACATCTTCGAGTACGAAGTGTAGGATGCTGTAACTGAGGATTTCCACTTACAGCCTCCTGAACCTGACGCTCATATAAAACGAGGGTGCCTGCTACTGTTTTTATCAGTCTCAAACCTTTCTTATTACAAGGCAGCAAAACCGAGACCGCGTCATTAGCTCCTTTAGGACGCTCATCCATTTTACCCAATCCCCAAAAGTCGCCAATTGAAACATCACCAGTACGTTTTAAATTGGCATATGGGCAATTATAGCAACTTGGTCTAGAAATAAAACCATTTACAAACATACGCATATAAGCATCTTTCCAGTAATGACATTCGTAAGAAAAATCTTCGCAAGAAAACTCCATTAAGTATGCAGTTCCTCTACGAAAAGAAATATTGAGGACTTCTCTACCATTGCTAATTTGCGAAACATGTTCAGACAACATTTTCAAAGAAGGTACGCCATGACAAATCAAGTCAACAAGATACAAATGCGGGGGCACAGTACGAATATAATTCTTCAATCCTGCGACCTGACAAGGTGTTCCGATAAACAATACTGGGCGCTGTTGCTGCAAGTCTTTTTTTACTTGTCTGAACATTCCCCGGACATCACTCTGTACATATTTGCTACCCTGCAACTTTCTTAATTCAGAAATAGAATCCACACGAATATGCCGTACTTCTATTCCATTTGCAGCACAACCATATACGACACCATTCTTTCCCAATATATAGGAAGAAAACACATAAGCAACTCCTCCTGAAGAACTTAATGTGTGTTCTGCTTCGATTTTGTTCCAAGCGGCATATGCTTTCAGAGGTGCACGTAATAACAGATTAGTGGTATCAAATGGACAAACATTTTCACAAGCACCACACTCTATACATACAGCGACGTCTACTCTCGGATAAAAGAAACCTTTGGAATCTTCTTTCATACGAATGCAATGCTGTGGACAAATTTCCGCACAAGCATTACAGCCGCAACATTCCTCTTTCTTTTTATTAGCAACAGACATTTAGAATAAATCTTATTATATACATTTCGAACATGCATTTCAACACTGAATCTTCAGTTGACCACACGAAATGACAAAATCATAATATAGTTCATAACATCTAACTCGCTCTAAATTGGACTTTGATTGAAAATCAAGAAGTTGGTCGTTTGCCTATATTATATAGGTAACAATATGGAAACGAGCGGACTTCTGCTCGTTTCTGTATTTTGCAATATGCAAAGAACGCCTTAATTCGGGGACAAAGATACGATATTTTTCTAAATATCCAATGATTTACAAGAGGAATTTTATGGAAATTAGAACTTTTTGTGTTAAATCCTATGCATGAAATGCAGTTTTCTAAGAAAATATTTGGAGATTCCGACAAAAAAGCGTATTGTTGCAGCAACAAATCCCACCACGCCTCTCAACGATGCGTACCACGGTGGGACTTCGCTTTTTATATGGGTATATGTAACTTGAGTATTAAGTAATATTTTAAGATATTTACTGTATAAATAAGTTCCAACTTAAAACGTTTTAATTATGAAAGCAAAAGTGTATTTAAAAATGTTAGCTTGCTTAGTAGGATTATTGACATTCTATTCTTGCAACAATGATTTAGAGCAAGACAAGAACGCTTCTGTTGAAGCGCAACAAGTTCAAAACGGACAGGAGGTCTCTCTTCAAGAGAATGCTTATGCAGATTATCTTGAACTTATGAAATCATTAAATAGTTCGCCAACAAGAAGTATGTCCACAGCTGAAATCCCTGCTTATTATGGTGGATGCTATATAAATGATGATGGAAATCTTGTAGTCTTAGTAAAAAAGGGAGAAGGTGTATCTGTTCTAAAAACTAGAGCAGCATTATCTCGTTCAACTATTTATGAAAGTTGCCAATACTCTTATAAAGAGTTGCAGCAAGTGGTTGAGGATATTCGGCAAAAAGCACTTGAAGGCAATAACTTTCTATATCAAAATGTGACAATATATGGCATATCTGAAAAAGAAAATATAGTAGAAGTGGGGTTGCTTCATAAAAATTCATCTACAATCCAAGAATTCAAGAAAAAAATCTGCGATAGCAATAAAATCAAATTTGTAAATTGCGGAAAAATCATTCTTAATGACGGAATTGATTGTGCTGGTGAAATCAAGACAATTCGTGATGGCAAAACACACAATGCATCTATAGGGTATAGAGCTAAAGATAAAAATGGCAATATAGGCATTGTCACAGCAGGTCACTTTATAAAAGTTAATGATATTTTAAAAGATTCAGCCAACGTAGAAATTGGCAAGTGTTTATATTCAAAGGAAGAGTATTATGTTGACGCTGCATTTTGTTCAATAACATCAAAAAAACATGCTCCAACTAATAAAATCAAATTCATGAAAGATTTGCAAAAAGATACACTTTCTATAGCTTTGGCTCAACCGCCAAAAGGCTCTTGGATAAATATGGTTGGAATGGTCTCTAAAAGAAGTTCAGGAACTATATTTAATGCAAGCTATGACGTTCCTAACTCAGCACAAAAAACTATTTACAAGGATGTTATATTGGCAAAATATACTTCAAATAGTGGTGATAGCGGTGGTATTGTTTATGCCTTGACAAAAGCGACAAATACGAGATATACTGTTGGGATTAATTTAGGGAGTATCACATACAATGGTATCACTTATGGAGCGTGTATTAAGGCTTATTTAATAAATCAGACCTTCGGCTTAACAAGATATTAAATTATGAATAGATTGACATTGGGTTGTTTCGTCTTCATTTTACTAATATTGGGGACTACTTCTGTTTCCTCAAAAGAAGAATATAATATTAAAAATGAAAGTAAAACATACTTGAATGATTCTTTAAAAATCAGTGCAATTGTCCATGATAAAAAACCTTCATTTGTAACAATTACAATTGAAAATTATGGTAAAAAGCAGATTAGTATTGGCAAGGTTTATGGTTTACTTACATATATAAACAATAGATGGACATATTTGACAAAAGCAAAGAATAAATTTATAAAAATCAATCCAAAGAGCGCTAAGACTATAAGATACAGTCTTTGCATAGAAAAAATTAGAAATTCAGAAATTAGCTTTACTTATTCAGAAAATCGAAAGAACAGAATCAGATTAGATGTGTATAGCAACAATGAATTTATGGGGAAAATTGATTGCGATTTTGCAACGCCTTTTAATGCAGTATGGAGTAAACATGATGGGGTGATAATCGTGAAATACGACTAAAAATTATAATTATGAGGGTGTGTCATAACTCCATGACGTACCCTCATTTTTTGAGGCTAAAAATTCATTGACATTCTGCTACAATCTCTCAATTGTTCATGAATTATATTATGCTATTTTCATTGATAAGTAGATCCTATCTGTATGCTTGGCATTCGACATGCTATTTATAATGGTACGATTATATGTCATAATCCTGTAAACAGAATGAAAAAAGCCGCATCAATACCTGGTTGGGGCAAGATACGGCTTTATTGATAAAATGTGTATTGTCCACATTATAATGGAGCTTAAATGTCCAACATTCTAATGATGTACTTACCATCTTTCTTGATAAACATGAATGGGTTGAAATGCTTATCCTGTGCATTTATTCCATACCCCAAACATTTGTATTCAGCAGGAGCGACAGACGGAAGTGGATATTCCTTAGTCTTTCCGTTTTTCCTATTTACGATGACAAAGGAATATCTGTCTTTTTGGAAGTTGTCTGTCCTTGGCATGCCATGCTTTACAAGACAATAGATGTTCCTCTTGTCCATCTTTACTGTTGTGATGCACTTTGTGAAGTAAGAACTATACAGATTTCCATATTCATGCGTATAAAATTTTGTGGAGTCTGGTGCAATCATAGGAACTGTATCTGTGTCAAACACCATGTAAACCTTATATTTGTCAAGATGAAGGCTATCTGTCACATACAGTTTTCCTGTGTAACCATTTCCATACAAGAAAGTTTTTCCTTCATGTGCGAATACATTATTAAGATAATAATAGCCTGTTCTGCTATTTTCTTGAATACGCTCTAATTTGCCGTAATGTCCATCACACTTTCCGTCATTGATACGAAAAGAAGCTATTATTGGATTGAAGGTCTTATAAAAGCTGCCATTAAAAGGGTCTAAATCTTTCTGTCCTACAATATCCTCTTTCTCAAATCCATCCATAGGCCATGTCAACTTTTCGCTTCCTGTCCATAATTTGTTATTGAACAAGTCGAACACAAAGTGAAGATAGAAATACTTGGAATGTTCCAAATCGAAATCTGGTGAAATCATCTTGCCTGACGTATAATTGTTGATGTCTCGTATCAAGACAGCAGGGGCATTGTAAAAGCTAAAGTTCCATTCGTTGCCTACTTTTTCTCGAAGAATCTTTGGCAGGGAATAGGAAATTCCGATATGAGAAGAGTCCAACATATTTGCAGACAATGCTATGTAAAAGACTTGTCCTTGTTTTACTAAGTTTCTGAAATCCTTATCTGGCACGGAAACAAATTTCTTTTTCTCCGCTTCGTCTGCTTGGAAGAGTCGCTTGAATTTAAACAAACCATTTTCTTTATTAAACAGCATTATACCATTGTTCAGCATGTCGTTAAAAAAAAGGTGTCCATTCTCTATTTTGGGAATATCATATATTGATGATATTTCTACTCCATCTTTCGTGTTGACCTTGATGTCCGTTTGTTTCCATTTTGGCATAGGAACATTTATCATCGCAATCTGGTCTGCCACCTCTTTATATGAGTCTTTCTTATCCAATTCATACATGTGAGGAGCAATTCTCTTTTTACAAAGTACCAACTGCTTCACAAACTCTGCCCCTAAGACCGTATATTGTCCACCTGTGACGAACACGCCTTCTTTTGGAACTAATTTGAGTATATACAATCCGTACATTCCTTCAGAGTTGAAACTGAAGATGTTGCTATAAACTGATTTCGTATCATAAATGTAATAATCAGCCTTATAGTTGTTTTTAGAATTATACCAACTTGCTGTTTTAGAATCCCCATATGCAGTTATTAGTAATAACTTGTTGTTCGGATTATTGCGTTTCAGTTTATCATAAAATGCAGGAATTGCAGCTTCACATCTAAAACATTCAGCAGGACTATAAAGAATTGCAAAAATTGTATCTTCCTTAATGTTTGCTGAATGCAAATAATCAGACAGAAGCCCTTCAGTGTTAGGCTTCTGTCTGATTTGCAAGTCGTTCTGCTCCATTTCATTTATATAATCACGCCCCTGTGCAAATATGGTCGTGCAAAACATAAAGAAAAGGA
>ENA-OPER01000254-OPER01000254.1-human-gut-metagenome-genome-assembly--contig:-NODE-254-length-9364-cov-1.806424_pt1 | contig 9364 bp, 6 predicted proteins | sample MGYA00241708_ERZ501547 | MGnify/ENA primary metagenome ERZ501547 (study PRJEB25962, sample SAMEA1969296) | human gut metagenome | biome: human gut; feature: human-associated habitat; material: faeces...
CTGCCGCTGTAAAAACGCGTAAAAATATGCTTTTTGTCCTCATCACTTATGGCTTCTCCATCGTTTTGCACTGTTATCTCTGCATACATCTCATACCTGTAAAAGCCTATCTTTACCTCACTCTCTGCATGCTCCACTGCATTTTTTACTATGTTTGTAATGGCCTCACACTGCCAGTATGCATCAGCATGTATACAGGCATCCTTATCAGAACCTTCATCTATGGACAACCTTATGTCTCTCAAATCGCAAAGTGCCATAACATTATCAGCTGCCTCAGACACAATTTCAGACAGCAGCGTATCCTTCTCATCAAACTCCACAACATCCGCTTCAAGCCTTGAAAGCTTTAAGATAGCCTGCACCATATGCGATATATTGTCCACATCGCGCTTTGCCCTGCGCATTATCCTGTTTCTGTTTTCAGATGCCATATCAGGATTTCCTTCCAGATTTTCCAGATTTATCGAAAGTGATGTGAGCGGAGTCTTAAGCTGGTGCGATATGTCAGAAAGCGCATCCTTTAGCAAAAGCTTGTCTGCCTTTGCATTTTCCGCAGACTCCCTCAAATAGATTGCTGTCTTGTAAAGCTCTCCCTTTAGTATAGAAATCTCTCCCTCTGTGCTATCTGCCATAACAAGTCTGTAGTCTCCCTGATTTATGCGGCGCAGATAATCCGCAGCCTGTCTGACCTGTCTTTTAAAGCTAAATCTTATAAGCACAATGTAAAGGCAAAAGCCCCCTGCAAAAAGCACAACAAGAAATATGTCTAGCCAAAGCGCTCCTTTAAGCGCTTTTTCATTTGACAAAACCGCAGAATCCTTTTCCATATCAATGCCGTATTTTTTTAAGAGCGTCTCTGCGCTTTTTAAATTTGTATAATCGCTGCCTGAGCTGCTGTCATTTAGAATCGCGGCTATGCTGCCATCTGATACATCGGGATATTTTTCATGAATAAGCGCACATAGCTTAGCCACTGTGATGTTATAGTTTTTCGTATATGCCCTGTACTGGAAAAAAACGGTAAAAGCCATAACCGTCACACATATACATGTATAAATTATCGCAAAATACACAAAATGTTTTCTGTTCTCTAAATTATATTTCTTCTTTCTCATGCTTTCCCCCGGGAACTGTCTCTGTCGGCCGATACTCTTTAAAGAGCTTCATCTGAATCAACACGATACCCGATTCCCTTCACAGTCTTTATCACATCCTCACCAAGCTTTGCCCTGATGCGCTTCATATAGACAGTCACTGTATGGTCATACACATCGTTGCCTGTCGCCTCCCAGATGCTGTCAAGCACGGCATTTCTGGACACAGCCTTGTCGTGATTAGTAAAAAGCAGATCAAGTATACGGTTTTCAAGACTTGAAAGAGCAATCACCTGTCCAGCCCTTCTTGCTTCCTTTTTGTCCATGTCATAGCTTATGCTTCCTGCGTGTATGACAGATGAGCTGTCATCACTTTTCCTTCGTAAAAATACGCGGTTTACTCTCGCCACAAGCTCTCTTACTGAAAAAGGCTTTGTGATGTAATCCTCCGCTCCAAGCTCAAGTCCCTTTACTATATCATTTTCCTCATCCCTTGCGGTAAGAAAAATCACCGGTGTTTTTTCTTTTTCCAGCCTTTCGCTGTAAAAATCAAAGCCGTTCCCATCCGGAAGCGACACATCAAGCAGCACAAGGCCGGGGTGCTCACTCAAAAGCGCCCCAGCCTCCTTTAAACTGCCTGCTGTCAAAAGCTCATATTCAGGTTCTGTAAAGGTATCACACATTCCCTCTGTTATTCCTTTATTGTCCTCTATGAGAAGTATTTTTTTCATATCAGCTCCCGCATTTCCTACAGATTTTCATTTTTGATCGTCTCAATAATGTTATTGTGTCTAAGCTTCGTCATTGATAGTTTCATGATAGCATAAATCAGCATTATTACAACCACTATACACAATATAATTGCTTTATACGGCGGCTCATAAATGATTGCGTCATCCATCCTGTTCATCATAACACATAAGAGATAGCTTATTAAAATACCAAGCGGTACTCCTATTGCAAGTGCCTTCACAGATATAAACACACTCTCGAGCCTGACCATTCCCACAAACTGCTTATCTGTCATTCCAATGCTTCTTAATGTGGCAAACTCGCGGCTTCTAAGCTCCATTCCGGTACTTAAGGTATTGATGATATTTGTGATTCCTATTAAGGCAATGACTACAATAAGTCCGTATGCAAATACTCCAAGCAGTGTAAAGAGTGACTTTTCATCGCGCATCTGCTTATCCAGATTGCTGACATAAAAACTAATCTGCGAATACTCAGGATTTCCTTCCGTCTCCTTTTCGAATGTATCCTGATATTCATCTGCATTTTCTGCAACCACATATGCTAAATATGACGCATATCCCGGTTTAATCTCATTACCGTTCTTGCCGTCACCCCATAGGCTTTCAAAACCTTTTTGGTTCATAAACAAAAGCGTGTTGCTGTAGCCCTTATAACCTATTGGTACCTTGTCTGTGACACCTGCAATAGTTACATCCACAGTCTTTCTGACTCCGTTATTTATTGTTTCCTCGTCAACGTATCCACTGTTATCCTCTGTGCCGCTTTCAGTATCACCTTCCACTGCATTATTATCATCTGTGCTGCTTTCAGTATCGCCTTCTGCTGCATTATCATCAGAAGAAGCATCATCATACACATTGTAGCCACACTCAATTGTATCTCCTGCTTTATATTTGTACAGCTCCATCTCTTTTTTGACGTATTTAGAGCTATTCTCATTATACACATCAAATGTGCATTTATTCACAAGAATTGCTCCTGCAGCTGCATTTTTTATGCCTGCGTCAGACGCATACTTATCATACGATTTGTCATCCAAAACCGTGATTAAAAACATTTGCGAGACATCCTCACTGTCATCATAAAGCTGCCTGCAATACTCTCCATATTCCTTTGTGTACTCAGGCTTATCTACATCGAAATCATAGCCTGCTCCAACCAGATAATCATCAACTCCTTCAATACCGCTCACAAGCTTAGTGAGCTTTTCGATATCAATGTCTTTTTTACATGACATATTTATTCCGATATTGTAATCTGTTGAAGCATATGACATCCCAACCATGCTAAAGGCCACAGACATGAAGTATGATATCACAATAAAGGTTACCGAGCAGATGACAATAGACGTCACTGTGGTTCTGTACTTTTTGTTGTTCCTCTTTATATTCTTATATGAGATAACACCTCCAATGCCCCAGATTCTGCCTATAATCGCCGGTGTCTTAAGCTTTGCTGACTTTATTTTAATCTCCTTTGTGTTTCTTATTGCTTCAAGCGGTGTGACCTTTGCAGCCCTTCTTGCACTGCCTGTTGCTGAGAAATAAATGGTTGCTATACTCAGTATCACAGCAAGAATAAGTGCAGGCAGTGATGTGTGGAAGCTCAAAGCAACGTTAAGCCAGCCTGCTGACAGCGCATTTACCACCTTGACAAGTATGAGCGATGCCAAAATACCACTCATGGTACCTACAGGAATACCAACCACTCCAAGCATTGCAGCCTCTGTCTTTACACTGCTTTTTATCTGTCGCCTCGTAGCACCCACGCTTGCAAGCATACCATACTGCCTGATTTTTTCAGTGATTGATATGTTGAAGCTGTTTTTGATACAGTACACCGATGTCAATATGATTATCAAAGCCACAACAGCGGCCACTGTAAACAGTGCTTTAAATGAACCGTCAATCGGGAAAACGCACTCATAGTTTATAAGGTATCCATTCATATATATATCATATTTTGCATTTTCCATCTCTTTAAGAAACCTGTCACTCTCCTCAGAAGACATTTCAACAGATGAATTATTTGCTTTCTCAAACAGCTTTTCATCCACACCAATTATATCTGCAGTCACAGCATCCTTGTTTCTTAAAGCCTTTTGAGTATATCTGCTGTACACTGTGAGTGTAGTGTCAGCTTCGCTTGCCCCACTCTTTGTGTCGTTATCAATTGCTGCCAGTTCATCAGAGTATGTGACAAATGTATATCCGGCGGCACTATAGTCCTCCATCCCATAGCCCGGTCTTTCCATGATGCCTACCACCTTGTAGTGCTTTGTCACAGTATCGATAAGTGTCTCTGCCTCATGCTCATATGCGCAGTTTTCCGATATGACACTTTCGGTGTTTGAATCATATCTCTTTCCGACATCCAGTGTTATCTCATCTCCCACCTTTATGTCGATTCGTCCGTTTGTCTTTAAGTGCCTTGGAATGACTATCTCATCCTCATTTTTTGCCATGCGCCCCTCTATCAGTTTAAAGCAGCCTCTCTCAAAGCCGGCCTCATCTGTTGCCATGACATATGCATACGGCTTATCCTCATTCTTGCAGCCGTCTAGCTTTGCAAAGCCCATTCCCATTGTCTCAAATGTGCTTTCAATATTTCTGTTGTTTTTAAACTCCGAAAGCTCAGACATTTTCACATTCGAAAATTTCACATGAAAGTCGCCGTCCTTTTGCTTCTGGTATTCAATCATACTGTACTGAAAGCTTGACACAAGTGTGACAAGCGCCGACAAAAGCGCTGTTGCAAGAATTATTCCGACTATCGTGACAATAGTTCTTTTCCTGTTGAGCTTTAAGTTTTTTAATGTGAGTGTCTTCATCAAATTCATCTGATTTTACCATCCTCTATCATTATTGTGCGATCAGCCGCCTTTGCAAGCTCCATATTGTGTGTAATCATAATGATTGTCTGGTTGAGCTCACGGTTTGAGGTCTTTAATAGATGCATAATCTCATTGCTGGCCTTGGTATCCAGGTTTCCGGTCGGCTCATCCGCGAGCACTATAGATGGTCTCGTAATCAGGGCTCTTCCTATAGATGTGCGCTGCTGCTGTCCTCCTGAGAGCTCATTTGGCAGATGAGTGCGTCTCTCTGTAAGTCCAAGGCGCAAAAGCATGTCATCCATCTGTGCCTTTTCCACCTTTCTTCCATCAAGCTCCATCGGAATTGCCATGTTTTCCTCCACATTTAATATAGGTATCAGATTATAAAACTGATAAATGATGCCTACCTGTCTTCTTCTGAATATGGCAAGCTCATCATCATTCATTGCAAAAATATCAGTGCCGTTTATATACACCTTTCCGCTTGTTGGCCTGTCAACACCTCCAAGCAGATGAAGCAGTGTGGATTTTCCGGAGCCGCTCGCCCCGACAATTGCCACAAACTCTCCCTTTTCCACGCTCAATGACACATCGTCCAAAGCCTTGACCTGATTTTCTCCGGCTCCGTATATTTTTGATAAGTGTTCTACTCTAAGCAGTTCCATTTAATTCTCCTTTTCTTCTCTATGCATTTTTGTGCGCTATGCGGTCTGTCCTTTAAAGTGCAGCCGCCCCACGATACAAGTGTATAATACATTATGTAAAGTTACAGGTAGGTTACTTTTAAAAAATATTACGGCATAATATAAAAACTCCGGTCAGAACAAAAAGTTTTCTGTGCCGGAGCTTATATGTTATATGTTATATGTTTTATAATTATCTATGCCAATAATTATTTCTGCTTATATGAAGACAAAAAGTCTGCAAGCTTGCCTGTGGCATCCTTTAATATCTCTGTTCGAGGCAGATATACCACTCTGAAGTGATCCGGCTTATCCCAGTTGAAGCCGCCGCCGTGGATTATGAGTATCTTCTTCTCACGAAGCAGATCGAGTGCAAACTGTTCATCGTTTGTGATGTTGAACCTTGCAGTATCAATCTTTGGGAATATGTAAAATGCTGCCTTTGGCTTTACTGCCGAAATTCCCGGTATATCGTTTAATGCCTTGTAGACGTACTCTCTCTGCTCATAGATTCGTCCGCCCGGCACAATATACTCGCCTACACTCTGATATCCGCCTAAAGCTGTCTGCACTATCGACTGCGCCGGAACATTCGAACAAAGACGCATGTTTGAGAGCATGTTGAGACCCTCGATATAGTCCTTTCCGAGCGCCTTGTTGCCGCTTAAAACCATCCATCCGATACGATAGCCTGCTATCATATGTGACTTAGAAAGACCGCTGAAGGTCACACAGAAGAGGTCCGGTGCAAGCGACGCAATAGACACATGCTCATAGTCATCCATCACCAGCCTGTCATATATCTCATCCGAAAAAATCATGAGCTCGTGCTCTCTTGCCACATCAACTATCTGCTGCAGCACCTCCCTTGGATAGAGCGCTCCCGTAGGGTTATTAGGGTTTATTATTACGATTGCCTTTGTCTTGTCTGTAATCTTCTTTTTGATATCCTCTATGTCCGGATACCACTCTGACTGCTCATCACAGATATAGTGCACTGCCGTGCCTCCCGCAAGTGTAACGCAGGCTGTCCAAAGCGGATAGTCCGGTGCCGGCACCAGCACCTCATCACCATTGTCAAGAAGCGCTGACATGCTTAAGTTTATAAGCTCGCTGACTCCGTTTCCGGTGTAGATATCCTCAACCGTCACATTAGGAAGCTTTTTGAGCTGTGCATATTGCATGATTGCTTTTCTTGCAGAAAAAAGTCCCTTGGAGTTGGAATACCCCTCACAGTCCGTGAGCTGGCGAGACATATCATATATCACCTCATCAGGTGTCCTGAAGCCAAACGGCGCAGGGTTTCCTATATTGAGCTTCAACACATTTGTGCCGTTTTCCTCCATGCGGGCCGCCTCATCCACCACCGGTCCTCTTACATCATAAAGCACATTATCTAATTTTCTGGATTTTCCAAATTCTCTCATCCTGACAATCTCCTTTTATTTTCGTAACAATTCCTGTATCCGTAATCATATCCTGCTAGCCTAAAAGCTCAAAAACAGCCTCAGCGTCAAATACCACCTGCTTTACCTTATCAACCTCTATCTGATAAAGTGCATTTGCTGCCAGATGCTCTGCAGCCTGCTCGAGATCTCTTATGCCCGATGTGTTCTCGTGAAGCTTAATCACTGCATCAAGTCCGTCCTCTGTGAGAACGCACTCCTCCTCCTTCATTCCCATTCGCTCAAATACCTTGCGCAGGGCAAATCTCTGGAAGATGACCTTCTTCTCTTCATCGGTATAGTCCGGAATATCAATCACTGCAAAACGTGACATAAGCGGTGCAGAAATCTGGGATTTATCATTGGCTGTTGCAATCGGATATACTCCGACGGTCGGCACCATACACTCCATATAGTTATCTGTAAAGCCCAGATTGTCAAGCAGTGTCAAAAGCACATCTGCCGGATTTCCGTTGCCGTTTTTGCTTGAGGCCTTGTCGAGCTCATTGATGATAAATACAAGATTTGACTCTCCCGCCTGTGAAAATGCCTCCATAATGATTCCCGGCTTTGCGTTTGAATAGATTCTTGAACTTCCTGTGAGCTGCTCTGCATCATTTATGGAGCTCATATCGAGTGTGGTCCATGGAAGCTTGAGTATACGTGCAACAGCATATGCAATCTGTGACTTTCCGGTTCCTGCCGGTCCACAGAGCAGCAGTCCGTAGGCAGGAAGTGTATGAGTCCTGTTTATCTGGATAATGGTCTCAATGATTCTCTGCTTCACGCTCTCCATACCATAGAGCTCCTCATCGAGTATGCGCCTTGCCTCCACAGGGTCAATTGCCTCAAAGTAATTTCCCTTCCACTGGATATTCATCATGATGGAAAGTGCTCTCTGTGCATGGCGTCTCTCCTCAGGTGATACCTCGCTTGAACGCGCAACTGCCAGATTTCTTCTGGCCCACAGCAGTATATTGTCAGGCAGTGTACGGCCTGCACAGGTCATGAAATCTGTGATGCTCTGTATACTGGTGAGCTTCATGCTGTCGCCCTCTTCCTCGTAATCATCGAGGTCAGGTTCATCCTCAGGCATGGTGCTGGCAAAGAGCCTTTCCATCATATACTGCAGGAATCCGTCCTCTGCAGACAGCTTTGTGCCTCTGCCGAGAGCCACCTCCCTCACCCTGTATACTGCGTATCCGTCAGGTGTATTGGCTCCTGAAAGCTGTACCTTTATGTGATTTTCGCCAAGCCACTTAAAAAGGCTGACGAAGCGGGAATCAATGCGCAGGATATCTGCACTGGTCACCCCATCACCATCCTCAAATTCAAAGGATGTACGCTTTATCGGATTTGTAAACATACCGAGCGCATGATGCGCCCACTCCTTTTGCTTATTGTCTATCACAACAATCGGTTTATCGGCCGATGCCTTGGTCTCTGTCGAATGAAATGTCTCATATGTACACTCCGGATGCTCGTTTGCTACCGGTGTATCGCTAAAATCAAATACTGGCATTTTTATTCCTCTCTTTTCGTAATTGTATTCTTCATCATACCCTGTCAAAGGCTATGTCCTGTACCACCTCGCCCGCGATGATAAGTCCTGCCACTGATGGTACAAATGCAAGGCTTCCGGGAATATCCCTGCGCTCTGTGCATTTGTGTTCGGCACCCGGCGGGCAGATGCAGTTGCTTCTGCAGCTTATAGACATATCCTCTATCGGTCTTGTAGGCTTCTCCTCAGAGTATACCACCTTGAGCTTTTTCACGCCACGTTTTTTAAGCTCACGGCGCATGACCTTTGCAAGAGGACACATGCTGGTCTTATATATATCAGCCACCTTAAATGCACTTGCATCCAGCTTATTTCCCGCTCCCATACTGCTTATGATAGGGACATTTTTCTCCTGTGCCTTCATGACAAGCGCAATCTTTGCTGTGACCGTATCAACCGCGTCAACTATATAATCATACTCTTCAAACGGAAATTCATCAGCATTTTCCGGCAAAAAGAAGCACCTGTGCGTCACGACACTGACATCAGGATTAATATCATGAATCCTCTCCTCCATCACATCTGTCTTGTATTTTCCTATGGTCTTTCGGGTTGCGATTATCTGCCTGTTTAGGTTTGTAAGACACACCTTGTCATCATCGATAAGGTCAATCGCTCCCACGCCGCTTCTGACTAGTGCCTCGCAGACATATCCGCCCACTCCTCCTATTCCAAATACTGCGACTCTTGCGCCCTTTAGCCTATCCATCGCCTCTTTTCCAAGCAAAAGCTGTGTTCTTGAAAACTGATTTAACATTTATTTCTCCTTTTCATCCCTGACCACGCCGACACCGGCAGAAATCAGGAGTCTTACTGTATCCTTAAGCATGCTCCAGTCAGCCTTTGACAGCTCATCGGCAGCCTTTATCATCTCAATGAGCTGCTTAAATGACATCTGGTCAAGGTTCTCAAAATTGGAGTCCGATGCTATTGAAAAAAGCACATTTACAAACTGCTTTCGCTGCGCCTCAACCATGTTCCCTATCCAG
>ENA-OPER01000259-OPER01000259.1-human-gut-metagenome-genome-assembly--contig:-NODE-259-length-9179-cov-1.766988_pt1 | contig 9179 bp, 7 predicted proteins | sample MGYA00241708_ERZ501547 | MGnify/ENA primary metagenome ERZ501547 (study PRJEB25962, sample SAMEA1969296) | human gut metagenome | biome: human gut; feature: human-associated habitat; material: faeces...
CAGCCCCTGTTTATAAGCTCTATCATATCAATATGAAGCAGTTTATTTTTCATAAGAAACTCTCTGCATTTATCAAGTCTTTTAAACCCGGCATACAAATCCGGTCTGCGCTCCTTTGTGCGCTCAATAGACTTTTCAAGGCGCCATGCATCTATCTTCTTCTGATTGCCCGACATGAGTACCTCAGGCACCTTTTTGTCATGCCACTCAACAGGACGTGAATACTGAGGGTATTCAAGCAGATTGCCATGAAATGACTCTGTCTCTGCCGAAATATCATTGTGCAATACCCCCGGAACCAGACGTGAAATTGCATCTATCATTACCATCGACGGCAGCTCTCCGCCCGTTAGAACATAGTCACCGATAGAAACATAATCCGTTACCGTTTCCTCCAGCACGCGCTCGTCAATACCTTCATAGTGTCCACATAGAAAAATGAGGTCATCACACTTTGCAAATTCTGCCGCCATCTGCTGGTTGAACACGCTGCCCTGTGGAGTAACATAAATCAGACGGGCATTGTGATTTTTTATTTCTTCTGCTGTATTTTTATATGATGTATTTTCATATAATATATTTTCATCGGCGATATTTTTCTCTGAATTATCACCTGAATGGACCTGATTACATTTATTGATCTGACTCACCACACTGCGCACAGCCTGATACACCGGCTCTGCTTGCATAAGCATCCCCGCACCGCCACCATATGTGTAATCATCAACCTTATTGTGCTTATTGTGCGCAAAATCCCTGATATTTACCGTATTGAGTGATATAATATTCTGTTTTAAAGCTCTGCCTGTGATACTCTCTGACAGTCCCTGTTCTATCATCTGTGGGAATAAGGTCAGCACATGAAATCTCATTTCCTATATCTCCTGTTATCATCCTGTTTTACAGTTTTACGATTTAAAATGTATGATTTTGTTCAATTTTATATCTCATTTTACGGTTTTTGCAGTTTGAAATGCAGCTATCTCAAACCTGCCAGCAGATGCACCTTCATCGTGCCATTTTCCACATCAACGTCCAGTATACAATCCTTTATTGCCGGAATCAGCAGATCATTTGCCCCAGCTTTCTTAACAACATACACATCATTGGCACCGGTCTGGAGCACATCATCTATAACTCCAAGCTCCTCTCCCTCGTCTGATGTGACGGAAAGCCCGATAAGATCAGCTATAAAGTACTCGTTTTCCTCAAGTGGCACCGCATTTTCCCTTGTCACAAAAAGAGGTGCCTTTTTATATTTTTCTACATCATTTATGTCATCTATGCCCTTAAATTTCAAGATAACCTGGTTCTTGAAAAATTTGACAGAAGTTATTTCCAAATCCCTGCGCTCTTTGCCATTATCCAGAATGACATTTTTAAGCTTTTTAAAACGGGCAGCATCGTCAGTGGTTGGGAACACCTTTACCTCACCGCGAATGCCGTGTGTGCTCGTAATTACACCTACCTGTAGTAAATCTTCCATTCTCTGTCTCCTGATATTAATGTAAATCATAACTATTCAGCCCACGCACATTCTCAAAACCATACAATACCGGTTCTGAATAGTTACTTTAAATTATAAAAAAACAGGCATCTCATAAGAGATGCCTTTATGTTACTGTACTATCTCAACAATAACCTTTTTGTCTTCTTTAGAGGCTGCGGCCTTAACAACTGAACGAATAGCCTTAGCAATACGTCCCTGCTTGCCGATCACTTTGCCCATGTCAGACTGTGCAACACGTAATTCCAAAACAATTGCTTTCTCGTTTTCGGTCTCAGTTACATTAACCTCATCCGGATAATCAACTAAAGATTTTGCAATTACTTCAACTAATTCTTTCATTACGCCACCTCTTTATCCTATTTCTCGATACCAGCACTCTTGAAGATTCTAGCTACTGTCTCAGTTGGCTGTGCGCCGTTTGATAACCATTTCTTAGCTAATTCCTCATTTACATGATACTCGCTAGGATCCTTAGTTGGATCGTATGTTCCGATCTCCTCGATGCATCTTCCATCTCTTGGTGATCTAGAGTCTGCAACTACGATTCTATAGAAAGGAGCTTTCTTCTGTCCCATTCTTCTTAATCTGATCTTTACTGCCATTTTGTTTCACCTCCTCATAGGTTTATTGAATAATATATATCAAAAGTAAAATAAATACTTTTGTTAACAAAACATGAAATTCTTTAATGAAATTCCTTTAATGAAATCCATTAAAACGGAAGTCCTTTGAATAAGCCTCCAAGACCACCGCCTCCACGGCGTCCCTTCTTGCCGCCCATCATACCGGGCATCTGCTTCATGAACTTCTTTGTCTGCTCAAACTGCTTTACAAGTCTGTTGACCTCTGATACATCCACGCCTGCTCCTCTTGCAATACGAGCCTTGCGGCTTGGATTAAGAAGCTTTGGATTTCGTCTTTCCTCAGGTGTCATGGAATAGATGATTGCCTCTGTGCGGGCCATGCCCTTTTCAGCTTCATCTGTATCAATATCCGGCATCTTGCCTCCACCGATACCCATGCCCGGCATCATGCCCATCACGCTTGAAAGACCGCCCATCTTCTTCATCTGACTCATCGAATCAAGGTACATCTCAAAATCAAACTCATTTTTGCGCATCTTCTGCTCAAGCTTCTTGGCCTGTTCCTCATCAATGTTCTCCTGCGCCTTCTCAATCATGGAAAGCACATCGCCCATACCGAGGATTCTTGAAGCCATACGCTCCGGATAGAACTGCTCAAGGTCTGAAAGCTTCTCTCCCATACCTACATACAGGATTGGCTTACCGGTCACCGCTTTTATAGTATCGGCTTTCCTGTAACGGCTCTGATTGAAAGCGCCGCTCCACCTCTGGTGTCACCATCAAGCTTTGTGATGACAACTCCGTCAATTCCTATCTTTTCATCAAAGGTACCTGCTACATTTACCGCATCCTGACCTGTCATGGCATCAACCACGAGGATGGTCTGGAAAACATCAGTAGCTTCTTTTATCTCAATAAGCTCTGCCATCATATCCTCATCAATATGAAGACGTCCGGCAGTATCGATGATAACAACATTGAAATCGTTTTTCTTGGCGTGCTCCACAGCGGCCTTTGCGATGTCGGCAGGCTTGTTTTTATCACCCATTGAGAAAACCTCAACACCCTGCTTCTCACCGTTTATCTTTAACTGCTCAATCGCAGCCGGACGATACACATCACAGGCTACAAGCAGTGATTTCTTGCCCTTGCTCTTAAGCTTACCGGCAATTTTTGCTGTGGTGGTTGTCTTACCGGCTCCCTGAAGACCTACCATCATGATAACGGTAAGCTCCTTGCCCGGCCTGAAAGCAATCTCTGTTGTCTCAGAGCCCATAAGCTTAATCATCTCTTCGTTTACGATTTTGATGACCATCTGACCGGGATTGAGACCATTCATGACATCCTGTCCGATTGCTCTCTCCTGAACACTCTTTGTGAACTGCTTAACAACCTTGAAGTTAACATCGGCCTCAAGGAGTGCCATCTTAACCTCTTTAAGAGCAGCCTTTACATCATCCTCAGTAAGCTTTCCCTTGCTGCGGAGATTCTTGAAAACGTTCTGCAGTTTTTCTGATAAACTGTCAAATGCCATATTACAGCTCCTCTAGTATCTGATTCGAAATAGCTTCGATTTCATTCATTAATAGCTCATTATGTGATTTCTTAAAATCATTTGTCAGCTCATGAATCCTTCGTATGTCACTCTTTATGGACATGAACTTCTCAACAAGATGCAGCTTTGCTTCATAGTCAAGCAGCTTCTTATTGCATCTCTTAATCAGATCGGCAACACCCTGACGGGAAATCCCCTCCTCGGATGCAATCTCACCGAGTGACAAATCATTGAAGACAAAATCCTCATATACCTGACGCTGATGCTCATTCAAAAGCTCACCGTAGAAATCATATAAATATGCCTGTTCAAGTTTTTCTTCCATATCAAGTATCCTCTTTTTCCCTCGAACCTATGGTAGAATAACACATAGTTTGCTCGGTGTCAAGTAAAAATACTTGATACTTTTATTTTTATATCATAGTGCGTACAATTCTTGGCTTATAGCCCTTCTTCTCGAGCGCAGCTATAATCTGCTCCTTGTGCTCTGTACCAAAACACTCAAGCGTGATGCGAAGCTCGACAGCCGCACTTCTGTTTGTAGTGACAAACTGGTTATGCTCCAGCTTGATTACATTGCCCTGTACATCGGCAAGAGTCTGTGAAACCTTGGCAAGCTCGCCCGGCTTATCCGGCAGAAGCACTGAAACAGTAAAGATTCTGTCTCTGAAAATAAGACCCTGCTGTACAACTGATGACATGGTAATAACATCCATGTTGCCGCCACTTAGGATAGAAACCACTCTCTTATCCTTTACACCAAGATGCTTAAGCGCAGCTACAGTCAGAAGACCTGAGTTTTCGACTATCATCTTGTGATTCTCAACCATGTCAAGGAAGGCCACGATAAGCTCGTCATCCTCCACTGTGATAATATCATCAAGATTTTTCTTTATGTATGGGAAAATATTTGAGCCCGGTGTCTTTACCGCTGTTCCGTCTGCAATAGTATTTACGCTTGGTAAAGTGGTCACTTTTCCATTCTTAAATGACTCCTGCATACAATTAGCGCCGGCCGGCTCCACTCCGATAACCTTAATCTTTGGATTTAATAGCTTTGCAAGTGTGGATACACCTGTTGCCAGCCCGCCGCCGCCGATTGGAACGAGGATGTACTCAACAAGAGGAAGCTCCTTAAATATCTCCATAGCAATAGTTCCCTGTCCTGTTGCGACAGCTAAATCATCAAACGGATGGATAAATGTGTAGCCCTCTTTCTCTGCAAGCTCATATGCCTTGGCACATGCCTCATCATACACATCTCCATAAAGCACTACCTCAGCGCCGTAGCTCTTTGTACGGTTTACCTTGATAAGAGGTGTGGTGGTAGGCATCACGATGACAGCCTTGCAGCCATAGCACTTTGCCGCATATGCAACACCCTGCGCATGGTTTCCTGCAGATGCTGTGATGAGTCCCTTTGCTCTCTCCTCGTCTGTGAGGGTGCTTATCTTGTAGTACGCACCTCTGACCTTGTAAGCTCCGGTAAACTGCATATTTTCAGGCTTCAGATATACCTTATTGCCTGTCTGGTCACTTAAAAAATCACTGTAAATGAGCTTTGTCTCAAGGGTGACCTCCTTGACCTTCTCACTTGCTTCTTCAAATTTATCTAATGTCAGCATATTTGTTCTCCCTTTCATTTCTTCGGTATAACTATTCATACCCACCCACATATTATTCGCAAAAATGCATTGTTCTCAGTGGTTCTGAATAGTTATTTTTCATTATATTATACCAAAAATTCCGTACAGATATATATAAACTGATATATCAGATTATTATAAACAATATAACTTATACGCTCAAAGATATTCTCAAATTATTCCGTTTTAGTATCAAACAATGCATTCACGAACTCGTCCGAATCAAATTTCTGCAAATCATCGATAGTCTCACCGACTCCGATATACTTGACCGGCACTGAAAGCTCCGACTGTATCGCTACAGCGATACCGCCCTTTGCCGTACCATCCATCTTAGTAAGCACGATGCCCGAAATCTTTGCCACATCAGAAAACTCTCTCGCCTGAACCAGTGCATTCTGGCCTGTGGTCGCATCAAGCACGACGAGCGTCTCTCTGTACGCATCCGGATACTCACTCTCCAGGATTTTATTAATCTTTCCGAGCTCATTCATCAGATTCTTTTTGTTGTGGAGTCTTCCGGCTGTATCCACGAGAAGCACATCTGCGTTTCTGGCCTTTGAAGCTGCAACTGCATCATATACAACAGCTCCCGGGTCAGCACCCTCGCCAATCATATCAACCCCGGCGCGGTTTGCCCATTCCTTCAGCTGGTCTCCTGCTGCCGCCCTGAAGGTATCGGCCCCTGCAATAACTACCTTCTTGCCCTGTTCCTTGAGCTTTCCTGCAAGCTTTCCGACAGTGGTAGTCTTTCCTACTCCGTTGACACCGATTACAAGCACAACAGATTTTTCATTTTCAAATCTGTAGGCTGTCTCCTCCACCTTCATCTGCTCCTTGATACTCTCAATCAAGAGTTCCTTGCACTCTGCCGGCTCCCTGATGTGCTGTTCCTTCACCTTCCTCTGCAGATCCTCGATGATACTCTCTGTAGCTCTCACTCCGAGGTCTCCCATGATGAGAATCTCCTCAAGCTCCTCATAAAAATCATCATCTATATGCGAAAATCCACTGAAAAGTGAATCTATGCCTGAAACGATGTTATCTCTGGTCTTTGTCAGTCCTGAAACGAGCCTCTTAAAAAAGCCCGGCTTCTTTTCTTTTTCTTCCATTTCAACTCTCCATAAATAAAATTTTACTGTGTCAGATCATTCTCTATAAGATTTACTGAAACGAGTGTGGAAACACCCTTTTCCTGCATCGTAATACCATATAGCCTGTCCGCAGCCGCCATCGTACCACGTCTGTGTGTGATAACGATAAACTGTGTGTTCTTTGTAAGCTTGTTCAGATAATTTGCATAGCGCGAAACGTTTGAGTCATCAAGCGCCGCCTCAATCTCATCAAGCAGACAAAACGGTGATGGCTTAAGTGCCTGAATGGCAAACAAAAGTGCAATAGCGGTGAGCGCCTTTTCTCCACCGGACATCTGCATCATATTCTGAAGCTTCTTTCCGGGCGGCTGTGCGACGATTCTTATGCCGCACTCCAGTATATCCTCATCCTCCACAAGCTCCAGGGAACCATGTCCACCACCAAAAAGCTGCTTAAAGGACTTGTCAAACTCTCTCTGAATCTCGGCAAACTTCTCTGTAAACTGCTTTCTCATACCACTGTCAAGCTCATCAATGATGCCAACCAGAGTCTTTTCAGCCTCGATAAGGTCATCATGCTGTCCCTTTAAGAACTCATAACGCGTTGAAATCTCCCTGTATTCCTCGATAGCATTGACATTTACATCGCCGAGGCGTCTGATTTCGTCCTTTATGCCTGCAATCAGCTTCTTTAATGAAGGCAGATCATCGTATGCATCATTTCTAAGCTCTGAAGCCGCATGCGGAGTAAGCTCATACTCATCCCACATATAGTTGGTCTGTGTCTCTGAAGCCTCCTTAAGCTTCTCTCTCTGGCTGTTCAGTCTGAAAAGCTCCTTATCCAAATCAGCCTGTTTCTTTGAAACTTCCTCCTGCTTTGCAAAAAAGCCTCTGTAATTTTCAGACATCTTTTCCTTTTTTGTAAGGCTCTCCCTAAGCTCCTCGTCAAGCTTAGAATTGTTGTCCTTTGATGCCAGAATGGTCTGTGTGATTGCATCAATATCAGCCTGCTTCTTTTTAATATCATCCTTTGCAGCAGCTGCACCTTCCACAAGACTTTCCTTCTGCTCATCAAATTTCTCTATCTCTGAATTGATACGATTGATATTTTCTATAGCAAACTCTGCCGTCTTTGTAATATTAGCAAGCTCAAGTGAAATGGCAGCGGCCTTGTGTGAAGCCTCCTGCTCAAGTACTCCCTGCTTTTCAAGTATCTCACTGTATGAGCTGTTTTCCTTCTCAAGCTGCTCCTCACGCTGCTTTGATGCCTCAAGCTGCGCTGCAATATCCTTCTTGCCCTGATCTATCTCTTCGAGTTGTTTTTCAATCTCGACATTTTCTGTGCGCAGATCCTCGTAGACATTCGCACTCTCCTTCTTTTGCTGGTCTGCCCTGTCAACAGAAATCTGTGCTGTGTTCTGCTCAATATACTTCTCCTGCAGCAAGGTCTTTGTGGCTGCTATATCCTCCTCGCCAAGCGCAATAGCCGTCGCAATATCATCCTTTCTGGATCTAAGCTCTTTAAGCTTTGTCTTAGTCTGATCAACTCTCTTTTCAAGCTCCTCAATCTCACGATTTCTCGCAAGCAGATTGGATGAATTTTTAAACGCACCACCGGACATAGAGCCTCCCGGTGCCAGATACTCGCCCTCGACAGTCACAATATGGAGTGAATAGTGATTTTTCTTAGCAAGCGCAATGGCATTGTCAATTGTGTCCACCACAATCACTCTGCCAAGCAGGTATGCAACAACCTCATCAAACTTCGGATCACACTTCACCAGCTTATTTGCAATGCCAAGCACACCCTTTTCGCCGAGTGCCGCCTCATTTTTAGTATTTCTGTTTGCACGCACACTTGTAAGAGGTAAAAACGTAGCCCGACCAAAATGATTGGCCTTCAAAAAGCCAATCATCTTTTTGGCTGTAGCCTCATCCTCAGTGACAATATTCTGGATATTACCACTTAAGGCTGTCTCTATCGCTATCTCATAGTGCTTATCCACCTGGATAAGATCTGAAACCACCCCGAGAAGCCCCGGATTTTTAGCCTTCTGCTCCATAACACGCTTGATGCTGTTACCATAGCCATCATAGCGCTCGGCAATGTTTTTAAGTGACTCAAGCCTGGAAACAGACTTATGATACTCTGTGGAAGCATCCTCCATCAGGCGGGCATTCTCTCTGGACTTATCTCTCCACTCCCTGGCCTTTGCCAAAAGAGCCGACTCCTTTTCCTTTAAACCGGCTATCTCTTCATTGACAGCATTAAGCTTCTTATTAGCCTCATCCAATATATCATCAAGCCCTGCTTCCCTTGTCTTTCTATCTAAAAGACGCTTGGTAAGCTCTGCCTTTCTGATATTAATCTGCTCAAGCATAGTGGCAAAACGCTGCTGCCTTGACTGGATACTGCCTCGCTCCTGAAGCAGGGCGATAAGCTCATTCTTGCCCTTTTCCAGTCCGTCATTGCAACGGTTGACCTCTGCAAGTACAGCCTCATGCTCGTTTACCGCAAGAAGCTCGTTCTGCTTCATCTGCTCTATATCAGCTTCGAGTGCAGCTTTTTTGTCATCATACTCTTTCCTGCTTTTAAGACGCTCAGCCTTTTCCTTTTCGATAGCTAAAAGACGCGACTGCAAATGCTCATCCGTCATTTCGGACGTGTGAATCTGCTCCTTTAAAAGCTCTATCTGATTCTCAAGCTTCTGTCTGGTGGATGAAGTGCTCGTGATGCTCTCACGAAGAGACTCGATACGCTCATCCATCTGCTGCATATCGTTTCCAAGC
>ENA-OPER01000266-OPER01000266.1-human-gut-metagenome-genome-assembly--contig:-NODE-266-length-9082-cov-2.324471_pt1 | contig 9082 bp, 8 predicted proteins | sample MGYA00241708_ERZ501547 | MGnify/ENA primary metagenome ERZ501547 (study PRJEB25962, sample SAMEA1969296) | human gut metagenome | biome: human gut; feature: human-associated habitat; material: faeces...
CTGCCGTTATTCTGCCAACGGACTTTAAGAATGAACTTCTGAATGACTCCAAGCAGCTGACGGAAAAACAACGCTATGCCTTGCGTGAAGTGATTGAGAAAGAGGCTCTGGCATGGGCGGTGGGCGTCGTCTCTCCCGAAGAAATTGACAAAATCAATATTCTTAATGCCTCCTTTCTTGCCATGCACCGTGCTGTTGACCAACTGAATGTCCGTCCGCAACATCTGCTGATAGACGGCAACCGCTTTAAAAAATATCGGGACTTGCCGCATACTACCGTAGTGAAAGGAGACGGGAAGTACCTTTCCATCGCTGCCGCCTCCATTTTGGCAAAGACCTATCGTGATGACTACATGAACCGCCTTCACGAGGAATATCCGTATTATGACTGGAATCGTAACAAGGGGTATCCCACCAAGAAACATCGTGCCGCCATTGCTGAGCGGGGTACTACACCCTATCATCGCTTGACGTTTAATCTCTTGGGGGATGGGCAGTTGTCGCTGAACTTCGGACAATGATGCTGTTTAGAACCACTTAATCCTTCTGAACCATACGAATGTCACTGCTGATAATATTGCCGACAAAAGTATGATGAAAATAAACGCGTGCGGAAAACTCTCCAGGTGGATGTCCACATTCATGCCGTAGAAACTGGCTATCAACGTGGGAATCATCAGTGTAATGCTGAGGCTTGTCATACGTTTCATGATGGCATTCACATTGTTGGAGATGATGGAGGCGAAGGCATCCATGGTTCCCGTCAGGATATCACTGTAGATGTTTACGGTATTGTATGCCTGCTTCAACTCGATGACCACGTCTTCCAATAATTCCAAATCCAGATAATTGGTGTCCTGAAAGATGTTTTTCAGCCGTCCTATCATCACTTCATTGCCACGGATGGAAGTGTTGAAGTAGACCAGCGTCTTCTGCAGCTTCATCAGTTGCAGGAGGTCTTCGTTGCGGATGCTTTTCTCCAGCTCTTTTTCGGCGGTGGCCACGTCGTTGTTTATCTGTTTCAGATACTTCAGGAACCAGACGGCGGAAGAGTAGATGATTCGCAGAATCAAATCCAGTTTATTGTTGACGACTATGTTCTTCCGGCGTGTGTGCTGGATGAAGTCCGGTATCAGCTCCGTGTGGTGATAGCAGACAGAAACGATGATTCCGTCATTGGTGATAATGCCGATGGGCACGGTGATGAACGGCACGCCGCGTTGGTTGCTCTGCATCGGGATGCGGAGGATGGTTTCCGCACGCGGGCGCTCGTCCACGTCGGCTATGTCTTCCAAGAATGATTCGGGAACTTTCAGCTCTTCGGTAAGGAATTTGAAATCATCGTTGTCCGGACATTCTACGTTGACCCAGCAGTTGGGTTGCCATTCGGCCTTTTCAGTGAAGCCGTTTTCACTGTAGAGATACTTTCTCATTGTTTGCCTCCTTTCAGGTTGGAACAGAGGCATTGCAGTCAACGTCTCCGTTCGTTTTATTGGTGAATACTATTGCACGTTCGTGGGTTTGAATCGTCCATATTTCTTGTTTTTTATTTTTTAAGCGTGGCAAAAGTACATAAATCATTTGAAACAGTACGCTTTAACAGCTGTTTTTTGTACCTTTGCAGCGCAAAAACAGGTTCCTACTATAAAGAACGTTTGTATCATACAAAAAGATTATACAATTAAATTCGATTAATATTATGAGTAAGAAAGCCCTTTTAATGATTCTTGATGGCTGGGGCATCGGCGATCAAGGCAAAGATGATGTGATTTTCAATACACCTACTCCGTATTGGGACAGTCTGTTGGCAACTTATCCGCATTCCGAGCTTCAAGCAAGCGGTGAAAACGTTGGTTTGCCCGACGGACAGATGGGTAATTCTGAAGTAGGTCACCTCAATATCGGTGCCGGACGCATCGTTTACCAGGATTTGGTAAAGATTAACCGTGCTTGTGCCGATGGTAGCATCCTGAAGAACAAGGAAATTGTTTCTGCTTTCTCATATGCAAAGGAAAACGGCAAGAATATCCACTTTATGGGACTGACCAGCAACGGTGGCGTGCACAGCTCTTTTGACCATTTGTTCAAACTCTGCGATATTTCCAAGGAATACGGTATCGAGAATACCTTCATCCACTGCTTTATGGACGGTCGTGATACCGACCCGAAGAGCGGTAAAGGATTCATTGAGCAGCTGACTGCCCATTGCGAGAAGTCTGCCGGCAAGATTGCTTCCATCGTGGGACGTTTCTATGCCATGGACCGTGACAAACGTTGGGAACGTGTGAAGGTTGCTTACGACTTATTGGTAAACGGTGAAGGAAAGGTCGCTACGGATATGGTCCAGGCTATGCAGGAGTCCTACGACGAAGGCGTTACGGATGAATTCATCAAGCCGATTGTGAACGGTGGCTTCGACGGTACCATCAAGGAAGGTGATGTTGTAATCTTCTTCAACTACCGTAACGACCGTGCCAAGGAATTGACCGTTGTCCTCACCCAGCAAGATATGCCCGAACAAGGCATGCAGACCATTCCGGGCCTGCAGTTCTACTGCATGACTCCGTACGATGCCAGCTTCAAGGGTGTGCATATCCTTTTTGATAAGGAGAACGTACAGAATACCTTGGGCGAATACCTCGCTGCCAATGGCAAGACCCAGCTGCACATTGCCGAAACAGAGAAGTATGCACACGTGACTTTCTTCTTCAACGGTGGCCGCGAGACTCCCTACGATGCTGAAGAGCGCATCCTGGTTCCTTCTCCGAAGGTTGCCACTTACGACTTGAAGCCTGAAATGAGTGCGTACGAGGTGAAGGACAAGTTGGTTGAAGCTATCAAGACCCAGAAGTTCGATTTCATCGTGGTGAACTACGCCAATGGTGATATGGTGGGACATACCGGTATCTACGAAGCTATCGAGAAGGCAGTGAAAGCCATCGACGAATGTGTGAAAGACACCGTTGAGGCTGCCAAGGCAAACGATTATGAAGTAATCATCATCGCTGACCACGGTAATGCCGACCATGCTCTGAATGAGGATGGTACTCCGAATACTGCCCACTCTCTGAACCCCGTTCCTTTCGTTTACGTTACTGCAAACAAGGACGCCAAGGTTGAGAACGGTGTATTGGCTGACGTAGCTCCTTCTATCCTGCATATCTTGGGTATGGAGCAGCCGGCCGAAATGACTGGTAAGGATTTGATTAAGTAAGGCGTCAAAGCCGTAACAATATTTAGACGCGGATTATACGGATTCCACGGATGCTCTTAAAGTTGAGTCTGTGCAATCCGGATAATCCGCGTCTTTTTTCAATAGAACGATTATGATACAGATTGGTGATGTTGTGGTTTCTTTCGATGTTTTGCGCGAGAAGTTCTTGTGTGACTTGGGTGCCTGCCAGGGGATTTGCTGCATTGAGGGCGATGCCGGTGCTCCCGTAGAGCTGGACGAGGTGGAGAAACTGGAAGAGGTGCTTCCGCTGATTTGGGACGAGCTTTCTCCCGAAGCCCGCACCGTGATAGAGGAGCAAGGTGTGGTCTATACCGATTGTGAAGGTGACCTGGTGACTTCTATTGTAAACAACAAGGATTGCGTCTTTACCTGCTATGATGATAAAGGCTGTTGCTATTGTGCCATCGAAAAGGCTTACCGTGAGGGTAGGACCAACTTCTACAAACCCATATCCTGTCATCTCTATCCGATAAGGGTGGGGAACTACGGACTCTATAAGGCAGTGAACTATCATCGTTGGGATGTCTGCAAAGCCGCTATGTTGTTGGGACAAAAGGAAAATCTGCCCGTGTACAAGTTCCTGAAAGAGCCGCTTATCCGTAAGTTTGGTGAGGACTGGTATGCAGAGCTGGAATTGGTAGTGGAAGAGATGAAAAAACAAGGAATCCTATAGTTCTTCCGTGCGGAGACGGGCCTCTTCTTTGGAGGAGAAGAGGGATAAAGGAAAAGCCCCGGTCAGCAGGATTATCCTGCCCGTCCGGGGCTTCCTCGTTGTAAGATGTGAGGTTGGTTATTTATTATTTATTAAGCGTCAATATTTGCATACGTTGCATTCTTTTCGATGAAATCGCGGCGCGGGCCCACGTCTTCACCCATCAGCATGGAGAAGATATAGTCGGCTTCGGCTGCATTTTCAAGATGCACCTGCTTCAGCATGCGGTTTTCCGGATTCATGGTGGTTTCCCACAACTGTTCCGGGTTCATTTCACCCAAACCTTTGTAGCGTTGGGTGTGTACTGCGTTTTCCGAACCGCCGCCGTAAGTGTCGATGAACTTCTGGCGCTGCTGGTCTGTCCAGCAATACTCTTTCGCCTTGCCTTTGGTGCAAAGGTAAAGGGGAGGAGTGGCGATGTACAAGCAACCCTGCTGGATAACTTGCGGGAAGTAGCGGAAGAAAAGCGTCATAATCAGCGTGTCAATGTGAGAACCATCGACGTCGGCATCGGTCATGATGATAATCTTCTTGTAGCGCAGCTTGTCAATGTTCGCTTCTTTGCTGTCTTCACCGTCCACGCCGAAACGGATGCCCAGCGCCTGGATGATATTGTTTACTTCGTCGCTCTCGAATGCCTTGTGCCACATGGCCTTTTCCACATTCAGAATCTTACCGCGAAGCGGCAGGATAGCTTGGAACGCACGGTTACGGCCTTGCTTTGCTGAACCGCCTGCCGAGTCACCCTCGACGAGGAACAATTCGCATTCTTCCGGGTCCTTGCTGGAGCAGTCGGCCAACTTACCGGGCATGCCACCGCCGGACATCGGCGATTTGCGTTGTACGGATTCGCGTGCCTTACGTGCGGCGATACGTGCCTGGGCGGCAAGAATCACCTTGTCTACAATCAGCTTGGCTTCCTTCGGGTGTTCCTCCAAGGAGGAGGGGAGGGCTTTGCCCACAGCCTGGTCTACGGCACCCATCACTTCGTTGTTACCCAGCTTTGTCTTGGTCTGTCCTTCGAACTGAGGCTCTGCCACCTTGATGGAGATAACGGCAGTTAATCCTTCGCGGAAGTCGTCGCCTGCAATCTCTACCTTGGCTTTCTCCAGCATCTTGTTGTCTTCGGCGTATTTTTTCAATGTACGGGTCAGTGCACGGCGGAAACCTGCCAAGTGGGTACCCCCTTCAATGGTATTGATGTTGTTTACGTAAGAGTGTACATTTTCGTTATAAGAAGTGTTGTACATGATGGCTACTTCCACCGGTGTGCCTTGCTTCTCGGTGTTGATGTAGATTACATCGTTCATGAAGTGTTCGCGTGAGGAGTCCACGTAGCGCACAAATTCCTTCAGGCCTTCTTCCGAGTAGAAGATTTCCTTCTTGGCATTTCCCTCTTCGTCCTTTACGCGAAGGTCGGTCAGTGAAATCTTGATGCCTGCGTTCAGGTAAGCCAACTCGCGCATGCGGGTGGCAAGAATATCATAGTTGTAGACTGTTTCCGTAAAGATGGTATCGTCCGGCCAGAACTGCTGGCGTGTACCGGTAATGTCTGTTGTGCCCACTTCCTTGACGGAGTAGAGCGGATGTCCGCAGGAATATTCCTGCTGATAGATTTTTCCGTTACGGAAAACCTGGGTAGTCATGTGTGTAGACAAGGCGTTTACGCAAGATACACCTACACCATGCAGACCTCCCGATACCTTGTAGGAACCTTTGTCGAACTTACCTCCGGCATGCAGTACGGTCATTACAACTTCCAGTGCGGATTTCTTTTCCTTTTCGTGATAGTCTACCGGGATACCACGTCCGTTGTCTTGTACGGTGATGGAGTTGTCCTCGTTAATGGTGACTTCGATGTGGTCGCAATAGCCGGCAAGTGCCTCGTCGATGGAGTTGTCCACAACCTCGTACACCAGGTGGTGAAGTCCTTTGCTGCTAATGTCGCCAATATACATCGCGGGACGCTTTCTCACTGCTTCCAAACCTTCCAGTACCTGGATGTTTTCGGCAGAATAGCTCCCGTTATTGGAGTGAATCTGTTCTTCAGTCATAATCTTTTTTCCTTATTGTAATAACAGAGCAAATATAGTGAAAATCCTCGGGATATGGTGCTAAACAAACGGATAAATTCGGGTAGTTTACAGCTTTTTAGCACAGAAAAGAAACTTGTGTGGAAGCAGGTAAATAGAGAGGTATAAATGAGAAAGGCCGGACTAAAAAGTCCAGCCTTGTAATATCTTTTGTGTAACAGTCAACTTAAGCCAGCTTGTTGATATAGATAGCCAATTTTGACTTCAGGTTGTTAGCCTTGTTCTTGTGGATTACATTAGTCTTAGCCAATTTATCCAACAGTTTTGTGATACCCGGATACATTGCTGTTGCTGCAGCCTTGTCTGTAGTAGCACGAAGCTTACGAACAGCGTTTCTCATGGTCTTGCCATAATATCTGTTGTGAAGTCTTCTTGTTTCTTCTTGTCTGATTCTCTTCAGTGATGATTTATGATTTGCCATCTCGACTAATCTTTTTTAATTCGTTTATTTTTTTATTTTGTAGCCCGTGGGGGAATCGAACCCCCCTTTCAAGAATGAAAATCTTGCGTCCTAACCGATAGACGAACGGGCCATCCTTTGATGAGCGTTTCCGCTCTTGCAAAGAGCCTTTATTTCTCGTTTGCGGATGCAAAGGTAGAAACTATTTTTGAATTACCAAAACATTCGCAAGAAAAAAATATAGCTTTTTGTTGCTTTTTGTCATAGGTTAGCGTCTTGTTTGTTGAAAATCAGTGTAATACGTGCTTTTGCTTTTTGCACTCCTTACCTTGTTTTTTTATTCTTCTCCTTTTGTTTCTCTTCTTTCGGGCTTTTTTTGTAGCTTTGTTATCAGATTGAAACCAGATAAAGAAATCGGGAATGTTACAGAAAACACTGGGAATTGTGCTGCATACCTTGAAATATAAGGATACATCTCTCATTGCAGACATCTATACGGAGGTGGCTGGCAGGGCTTCCTTCATGGTGTCCATACCCCGTTCGCGCAAGGCGGCGGGGAAGCCGGTACTCTTCCAGCCGCTGGCATTGGTGGAACTTGAAGCCGATTTCCGTCCTAATGCCACTATATATAAGGTGAAGGAGGCGAAGTCTCTTTATCCTTTCGCCACGCTTCCCTACGATCCCTACAAATCTGCCATCGCTTTGTTTCTTTCGGAATTCCTTTATCGCGCCGTCCGGGAGGAGGCGGAGAACCGTCCGCTGTTTGCTTATCTGTATCATTCCGTCATCTGGCTGGATGAATGCAGGGAGGGGTTTGCCAATTTCCATCTGGTCTTCCTGATGCGCCTTTCCCGTTTTCTCGGTTTGTATCCCAACCTGGAGGATTATCATGCCGGAGATTACTTCGATTTGCAGAATGCTTGTTTCACTCCCTTGCGTCCGCAGCTCCATTCCAATTACATCGCTCCCGAGGAGGCGGCCCGCCTGACACAGCTGATGCGCATGAATTATGAAACGATGCATCTTTTCACCATGAACCGGTTGGAGCGTACCCGCTGCCTGAACATTATGAATGAATATTATCGTCTGCATCTGCCGGATTTCCCGGTATTGAAATCACTTGAGGTATTGAAGGAGCTTTTTGATTGATTATCGTCGATGTAACGGCCCAATAAGTGTGCGCTGCCTTTATTATAGGAGTAGGGAGTTTTACTTACTGCTGTAAGGGTCGTTACGATAAGCTGTAACGGTCGTTACAATATAGGGTAACGACCGTTTCAATATAGGGTAACCGTCGTTACATCATTAGGTAACGGCTTTTACATCTTATGGTAAACGGTCGGTAAATATAATGCGTTGATAGATAGCGTATAATCTCTTGTGGGGGAGGATATGGATTGGTATGTAAAAAGCCGTGTTCAACAGACTTTGGACGCTGAGTCCCTCTGTTGAAGCACGGCTTATATGATAGGGGAAGTGTATTTCTTTATCCCAGCAACTCTTTTACTTTGGCTGAGATGGCGCGGCCTTCGGCAAGTCCGGCAAGTTTCTTGCTGGCTACACCCATCACCTTGCCCATGTCCTTGCCGCTGGTGGCGCCGACTTCGGCTATGATTTCCTTCAAGGCTGCCTCCAGTTCTTCGGCGCTCATCTGCTTGGGCAGATAGGTTTCAAGCACCTTTACTTGTGCCAGCTCATCGTCTGCCAAGTCCTGGCGACCTTGCTGTACATAGATTTCAGCGGCGTCTTTGCCTTGCTTGGTCAGTTTTTGGATAATCTTCAAAGCATCTGCATCGCTCAGGGTATCGTTGGCTCCGGGAGCGGTTTTGGCTTCAAGGAATACTTTCTTTACGTTTCTCAATGTTTCGAGAGCCACTTTGTCTTTGGCTTTCATGGCTGTTTTAATGTCTTCGCTGACTTTTTCAAATAAATCCATATTGTTATAGGTTTACTCCTGTTCCCCCGAAGGGGAGGAGGATGGTTTTACATATCGGGAACGGAAAAATCAGAAGGTGATGACTCCCCCTGCACCGCCTTCTGCCTCTTGCGCGGCTTCGGTGGCGAGCTGCCCTTCCTGCTCTGCCTTCATCTTGATGCTGTTCAGCGTGCTTTTGTCACGCAGATAGGTCGGAGAATTCTCTACCATGCTGATGATGTCGGCGTTGTCCATGTCTTCGGGATTGAAGAGATAGATATGGCGACGGCGGCTGCGCTGGGAACGGGCATTGGCATCCTTGCCATAGTACACTTCGCGGCGGTTGCGTCTCTGTTCCTCTTCCTCCTCCAGCTCGGCAAGGCGTTGCTGTTCTTCGGCGGTGCGCTGGGTGATGCGGTCGTCCATCTCTTTCATGTGGATGTCCTGGATACCGAAACCAGTGGCAAGCAGGGTGATTTTCACTTTCTGTTCCAGCTTGTCGTCAATGGCCATACCGAATTTGGTTTCGAAGTCGCGGCTGAAACGGTTCATGAACTCCTTCACCTCGTCCATCTCGCTCATCATCAGCTTGTATTGTGCACTGTAAGAGATGTTGAGGAGTACTTTCTTGGAGTTGAAGATGTCGTTGTTGTTCAGCAACGGCGAGTGCTGCGCGTTCTTGATGGCTTCGCTGACACGGTTGTCACCTTCGCCGTAGCCGGTACTC
>ENA-OPER01000268-OPER01000268.1-human-gut-metagenome-genome-assembly--contig:-NODE-268-length-9067-cov-2.136041_pt1 | contig 9067 bp, 10 predicted proteins | sample MGYA00241708_ERZ501547 | MGnify/ENA primary metagenome ERZ501547 (study PRJEB25962, sample SAMEA1969296) | human gut metagenome | biome: human gut; feature: human-associated habitat; material: faeces...
TAGCAGGCAATACAATATGGCTCGGCTTCAGATGCATCAATTGCAAGATACGCTCTCCCAAGTCGCTTTCTACCACTTCAATCCCTTTGCTTTCCAAAAAAGGATTAAGTTCACACTCCTCAGCCAACATGGATTTGCTTTTTATAAAATGCTTCACTCCATGCTGGTTCAGAATATTGTAGACAATGTTACAATACTCATCCGCATCCTTTGCCCAATAGACATGAGCTCCGTTAGCACGCGCATTGTTTTCAAACTCCACCAATAATTCGTCCAAATGGCTGTTACTATATAGTTTAGTAGCACATGCCATATTACGCAATTCCTCCCATTCGGGAACTTCTTTACTCAGTCTGTCACGCTTTGCCCTAACCAGCCAAAGTGTTTCGTCATGCCATGCGGCCTGTTTCTTGTTTTTCAGAAACTCCGCAGCTGCTTTTGAATGTTTCGTACTCATAATCCTGCCGCTAAGATTTCAACAATGTGCAATGTCTTGATAGGAAGTTTGTCACGGGCAATGATACCATTCTGATGCATCAGGCACGAACTGTCGGCCCCCACAATGTATTCAGCACCGGTAGCAATATGACGCATCACCTTGTCATGCCCCATCTGCACGGAAACCGCATCTTCCTCTACGGCAAACATACCGCCGAAACCGCAACATTCGTCTTTGCGTTCCGGTTCCACAACTTCCACTCCTTCTACCAAAGAGAGCAAATCACGCAATTTGCTGAAATAAGGAATATTAAGTTCGCTGGCAGAAGAAAGTTTCATCAATCTCACTCCATGACAACTGTTTTGCAGACTCACTTTATGTGGAAACTTGGCTTTCAACGAAGAAGGCTTGACGATATCATGAATAAACTCACAGATATCATATATCTTACCTTCGCTGGCACACCGATGTTTGTCTTCTTTCAACAGACGACTGTAGTTATCACGCACAAAAACGACGCAACTGGCCGAAGGGCCCACTATATAATCGTAATTCTTAAACTGTTCGTCAAAATGACGGGCCAAATCTACCGCTTTATTCTCGAAACCTGCATTCGCCATCGGTTGGCCGCAACAAGTCTGATTGAGAGGATAATCCACATCCACTCCCAAACTTTTCAGCAGCTTGTACGAGGCTATCCCCACCTGCGGATATACCGCATTGATATAACAAGGAATAAATAAACCTACTTTCATTGTCATTAGTTAATATGTGTCCTATATTGAATAACAAAGTTAGAGGATATTTGTTAAGAAAACAACGAGATTTCTAACGAATAATGAAGCGGAATAGGTAAAAAAGCATAATATTGTGAGCAAAAGCCTTACTAATAAAAAAGTACTCCCCGCGAATCACTTCGCAGGGAGCACTTTTAACTAATAACTAACTTTGTGGTTTACGTAATTTCTATATGACTAACTTATAGTGCAAAGATAGAGGTTAGGGACCACATCCACAATCACTTCATTTAGGTATTCTATCTTATTCCACTCACCATTTGTAGGTATTATAAGTTCATCTTCACCTCGCTTAGTTCAACCAGTTTATTTACGATAGCGTAAATAGTCAATCCGGCAGGTGAATGTATCTGTAGCTTGCGCGCAATATTCCGACGGTGAGTTATCACCGTATGAATGGAGAGGAACAGTTTTTCCGCCGTTTCCTTATTTGTCATCCCACGTACCACGCAACAAATAATTTCTTTCTCACGCTGGCTCAACGCTTCCTGTTCGCCATCTGTTTCATCCACACCAAGATTCATCAGGTCTACTAACTTTTTATTTAAAACTTCGATGTCATCATATAGCGCTATACTCTCATCGTATCCCTTCAACAGATTGGTATCTGTGACTGAACACAACAAAGAAACGCATTTGACAGATGCCTGTGGATAGTTCGATTTGAACTCGTCCACGTTAAACCATCCTCCGAAAGTAGGATTTATGATTAGAATATCCGGCTGATGTCCCTGCATACAATTTTGCAGTCCTTCAAGAGAAGTTATTTCCACCGGCTGTATTATAAGATCAGGCATGCGCTTCAGCACAGCCACAAGTCCGCTACGCACAATGACGGAGGTTTGGGCCACCGCAACGTGCACAAGTTCTGTCCGTTTCATTTCCCCTCCTTTTCCAGCCTAAGTACAGCAGGCACAAACAAGTAATCCTCTACGCGGCAATGAGATGCCAAATCTTGTTCACAACTGAATATGTCGAATAATACGGCGTTCAACAAATGGTTATTTCCTTTTGCCGGATAATATTTAATAATGATGTTTTTTAACTCAGTCAGTGTCGCATCTATCTGATCATGCCTGCGGGCAAACTGTGAGATACGGAATCCTCCCGTTTCTCGTCCCGTCATCAGATTCTCTACATAAGTAAACACATTCATATCTTCATAATCCATGTGTTTACGCACTTCTCCGGCATACTGATCAAAAAATTTCAGAATGAGAAATGCAACCTCGTTTTCCGTGGAACAATCTATAGCTTCTATCAATTTACGGCGTATGGTAGGCAGACAGAAATCAAGGAAATAATGATGTGCCTGTTTTAAATAATTCATCAATGAAGGCATAGAAATATCCTTCACATCATCCTCCATCCGGTCGCTATCTTCAATCATGAAGTTTACCACCGCAAGGAAAGTACGACAATCCACTCCATTTTCACGGCACACCTCCTGTACTGTCTTGTCTCCAAACCCTAACGAAAGATCAAAACGGCTCATTACCTGTAGCAATGTATAGTTATCACAGATAAGATAACTCATTTTGTCCGTCAGAGTATATTTACTTGTTTTATACATAGTTATGTTTTTTGTTTCTCTTTATGGCCGCAAAGTTACGGAAAATCACCAGGGTTATCAATCACTATAAATAGGTATTTTCTCTTGTACCCATAATTCCCGTTCAACCGGCCAATGCCAGTCTTTTAATTATACATTAATATATAGCCGTTAAGATAAGTGGCAAGAAGCAACCACAAAAGATAAGGAACAAAAAGATATGCCGAAGATTTCCTCACCGGATAACTTTCTATCATATAATAAATAACAAGCACATCCAGCACCAGAATATTTGCAAAACCTAGCAACGGACTCCGAAAATAAAAGAAGAAAATGCTCCATGTAAAATTAAACAGAAGCTGGAATCCGAATAATCTGATAATCATTTGTCGTCTTATTGTCCATATATGCCAAATCAACCCGATAGAAATTCCCATGCACAGATAGATAAAACTCCAAGCAATGGGAAAAGCTGATAGTATCGGCGAAACGGTACCATCATAGCGCATGAATCGGTACCGCTATAGCGGAGGAATCGGTACCACCTCAGCGCTCCAATCGGTACCAACGTAGCGCATGAATCGGTACCAGCAAAAAGATTGACAATTCAGTTCTGTAGTTTAGTATAAACTTCATATCTTAAAGGTCCGATCAATCAATACCCTTTAAGATATGGCAAACAGAACGTTGAATATGGTAAAATTAAAAAGAGCATTTCAAATGCTGTCGGCTTCCACTCCTCAACGGGAAATATGTGCACAACTGCACATAGGCCGTGGAGTCTTAAACCGCTACAAGAAGTTGGCTGATGAAGCCAAAGTTGATTACGGCACAATAGGCCGGATGAGTGAAGGGCAAATCCATAGTCTGCTGCAGTCTCCACCAACCCCAAAACCTTCTGAACAGAAAAACGAGTTGAAAGAGCTGTTGCCAGACTATGCAGAAGATCTTGCCAGACACCGCCACCTGACCATACAGTTGCTACACGAGGAATATCTCAAGGAGCATCCCAACGGCTATGCGTACACGCAGTTCAAGATGCATATCCGTGATTATCAGTATGCTAACAACCTGTCTTACCACAACACTTACATCCCGGGATGTGAGATGCAGATTGATTTTGCTGGTGACAAGCTCTATGTTACAGACCGGAAAAGTCAGGAGCATATACCCGTAGTTGTCCTCTGCTGTATGCTGCCGTTCAGCGGTATGGGCTATGCCAAAGCCATGTATCATGCAAGCATGGAATACTTTTTCAGTGGCTTGTCGGATGCCATAACCTATTTTGGGGGATGTCCTGAGGTGTGCAAGAGCGACAACATGACCCAATGGGTGAAAAAGTCAGACCGTTACGAGCCTACATTCAACAATGCTGCGCTGGAATGGTCAAGCTACTACAATACTACCCTGGAGGCTTGCCGTGTACGGAAGCCACGTGATAAAGGTCCTGTAGAAGGAATCGTATACAAGTTCTACCAGTTTATATATGCTGCCATCCGGCATGAAGTGTTCCATTCTTTGGATGAGCTCAACAGCCGTATCTTTGAATTGACAGACAAGTTCAATGACCGTCCTTCCAGAACTACCGGAAAAAGCCGCAGGAGTGTGTTTGAAGCCGAAGAACAAGGCTGTCTTGGGCCGCTCCCCATCACCCCTTTCCGCTTCCGTTACCGCAAGGAAGTGAAACTAACCGGTGATTACCATGTCACCGTAGGACGACTTGAAGAACGGCATCTTTACAGCGTCCCATACATTTATGTAGGACAAAGAGTAACCGTGGTCTGGGATACAGAAACCGTGGAAGTATATCTGAACACCCAACGAATAGCCCTGCATAAAAGAAGCTTCATAGCCGGACGTTCTACAGAGGACGCGCACATGCCTGAGAATCATCTGGAATACCAGCACAGCAAAGGACGAAATGCCGCCTTTTACCTGGAAGAGGCAGAGGTTATCGGCATGTATACACTGAAAGCCGTAGAAAAGGTATTGGCTTCCCCGAAGTACGTAAGCCATGCCTACCGCTCTTGCGAAGGTATATTGTCCTTGCGTAAAAAATATGGTAAGGAAAGGATTGAGAATGCCTGCAAGCGTGTGTCTGAAAGCGGAACCGTAACTTACAGCATGCTCAAGAATATCCTTCAGAACAATCTGGATAAAGCTGAAAACCGACCCAATGTATGCCGTATCCCAACCAATGAATATGTACGGGGTGCAGAAGCGTTTTCCAACATTTAAACTCTTATTTATATGAATACACAAGAAACCATCATACAACTCAAGGAGTTGAAACTGAAGGGAATGGCGAATACGCTGGAATCCCTGATGACTCTTCCGGTGCAAAGCCGTCCCTCATTTGATTTTGCCATAGCCAAGATGGTAGAGGCAGAAATACTGGAAAGGAAGGAACGTAAAACAGAAATGTTCCTCAAAACCAGCAAACTCCGCTACAGTGCCATGATTGAGGATGTTGCCTGTGGAGCAGAACGCAACATTACAACTGAACAGCTGGCTGCACTGGCCGACTGTTCCTTCATACGCAGACATGAGAATCTGCTGATACAAGGTAAATGCGGCTGTGGGAAGACCTTCCTGGCATGCGCCATTGGCAGACAAGCCTGCACCTTGGGCTTCAGAACCGTCTATCTTAATATGAACCGGTTCATCGAGAAAATCACACTGTCCAAACTGGACAACACCTTCCTCAAGATGATTACTTCCTTGGAGAAGAATGACCTGATTATATTGGACGACTTCGGTCTGCAGCCGATGGACACCAATACCAGGTTGGCTCTGCTTCAGATCCTGGAAGAGAGATATGAACGAAAGTCAATGATCATCGCATCACAGCTTCCTATCTCAAAATGGTATGATTACATAGGAGACCCAACCTTGGCGGATGCCATTATGGACCGTCTCGTGGCCAACGCTAATAAAATTGAGTTAAAAGGCGAGTCTATGAGACAGCGAAAGAAAAAATAATATACATTTGCAAAGAATCTTACAGAACTGAATGCGGTACCGTTTGCAGCGTCATGACGGTACCGATTGCAGCGCTACAATGGTACCGATTACAGTGCTACGCATGGTACCGATTCAGCGCTATCGTCAAAAAGCTATATCAGGGGGGGTACAAGAAGGTTTTTCCAATGCAGGATACCAGTTGAGTATGGAGTCCGACTGAAAATAAGAAGCAGTACAGCCTACACCAAAACAGATAAGTATAGCAATCAGTATGGGGATTATTCTTTTCATAAGGAGAATTATTTCTATTTATGCCATAATTAACAAACCAACCTCCGGATTTGTTGCAGAAACAGAACACTTCTCCCCTGCAGGTATCTAAAAAACGTGCTCCCATTCGTTCGCTTACGATGGGAGCACTTACAACACAAAAACTAAACTAGACTTAACTAAACTATTCTATTAAGAAGTTTCACAACTTCCCTTGTCTATGCTGCAAATATAAAAAGATTATTTCTTTTTTGCAAAAGGATATCGACAAAATATCAACTTTTATCATTCAAATATCACATTTTTCAAACAGAATGACTATTCAAATATATCTGTAACTCCTGTTTATAACTATCGGAAATCGGAATATACTCTTTACCGAAAACAATCCGCCCCCGATCAAGCACCTTAATTTTACTCTTTTGCACTATAAACGAGCGATGTACGCGAATAAAACGACTGGAAGGAAGCTTCTCTTCCATAGCTTTCATACTGATAAGTGACAGGATAGCTTTCGGCTCATCCTCCACATGTATTTTAATATAATCCTTCAACCCTTCTATATACAATATCCGGTCTAAAGCAATTCGGAGCAATTTATAATCACTTTTTACATATATACAATCATCCGCCTCATCGGCATCAACACCATTATCCGCCTTTTGTTTCAATTCATACCATTGCACCGCTTTATTCACCGATTGCAAAAAATCGACATAGCTGATAGGTTTCAACAAATAGTCCAAGGCATTGACTTTATAACTATCCAAGGCATACTGTCCGAATGCAGTAGTAAAAATAATTCTTGTTTCAGGACTGACCATGCGTGAAAACTCCAAACCGTTCAACTCGGGCATTTGAATATCAAGGAACAAGACATGCACCTCCTCGTGAAGAGGAATTTCTGTCATAGCTTGCACCGCACTGGAATACCTCCCTACCAACCGGAGGAAAGACGTTTTTTCCACATAGCTTCTCAGCAATTCCAAAGCCAGCGGCTCATCATCTACAATAGCACAATTCAGTATCATAAACTTTTAGTCTGTATAGTTAATATAGAAGAATATACCTGTCCGTTTTCACTGATCCCTTTTATCCATTCGTAATGTCCCGGATAAATCAGTTCCAACCGTTTGCTTACCTGTTCCAGCCCCACTCCACTTCCACTTTTATCTTGCCCGGACTTCGGATGATTGCTGTTAAGGATCTCACATCTCACCGTACCATCCGTATGCCCAAAGATAGAGATACTGATAAAACTGTCTACCGTGGGGCTGATACCATGCTTGAAGGCATTTTCTATCAGCGATATGAAAATAAGGGGAGCGATTTGCAACGCACCTCCAGAGTCTGCCTCCAAATTCACACTCACTTCTACCTGCTGTGGCAGGCGGATACGCATCAGAGCTACATAATTACGGATAAAGTCCAATTCTTTTTCAAGCGGAACAAAAGTCTGCTGATTGTCATAAAGCACATGCCGCAACAATTTACTCAGCTCTTGTACTGCCTCTTGTGCCTTGTCACTATTAAAAGCAATCAAAGCATAGATATTATTTAATGTATTGAGCAGAAAATGAGGATTCAACTGGTTCTTCAAGTTTTTCAGTTCCGCTTCCGTCTTTTGTCTCTCCGCTTCTATCAACCGCTCTTCCGCCTGACGCCAACGCAGGCTGGTACGAATGGCCGCACCCAATCCGGCAACAAAAATCATCATCCCCATATCCCGCGCATAAAATATCCAACGGGGCGGAATATGACGTGCAAACTCAGGAGGCGGAGGAGCGCTTATACTTTCCAGAAATACATGAAGAAGCACACTCAGACAAAGTATCAGCACGGCATTGCTCAGAATATACTTACGCATTTCGTCCGTGAACATATAGCGGGGAACCAGGCACAAGTAATTGACATAGAAGATAATAAAATAGCACAAAGGAACACAACTATGCCTCAAGAATTGGGCCAGATTGAAGCCGCTTCCACGGTCCATGAATACAAGCGGAAAGCCAAAAACGAGCAACCAACTGACAATATGGATACTCATTTCCAAAAAACGTCGTTGTGAAAATAACTGTTTCATACAGGCAAAGATAAGAAAGATTAGATTAGAAATAAGATTTCCATGATTCTTATTCCATAAAATAAGACTGGCAGGAATCAGTGAAACAAAATTGATTTACAAAAAACATTATAAACAGATAATCGGGAAAAGACCGGAACCCAACTAGCATTCCCATAAATCAATTCTGCTTCACCCCCACACCTTTTCATCCCTACTCGTAACGCAAAGCGTCTATCGGATCCAAATCTGCAGCTTTCTTCGCCGGATACCATCCGAAAAACACACCGGTGACGGTACATACCAGAAATGAAAGCAACACACTCCAAGGCTGGATAAATACAGGCCAATGTGCTATCGTTTTAATCAAAAAACTGGCTCCACAACCGATAATCACTCCTATCAGCCCCCCCGTGATACTGATCAGGATAGCCTCTATCAAAAACTGGCTCAGGATATCTACTCCTCGAGCCCCGACCGACATACGCAAACCAATTTCACGAGTACGCTCTGTTACAGACACATACATGATATTCATGATACCGATACCACCGACCACCAAAGATATACCGGCAATACAAGCCAACAAGGTAGTCATCAGGTCTGTTGTAGTGTTGAGCATACTACTCAGCTCCTGCTGGGTGCGGATGGTAAAGTCATCATCATCCGTTTCTTTCAGCTTATGTTCACGACGCAGAATGGTCGTTATCTCATCTACAGCCTCATCGGTCATATCTTCTGTCAGAGCCGAAGCAAAAATTCCACTTAGGTAAGTCTGTGCCAGCAATCGTTTCATCACCGTACTGTAAGGAGCCAGTACCACATCGTCCTGGTCCATGCCCATCGAGTTATACCCTTTTGATTTCAGCACACCAATTACCCGGAAAGGAATTTGATTACAACGAATCACTTTCCCTATCGGATCCGATCCGTCGGGAAAAAGATTATCGACAATGGTTTTACCGATAACACAAACCTTGGCT
>ENA-OPER01000286-OPER01000286.1-human-gut-metagenome-genome-assembly--contig:-NODE-286-length-8761-cov-2.405123_pt1 | contig 8761 bp, 4 predicted proteins | sample MGYA00241708_ERZ501547 | MGnify/ENA primary metagenome ERZ501547 (study PRJEB25962, sample SAMEA1969296) | human gut metagenome | biome: human gut; feature: human-associated habitat; material: faeces...
CGCTGCCGCCTTGTATGGTTCGGAAGCTGCCAACGGTGCCATTGTCATTACTACAAAGAAAGGTAAAGAAGGTAAGGTGAGCCTTACTGTCAGCAGCAATACCGAATTCACCAATCCGTTTGTGATGCCGAGCTTCCAAAACCGTTACGGTACGGGAACCGGTGGTGTGATGAGTACTTCAGGAGCCATGAGCTGGGGAGCACCTTTGTCTGCTGCCAATAATTACAATTACAGCCCGAAAGATGATTATTTCCAGACGGGTATTATAGGTACGGAAAGTATTTCTTTGTCAACCGGTACAGAGAAAAATCAGACGTATGCATCGGCTGCTGCAGTAAACTCCAAGGGGATTGTTCCCAACAACAAATACAACCGTTACAACTTCACGGTACGTAACACCACTACTTTCCTGGACGACAAGATGACTCTGGACTTCGGTGCAAGCTATATTCTGCAGAATGACCAGAACATGACGAACCAGGGTACTTACAACAACCCGTTGGTGGGTGCTTATTTGTTCCCGCGCAGCAACGACTGGTCTGATATCAGCATGTATGAGCGCTATGACGCTGCCCGTAAGATTTATACGCAATACTGGCCGGTAGGTGACGAAGGTATGGTAATGCAGAATCCTTATTGGATTAACTACCGCAATCTGCGCCAGAACAAGAAGGACCGCTATATGCTGAATGCCGGTTTGAGCTATAAGATTCTGGACTGGCTGACTGTTTCAGGACGTGTACGTTTGGATAACTCCAACAATGATTATACAGAAAAGTTCTATGCTTCTACCAATACACAGCTCACCGAGAGCTCTTCACGAGGTCTTTATGGTATTACCAAGACGCAGGACAAACAGTTGTATGCAGACTTCCTGGTGAGTATCAACAAATATTTCGGTGAAGATTGGTCACTCCAAGCCAACGTCGGTGGTTCATTCTCCGATATACGTTCGGATGCAATGAAAACACGTGGTCCGATTGCTGATGGTGGCGATGCCTTCAGCGGCGAACCGGTAGGTTTGACCAACTACTTTGCCATCCAGAACCTGAGTGCCAGCAAGACACAGCGTTTGCAGGAAGGATGGCGTGAACAGACCCAGTCTCTCTTCGCTTCGGCTGAGCTTGGTTACAAGAACACTTACTTCTTGACGCTGACCGGACGTAACGACTGGCCTTCACAGCTGGCAGGTCCCAACTCCAACAGCAAATCATTCTTCTATCCTTCAGTCGGTGGTTCTGTTGTACTGTCTGAGCTAATGCCTAACTTGAACAAAGATTATCTTTCTTTTATAAAGGTTCGTGGTTCATGGGCATCTGTTGGTAGTGCTTTCTCCAGATATTTGGCTAATCCTCACTATGAATGGAATTCAAGTTCCGGCCAGTGGAGTATCACGACCCAATATCCGTTGTACAATCTGAAACCTGAGCGTACCAATTCTTGGGAAATCGGTTTGAACATGCGTTTCCTCAAGAACTTTGAATTGGACGTGACATATTACAATGCCAAGACTATGAATCAGACATTCAATCCGCAGTTGCCCGTCAGCGGTTGGTCGGCCATGTATATCCAGACCGGCGCCGTACGTAACTCCGGTATTGAGTTGTCACTGAATTACAAGAATACTTGGAAAGATTTTACATGGGATACAGGTATAACCTTCTCCAGCAACAAGAATAAAATCCTGACTTTGGCAGATAATGCCATCAATCCCGTTACCGGTGAGCTGTTCTCTTTGAGTACGTTGAACATGGGTGGTTTAGGTGATGCCCGCTTCTTACTGAAAGAAGGTGGGAGCATGGGTGACCTTTACTCCCTGCGGGATATGAAACGTGATGCCAACGGACAGATTTTTGTGGACCAAAATGGAACGGTTGCTACGGAAGCCATAACGGACCCGGATAAATATATCAAGTTGGGAAGCGTACTTCCTAAAGGTAATTTGGCTTGGCGTAATAACTTCATTTGGAAGAATTTCACAGCGGGCTTCTTGATTTCAGCCCGTTTGGGTGGTGTGGTTTACTCACGTACACAAGCTATGTTGGACTACTACGGTGTGTCCAAGGCGTCTGCCGATGCACGCGATTTAGGCTATGTGCTGGTGAATGGTAGAGATAAGGTAAACCCCGAAACATGGTACGGTGTAGTAGGTAGCGGCACGTCTGTTCCTCAATACTATACTTATTCTGCTACCAATGTCCGTCTGCAGGAAGTATCTTTGGGTTACACCATCCCCAGAAAGTTGTTGAATGATGTGTGCGATATCAAGGTTTCGTTGGTAGGCCGCAACTTGTGGATGATTTACAGCAAGGCTCCTTTCGATCCCGAAAGTGTAGCTTCTACCGATAACTTTTATCAGGGAATAGACTATTTCATGATGCCGGCTTTGCGTAACATCGGCTTTAGCTTGAGCTTTAAATTTTAATACCAAACGATATGAAAAAGAAAAATATTATAAATAAATTGATTGTTGCTCCGTTGGTTATGGGCTTTATGTCCTGTACCGGCAATTATATGGATATCAACTCCAATCCTTATCAACCGGGTGATTTGACTCCGGATGATTATGCACTGGGTTCTGCCATGAGTAACTTGGCAAGTACGGTTATCTCATCAGATGTCAATACGGCACAGTTTACTGATTGTTTGTTGGGTGGACCGTTGGGAGGTTATTTTGCCGATTCAAATGCCGGCTGGTCCAATACAATATCCAATTTTAATGCTACAAATGACTGGACGCGTGTGTTCTTGATAAGTGACCGTATCATTTCAACACTTTACGGTAACTTGAGCACAGTGAAACAAGTATCGGAGAATACCAATAATCCGGTTCCTTATGCCATTGCTCAAATCATAAAGGTTGCTGCCATGAGTCGCGTGACTGATGCGTATGGTCCTATTCCTTATTCTAAAATCGGTCAGGATGGCAAGATTACCATTCCTTATGATACGCAGGAAGAAGTATATAACGCATTCTTCAAGGAACTGGACGAATCCATCGAGGTGCTGACTGAAAACAGAAATGCGGCGTTGGTTGCTTCTGCAGATTTCGTGTACAGTGGTAATGTACAGAAGTGGGTGAAGTTTGCCAATTCATTGAAACTGCGTTTGGCTATCCGTATTGCCAATGTAAGCCCTGCTAAGGCTAAAGAAATGGCTGAAAGTGCAGTGAATCACGAGTTGGGTCTGATTGAAACAAATGCAGACAATGCTACATGGAAGTATTTCGGTACAATTAGCAATCCGTTGTTTGTGGCAGTACGTTACAATGAAGAAGCTTCAGGTGGTGATACCCATCCTGCTGCCGACATCATCTGCTACATGAACGGTTACAACGACAATCGTCGTGCCAGCTATTTTGAGGAATCAAAATGGCCTGGAGAGACTTATGTAGGATTACGTCGCGGTATCAACCTCAGTAAGATGAAGGAGTATTTCATCAATTATTCACGTGTGAAGATTTCCTCTTCTGATCCCGTGCTTTGGATGAATGCGGCAGAAGTTGCTTTTTTGCGTGCTGAAGCCACTGCAATCTATGGTTTCAACATGAAAGGAACCGCTGCTGATTTTTATGAACAAGGTGTCCGTCTCTCTTTCGAACAGTGGGGAGCTACCGGTGTAGACAGCTATCTGGCTGATGAAAGCAGTGTACCTGCTCTTTACAAAGATCCCGCCGGTCTTAATACTTATGAAAAGAACCTTTCAGCCATTACTGTCAAGTGGAATGAAGGGGCATCCAAGGAAGAAAAACAGGAACGTATCATTACCCAGAAGTGGATTGCGAATTGGCCGTTAGGTAACGAAGCTTGGGCTGACTATCGCCGTACAGGCTATCCCAAACTGTTGCCTGCAACCAGTGAAGGTAACTTGAGTGGTGGAATTGTTGATAGCGAGAAAGGTGCACGCCGTATGCCTTATCCTTCTGAAGAATATACAAGTAATACTGAAAACGTGCAAGAGGCAGTAAACAGCTATCTGGGTGGACCGGACAACATGGCTACTGACGTATGGTGGGCACGCAAATAATAACAATAAATGCTGAATAATTATGAAATTATATAAGAAATCATTCAAAGGAATCGCGCTGGCAGCTTTTTCCGTATTGGCATTGTCTGCCTGCTCCGACTGGACGGATTCAGAGAGTATTAAACTGAAAGAACCCGGAATCGACAAACAGTCTCCCGAACTGTATGCCAAGTATCTGAAGAACTTGCAGGAATACAAGAATTCTGACCATAAGATTGTATACGGCTGGTTTGATAATAGTGAGAAAGTTCCTTTCAGCCGCGGGCAGCACATGTCGGATGTTCCCGACAGCCTGGACGTAATTATCGCAACTACTCCCGATTTGGCGGAATTCGAATTGGAAGATATTGCAAATGTACATGAGAAGGGAACGAAAGTATTCTATTCCATCAGCTATGACAATATCTTGAAGGAACATACCGACAAGGTGAAAGAAGGAACAGAAACATCTGCATTCTCGGCTTATCTGTCGGCTGAGCTGAACAGACTGATAGCTCTTGAAGCACCTTTCGACGGTATTGTAGCCGAGTATCGTGGTAGCAATCCTATCTACATGTCCGAAGCCGACAAGGCTGAAGCAAAGGCAAATCAGGATACTTTCTTCGGTGTGATATCCAACTGGAAGAGTGCCAATTCAGGTAAGCAACTGGTGTTCCAGGGGTATCCTGCCAACCTGATAGGCCAGTCTGTGCTGTCTTCTTGTGACCATATCATCTTGATTACAAATGATGCCACGGATGTTGCCCAACTGGGGGTAGAAGCGCTTCAGGCCTTGATGGCAGACGGTGTTCCGGCTGACCGCTTCATTGTATCGGCATCTACCGTCTCTCTGGATACAACAGATAAGACTACCGGATATTACAATGCTTTGAGAGCTCTGTCGGAAGCTGCTTATTGGGTGACAGAACCGTCTGCAGAGTTTACAAAAGCTGGTCTGGCTATTGAGAACATGCAGAATGATTATTACAATGCTACCAATACCTATCAATACGTGAGAGAAGCTATCAATATTATGAATCCTGCTCCTAAAAAATAAAAGAATATCATGAAACTGAAAAGTATATATTTAGTATCGATGGCATTATTGGCAGGTGTATTTGCTGCTTGTAATGATAATGACGTTGAGAATTTCGATAATCAGGTGTATATCAACGGCTCGGCGATGACCAGTACTGTGTTGTTGAAAAACACTGTTTCCGATACGGAAGGTTCATTCCGGATTTCAATGGCCCGTCCTGAATCGCAGGATATAACTATTGCCTTGAAGGCGGACCCTTCACTGGTAGCTACTTATAACGCTACCTATTATGACACAGCCGAGGCTCTGCCGGAAAACTATTATACGGTAGAAACTCCGCAGGCTACCATTTTTGCCGGTGCTGTCATTTCAGACGACATCACTGTCAGCTTCAAGAACTTGACGGAGCTGGACCGTGAGAAGGTATATGTATTGCCAGTTACGGTAGACCAGGCAAGCATCGGAGTCTTGAAGAGCTCCGGTACCATGTACTACGTGCTGAAGGGTGCCGCATTGATTAATACGGTTCCTGATATTACCAAGAATCTGGTTTACGTAACTTGGACCAATCCAGATGTAGCCAATAATATGAATAAGCTGACGGCAGAAGCGTTGATTCGTGTAAGCAAGTTTGACAAGATGCTGACTTCCATTATGGGTATCGAAGGTAAGTTCCTGCTCCGCATCGGTGATGCCGGAATTCCTCAAAACCAGTTGCAGGTGGCTACAAGTAGCGGCAATGTGACCGATGAGAGTCTGGTTATTCCGACAAACGAATGGACACATATCGCTGTGACCTACGATGCGGATGCAAAAACAGTTATAATCTACATCAATGGTAAGAATATGCTGGAGACTACTTTGGACTGCGGAGTCGTGAACTGGGGCCAGACCATGACCGATGAAGGTAACGGATTCTGGATTGGCCATTCATACAATCGTGACCGTTGGTTGGAAGGTAATATCTCAGAGGTGCGTATCTGGAACAAGGTGTTGACATCAGCAGAAATCAATGCAAAGGACCACTTCTACCAGGTAGAGCCGGATGCTGACGGACTGGTTTCTTACTGGAAGTTCGATGAGGGCGCCGGTACTGCCATTCACGATTATAGCGGAAATGAGAACAATGCTACTGCAGTGGAATCATTGACTTGGACTGCTGTGGAACTGCCCGCTAAATAATTTAGTTATACCTTAATTCAAATAAAAAGATATTGATTATGAAATATATGAATCATGTAAAATCAGGCTTGCTGGCAATGGCTTTTGCATGTGCAGGAATATGCTTCACCGGTTGTGAAGATGATGTTGTCATCAACACCGGCAACAGTGACAAGCTGGATACTGTGGATGGCGTGTATGGCTATGTAAAGCCGCCGGTGCACGTGAACTTACTCCGATTTCTGTTTTTGGCGACAAGGTTGCTACCGGACATCTCTATTTTGAACTGAGCAAAGCTGCAGAGCAGGATGTTACGGTGACCTTCAAAGTGGACGAAGACGTTTTGGAGGCTTACAATAAGAAGAATGGAACAAGCTATAAAATGTATCCCGCCGATAAGCTGAGCCTGGCGAACGGTGGAACTGCCACTATCAAGGCGGGCGAACAGAAGTCGGCTTCTGTGGAACTGAATATCAATGCCGGAGGCACAATCGGACAGACTTATGCTGTTGCCGTTTCTGCATCTGCCAATAACGGTGTGGAAGTTTCTACAAACAACCAGGAATATATTTACTTGGTAAAGCCTTTGGCTGCTATTCCTGAGAGTATCAGTAAGGGTGATATACTTACACATTGCTTTGTGGAAGTAAATGACGAGAACATCTTGAATATGGGTGAATATACCATGAAGAGCAACGGAAAGCCTTTCTTTGATGTAGTCAGCATTTTTGCTGCCAACATCAATGTGGATAGCAAGACCGGTCGCGTACATGTTTTCTGCAATGACCAGGTTTCTTTCTTGCTGAGAAATGCGGATAAGTTCATCCGTCCTTTGCAGGCTAAAGGCATTAAGGTGGTGATGACTATTCTTGGTAACCATGACGAGGCAGGTATGGGCAACCTTTCGGAAGCTGCTGCCAAAGACTTTGCCAAGGAACTGAAAGCCTACTTGGATATTTATGGTTTGGATGGCATTGACTTTGATGATGAGTACACCAGTTATAATAACTCCAATCCCAGTCCCGGCTTCGAAAAACGTTCACGTGCCAACTTCGCGCGCTTGGTTTACGAATGCCGCCAAGTGTTTGGCAAAAAGTTGATTGGTGTGTATGAATATGGTTCTCTCGACTCTCCCGACGGCGAGGTAGAAGGTGTGAAAGTAGGTGATATTGTGGATTATATGACCTACGGTTATTACCAGAATCAGAATCCTAATGGAGCCTTTGGCCGTGAAGAGTCTCATTTTGAGAACCTGCCCAAATCCAAGTATGCTCCGTTACCCTGGAAGATTAATGATGAGCTGAACGGAGGCTGGAGCGGATTTGACAAAAGCAAATTCCAAAAAGTGAAGGATGAAGGTTATGGTATTCAGATGTTCTACAACCCCAAACCACTGATGTATCAGTATTACGTGTTGCTTTCGGAAATAAGTGAGGTGCTCTTTGATGATGGAGTGGAATGGAGTGGCAAGTACTGGAGCCGTACCGGTGAAGCTTATCAGGGCAAAATGTTGGGTTATGAAGATTTGGTCGGCGAGTGGAAGGTAACTTCCAGCAATTCCCTCTTTACCTATGTGGATGAAGAAGGTAATCCTCGCTGGTGGGATTGGAAAGGCAGCCAGGAGTTTGAGAAGAATGTGATCATTGAAAAGGATGAAGAAGGTACCGGATATGTGGTTTACAACTGGGGTACTTTCCCCGAAATCACCGGTAAGTATCCGATGCATTGCGATTACTATAACGGTGCACTGCTCATCTATCCGCAAACCATTCATGAGGGCGATGCTGAAGACCCTGTTACCTACAAAATGCATTTCGGTACTTACAGTAAGAATTTCCAGTGGAAGGCATATCCTAACTATGATGATTACTATATGGATGGTGCTATTGCTCCTAACGGTGATATGCATATCTATGGCTTGGGCAACAGATGGGCTATCAATCCCTATAAGTATGTAGGCGGTGAGATTGAGACCGACATCTTCCCCGATGTTCCTTACTTCGTGAGTGAGAACTATACGATGAAGAAGGTACGCTGATGCCGTGTTTTCCGTAAACTGAGGTTTCGGAAAACGGATGCTTGAACCTTTTCATACATGAAACAAAGGAGGGCTTTGCTCAAAGTAATAGGGCGGCCCTTCTCAAGCATTCTCATATAACAAGATTCTATTATGAAGCTATACACCTACTTATACAATAAACAATATGAAGAAAAACATGAAATCTAGTTCCATACTGTTGGGCGGACTTTTTCTGCTGGGGGCGGTTTGCAGCTGTACCCAGACGGCACCGGACTATGCGTCTTACGTCAATCCGTTCATCGGTACGGGTGGACATGGGCATACCTATCCCGGAGCGGTAGTTCCCAACGGGATGATTCAGCCCAGCCCCGACACGCGTATCTACGAGTGGGATGCCTGCTCCGGATATTACTATGCAGATACTACTATCAACGGATTTTCACATACCCACGTCAGCGGTACGGGTTGTGCCGATTACGGGGATGTGCTGCTGATGCCCACTGTAGGTCGGCAGGATTGCCACTCCATGGGCTCGA
>ENA-OPER01000288-OPER01000288.1-human-gut-metagenome-genome-assembly--contig:-NODE-288-length-8704-cov-2.163603_pt1 | contig 8704 bp, 5 predicted proteins | sample MGYA00241708_ERZ501547 | MGnify/ENA primary metagenome ERZ501547 (study PRJEB25962, sample SAMEA1969296) | human gut metagenome | biome: human gut; feature: human-associated habitat; material: faeces...
CGCGATGCGCCAGCAGGGATTCTGTGAAAGCGGATGTATAAAAATACTGCTGCTCGGGCAGATTCTTCCAACAATCTTCTATGCGGTAAACTTTCTTCGGATTGTCTGCAACGTGCAGGATGCGTGGCAGGCTGTTCCACTCTGTCCGTATGGTTCTGCTATCTCGATAGATGTGGTAACTGTATTCGACGCTTCCATTACCGGGAATCTGGATATCCACTTCCGCGGTCCAGTGAATGCCGTCTACAGTGTGCAGGGGGGTGGCTTTGTTGGGCTGGTTGTTGCCAAGTTCCGGGATGGAACCCAGGACTCTGACTTCTTCACCCCAGCTGGTGCGATACTCGATATTGAATATTAGTGTCATATTATATTAGATTTAGAAATAGCAATAGCTGCAATGATTATGCAAGTATAGAAATTATTCCTCATAATCATGCAGCTACCGTTATCTAAGTCATTTAAATTCCTATGCAAACGTTTGTGCTTGCCGTGGGATTATCCACAGCGAGAAGCTCCGCACGTCTTGCAGATGAGGCAACCTTCTTGGTAAACCAGTGTTTCGTTACCGCAGTTGGGGCATTTCTTGCCTTTGGCTTCCGTGCCGTCCTGGATGTATTTCTTCAGGGCGCGTTCCACACCGTTCTTCCAGGTGTTGATGTTTTCGCTGTCCAGTTGCAGTGAACCTACCAGCTTGATGACCTGCTCGATAGGCATGCGGTAGCGCAATACACCGGAAATCAGCTTGGCATAGTTCCAATACTCTTTGTTGAACTTCTCGGACAGACCCTCGATGGTGACTTTGTATCCGCGCTTGTTCTCGAACTGGAAGTCGTAACGCTTGTTTCCGTGCTCATCCACATTCTTGATGATGTGGCCCGACACCACATTCTTCGGCAGGATGATGCCTTCATCATCATCCAGCACACCGGTGAATATTTCGTAGGGATGATTGTCCAGCAAGCCGACGAATGCCACCCATTTCTCCTTGTTGTTCTGGAAGCGGACAACGTCTGCATCCAATATTCTAGGACGTGTTTCAACGACCGTAGGCGGTTTGCACGGGGGAAGTTCGGACTTCTTGTCACTCTTGGTAGAGATGAGCACGCCGGAACGCGAACCGTCGCGGTAAACCGTACAGCCCTTGCAGCCGGATTTCCATGCTTCTACATACAGACGGTTCACGAGGTCTTCGTCTACGTCGTTCGGCAGGTTGATGGTTACGCTGATAGAGTGATCCACCCATTTTTGGATACGTCCCTGCATCTTGACTTTCATCAGCCAGTCCACGTCGTTGGAGGTTGCTTTATAATAAGGTGATTTCTCTACCAGGGCATCCACTTCTTCCTGCGTGTAGCGTTTGGCGGGGTTGTATCCTTGTGCTTCCATCCAAGTCACGAACTTGGGGTGGAACACGATATATTCTTCAAAGGCATCTCCGGTTTCGTCGATGAAGTCCACATGGACGTTCGTATCGTTGGGATTCACTTTGCGGCGGCGCTTGTACACGGGCAGGAATACGGGCTCGATACCGGAGGTGGTTTGAGTCATCAGGCTGGTGGTGCCGGTCGGGGCGATGGTCAGACAGGCAATGTTGCGGCGTCCGTACTTCTTCATCTCCTCGTACATTTCCGGGTCAGCTTCACGCAGGCGGTTGATGAACGGGTTGTTCTTTTCGCGTTCTGTATCGTATACCTCGAATGCGCCGCGCTCTTTGGCCATTTCTATGGAGGAGCGATAGGCGTTGAGTGCCACCGTCTTGTGTACTTTCTCCGAGAACTCGGTTGCCTCTTCAGTACCATAACGCAATCCCAGGGCGGCAAGCATGTCGCCTTCTGCCGTGATACCTACACCGGTACGGCGGCCTTGGGCGCTTTTCTTGTAAATCTTCTGCCACAAAACGCGTTCTGTATGTTTTACGTCTTCACTTTCGGGGTCGGCATCTATCTTGCTCATGATGCGCTCTATCTTCTCCAGTTCAAGGTCGATGATGTCGTCCATGATGCGTTGGGCCAAAGCTACATGCTTCTTGAATAGCTCAAAGTCAAAGTAGGCGTCCGGCTTGAACGGATTGACCACGTATGAGTAAAGGTTGATGGCGAGCAGACGGCAGGAGTCGTACGGGCACAGTGGAATTTCGCCGCATGGATTGGTGGATACGGTACGGTAGCCCAGGTCTGCATAGCAGTCGGGCACGGATTCCTTTAATATGGTATCCCAGAACAATACACCGGGTTCTGCCGATTTCCATGCATTGTGCACAATCTTTTTCCATAATGCGGATGCGTCAATGTCTTTTTGAAATGCCGGCTCTGTGGCGTCAATCGGATATTGCTGTGTATATGGTTTGCCTTCGATGGCGGCCTGCATGAAGTCGTCGGTCAGTTTTACGGAAACGTTGGCTCCGGTCACTTTGCCCTCAGTCATCTTGGCATCGATGAAGGCTTCCGAGTCGGGGTGTTTGATGGATACGCTGAGCATCAGTGCGCCGCGGCGTCCATCTTGAGCTACTTCGCGTGTAGAGTTTGAATAGCGTTCCATGAAGGGAACCAAGCCGGTGGAGGTCAGTGCCGAGTTCTTTACCGGTGAACCTTTCGGGCGGATATGGGATAAGTCGTGTCCCACGCCGCCACGGCGTTTCATCAGCTGTACTTGTTCTTCGTCTATCTTGAAGATGGCACCATAAGAATCCGCTTCGCCGTCCACACCGATAACAAAGCAGTTGGACAGAGAGGCTACCTGATAGTTGTTTCCGATTCCGGTCATCGGGCTTCCTTGCGGAACAATGTACTTGAAGTGGTCGAGTAAGCCGAAAAGTTCCTCTGAACTTAATGGATTGGGGTACTTGGCCTCAATGCGGGCTACCTCATTGGCTATTCGCCAATGCATGTCTTCCGGAGACTTTTCGTAAATATTTCCGAAAGAATCTTTGACTGCATATTTGTTTACCCAAACTCTGGCAGCCAACTCGTCGCCTTGGAAGTATTTTAAAGATTCTCCGTAGGCTTCGTCATAAGAATAATTTTTCTTTTCCACAATGTTGTATCTCTTAGGATTAGTTACAAATAAGTAAAGTTGTAGAAGTTGTACTTATCGTTAACAAATGCATTTGCAAAGCTATGAATGTTTTTCAACTTGGCAAAATTAAAATGAATGTTTTTATCAACCGATGTATAGTTTTCTATTGATTGCTATTAATTTATTGGTTTATAATGTTTTAATGATTTGAGTAAACGAATAAGTTTTCCAAAATGGAATTTATTAACAACTTGTTGGGCTGAAAGGTTCTCGGTTTAGTCGAACATAAGGTTACTTTTATCTGCTCGTAGAGATAATAATTGTTCATTTCTTGTTGAAAAGATGTATTTTATTCCGGATATATGATGATAAAAAAAGTGTGAACTCTTGAATGAATTGTTCGTGGATTACATTATCTTTGCAAAAAAAGAAAGAATGGAAAGCTTGAAACAAAGGAGAACAATCCGAAAATACCAGCAGAAGGATATTTCTGCTGATTTGTTAAATGATTTGCTTGAAACCTCTTTCCGGGCTTCTACAGTCGGGAACATGCAGGTTTATAGTGTGATTGTGACGCGTGATGCAGAGCGTAAAGCCAAACTGGCGCCTGCACATTTCAATCAGCCGATGGTTCGGACGGCGCCGGTAGTGCTTACTTTCTGCATAGATTTGCGCCGCTTCAGCAAGTGGTGTGAGCAACGTAAGGCTGAGCCGGGATACAACAACTTTGAGTGGTTTGTGACGGGGGCTGTCGATACCTTGTGGCACAGACTTTTTGTGTGGCTGCCGAGGAGAAGGGGTTGGGCATTTGCTATCTGGGAACTACCACTTACAACCCTCAGATGATTGTCGAAGCGTTGGAGTTACCGGAATTGGTGTTTCCCATCACGACAGTCACAGTGGGATGGCCTGCCGAACAGCCGGAACAAGTGGACCGTTTGCCGCTGGAGGCCATTGTACACGAAGAGGTTTATCATGATTATACTCCTCAGGACATTGACCGGTTGTATGCCTATAAAGAATCGCTTCCTGAGAACAAGCAGTTCATCTTGGAGAACAATAAGGAAACGCTGGCGCAGGTCTTTACAGATGTGCGTTATACGAAGAAAGACAGTGAGGCAATGTCGGAGAATCTTTGGAAGATAATGAAAAAGCAGGGATTTTGAAAATTAAGGATAAGGGATAAGGGGTTAAGCTAATGCATACTTAGCTGCATTTAATCCCTTATCCTTTATTCTTATCCTTTTTTCAGTGCGGCTTGAATCTCGTCGATTTCCGCACGGAATGATTTGTCCACCTCTTTCAGTTCTTTGATGGTTTTACATGCATGCAATACGGTGGCATGGTCTTTATGTCCAATTAGCGCACCGATTTTTGCAGTAGAGAAGTCTGTATGGTTTTTGGCTAAATACATGGCTATTTGTCGTGCTTGCACCACTTCCCGCTTTCTGGATTTTGTGTGGATGGTGGCAGTTTCCAATCCGAAGTGCTTGCATACGGTGTTGATGATTTCATCGACAGTCACTGCCTTGCTTTCGCTGTTCACTACCTTGCGGACGATACGTTGCGTCAGTTCCAGGTCTATTTCTTTATTGTATATGGTGGAATGCGCCATAATGGAAATGACGATGCCCTCCAGGTCACGTACACTGTCGCCCACGTTCTCTGCAATATAGTCAATCACTTCCTGGGGGAACTGCAGGCCGTCACGGTGTATCTTGTTGCGCAGAATGTTCTTGCGGAGTTCTACGGTAGGTTTCTCCAGCTCAGCCACCATTCCCCATTTAAAAGGTGAAACCAGCCGCTCTCCCATGCCATGCAGCAATACCGGTGCACGGTCGGAAGTGAGGATGAGCTGCTTGCCGTTCTGATGCAGATGGTTGAAGATATGGAAGAATGTATTCTGCGTTTTGGTCACGCCGGCAAATTCCTGAATATCATCAATGATTAGAATATCAATGGTCTGGTAGAAGTTGATGAAGTCGTTAGTCGTATTGTTACGTACGGAATCGGTGTATTGCACTTGGAATAGGTGTGCAGATACATACAATACCCTTTTCTCCGGGTATAGTTCCTTGATTTTGGTTCCGATAGCATTGGCAAGATGGGTTTTGCCTACACCTGATGCTCCGTATAGGAACAGCGGATTGAAGATTGTTTTAGCCGGATTGAGAGCGACAGCTTCTGCAACGCTGCGCGACAGCTTGTTGCTGTAACCTTCGATGAAGGTTTCAAAGTTGTATTCTGGATTAAGGTGCGGGTCAAGTTCGGGGACGGGAATCTGCGGAATCCTTTTGTCCATCACTTGTTTTTGCGGTATGATGGTACGCTGTGTAGACTCCAGGTCGACGGTTTTCCGCGAGCTCTTGTCCACCATTACGTTATACATCAATTTAGTTCCCTCACCAATGACCTTATAGAGAGTCTTGCGCAACAAATCAACAAATTTGTCCTCCAAAAACTCATAGAAGAACTGGCTGGGCACTTGTACGACCAGCGTTTTGTCTTCATATTTTAAAGGTATGATGGGAAGAAACCATGTTTTGTATGTCTGCTCCGGAACATTGTCTCTGATGATTTCAAGACAGCGGTTCCACAGCCCGACATGATCTATTTCACTCATAACGGCTATAAATACATTTATTAATTAAGCATAACTTCTACGATTGCAAAATTGGCAATCTTATTCGAGAAAAACAAATCCTTTTTTTCTTGCGTTTTTAGGGAAAGTAATAAGCTCTTTACTTTCAGCTACTTATCGGTTACTATGAGTATACTCCTTATATAAGGTGTCTTGCATTTATCTAATACTTTGTCATATAGTGGTTTATGTAGCTTTGCGTCTCTTGTTTTCCTTCTGTGCCCAGAGCAGGAAAAAGCCCTTTTTCGCTCCTTGTATAGAGCAAATGAGGGCTTTCCTTTTAATTCCTTTATAGACTTATTATTTAGACAAAATCTATATAACGTCCATCTTTTACTTATCTTTCTTGCCGAATAGGGAGAAATGGACGTATCGTTTCGGATGCGATTTCAAGTCTTCCAATAAACTTGCTGCGTTGGCAGTGGTGGCGTTCAGATTATTATATAGAGAAGGGTCGTTTAGCAAAAGTCCGACGGTATTGTCTTTCTGGTTCAATTTGTCTGTAATCATTTTTACATTGTTCAAAGTTGCGTCTACCTTTTGCATGGCGGCAGCATAATCTATCTCCTTTAAGTTGTTGGAAATGAGTGCAAAGTTGTCTCCAATGGTATTGAGCTTGCCGGTCAGTTGTGGAATATCATCCTTCATTAGAGTTTGCAATTGGCGGCTTGTGACGGCCATACTTGCTGTTAAATCTTGTACGTTATGCAAGGTTGCAGGGATGGCGGGGTCGGCCAGTATGACATTTAAGGATGCGAGGATGGAATCCAGCTTGGGCAGCATCTTCTCTACTTGCGGCATCATGGTGGCAACTTTTTCCATCATTCCGTTGTTCAGCACGCCGGGGATTGTGTCTCCAATCTGGTATTTCTCCCGTGGGTTATTGGCAAGCAGCAGGTTCATCTTTACGCCGCCAAGCATTTCGGCTGCCAGTTCTGCCGTACTTCCTTTGGGAATGCGCAGCTCTGGGTCAACATCTATTTCGGCAACGACTTTGCCCGGTTGGGTATAGTCGTAGTACAAGTCGCGGACAATACCCACACGAAAGCCGTCGGCAAAGACCGGGCTGGATTTTGTCAGCCCATTGACATTCTGGAATTTCACGTAGAAATAGCTGGAGGGCTTGAACATATTTATCCCTTTCAGGTAGTTGATGCCGTATACCAATATGCAAAGTGCAGCTATGCCTGCTATTCCTATTCTAACTTCTTTTGTAATATACTTCATGATGTATCTTTTGTTATTTATTTCTGTTCTTTTTAAATTCGCTGATGGCTGTGTTGACGTTTATCTTTTCTCCATTCTTGAACGCAATGATGAATGCGTCCTTGAATTTGTCCGTAATGCTACGTTTGCTGCGCAGCACCTTGTTGTAATCGGGTGATGCGCCGTACGTATATTTGTAGATTCCGCCTTCTTTATAATAATCCACGTCTTTCAGTCCTTTCAGTCTTTTGTCATTCTTGGCCAGAGGACGTGAAGAAGTGAGTATCTGTATCTTAAACACGATGCCGCTCTGTTCTGTTTGGGAAACGGCTGCATTTTCTGACCTTTGCGGGCGTTGGGCAGCTTGGTTACTCTCCGCTTGAGGTGCATTTTTCTTTTCCGGTGTCGCTGTAGCTGCGTTGCCTTCTTCTTGAACGGGCTCGGGTACATCCTCCGGAAGAATGGTATTGCTGCTTCCGTTCAACCGGATTTCCTGCTCGCGCTTATAGGTGAGGAAAGCGCGGAAGATACCGTTGGCAAGTGAGGTGGTTCCTGCTTCAGTGTTCAGGTACCGTTCCTCTTCCGGTGTGGAGATGAATCCGAGTTCCACCAGTATGCTTGGCATGGCACTGGCCTTCAATACCAGAAAACCTGCCTGGTGCACGCCCCGGTCTGTACGTTTGCAGGTTTGGCGGAAATGCTTTTGTACGAGGGAGGCGAGGTGCACACTCTGTGACATGTATTTGTCTTGCATGAATTCGAAGATGATGTAGGACTCCGCCGAGTTGGGATTGAAGCCGGCATACCGCGTCTTGTAGTCGCTTTCGTAGAGGATAACGGCATTTTCGCGCTTGGCTACTTCCAGGTTGGCATCCGATTTTGCCAGACCCAGTGTCCAGGTGGAGGCTCCTTTGGCCGTCCGGTTTTTGGCCAGGGCATTGGTATGTATGGAGATGAACAAATCAGCTTTGGCGTTATTGGCAATTTCAGCGCGCCGGTCCAGGGGGATGAATATGTCCCGGTCCCGCGTATAGATAACTTTTACATCAGGGCAGTTCTTCTTGATTTGTTTGCCAAGTTTGAGTGCTACATTTAGGTTGATATTCTTCTCTTTGGAAATTTTTCCCACTGCACCCGGGTCGTGTCCGCCGTGTCCGGGGTCTATAACGACAACAAAGTCTTTCGCTTCAGCGCTGCCACTGCAAAAGGGGGAGATAAGCAGCCCTAAGCATATACTTATATATAATATGTATCGTCTGTATAGTTTCATATAATTGTAGCAAAGACAATGCTTCCTTTTCGCTTGGCAAATGTAGTGGAAATTTATAGAAAACTAATGGATTATGTTCAGTTTTATTGTTCTTCTTCTCATTTTTAGTGTAATTAATGTCTGTGTTTGAGTAATTAGTGGCTCAATGTATTGATAATATGCGTAACTTTGCGGCAGATAATTAAAATAGCAAATCAAGTATGCTGGTTCGTTTTATAAAGAACTGGACGTTGCCTTTGGCAATGCTTGCCGGTACTTTGGGATATTTCTTTTTTGCAGACATTCCTTTTGTGGCGCCTGCCAAACCTTATGTGAATGGGTTAGTGGCTTTCCTGACTCCGCTTTTGATTTTTTCCCAACTTCTGCTCACTTTTTGCAAGGTGGAGGTGCATGAACTGAAACCCAAATCGTGGCATGGATGGTTACTGCTGTTCCAGACGGTTTCTTGCTTGATTGTTGCGGTATTGTTGGTGTGTTGCCCTATGGAGGAGGTCTACCGGGAAGTGTTTGAAGGTGCAATGGTCTGCCTCATTTGTCCCACTGCAACCGCTGCGGCTGTCATTACCGGTAAA
>ENA-OPER01000295-OPER01000295.1-human-gut-metagenome-genome-assembly--contig:-NODE-295-length-8610-cov-1.330801_pt1 | contig 8610 bp, 6 predicted proteins | sample MGYA00241708_ERZ501547 | MGnify/ENA primary metagenome ERZ501547 (study PRJEB25962, sample SAMEA1969296) | human gut metagenome | biome: human gut; feature: human-associated habitat; material: faeces...
CTATAATACAAGTTATGCTAATCCAAGAGTTAGTGTTAGGTGCTTTGGAGAGCAGTGCGGAAGATTATTCTCAATGGTATATATGGAAATCAGGGGTCTGATTGTATATATGTATGAGCGAAGATTAGCAGATGCAACAGCACTTATTGAGCTGTTTATTGAGCTTTACTGCATAGTTAAGGACTGTGCGGCTGATAATACAGAGGCTGATTATAAGCATCTTAAGGAAGCAGTCTACTGGTATGTAAGTGATTACAGTGATGACCATATTGAATACAGGATAAGGGAACTTATAGACCCATCACTGGATTTTGCTGTAAGAATTATTATGGACAGCGATTTGAATGATTTAAGATATCTGTACAGATATGGGGAATATATTACTGATAATGAAATTAAAATGGCACAGCATTTGAACTCATTATCTGAACAGCAGATAAAAGATATGGCGGCAACATTTACAGAAGGATACCGAAAGGGATTTATTCTTGGCAATAAGCCGTTAGAGAAGAAGCAGACTGTCAATATCAGATACTGCGTAGGCTTTGAAAGACTTGTAAGAGAAGAGATAAAGCAGTTTGAGGCAATGGGGCTTAAGCCTACTATATACAGGGCGGCAGTTAATTCAATTAACAAGCGTATGCATATTAAGATAGGCTATTATGGCGCAAGTCCTAATAAACAGATGGAATTTGACCATAGATTTGATAATGCACTATATCTTGACGGAGATTTTGTTGAGAGAAAGCTTGGTGCATTAAAAAATGCGTATGAAAAGCATAAAGAGCTTGCCGATGTACACGGCGGTCCTGCTGTTATGGAAGTATTTGGTGAGAAGCCATTTGAGCCAGATGATGCTAAAGAATGTTATCATCTTGATGATAAACAGCAGAAGCTTATAGTCAAGTATAATAATGAGTCTGGAAGTATTATCAACAGTTATATTAAGGGCGAGGAGAGAAGCTTTACTATAATAGCTTATCCATCACCAGAGGCAGGCGACAAGTTCACTGAGATTTTTGATGAGATTGTCAAGATAAATACTCTTGATTATGACAAGTACAAGGTTGTCCAGCAGAGAATTATAGATGTGCTTGATACAGCAGAGTATGTCAGGGTCAAAGGCTGTAACGGCAATGAAACGGATATGAAAGTATCTATAATGAAGGTTAATGATGGCAGTAAGCAGACAGTATTTGAGAACTGCCTTGCAGATGTTAATATACCGCTTGGTGAAGTATTTACATCGCCAGTCCTTAAGGGAACAGAGGGCGTGCTTAATGTAAGCAAGGTATATCTTAACGACATTAATTTCAAGAACCTTAAGGTGCATTTTAAAGATGGTTTTGTCACGGATTATATGTGTGATAATTATGAGGATGAGAAGCGTTGCAAGGATTTATTTAAAGAAAATGTCCTGTTTAACCACAATACACTTCCAATCGGTGAATTTGCAATAGGAACTAATACTACAGCATATGTGTCAGCGAACAGATATGATATTGTGTATCTACTTCCAATTCTTATTGTTGAGAAAATGGGACCACATTTTGCAGTGGGTGATACCTGCTATAGCTTTGAGGAGGATATTAAAACGTGCTATTCAAGATCAGAGGATGTTGCAGTGTTCAATCCTGATGGCAAGGAGATAATCTCAAGGGATAATGAGGTGTCTTTATTAAGAAAGAGTGAGCCTGACAAGGCATATTACAATTGTCATACAGATATTACAATTCCATATGATGAAATTGGAAGAATATCAGTTGTAGACTATTCAGGAAAAGAAACAAGCATAATAGAAAATGGAAGATTTGTGCTTTCAGGAACTGATATGCTTAACGAACCGTTTGAAGATTAAAACAGACATTTGTTCAATAACACGGTTTATGTTAAATTCCTTGACGATATATCTAAAACAAAGTAAAATATTATAGGTATTGTATTATATTATCTGTTTAATTATCCAGATGGATGATTTATCAGATAATATGAAATGATAAGTGATTTAATATTATTTTAAGATGATAGTTGTATTTCTATCAGAATGGAGGAAGTTAAACATGGCTTTAGTAGGAATAGTTATGGGTAGTGATTCTGATATGCCTGTTATGGCAAAGGCAGCAGACATATTAGACAAGTTAGGTATCTCATATGAGATGACAATTATCTCTGCTCACAGAGAACCAGATGTATTCTTTGAATATGCGAAGACAGCAGAACAGAAAGGATTCAAGGTTATCATTGCAGGAGCAGGAATGGCAGCACATCTGCCAGGAATGTGTGCGGCAATATTCCCTATGCCAGTTATTGGTATTCCAATGCACACAACTTCTTTAGGTGGTAGAGATTCGTTATATTCAATAGTACAGATGCCAACAGGAATTCCTGTTGCAACAGTTGCTATTAATGGTGGTGCTAATGCAGGTATTCTTGCAGCTAAGATTCTTGCGACATCAGATGAACAGCTTCTTGAAAGGCTTAAGAATTATACTAAGGAATTAAAGGAAAGTGTTCAGGCTAAAGATGCAAGACTTCAGGAAGTAGGATACAAGAATTACTCAAAGTAATTAAAATATCAGATTGTCGTTAAATTATAAAATGGTGCTTATAAAGCATACATAGTTATTCGCAGATAAGCTGCGTAAGAATGGAGGATTACAATGGATTACAAGAATGCTGGTGTTGATATCAGGTTACAAGTCAGTTGAATTAATGAAAGATGCGGTCAAGTCTACATTCAGACCAGAAGTGTTAGGTGGTATCGGTGGATTTTCAGGTGCATTTTCACTTGAGAAGATTAAGCAGATGGAAGACCCGGTTCTTCTTTCAGGAACAGATGGCTGTGGAACAAAGGTTAAGCTTGCTTTTATTATGGATAAGCACGATACAATCGGTATTGATGCAGTTGCAATGTGTGTTAATGATGTTGTATGTGCAGGTGGAGAACCTCTTTTCTTCCTTGACTATATTGCATGTGGAAAGAACTATCCAGAAAAGATTGCAACAATCGTAGGTGGTGTAGCAGAGGGCTGCCGTCAGTCAGAATGTGCACTTATCGGAGGTGAAACAGCAGAACACCCAGGACTTATGCCAGTAGATGAATATGATGTTGCTGGATTTGCTGTAGGTGTTGTAGATAGAAAAGACCTTATAACAGGTGAGAATATTAAGCCGGGCGATACACTTATCGGTATTGCTTCAAGTGGTGTTCATTCTAATGGATTTTCACTTGTAAGAAGTGTATTCACAATAACAGAAGAGTCACTTAATACATATTACGATTCACTTGGCAAGACACTTGGAGAGGCTTTACTTGCTCCAACTAAGATATATGTTAAGACTATGAAGTCTATTAAGAACGCAGGAGTTCGTGTTAAGGGATGCAGCCATATCACAGGTGGCGGTTTCTATGAGAACATTCCAAGAATGTTACCAGATGGTGTAAGAGCTGTTGTAAAGAAAGACAGCTATGAAGTTCCTCCAATCTTTAAGATGTTACAGACAGATGGCGAGATTGAAGAAGATATGATGTATAACACATTTAATATGGGTATTGGTCTTGTACTTGCAGTAGCCCCTGAGGACGTAGATACAACTATGGAAGCTATTAAAGCTGCTGGTGAGACACCTTATGTTATCGGTAATATTGAAGCAGGTGAGAAGGGAGTAACTTTATGCTAAGAATAGCTGTTATGGTATCTGGAGGTGGAACTAATCTTCAGGCTATAATTGATGGTGTAAAGGACAAGACAATTACTAATACACAGATTGCTGCTGTTATAAGTAATAATGCTAATGCTTATGCTCTTACAAGAGCTAAAGAGAATGGAATACCAGCTTATTGTGTATCACCTAAGGATTATGCTACAAGAGATGAATTTAATAAAGCACTTCTTGAAAAGGTTAATTCGCTTAATGTAGACCTTGTTGTGCTTGCGGGCTTCCTTGTTAAAATTCCAGAAGAAATGGTACACGAATACAGCCATAGAATTATTAATATCCACCCATCACTCATCCCATCTTTTTGCGGTGTAGGCTTTTACGGACTTCACGTTCACGAAGCTGCACTTGCCAAAGGTGTTAAGGTTACAGGTGCAACAGTGCATTATGTAGATGAAGGAATGGATACAGGAGAGATTATATTCCAGAAAGCTGTTGAAGTTAAAGATGGTGACACGCCAGAAATTCTTCAAAAGAGAGTTATGGAACAGGCAGAATGGAAGTTACTGCCTGCCGCTATTAACAAGATAGCTAATGAACATGATAACTAGAAAGACTAGATTATATTGGAGGAAGAACAGATGAAGGTTTTAGTTGTAGGCAGCGGTGGACGTGAGCACGCCATATGCTGGAAGATAAGCCAGAGCCCTAAGGTTGATAAGATATATTGTGCACCTGGTAATGCAGGTATTGCTGAGGTTGCGGAATGTGTTGATATTAAAGCTATGGAATTTGATAAGCTTGTTGCATTTGCTAAGGAAAATGCAATCGACCTTACTGTAATTGGTATGGATGATCCACTTGTTGGCGGTATTGTTGATGCATTTGAGGCAGAAGGTTTAAGGGTATTCGGACCTAGAAAGAACGCAGCTATACTTGAAGGTTCAAAGGCATTTTCTAAGGACCTTATGAAGAAATACAATATACCAACAGCAGCATATGAGACATTCACATCTGCTGATGAAGCTAAGAAGTATCTTGAAACAGCTAAGTATCCTATCGTTCTTAAGGCTGACGGTCTTGCACTTGGAAAGGGCGTTCTTATATGTGAAGACAAGCAGATGGCACTTGATGGTGTAGATGAGCTTATGCTTGACAAGAAGTTCGGTTCAGCAGGTAATACAATTGTAGTAGAAGAATTTATGACAGGACGTGAAGTTTCAGTTCTTTCATTTGTTGATGGTAATACTATAAAGATAATGTCTTCTGCACAGGATCATAAGAGAGCCAAGGACGGAGATCAGGGGCTTAATACAGGTGGTATGGGTAACTTCTCACCATCACCATTTTATACTAAGGAAGTTGATGATTTCTGCAAGGCACACATATATCAGGCAACAGTTGATGCGATGAAGGCAGAGGGAAGACCATTTAAGGGTGTTATATTCTTTGGACTTATGCTTACACCAGAAGGTCCTAAGGTACTTGAATATAATGCAAGATTTGGTGATCCTGAAGCACAGGTTGTTCTTCCAAGAATGGAGAATGATATAATTGATGTATTTGAAGCGTGCATAGACGGAACATTAGATAAAATAGATCTTAAGTTTACTGATAATGCGTGTGTATGCGTAGTTCTTGCATCAGACGGTTACCCACTTGAGTACAAGAAGGGCTTTGAGATAACAGGCATGGAGAATTTCAAGGGTAAAGATTCATACTTTTTATTCCACGCTGGTACTAAGTTCAACGAAGAAGTCAATTTTCTCCGATGTAGCGTCATTAAGGAAAAGGTGGAGAGATTCTCTTGTTGAAATTACAGTCTTACTGTTTATATTCTCAAGTTTCTTTCTCATTGCCATACCTGCATACGGAGAAAGGTTCTGTCTGCTGCAATCGCAGTCAAGGTGACCGTAAAGTCCTTTCCATCTAAAGAAGCCACGCTTTAAAAGTTCAATCTTTCTGCGTGAATTTGCCTTATACAATGCTGTAAGCTGCAATCCGTAAGGCATTTCCTTTGGCTTTGCGGTGCACTTTAGCGACAAAAGCTCTACAAGATAGTTTTTCTCAAGCAAAGCCTCCGCAAGCGAACGGGTAGCAAAAACCGTACCGCCTACACCGTAGAAGTTATAACCGAGGAATGTTACCTTATTCTTCTGAATTGAAGAAAATTCCTCATACATTCTGTCAATATGAGCACCGCTCTCAATAAAGTCATAGTCAATCTCTTCCGGAAGTCTTGACTTAAAGAACGGATTTATCGTATAGGTTTCGTCGGCAATAGCGTCAACAAGCTGTCTTGCTTTTGTGTAAGAGCACTGCTCAAGCTCCTCTACCTCGCAGTAAAGGTTACGCTTTGCAAGGTAATTCTTCAAATCAGGCTGATACAAAATTACAGGCTTATTGAGCACCGTAAAGTCAAAGCCTACCGAAGAATAGTCTGTAATGAGAACATCATTTTTCGCAAGTTCGTCAAGCACATCTGTTTTGTGCGAATGAATAAACTTGATTCTGTCTGTCTTTGCACATTCCTTAAATTCTTCGATTTTCTCTTCATCAAAAAATTGGTGCAAACAAACCGTAAAAACGGAATTTGTTTTATCAAGATAATCGGCAAGTTTTTGGCTTGAAAGCACACCCTTAATCTGATGCATAAGCATCTGTGTCATATAGTTGTCGCCAAGGTACTCTCTCCATGTCATAAACCAAAGTATATTCTTGCCGTTGTGCGGCTGTGCATGGTATGCCTTGTGGCGCTTTACAAGCTCAATGTAGCGTGGCGGATAAATTCCGTAGTAAAGCTGATAATCTTTGAATTTATTGTAATCCATAAGAGTGGGCTTAATGTTCTTGTTGTAATACAAAAAACGGAACATATTATTATTGTAGCCATAGCCCTTATATTCAATAGCTTTGATGCCGAGTGTGCCGTGCTGTAAGTAAATAAGAGGCTTTTCTATGAAAAAGTCTGTCTTAAAAAAGCCGAGCTTTGTAGGAGTAATATCCTTGTAACTCAAAGAAACAAAGTACATATCGGCATTTAAGTAAATCTTAAAATGCTTTACTGTGTTTTTCCAAACAACAAAACTCTTTTCTTTGTCAGAAAGAGAGGCGTAGGTTTCTTTATTGGCGGCATTTTTTTCAAGCACAATGTACTTGTCTATACCGTCCCTGCGGCGTACTACCTGTTTCCAAAAATAATATGAGTTATTATTTGAGGTTGCGGCAAGATTTTCGCCAAACAGCCATATAAAATTTCTACCCATCAAATTACTCCTTTAGTATATGGTTTATGCCTCGGTAATTTTACCGAAACCGCAAAATGCAAATTAAATAAACTGAAATTACAGCTCAAAAGTTGATTTTTCAGGCAAAAGTTTTTCAAATGCGTCAATGACGCCCTGCTTTTTCACCTCAAAATCCGTAGTTTCGGCTGTATCGTTAATACAAATCATATTATGCTTTTGTGAAGGAATATCCCTGCACAAATCGGGATAATTATACTCCTTGACATGATAGCAGTATGCAAAGCTGTCCCTGCGGACTGTATAATTGCCTGCCGCCAACTGCCAGAACTTCATAAGCCACTGGTTTACATTGCCTGTTTTTCTGAATTTATCCATACAGGTAGAATCCAGCGCATCGTATTCTTTTTCCCAAATTTCTTCAAAAGTCGCTTTCATAAAACTCGACGGAGTGTGTTGATAGTAAAAGCCCGGAAACCAATGCCACGGCAACAAAAGCGTCGTTTTTAACTGATTTTTCATCCCGTTCTTACCGCTATACCACTTTTTCCAGTCACGCTTAAAGACTTTTTCCTTATCGAAATGGTCGTTAATGATAGAAACATCCGCACCGTTAAAGAAACCTGCGCTGTCCTTATTAAAACAAATGCAGTCAAGTGCAAATGTGTCGCAAGGCATACCGTCTTTGAAAAAGTCCTCCGGTTTAGTCGGTGCGGTAATAAACATATCGTCATTAAAATACACAAACTGTTCCGAAAGTCCCTTTATACGGTGCAAATTAAGCTCAATAGTATGTGAATTAAAGGTAGGAAGATACTTTGACGGAATGTAATCTTTATGATTTACAATGTTAAGTTTTGGGTTTGTTGTATCAAGCCACTTCGGCAGATGTCCCCATGTGACAAAGTGAATTTTATTTACCCAAGGGGCAAACTTTTCCACACCTCTGAACCAATACTGCAAGTTGTCCCAATCTCTGAAACGAACTTCACTGTTGGCATTGGTGACCGTTTTGCCGTCATACTTGGCTTTTTCCTCCTGCCACTGCTTATCGTTGCCGTCAACCCAAATTATTACAAAATCAATCGGGTTTGTGTTTTTCTCTTCCATACATACCTCACGGCCATCTTTCTTTGACAGCCTCGTAATTTCTCTTTGAATTTTCCGTATCGTACAAGTCAAAAAATTCCTTGTGTCTGTTTAAATAAAGCTCTGTGTTCGCAAACGAACGCTGTGCCATCTGCTCTATATAATTCATAAGTCCCTGTTCTTCGTTATAAACAGGGCCAAATCCGTCCTCGGTATAGTCAAAATAACCTTTGCCGTAGTGCTGCTCCGAAAATCTTTCATAATCAAACTGAAAATACGCAAGCGGCTTTTTCATATAAGCAAAGTCAATCTGCACGCTTGAGTAATCGGTAATCATAAATGCCGAGCTTTTCATAAGCTCCTGCACGGTATATTCGGGATATTTGCAGATTGTAAGGTACGGATTGCTCTTTGAAAAGCAGTCGATAAATCTCTGCATATCCCTGTGCGGGTAAAACATAACAGTACAGCCGTACTTTTCGCAAATTTCTTCAAGTCGTTTGCTGTTGATTATTTTACTCCAATTTTTAAAATAATCGCTCTCGCAAAAAGCCTTTTTATCATCTTCAATGCTTTTTGAAAGTGCGTCTGTACCGATCCAGTCACGCCATGTCGG
>ENA-OPER01000301-OPER01000301.1-human-gut-metagenome-genome-assembly--contig:-NODE-301-length-8534-cov-1.384125_pt1 | contig 8534 bp, 8 predicted proteins | sample MGYA00241708_ERZ501547 | MGnify/ENA primary metagenome ERZ501547 (study PRJEB25962, sample SAMEA1969296) | human gut metagenome | biome: human gut; feature: human-associated habitat; material: faeces...
GCCGTAGCTGCCGGGATTTTACTTGGGTTCTTGATGTAATTCATTGAACAACAATAAATAAAATCCTCTTCAACTAATATGTGGAAGAGGATTTTTTATTGATATAGATTAAGAAATGAATGATTTATTATGATTTTTGAACGATTAGTTATATAAGATATGCTGAAAAACATATAAATTTGCCGCCGTAAAACCAAACTAAATTAAACGAAGATGGAAAAGAAAACAGTTAAGTACCATATTCCCCAACACGGAATATATATGTACGCACGTACTAATTCTGGGAAAACTGAACTCATTGTCCTAAACAGCACCGATGCCGAACAAGTGGTGGCAAATGACCACTACCGCATAATGACAAATGATTCAAAAAGCGGTAAAGAACTTATCAGTGGCAAAAAAATTGACCTTACCAAAAATATGACAGTCGGTGCACGTCAATCATTGATTATTGAATTATAATTGTTTTTTTAAGGTAAGAAGGTAAAATGAGAAAGTAAGAATAAAGGCGGCTTTTATTAAAGGGCCGCCTTTATTTATATCTCTGTCCACCTCTTTTATTTACGTGAAACAATTGTCCCTGTAGCTTGATTAGTAGGCATAACCAACATTTCTGCAATCTGCATATATTCCGGTACGGAAGCTGCAAAATAAACCGTTTCCGCAATATCATCTCCCGTCAATGGACGAATGCCTTTATATACATTATCCGCCTTTTCCTTATCTCCCCGGAAACGAACAACTGAAAAATTTGTTTCCACCAGCCCCGGTTTGATATTAGTCACTCAATGGAGTATCAACTAAATCTATACGCAGTCCATCCGATAAAGCTTTCACAGCAGCCTTTGTAGCACAATACACACTACCTCCCGGATAAGCAGCATCTCCGGCAATAGAACCAATATTAATAATATGTCCTCGCTTACGTTCCACCATTCCCGGTACGATCAGGCGTGTCATTGCCAGCAAAGCCTTAATATTAGTATCTATGACAATATCCCACTCATCCAGACTGCCTTCCTGTTCTTTATCCGTACCGATAACCAACCCAGCATTATTCACCAATATATCAATGGATTGCCATTCCTTGGGCAATGATTCCAAAGCAGACGTTGCCGCTTTACGGTCGCGCACGTCAAAAGGAAGCAAATATATTTTCGCACCATATTGCTTTTCTAATTCTTCTTTCAATGCACTCAGTTTATTTACGTTACGGGCATTTAAAATCAAACTTGCTCCCTGTGAAGCAAACTTGCGAGCGCATCCGGCACCGATACCGCTGGAAGCTCCTGTGATAAAAACAATCTTATCCATTTTATTATTTCGATTTATTAAAGAACTTACTGAAAAATAGTATTTGATAGTCTATGGCATTATTCCAATACCTGCCTGTATGCCCACCCGGACGGATGATAAAGTCATGATTTATTTTCTTCTTCAACAGTTTTTCGTGTACAGCCTTATTCACTTCCAGAAAAAAACCACCACACCCGCAATCAATTATACCAGCCAAATCACCATTCTTTATCTTATCCAACTGATTAATTACCGTATGTTCGTCCCATCTCTGCTTGTTGCTCGCTTCTTCACCTAATTGCTTCTTCATCTCCCAATTATTGGGAAACGGACGGATATCTAAACCTCCACTCATACTACCTCCTCCTCCAAAGACATCTTTATGACGGATGGATAACCATAAACTTCCATGACCACCCATACTTAACCCGGTGACAGCACGTCCCCCTCTCTCCGCTTTCGTAGTAAAATTCTTATCAATATAGTTCACCAATTCTTTTGACACGAATGTTTCATAACGGTACTCCTTGTTCAAAGGGCTGTCCCAATACCAACTGTTCTTCCCGTCCGGACAAACAAAAATGATTCCTTCCTTATCAGCTATCCGAGGTAATTCCGGTTTTATCCCGAGCCATGTTCCCGCATTGCCCCCATATCCGTGAAGCAGATAAAGTACGGGACATTTTTCACCTGCCATGGCTTTATCCGGACAGATGGTAATTACCTGAACCTCTTTATTCATTGCATCGCTATGTACCGACAAAGTATCCACCTTAGCTGCCTGCATTCCTACAGACAAACACCAGCTTCCTATCAAAAAAGCCCAATATCGTTTTTTCATGTATATAAAAAATTACCCGATGTAAAGGTACAATATAATTTGCAATTTAGTTGCATCTTCTTTCCGCTATCTTTGTTGTCATAAATAAAAAGAAACAATGAAAAAAATAAAATTAGAATCAGTTTTCAATGAATTCACTTTAATGGGAATAGCTGTATCAGGAGCATTCTATCTAGGAGAATACTGGGAAGGTATTGCCGTTATTCTGTTCTATCTCATAGGTGAATGGTTCCAACACAAAGCTGTACACAAAGCACGCAGCGACATCAAAGCATTATTGGATGTACCCGAAACAGCCACTGTAATATATAACAACACATATAAAATAACAGTACCGGAAAAAGTACAGCCAGGAGAAACCATTGAAGTAAAAGTTGGAGAAAAAGTACCTCTAGACGGATTTTTGCTGGAAGATTCCGCTTCATTTAATACGGCCGCCCTAACCGGAGAAAGTGTTCCCCGGACTCTATATAAACAAGAAGAAGTTTTAGCAGGAATGATCGCTTCAGATAAGGTGGTACGAATCAAAGTAAACAAACCGTATGATCAAAGTACGTTAGCACGTATCCTCACTTTAGTACAAGATGCAGCAGAAAGAAAAGCCCCTGCCGAATTATTTATCCGCCGTTTTGCACGAATTTATACACCGATAGTGACAGGACTGGCGATACTAGTTGTCATACTCCCCTATTTATACTCTCTGATAAAACCTGAATTCATTTTTGTTTTTGATGATTGGTTCTATCGGGCTTTAGTATTCCTAGTCATATCATGTCCTTGCGCATTAGTGGTCAGCATTCCATTAGGATACTTTGGAGGTATTGGTGCCGCATCTCACAAAGGGATTCTTTTCAAAGGGGGTAATTATCTAGATGCCATAACCCAAATAAACACCGTAGTATTCGATAAAACCGGAACACTCACCCAAGGTGTATTCAGTGTCCAGGCAATATCGGCAGCCGAAGGTGTTTCGCAAAAAGAACTGCTTCAATTTATCGCCTCTATAGAGAGTTTCAGCAATCATCCTATCGCAAAAGCCATTGTCAAATATGCAGAAGAACAAAGTATATCCCTTAACTCGTCACTGAAAATAACCGAATTTGCCGGATATGGAATAAAAGCCGTAACAAACGGTAAAGAAGTATATGTAGGAAATGCACGGTTATTATCAAAATACGGCATCTCTTTTCCCTATGAAATCAGCGACATGACAGAAACAATCGTGTTATGTGCAATGGAAAACAAATATTTGGGATATCTTTCATTGGCGGATACACCAAAACCAGATGCTGTACAAGCCATCCGCGAACTGAAAGACTTAAATATTAATAATATTCAAATATTATCGGGAGACAAACAGACAATTGTTTCTAATTTAGCCGAAAAGATAGGTGTCACACAGGCTTTCGGCGATTTACTACCCGAAGGTAAGGTAGCACATTTAGAACAATTAAAAGCAAATTCTGAAAATCGTGTAGCTTTTGTAGGAGACGGTATCAATGATACTCCCGTACTGGCACTCAGCGATGTTGGGATTGCCATGGGTGGCCTAGGATGTGACGCTGCTATAGAAACTGCGGATGTAGTGATACAAACAGACCAACCCAGTAAAGTGGCGGAAGCTATAAAAATAGGGAAACAGACCCATCGCATCGTATGGCAAAATATATCAATGGCATTCGGAGTGAAATTGTTAGTATTGCTATTGGGAGCCGGCGGAATGGCCACTATGTGGGAAGCCATATTTGCAGATGTAGGCGTAGCTTTACTCGCCATTTTTAATGCAATGAGAATACAGAAATGGAAAGAATAAAATGATTTGACCTATGAATGAAACAATCTATTTAAAAAAACTGGAACAGCGGGAAATCAAACCGACAGCCATACGTCTGCTTATTCTAAAAACCATGATGCAGCACAAAGAAGCATTTTCACTGTTGGATTTGGAAAACGAATTGGATACGGTAGACAAATCAACCATCTACCGCACCATAACCCTTTTTTTAGCCCATCATCTGATTCATGGCATTGATGACGGTACAGGATCGTTAAAATATGCAGTTTGCAGCAATGATTGCAATTGTGAGGTAGACGACCTCCACACTCACTTCTACTGTGAGAACTGTCACCGCACGTTTTGTATGAAAAGTATCCACGTGCCCATCGTGACACTACCTCCCGGATTCACCGTACAAAGTATCAATTATGTCCTGAAAGGTCTATGTTCGGAATGCTCTCATCAGCATGTGTAACTATTGCCAGAAAAGGAAATCACCCCCAAAGCCCAGTTGATATAATCCAATGCAGGCATCCGAATTTACTGATCGGATGCCATTCATCTAATTGTCTGTTATTCAAAGCTGTAATATTTTCTTATATAGTATCCGCCCTTTTAATGAACATCAATCAAGAAATACAGTATTTTTATTGGGGAGCAAGAAACTTCTTAGTCAGCCATTTTCTTACAGGCTCATCATACAGTTTCAGACACAGGCAAGCCAAAATGACACTCAAAACAAAAACACCCACAGCTACATACCAAGTTTCTCCCAATGTATAAAGTTTATTCTCAATCAACCATGCGTAGAACAAATACATCAACGGATAATGTACTACATAAACCGGATAGGATATATCTCCCAAGAACTTGCATATCTTTGTAGACTGCTTATCCGTAGTAGTACCCGACGCCCCCAGCCACACAAGAAAAGGAAAAACCACAATTACACAAAAAGCTTCATAAATACCATTCATGCAAATAGGCTCCAATCCTTCCAGATAAGGAACCGAGAACAGCGCAATCAGTATAATAGTACATATCCAAAACGCCCCATTCACCTTCATAGGCTTGAAGTTACGCGACATCAACATACCCAATGAAAATGGGAAAAGCATACGCAAAGTTCCACCTAAAAAATTCACTCCGTCGAGTGTCCATCCCACTCCCATATTCCCATAACCAGACACATTGAAAACAGCGAATGACGCTAATGCCATACCCAGCATCACAACCAGCACAGCCAATGCTTTATTAGATAACCGACGAATGAACAACGCATAAAGAATATTACCTATATACTCAAAAAACAGGGACCAGCAAGGTCCGTTCAACGGAAACATCTCACCATTACCACGAACTTCATATCCCACACCCGGCATGGCAGGAATAAAGAATATTGTACAAAGTAAAGACAACATAATCATGGAAATAGCGACATGCGTTCCATCCCATTGCACACAACCCTGAATACAGAACGTAATAGCTCCCAAAACAGCACCCATAATTACCATCGGATGAAGACGGATCAAACGGCGTTTGAAAAAGTCTTTCATAGTGAAATTCTTCCCCCAACGGTCATCATACGCATAACCGATAACAAACCCCGAAAGAATAAAAAAGAAATCCACAGCAAGATATCCGTGGTTGAGAGTTTCGATATTGCCGGCACTAGCAAAAGCAAAACCTTCAAATACATGATACCATATTACCATAAGAGCAGCAACTCCTCTCAATCCATCAAGAAGATCATAATGAGGCTTTGTATCAGTAAATGCTGCAGAAGAGATTTTTTCCATAATAAATTAATAGATTTAATAATTGATTCTTTTTAACTGTTACTAATAATGCTGCAAAGTTACACAACTTAAAGGCTTTTAAATTTGTCCTATGACAAAAAATCAGCAATACATAAATTATTTCTTAGCTCGGAGACGACTAAGTGTGGGAAGTGTTATACCCAAATAAGATGCAATATACCTTAACTTCACCCGTTGGCATATCTGAGGAAACTGTTGTTTAAACTCCTCATATCTTTCCTTTGCTGGCAAAGTCAGCCGTTCTTTGTGAGAACGATGCAAACGCCTGTACTCATTTTGATGAATAATCCTCCCCCAATTAGCCAATTCAATATTAGTCTGAAACAGTCTGGTTAAATCAGCTAATGATATTTTGTAAACAACTACATCTTCAAGCGTTTCCACAAATTCCTCGCTCGGCTTATTATAGTACAACTCGTCCATACTGAAAACAATACCTCCTTCCCATGAAAAGGAGGTTGTTATTTCTTCTCCATTTACAAGCCAGAAAGAACGTGTCATTCCTTTTTCTATGAAATAAGCTGATTTACAAAATGTATTCTCCTTTATTAACTGATATTTCTTAGGGAAACGACATAAAATCATACATTTTTTCAGTTCTTGTATCGTATCTTCAGAAACCGGACACAAAGAGAGCATATTATCTATAATGTTTGTCATAAAACCGTAGTCCATTTAAAATACATATAAACACACCCGATATAAACACGGGATATACCTTTTTTTTCTTTTCAGCCAAAAGTACAAATATATATTGGAAAACGACATCATTTTTCCAAATAATCGGAGTTTCCAAGACCACTCCATACAAGAATGTCCATATACCTCTTTTATTTATTACTTTTTGTTCAAATTACAAAGATAAAGCATTAAAATGCCAACCAGACTTTTAAAACATCCCATCGCTTAATGCACCACTCTAAAAGAATTTCAATAGCCTCCAAATCACTTTTCATATAATCTATCAGAAATTTCATACCAAGAAAACCCCAAAGAAATACCAAAGAATTGAACATTTTTTATGAAAAACAGCCCTTGACAGATTAGCGGATGCAGGCTATTTTTGCATTTTAACAATTATAACCCTTAAAACAAAAAACATTTACTTTGCAGTATGAAGTATTTATTATCGGAAGAATAAATTCTTAATTAATAATCTGCTACTGCTTTAACCAACAAGTCCAATCACATGAAAAAAATTATAACATTACTTTTAATATTGTTGTTTGCCACAAAAAGCACTTTCTCCCAATCGCCAAACAATATAGAGAAGTTCGTCGTAGTCAGTGTAAATGATAAAGATAGTATTTTAAACAAAATAAAAATGTCTGCTCCCCAATTCTACAACATCGGAAAAGGTAAACGTATAGAGGTAAAAGTATGCAATGAAGACAGCATACAAATAAGAAGAGTACGCTGTCTTTTATATTATTCCAACTCCGGCAAGAAAGAATGTATAGGAAAAATATGGATTTCTCCTCTTATTGGCTACGAAACCTGCTATTTTTGCATGAACGTGGATATTCCCCTAACAAAAGATGAATGGCATAAACTAACTTTCCGAATAAAGAGAGGAAAAAATTATAAGGATTACAAATTCTTGAAACAGCAAGTACAAGAATAAAATATTTGATAATAAGAGAGAGATTGACAAGAATAAGAACAAGTAAGAATTGTTTTTATTTTAAGTTTCAGCCTTAAAATAAATCTAGATTTATTTCATACCATTCTGATTATTTGTATATTTGTCTCTTGATAATAAAATTATGCAATTTATTAATTTACAAAAACGATGAGCTATATCCAAAACAATCTACAAGCTGGTGAAGAAATTAAATACAAAGCAGATATTCACTGGTATATATTTGCATATCCGGTAATACTACTATTATTAAGCGCCTTCTTTTCTTCCGCACAAACCGGATTATTCTATTATGTCAGCATATTTCTATTGTTGTCAGGATTATTCCAATTGATAAAAAGAATTCTTCTTAAAATGGGAGCTGAATATGTTGTCACAAACAAGAAAGTCATTCTAAAATCCGGTATTTTAAACCGGGATGCCCTTGAATTGGTTTTAAACAAATGCGAAGGAATACGGATTAATCAAAGCCTCATGGGACGTATGCTCGGTTTTGGTTCTATTGTAGTTACTACGGGCGGGGTCACCAACAAATTTGACTTTATCACCAATCCTATAAAGTTCAGAAACGAAATCAATGCACAAATTCAATAAGAATAAGTGAAAAGCATTTAAAGAAATACAAAGAGAACGGGTATAAACACGCTTTTGCACATACATCCATACAAGGCTATACCTACGTACGTACGAGCTTATGCGTATGTATATGTAAAATGCCTCAGTCCAGAATAAAATTCCATATCAAAGACAAGGGCGTTTAAAAAAAAGATCAAGAGCTTTTTAAAAAAGATAACCGCCTTTTTTTAAAAGAACAAGAGCTTTTTTTAAAATGTCTTGTTCTTTTTTACCGCTGCCGCGAATCCGTAAGCTATCATTTCGTGGAAGTTTCCTCTTTCATGCGCATTTCTTACGAGGAAAAGGCTTGAAAACGCCCTACTTTATACCAGGCAGGAACTGTCTATAAAAAAGGATATATAGCTGACAGCAAGCATATTATGTGAAAATCAACTTCAAAACGTAGTGAGGGCATGAGAGTATAAGTGAGAGCAATTTTTTTTACTATTATCATATAAGTCATTCATAATAAACCCATTATACATACAGTGAGGGCATGAGGGTATAAATACCCCGAACTTTCTAATGAAAAAATATGCTTAT
>ENA-OPER01000306-OPER01000306.1-human-gut-metagenome-genome-assembly--contig:-NODE-306-length-8375-cov-1.771995_pt1 | contig 8375 bp, 6 predicted proteins | sample MGYA00241708_ERZ501547 | MGnify/ENA primary metagenome ERZ501547 (study PRJEB25962, sample SAMEA1969296) | human gut metagenome | biome: human gut; feature: human-associated habitat; material: faeces...
TGTCCGGCTGTGGCCGACCCGGGAGCGGACGTAGTGGCTATTGCACAACGGAAAAACTTAAGAGTGGTCCCCTTGGTGGGGCCCTCTTCCATTATCCTCTCCGTCATGGGCTCCGGCTTCAACGGTCAGAGCTTTGCCTTCCATGGTTATCTTCCCATTGAACCGGCAGAGCGTGCCAAAAAGCTGAAAATGCTGGAACAACGCGTCTATAATGAACATCAGACTCAGCTTTTCATTGAAACGCCTTATCGCAATAATAAGATGATAGAGGATATTCTTCATAACTGCCGTCCGCAGACCAAGCTCTGCATTGCGGCGAACATTACTTGTGAAGGGGAGTATATCAAAACCAAGACAGTGAGGGAGTGGCAGGGCAAGACCCCCGACCTTTCTAAGATTCCTTGTATTTTTCTCTTGTATAAATAATAGCTTCCAGGTGCTCGAATTCATATTCCAGGCAACTGCTGAAGAAGTTCCGTCCCAGGTTGTGTTCCATTTGCTGGAACGTCCATAGTTTTCCGCCCTTGAAATTCTTATTGCATAAGATGGAGTCATCGTCCAGGTCTAGCGTGAAGAGATAGACCAGGCGGTTGGTGGCTTCATTCTCAAAATGATACATGAAGTTGAAGTGCAAATGGTCTAATGGGGCGGTGGGAAGCGTTTGCCGTAAAATTCTGTGTGCACCTTGTTCCAATGTTTCTCCATATATCAGGTAACCCTCCATCAGCAAGTCGATTTTGTCTTTCTCGAAAACGTTGCATTTGGGGCGGGGGAGGAGAAACAGCATGCCGTGTGAGGCAACGGCAATCCGGATGACCGGATTGATATAGTCGTTTTTCCGGTTGATGGCTTCTGAGGCGATGGCTTTCCCCATGACATCTCCTTTGGTATTGACTATCGGTACGAAAACCGTGTGGTTCATCACTATATTGAAATAGAAAATGCCGAACTGATTGAACAGAATGCCTGATATAAAGACGAGGGGAGGCGCCACATAAAACAGAATGTGGCGGGAAGGGTAACTGACCAGAACCGCCAAGAAGATAATCAGAAAATGCAGCAGGCTTATGATAAGGATTACGCGTGAGGATACGATGGCGGCTTCTGCCCCTTGTGCAAAAAGCTGCTTGCAGCATTTCTGTGTCTGGGACATGTGGTAGTCCAGAAATCTTCTCCTATTGAGGTAGATGATGAACGGGGGGATGATGGCGCTGATTTCCAGCGTGAACGGAAGCATGAAACGGGGACAATAGTTTACGAGGAATAGGGTTGTTACCGATAATAGCAGTAACATTCCGGTAGTACAGTAAAGTATGATTTGCGGAACATGCGTTCCTCTATGCCTCACCGAATAGATGCTAAACAAGAGTCCTACACCTGCACCGATGTAGATGGACATGTCCTGCGTTATAAACTCGCATAATATGATGGATATTATAACGGGGATGAATCCCAGCGACATATTGAATCTTGATGATAGAATTCTTTGATGGCTCATTATCCGTATTATGATTTTGTCGTTTACATCATAACAACTGGGGAATTTAAATGTTTCCTATTTTACTCCTTTTTTGTATAAAATGAATCTGTTTTTCCGCATGATAAGAGGAGCGTACCAATGGAGCGCTTTCCACTTGCTGAAACCCTTTTTCCAATCCTTTCTCTCTGTAGAGTGCAAATTGTTCGGGAGTAATATATGCTGCTACCGGATAATGCTTGTGTGTGGGTTGAAGGTATTGCCCTATGGTCAGTATGTGGCAGCCCACCCGGCGAAGGTCGTCCATCAGTTCTTCCACTTCTTCCGGAGTCTCGCCCAATCCCACCATAATGCCGGACTTGGTGGTAGTATTGCTTTCTGCAATCTGCCGCAACACTTCCAGGCTTGTTTCATACTTGGCGGCACTGCGTACGAGGGGGCTGATGCGACGGACAGTCTCCATGTTGTGCGAAATGATTTCCGGTTGTGCATCGATGACTTGTGCCACGAGTTCCTTTCTTCCCTGGAAGTCGGGAATCAGCACTTCGACGGTGGTGTCAGGGTTGAGCCGCTTGATTTCCCGGATGGTACGTACCCAGTGCGACGCGCCTAAGTCGGGCAGGTCGTCACGGTCTACGGAGGTGACGACTGCATGGGAGAGTTTCATCAAGGCAATGGACTCTGCCACATGTGTAGGCTCATCGGCATCCAGTGGTAAGGGCTTCCCGCTTGCCGTGTTGCAGAACTTACAGCACCGGGTGCAGATATTTCCCCCAATCATGAAGGTTGCGGTGCCTTTCCCCCAACATTCCCCCATATTGGGGCAACGGCCGCTGCTACAGATGGTATGTAGGCAATGCGATTCGACAATGCGTTTGGTCTCGGTATAGCGCTCGTTGGCACCGATGCTTATTTTGAGCCACTCAGGCTTACGTACTCTTTCGGGCATTATTTCAATTCTTTGTTGAAGAAGTTAGTCAACCGCGTGTATAGGTGTAACCGGGTATTTCCTCCGTAGATACTGTGGTTGCGGTTGGTGTAAACCTGCATATCGAACTGTTTGCCGAGTTGTACCAGTTGTTCGGCATATTCGGCACAGTTCTGGAAGTGTACATTGTCGTCTGCCATGCCGTGTACCAGCAGCAGGTTGCCGTGAAGCTTGTCGGCACGGGTAAAGGTGGAACTGGCCTTATAGCCTTCGGCGTTTTCTTTCGGTGTGCGCATAAAGCGTTCGCCATAAACGGTGTCGTAGTAGTTCCAGTCGGTAACGGCAGCTACGGCTACTCCGGCCTTGAATACCGGTGTTCCTTCACTCATACTCATAATGGTCATGTATCCACCGTAACTCCATCCCCAGATTCCGATGCGGTTTTTGTCCACATAAGGCTGGTTGCCCATGTAGAGGGCGGTTTCCACCTGGTCTTTGGCTTCCTTGATACCCAGGTTCAGATAGGTGCATTTGGCGAATTCGGCACCACGTCCTCCGGTACCACGCCCGTCTACGCAAACCACGATATAGCCTTGTGATGCCATGTAGGTTTCCCAGCTTACACTGAACTTGTCGAGCACTTGCTGTGAACCGGGGCCGCTGTACTGGTACATCAGTACCGGGTATTTCTTGCCGGCAGAGAAGTCGGCAGGTTTCATCATCCAGCCATTCAATGTGGTTCTGTCGGAAGTCTGGAAAGTGAAGAATTCCTTCCGTGGCATGTCATAGCCGCTGATTTCCTGCTTCAATGCCGCATTGTCCATCAGGGTGGCAAGAGTCTTGCCGGTATTGTCGTTCAGCGTAATGACGGTCGGAGTGTCCAGATTGGAATAACGGTTCATATAGTACTTCATGTTCGCACTGAACTGCGCACTGTTTGTTCCGGCTTGTGACGATAGTCTGGTCTTTTTACCTTTCCGGTCAATCTTGTAGATGGCACTGCGCATGGGGCTTTCCTCGTTGCTGCTGAAGTAGAAGCTTCCTTCTTCGGGGTCATAACCCAGGAACTCCTGCACTTCATATTGTCCGGCTGTCACTTGTTTCAGCAGATTGCCGCCTATGCTATACCAGTACAGATGGTTGTATCCGCTCTTTTCGCTGACAAAACTGAAATTTTCCGGATAGAAGACGATGTTGTCGAATACATTCTCGCGGATATAGGTATCGCTTTCATCACGCAGAGCCAGTTTGGCTACCGTGCTGCGAGGGTCGGCAAAGTATAGGTCGAACCGGTTCTGATGGCGGTTCAGTGTCATGACGGCAAGCTTGTTGGGGTCTTGGGTAAAGCGGATGCGGGGAATATAGCCGTCTGCATCTACCGGCACGTTTATCTTGCGGGTCACTTTCGACTTGATGTCGAAGGTGTGTACGGACACTTTGGAATTTACTTCTCCCGTTTTAGGATATTTGTAAGTATACTCTCCCGGATACTTCTCGAAAGGGGTGAAGTGGGGGGCTTGTCCGGCAAAAAGAGGGAAAGAGTAGGAGGGAACATCTTTCTCGTCGAAGCGGATGAAAGCCAGCATCTGGCTGTCGGCACTGAATTCCAGCGCACGGTTGAAGGAGAACTCCTCTTCGTAAACCCAGTCGGGGATGCCGTTCAGCACCTCGTTCTGTTTCCCGTCTTCCGTCACCTGGCTTTCGCTGTTGCCGTAGAGCAGTTTTACAAGGAAGATGTTGTTGTCGCGTACGAAAGCCACCTGATTGCCGTCCGGTGAAAATACGGGCACCTGCTGCGGGCCGCCGTCCGAAAGCTTTTCCACAATATTGTTGATTTTACCGTCCAGATTGCGCTTCAGGCTGTAGATGTAATGCACAGCCGTATAGGAATGGCGGTAGATGGGAGTTGTTTCGGTGGCAATGAGCAGCTTGCTGCCGTCCGGAGCAAAGCTGTAGCTGTCGAATGTCTTGAACGTGCATTCGCGTGCGGTAGCGGCATCAAACAGCACTTCCACGGGTTTTCCCGTTTTGAAGGAGTACTTGATGATTTGTGTCCTGTCCGCATTCATTTGCGAATAATGTTCCCCGTCTCCCGGGATGGGGATAACGCCGGAAATGTTCTTCGGAGTGAACTTGCCCGATACGATTTCTTTCAAATCGAGCGCCTTGCCATTTTGGGCGAAACCTGCCAGCGTACAGAGGCAGAGGAGAAGTGCGATGCTTATCTGTTTCATATCTATCTTTTATGCTTATCTGTTTCCCTATTTTTTCTGGGGAACAAATATACAACAAAGGGAAGATTTATCGAAGCAGTGGGCCGATTTTATTCTTTTTGAACAGAAAAAGCCCGTCCTGCTCCTTGGGGGCGAAGCAGGGACGGGCCTCCGTCACTCATAGATGATGATTGGATGAGATGATGATTGGAATATCTTTCGTTACAAGCACTTGACTTTTCTTTGATATTCTGCAATGGCTGCATCCAGTCGTTCGTGGGCGGTTGTGTCACCCGGAACGTTGTGCGACGGATGGATGTACAAGTGTACGCCACGGTCGGCAAGGATTTCGGCAACGGTAGTGATGGTCATCCATACCATGGTGACGAAACTCAATGTAGACAACGGACCTACCTTGTCGAAGTGGTTCTTCAAAGGTACGGAGGCGTCTACCAGGGGAACGCAGGAATCCACTACGATATCTGCCAACTGGAAGAGGTTCTTTCCGCTGGAGTGGCGGCTGGCCTTCGCTGGCCGAACCGTATACGATAACTTTCATGCCGCGCTTCTTGGCTTCCAATGCCATGTCTATATTGACGGCATTGATACCGGTATGTGAGAAAATCCACATACAGTCTTTGGAATCAAAATCATAGTTCTTCATGATTTCCTGGCCGTAGCCTTCTGCCCGTTCCAGGAAGAGGAACTGATGAATACCCATCTGGCCGATAATCTGCGTGAAGAATGTCAGAGGCAATTCGCAAAGCGGGTGGAATCCTACAAAGCTGCCGATACGCGGATACATTTCTTCTACGGGAATTGTTGCGTGGCCGCAACCAAACGTGTGGACCCAACGACCGGCTTCGATGGAATCTGCCATAGCAGTGGCTGGCCTTTTTTTATTTTCCAAATGGGTAGCCTCCAGTTTTTCCATAATGCCATGGGCATTCTTTAACCATTCGAGTGCTAACATAACTTTTTTGTTTTTTAAGAAGTTAATAAATTTATTTGAGTGAGCGTTTATACAAAAGGAGCATGACGGCAAGTGAGGCAATCATCAGATAAGGATAAAGTCCGATGCCATTGGCGTATTGGGAAATCATGCCCATCAGGCCGTTCATTGCAGTCTGGCCGACGAGGGCTATGGCAAGCGCCACGCTGAATGCTGTTCCCGATAAGGACGGGTACCGGCTTCCAAGAATGCTGAGTATCACGGGATACGTGGCCGACAGCCCCATACCTACCAGCACCATGCCGACTGCCGCGCGTGCAAAACTCGGCGAGAACATAAGGAAACAGAAGCCTATGGCAGTGAGCGTAAGGCTGTAGGGCAGTACGGTTTCCGGTTTTATCTTCTTGAATATCGCAACCTGCACCATACGTGCCACGGTCAGTCCCGCTACCATGCAGGTCAGTGCAATCAATGCCTGATTGGCCGGAATATCCGTCATCTGCCCAAAGTAACTCGTGGACCAATTGTTGCAGACACCCTCGATGCCGCTTTGGAAAAAAAGAATGAAGCTGAGTAGCAGTAAGCTGCTTTCTTTCAGCAGTCCCAATCCCTCTTTTACCGGGAAACCTTGTGCCTGCTTAGGGGCGGGGAAGCGTACGGGGATGCAGAATATAATGCCCGCAAGCATCACTACGCCAATTCCCAGCAAGATGGTTTCGAATGAATAATGCCTGGAAAGGGAGCCCAGCAACATCGGTATGCCCAATGCGCCCAGTCCGTAGAACATGCCCAGAAAACTGAGGCGTGAGCCTTTTTCAGATTCTCCTGAGATGTCGGATACCAAGGCATTGGTTTCTCCGTTGAGGATGCCTCCGCCCAGGCCGATGCCGACGATGGAAGCTTGCAGCAGTGGCACGCTTTCAAAGAAGGCAAGCCCTTCCATCCCCAGCAGTACGATGATGCAGCTGGGCACCAGCAGGGCTTTATGTCCGAACCGGTCTACGATGGGACCGAAAATCAGGGAACCGGCCAGCATGCCCAGAGGCAGGAAAGTGACCAGTGAGGTTGTCTGCAACCCGCTCAGATTCAGCTTGGCTATGAGGGATGGCAACACTGCTCCCAATGTAATCATGGAGACTCCGAAGAAACACATCCCGATGCACGCTGCCGTGAATACGAGATTCTTGTGATAACTGTTACTCATACAAGTGATTTTTGATGGCAAGAAACGCTGCTCCTATCAGTCCGGCATTACCGGACAACTGAGAAGGTACAAATTCCACCTGCTTGATGCTGAGCGGTTGCGCCCATTTGCAGGCTTCCTTGTAAATGTCATCTATAAAGATACCGGCAGGGCCGAATACGCCTCCGCCCCAAATTATCTTCTGCGGGTTGAGCAGGCTGACCAGATTTGCGGAAGCCATGCCCCACATCTCGACGGCTTTGTGCAATACGGAGATGGCAATAGGGTCTTTTTCATTATAGGCACTGAACACATCATAGGCCGATATGCGGCAGATGGGTTTCTGGCGCAGTTTTCCTTTGTATGCCTTGTTGGCGCGTACGGCATCGCGTACCCGTGCCCCGATACCATTGCCGGAAGCGTAATATTCGAAACATCCGCATGCGTCATACTCTTCCCGATAGGGAGGTTGCAGGGCCATCCAGCCGGTGGCGCCGATAATGTCGTTGGCTCCGTGCAACACGTGCCCGTCGATGATGATGCCGGCACCGATACCGGTTCCCACGGCAATGAATATGGCACTGTGACATTCTTTGGCGGCACCTTGCCACATCTCTCCATACATATAGCAGGTACGGTCACTGTCGATGTATATCTCGATGCCCGGAGGCGTTACACTGCGCAGCTCCTCATAGAGGGGGTAGTTATCCCAGCCCGGTATGTTGGGGGCCCATACCCGGTTGGTTTGGGAGTAAACGATACCGGGGATGCAGACACCTATTCCGTCGATGTGTATACGGCTTCTGCGTGCTACGGTAAGAAGTTTGGCGAGGATATCCGCGGCGAGCTTGCCCACTTCGTGACCGGTTCTTCCTTTCAGGAGCCGTTTGCGGTTAAACATCATGCTTCCGTCCGGAAAGAAAATGGCGCTGGCTATTTTGGTGCCGCCTATGTCCAATGCGATTGTTGCCATGGTGTTATAGTATTTATAGGTTGATTCATTAAGGTTGTATGCAAAGCTATGAATTTATTTCATTCTTGAGGTGTATAAACTGAGGAAATTGTGTGTAAAAAGAGTGTCTAATCACTAAATTGTGTTTAATGTAATTGCGCTTGGATGTACTCTTTCTCAATTAATTAGTTATATATCAGTGGATGAAACATTTTTTAGTGCAGGTGGAAATTCTTTGTTTTATGTTCGTTAACAAATCGGGTGGAAAGTATTCTTGTTTTTGCAGGTTCATCCCACGGAAAAATCCTATATTTGCCACTTACATAAGGAATATGTATGGAAACCAAATCTACGCTCTATAATGAGTTCCCTTTTTTTCTGAAGCGATATTTTCCCTATAAGGTACAGAAAATATCGCTGAATGCCGGTTTTACGTGCCCCAACCGGGATGGAAACAAAGGAGTCGGCGGTTGCACCTATTGCAACAACCAGACCTTCAACCCCGATTATTGCCGTACGGAGAAATCCATTACTCGCCAGCTGGAGGAGGGCAAGCAGTTCTTTGCACACAAATATCCGGAGATGAAGTATCTCGCCTATTTCCAGGCCTATACCAATACGTATGGCGAACTGGAAGACCTGAAGCGGAAATACGAGGAAGCCTTGTCGG